>CXWL01010108.1_pt1 | contig 17149 bp, 16 predicted proteins | sample 590931 | NCBI WGS metagenome assembly CXWL01 (sample SAMEA3498368, study PRJEB10139) | groundwater metagenome | biome: water well; material: biofilm material | place: Germany | collected 2015-04-27 | reverse complement strand
GGACCGGGGTCGTGTTTTTCGGCGTAGGTGAGGGTGAAAATCGCATCGAGCATCTCCTGCGGGACCTCGAAAACCACGCCGCCGAAATCCGCCGTGCCCGCGAACATCGTGGTGCCGCCCGACCGCTCGGTAAAGTAAAGCAGCAGGGTGGAGTTTTGCGCGGTCCCGCCGCCGCCGGGGAAGGTGGCGCTGGCTTCCAGCTGATATTTCCACGGTTGCGGGCCCGACGGGGTCTCGGCGTGGTCGGGCGTGAAGGTGCCGGCGGTGAAGGCCTTGGCGTTCAAGGTGCGAATCTGCTCGATCAACGAGGCCAGCACTTGGCGGCCCTTCTCGGAGATCTTCGCGGTGGCGAGCGATTCGGCGGTAAGGGCGACCTCATTGTTGACGGCGAACACGAGGTCATTGGCGGGCAGGGTGGAAAGCTTGATGCTGGTGAGGGGGACTTCCGCGGGCAGTTTGCGGAGGGCGCGCAGACGGTAGTGGCGCGCCGCGACGGGCGTGTCGTCGAGGATGTCGGGGAGGATTTGGTAAACAAACGGCGCATTGGTTACGCGGGCGAAGGCTTCACCGGGTTTGTCGGGGGAGATGCCGGCTTGCAGCGTGAGGAAGGAAGGTTCCTTGCCGAGCGGGCCGCCCCCATTGCTGAGGCTGAGGGTGATTTCCCGCTCGGGGCGGTTGAAGCCCCAGTTTTCGAGATCGGAGGCGGAAGGGGCGTCACTCAGGTATTTGGGCGAACCGGGCCGGGCCTCGCGGGCGTTGAGCTGGGTGAGTTTCTCCAGGAATCCGGCCACGACGCCGGGATCGGCGGCGATGGTCTGGGGGGCTGAACCGCTCACCCGCACGACGGCCTGCCAGCCTTGTCCGCCCTCGAGTTTCTGGAGACTGAGTTCGGGCTGACCGGGCGAGCCGAGGGTGATCGCGGTGACCGTGGCGGGTTCGAAATCGAGGATGAGGGGATCGCGCAGCTCCTCTTGCGCGGCGCGCAGCACATCGAGCAACGGCTGGGGAACGACGGTGGTGAAGACCACCGCCTGGTCTTCTGTTTTGGCGAAATACTCGGCCTCGACGACCGGGGCCCCGTCGCGCGGCGGCACAGCGGCGCCGGTGGCGTTGCCCAGCAGCAGGGTCTCGCGCCGGGCGTTGCCTTCGAGGGTGATGCGGAGGGCGGGCGAGTTGAGCCCGGCGCGCTCGAGGTCGGTGTCGCGGGGCTCAATGAAATTTTTTGCGGTGAGGGCGTTCACCGCGTTAATCGTCACCTCGACCGCGGACTTGCTGGCCCGGGCGTTGATGGGCGCTTCGAAGGCCCAGCGCGCGGCGCTGTCGCGGCGGAGCCGGACCTTGAGATTGGCGGGAGCCGCGGTCTGGACGTTGAGGGAGCGGACCTCGAATACCGGCACGCTGAAGATGGTGGGGGCGCGCAGGGTGTCGAGCGGCAGGCCGATGCTTTCAGCGAGGCTGCGGTTGACGACATGGATGCGGGTGCCGTCGGGCGAAAGAATGTAGAGGCGGTTGCCGACCGCAGTGACATCGCCAATCTTGGTCGTGTAGTTCTTGCCGGCCGACTTGAACTGGAGGGTGAGGGCGGGGTCGGCGAGTCCGTAATCGGCCAGGGAGCGTCCGCTTTGGGCGAGTTCGGCGACGGCAAAGCTGGTTTCGTGCTCGAGGAGCTGCAGCGTGTTGATGATGCCGGCGAGGGCGTTGGGATCAGCCGGCCAATCGTAGGGGGCGGCGAGCCACCAGGAGCCGCTGCGCTTTTCGAGTTTCACCGTCTCCCCGGCGCGGTTGCTGCGGGTGAGCGACTCGATGGTGGCGACCTCGGGGCCGTAGACGCGGCGGCGGGCCTCGAGGGTTTTCAATTCGTCGATGCGGGGCTTGTCGTAAAAATATATATAAGCGAACAGGACGACGTTCAGGAAGAGGAGGACGACGGTGACTTTGGAGCGCATGGGAGCAGAGCAGCGGTAAGCGGTAAGCGCTAAGCGGTAAGCTCGTTCAATGTGATGGGGAAGTGTGGCACGGAAATCGGAAGCTTGGGGCTTACAGCTTATGGCTTTGAGCTGAATTAATTCCGCCGCGTCCAGTAAACAAAGATGCCGAGCAGGGCGACCACGCCGGGCACGACGAGGAACAGACCCAGGCGGAGGCGGACGAGTTCCTCCTGGCTGAGGGAAAGCTGGAAGCGCTCGATGGGGCGGGCGGGGATGTTCAGCTGGGTGTCGCGGTCGACCGCCCAGCTGACGGTGTTGAGGAAGAGCGGGAAGTTGCCCCCGTTGATGATGCGGTTGTTGGTGACGAGGTCGGCGGTGCCGAAGACGGCCAGACGGCCGCCGGGCACGCTGAGCGGGAGGTTGGCGGGTTTCAGCCGCTCGGAGATGGCCAGCACACCAAGCCCGTTGCGGTGCCGGAGATCCTGACCGGGGGTGTAGGTTGAGTCGCGGAGACGATAGCCGCTTTCCCCCCAAGCAGTGGGAGCGCTGGCCACAAGGGTCTTCACGCTGAGGCCGTCGTCCGGCGATCGGCCGATGTCCTCGCTCACGACGCGGGTCGGGCCGATCAAGGGGAAAAGGACATTGTCGATCAGCAACTGGGTGATGGGATGCGGGAGGAAATGGCGCAGCAGCAGCTCGCCGTTGTCGGTGATGGATTCGCGGTCGGTGTCGTAGATGACGTTGTCGTAGACCAACACGCCCCAGTCGAAGAGCAGGTTTTCCAACCCGAACTGGCGGGCAGGGTCGACAAGGAGGATGACGCGGCCGGCGCGCGTGGTGAGATAATTGCGCAGCAGCTCCTCCTCGAAGGGTAGGAAACGGCTCTGCGGCGAAGGGATGATGAGCAGGGCGGCGTCATCCGGGATAAGCTTGTTGAGGCTGAGGTTGAGCCCGCCGAGGTCGAAGTTGCGCTGGCGCAGCTGGTCGCGCAGCTGCGAGAGGCCGCGGGAGCCATCGACGCTGTCGGGCGACATCTCCCCGTGGCCGCCGAGGAAATAGATTTTTTTCTTCTCGGCACTGGAGACGTCGAGGATGGCGGCGGTGATCGCGGCCTCGCCCTTGAAGGCCTCGCGGCTGATCTTTTTCCGGATGAGGTAGAGATCATCGAGCAGGAGCCGGCGGGTGTGGCCGTCGCTGGCGAGCTGGACGACATTGGGCTGGTCGGCGACGCCGAGCGCCTCGGCTTCGCGGCGGTTCTGGTAGACATCGACAAAGCGGACGCGGAGCCGGCCTTTGCTTTTGCCGCTGGTGGCATAGGTGTATTCGCGCAGCAGCGCACTGATGTCGCGGAAAGCCTGGGCGATCTCCTCGCTNNGCCCGGGTCTCGGGCGAGAGCGAGTGCCGGCGGTTGGCGGTGACGTCGAAGCGCCACGCGTGATTGAGCGCGAGGTAATTGAGACTGGCGAAGAGGGCGAGGAACAGCAGGGCCTGCAGCAGCAGGTTGATGAACCGGATCCAGCGGGCCGCCCGGAAGCTGTCGGCGATATTCATGGCTCAGCCGTTGAGCAGCTTCGCCTCGACCCCGAGGATGCTGAAGATGAGGGCCAGGGTGGAGCCGGTCAGGTAATAGAAAAGCTGCCGGGTATCGACGACGCCATGGGTGAAATCCTCGACGTGGGTGGAAATCTGCAGCGACTCCAAGGCGCCCTTGAGCGGGCTGAGCGTGGAATTGTTGAGGGCGCTGAGGTCGCCGAGGTAGCGCGGCCCGAGGATGACGATGATGAGCAGGACGACCGTGAAGATGCCCGCCACCGGCTGGCTGCGGGTCATGGAGCTGGCGAAGATGCCGATGCCGATGAAGAGCAGGCCGCTGATGGCGATGAACAGATAGCCGCCGATGAGCGGGCCGGGATCGAGGCCCCGGAGGTCGCGGGCGTGGAGTTGCAGGATGTAGTGGAAACCCAGCGTCGAACCCCAGAGCAGCAGGTAGAACAGGTAGGCGGCGGTGAATTTGCCCAACACGACCTCGGCGGTGTTCACCGGCGTGGTGAGCAACGTCTCGAGGGTGCCCTGCCGCCGCTCGTCGGCGATGGTCTTCATCGTGAGCAGCGGCACCATGAAGAGCACCGGGAACCAGAAGAACTGGAAAAACACGACAGCCGGCGGCATCTCCTGCGGGGACTTGCTGTAGATGTCGAGGATGCTGGCGAAGATGAAACCCATGACGCCAAGGAAGAACACGGCCGCGATGTAGGTGCTCGGGCTGTAGAGCAGGGTGCGGATCTCGTGGGATAGGATGGTGAAGTAGTGGCGCATGGCGGGGCCGGGACTACGGGACTACGGGACGACAGGACGACGGCTCTGCGTTGATGGCTCGGGTCTTCATCGTGGTCCGTGGTCCGGTGGTCTTTTTGGTTTCAAAATTTCGGCAGGGGGGCGCGGCTGTCGCCGTTGACGGGTTTGTCGGGCAGGCGGGCGTCCCAGCTGCGGCGGGTGGCGGCGAGGAAAACGTCCTCAAGCGTGGGCTGGGTGCGGCCGAGGGAACGGACGCGGTAGCCGAGGGCTGGCAGGGCGGTGAGCAGCTTTTCGCCGAGGTCGGCGGCCGACTCGGTCACGAGCGTGGCGGTGCAGAAGCCGTCCGCCGCGCAATCCCCGAGTGAGGCGACCCGCAGCGTGGGCTCGATGTCCTTCAGGTGCGCGGCGAGGGCGTCTTGCTCGCCGGCGAACTCGACGCGGTAGCTGGTGGAGCCGAAAATCTCGTGGCGCAGGTCGGCGGGCGAACCTTGGGCGACGATGCGGCCGCCGTTGATGATGAGCACGCGGTCGCAGGTGGCCTCGATTTCGGGCAGGATATGGCTGGAGATGATGACGCTCATCCGGCCGCGCAGGCTGGCGATGAGGTCGCGCACGATGATGATCTGGTGCGGGTCGAGGCCGATGGTGGGCTCGTCCATGATGATGACGGCCGGCTCGGCGAGGATGGCCTCGGCGATGCCGACGCGCTGCTTGTTGCCCTTGGAAAGGCGGCCGAGGATGCGGTGCCGGTTGCGCTTGAGGTCGCAGAGCTCGAGGACTTCGTCGATGCGGGCCCGGAGCTTTGCGCGGGGCATCTCCTTCAGCCGGCCGCGGAACCAGAGATATTCGGAAACGCGCATGTCGTCGGGCAGCGGGTTGTTTTCCGGCATGTAACCGACATGGCGCTTGGTGGCCTCGGGCTCGCTGGCGACGGGGTGGCCGCAGATGCGGACGGAGCCGGAATTGGCCGGCAGGTAGCCGGTGAGGATGCGCATGGTGGTGCTCTTGCCCGCGCCGTTGGGGCCGAGCAGGCCGACGATCTCGCCGCGCTTCACGGTGAAACTGAGGTCGTTGACCGCGGTGAGCGCGCCGTAGGTCTTGACCAGATGGGAGACCTCTATGGTGATGTCGGGAATTTCGGCCATGCCGCGGGGATATTTAGACGAAGAATCCGTCCCGCGAGCAAGCCTAGCGTATCAAGCCGCGGGGGTGGATTCCCTGACCAAAGTGACCTCCCCGGCGCGAAAGCGTTCCGACCGGCCGGAGTTCAGCCGGACAATGAGGGAACCCTCGTTGTCGATGCCGGTGGCGGTGCCGGCGACGGTGCGGGTGCCCTGGGTGACGCTCACGGGGCGGCCGCGGAGCACGTCGTAGCGTTGCCACAGCGCGGCGAACTTGTCGCGGTGGGCCTCCTCGATGAACTGGCCGTAGGCCGAGAGGATCCGGCCGGTGAGCGCCGCGGCAAAACGGTTGAGGTCCAGCGGGGCGCCGGTGGCGTCGGCGAGCGAAGTGGCGGTGCGCGCGACCTCGCGGGGAAGTCCGGCGGCGCGGCCGTTGAGGTTGAGGCCGAAGCCGAACACGAGGTCCCGGACCTGGTCGGCGTCAACGCGGGCCTCGGTGAGCATGCCGCCGGCCTTCCGGCCGTTGACGAGGAGATCATTGGGCCACTTGAGGCCGGGTTCGATTTTGGCGAAGTTGGAAACGAGCTCGCAGATGTTCAGGCCCATCCAGAGGGTGAAGTCCTGCAGGCGGGCGGGCTCGAGCCGGGGGCGAAAGACAAAGGTGCTGTAGAGATTCCCGGCCGGCGGACTGTGCCAGATGCGACCGCGCCGGCCCCGGCCCTCGGTCTGGGCACCGGCGAGGATGACCAGGGGCACGGCGGCACCGGCCGCGAGCAGCCGCTCGGCCTCGCTGTTGGTGCTGTCCACGGTGTCGAGGCAGACGAAGTGCGGTGGACGCAGCCGGCCCTTCAAATAGGTCTGCACCAGTCCAGCGTGCAGCGTATCCGGGGTTTTGAGCAGGCGGTAGCCGCGGCTGCGCCGGGCCTCAAAGACAAACCCCTGTCGCGTCAGTTTCCGCAGCTGCATCCAGACGGCGCCGCGCGAGACGCCGAGCAGTTTGGCCAGCCGGGTCCCCGGGACGGTGCCGGCGTCGGCGGCGAGGAATTCGCGGAGGATGGTGACTTCGGTGGCGGACACGGCGTGCAAGTGGCGGCAACGCTCAACTTTCAACGCCGAACTCTCAACGCTCAAGTGCGGCGGATGGAGCGGGCTTTGTTGAAAGGCCGGGCGCACCGGACCGCTCCGCCTGCCACAAAAACCACGGACAATCCCTACGGTTTGGTGGCGGCTTCGCGCAGGGCCTTGGCATTGGCCGGGTCGGTGAGCTCGGCCGCCCGGGCGATCGTGAGCACGTCACTGAGGAACTGTCTCTTCTGCGCGATCTCGTAATCCTCGCGGGCACGCTCGGCGGCGGAAACCCCGCCCAGCCAGGAGGGCAGGGTGAATTTGTTCAGGACGCTGCGATCCAGCGCGCTGAGGTTTCTTTTGGCCAGCTCCTCGTTGAAGGCCTTGGGGCCGAGAATTACGTTTTCACCCAGCCGCGGGCGGGGCCGCTGTTTCACGGTCATCTTGGGCAGCTCAAGGACTTCGGCGTTGGGCTCCTCGGCCGGTTTGGCCTCGGCGGGAGGGGAGAATTGGGGCCGGGCGGCCGACAGCAGTTTCTCCATTTCGGACAGGGGCAACGGTGCCGGGGTGGCGGCAGGCGCGGTGACCCCTTCGACCGGCTCCGGGGGCGATGGCCCGGTCTCAACGGACGCGGCGGAAACCGTCGCGAAGAGGGCCAGGACAAGGACGGACAGTTTCATGGTATGAATCTAGACCGACAATTGGCCGCAAGTATCCCCGATGCCGATACTATTTTATGCGGCTCATGCCGGCCGGGCGTTTCATCCAATCCTGGGTCTGGATCATGACCCCCAGTTCAAACCGCAACTCGGCGGACGTCTTGGGGTCTTCGGTCGCGATAGTGTCAATCAAGCCCTGCAGGCGTTCCACTTCGGCGCGATACTTGCCGTCCTCGTAGGCGGCCCGGGCGCGGGCGGATGCCGGGGGCGAAAAGAGCGGGACATGCCAGTTGTTCAGCATCCACTCGAAGTCCGACAGGGACTGCTTGTAGGCGGCCATGGCCTTTTGCTGGATCGCGAGGTTGGTGAACCAGAGGTCGGGGTCATGGCCTGGCGGGCGCTTGTCTGTGACGGTGACTTTCGGCAGGGCCAACACGTTCGGCTCATCCTCGGGACCGCCGGGTTTCGGCTGGTCGGGGATCTTGGGCGGCGGTGAAAATTGCGGCAAAGCCGTGCGGATTTCCTGCGCCAGCCGGCTCGAGGTCTTGGCTGGTGCCGCTGGTGGCGGTGCCTCGGCCGCCAGCAATCCAGCCGCGATCAGGGGCAACAGATGGAATCCGGCGGGTTTCATCGGAGGGGTGCTACGATGAGACCTTTACCCGGCCGGATGTTTCCGGCAAGCCAGAGCGCAAGTGCGAAAAAAGCCGGCACCACGAGGATACCGGCTGATCCCGAAACGAGGAGTTGCGCTCAGGCCTTTGCTACCGGCTTCACGCGGAAGCAGAACGTGAGCACGGCGCCGGCGAGAGCAAAACAGACAATGTCGTGCAGCATGGTCATCAGATGCCAGCNNCGCCGGTCAGCACCGAGAAACAGAACCGGTTTATGCAGGCATCCTGCATGCCATAGGCCTTGTGCAGGAGCAGGGCGAGGAGCAGGCAGGAGACGAACTCCAGGGCAAAGCCCTTCGCCATGACGGCCCCATCCATCGCCTTGACGCCGCTTTTTCTGATGTGGACCATGGCGAGCTGCCCGCGGTTCATCTGTTCGGTCATCACTTCGGGACTGCTGCGCGGATCAGGCAGGATGTAGGTGCCGTCGGCGGGGAAGAGCTGGCCGAGCGCCGGACCGACATCGCCCGCCGTGCCGAGGGCTTTGTAGGGAATGCCGCTGAGGCCGTAATAGATGAAGCCCCAGAAGAACATGGCCAGGGCGGCGAGGAACGGAGCGAGGACGAATCTTTTCATGGTAGGATATTTTGTGCGTGGTTAAACCAAGGGGTAGCTACCAATTTGTGTGCTGGACGGAGTAAACCGGCCGGCCGAAATTGTTCAAGGGCCAACCCCGATCAAACCAGAGCAGCAGCCAGGGCGCGCAGGCGCGGCCACTGGTGGTCGGGGATGGCCGGGCCGAGGTGCCGCACACATTCGGCACCGAGCGCCGAGCCGAGCGCACCGGAAGCGGCAAGGGAAAGCCCGCGCAGATGCCGTAATATGGCTCGCCGACTAGATCTCAACAGCACCGCAGCTGCCGCGTGCTACTGCAATTTGATTTTCGTGATGGCCTCATCAACCGCCTTTAGGAGCGATGCATCGGTCTCTTGGTCCTTGAGCTTTTGAAGGGCGGGTAGCGCGGCATTGGCTGGTGGCCCGATATTGTCCAATCGCAAAACGAAACGGCGGCGAATCTCCGGACTTTGTGCCTGGTTCAACCGGTCAAGAATGGCGGGCACCGCAGGAACGCCAATTTTGTCCAGAGCCATGATGTATGGCATCAGATCGGAAATGGCGACATCACTGGAGGCCATGCCAGCAAGGAAAACACTGGCCTCCGCCAGAGAGCGTTGGGTATCGGCGTTGGGCTTGCTCACGTTCTCGAGCGCATGGGCGAAGCTGTTGGCAGCCATGTTCAACCCCTGGTATTTCATCTTTGGATGCTTGAATAATTCGACATAGATAGGAACCGACGCGTTGCCGAGCAACTGCAGCACATCGAAGCAGGATTTGGCAAGGGGGTCGTTCTGGTTGGCGAACCATATGATCTGCTGTTGCAGGACAGGGATGGCGGATATGAGCGCTACGGCTGGCTTGCGTCCGTCCTTCAGTTCCTGAAGGGCGACCGCCTTGAGCTGCTCGGCAGCTTCAATTGCTTCAGCTTTGGATCCTTTAGCGATTTTTTTAGTCAGTTGGGACACCGACGACGTTTTGGCAACCGCAGGCTCGCTGGGAGGATTGGCAGGGTTGGGCCGCGCCTGAGCGACTGCCATGCCGGTGAACAGGACTGAGGCCAGCGTAGCTCGCGCCAGTGTTAGGAGGCGGTTCTTCATCGTGAATGGATCTGGGACGTAACCAACACAATGCCGGGTAGCGCCCGAAAATTTACGGCGGAGTGGAATAATTGCAACGGCGAAGCACGCCGCGTTTTACTGCAGTGATTGGGCCAGCGCGCGCAGGCGCGGCCATTGGTGGTCGGGGATCGCCGGGCCGAGGTGCCGCACACATTCGGCACCGAGCGCCGAGCCGAGCGCACCGGAAGCGGCAAGGGAAAGCCCGCGCAGATGGCCGTAGAGGAATCCGCCGGCCCAGGCGTCGCCGGCGCCCGTGGTGTCGGTGAGGCGCTCGACCTTGACCGGCGCGATGCGGTGGAGTTCGGTGCCGCGGGCGACCCAGGCGCCGTCCTTGCCGATCTTCACGCAGGCGATGCCGCCGTAGCCGGCGAGTAGGCTGGCGTAGGCGTCATAGGCGGCGTCTTTCTTGAAGAGGGCGCGGGCTTCGTCCTCGTTGGCGAAGACGACCTGCACGCCCTGTTTCATCTGGTCCAGGATCCAGTCGCGGGCGACGTTGACCACCTCAAAGGAGGAGAGCTCAAGACTGATGGTGCAGCCGGCGGCGCGGGCGGTGGTGGCGACCTTGTCGGCCAGCGCGGGGTTGAAGAGCAGGTAGCCTTCGATGTGGGCGTGTTTCGCGCCGGCGAAATCAGCTGGCGTTACTTCGTCGGGGCTGAGCGTCATGGCGGCGCCGAGGCAGGTTCGCATCGTGCGCTGGCCGTCGGGCGTGATCATGGACAGGCAGCGGCCATTGGGCAGGGTGGCGTGCTTAAAGCGCGAGCCGTCGCCGCCGGCGGCGGTGAAGTTGGCGCGGTAGTCACGGGCGGTGACATCGCCGCCGATCTTGCCGAGGAAGGTCGTGCGAAGGCCGAGCTTGGCGGCGGCGAGCACGGCGTTGGCGGCGGAGCCGCCGGGCGTCACGCCGTAGTCGGTGCCGAGTTTGCCCACCAAGCTGGCGATGTCGTTGTCGTCCACGAGCACCATGCCCCCTTTCTCGCCGGCGACGTGGGCCGCAAGGAAAGTTTCCGGGACGTGCGCAAGCAGGTCCATGATGGGATTGCCGATGCCGATGAGATCAAACTTGGACGAAGACATGAAGATATCGTTCAATGGTCAGAGTTCACCGCCCATCTGCCATTTGACCGGAAAGCAACCAATGAACATTGAGCAATGACTGATGAGCGGTGAAAAATGATCCTCAGCTCACCGTCAGGCTGGTGGCGAGGATCGGGTCGTCGTCGACCTCGATGAGGATGGAGTAGTCGCCCGGTTGCTCAAAGCGGAGGTTGCGGAGCTCGTTGATGAGATTGATGCGGTGCAGGGGGCTCTGGGACTCGAATTCGCGGTGGAGCAGCTCGGCGGGGTTGGTGGGATCGAGGCCCATCGACATCTTGATCTGGTGTGTGCCGGGCTGGACGTCGGTCAGGGTCAGGAACCAGACCATGTAGGGGTGCATGACCGGGAAGGAGCGGGCCTTGATGTTGGAGAACACGCCGAGGATGGTGTGTTTGCCCGAGGCGGGGTCGATGTGGACGCCGTCGCAGGTGATCCAGGCCAGGAGGGAGGGTTTGGACTGCACGCCCGGAGGATGGGCGGGGGCGGGGGAGCGGCAAACTATTTTCCGGGGTTTTCGCTGCGGGAAGCGCCGTGCGCCCACCTTTTTCTTGTGTATGTTTCCGGGGCAGTTTTTACCCATACGCGATGAAGTATATTTTCGTCACGGGTGGAGTCGTTTCTTCCTTGGGCAAAGGGCTCACGGCGGGGGCGCTCGGCGCCCTGCTCGAGATGCGCGGCCTCAAGGTGCGCATCCAGAAGTTCGACCCCTACCTCAACGTGGATCCCGGCACGATGAGCCCCTTCCAGCACGGCGAGGTGTATGTGCTCGACGACGGTGCGGAGACCGACCTCGACCTCGGCCACTACGAGCGCTTCACCTCCGGCACCCTCTCGCGCCACAACAGCCTGTCCTCCGGCCAGATCTACGAGGCCGTCATCGCCAAGGAACGCCGCGGCGACTACCTCGGCAAGACGGTGCAGGTGATCCCGCATGTCACCAACGAGATCAAGAAGCGCATCTACGGCGGCGGCAAGGGCGTGGACGTGCTCATCACCGAGATCGGCGGCACGACCGGCGACATCGAGGGCCTGCCGTTCCTCGAAGCCATGCGGCAGTTCGCGCTCGAGGTCGGGCCGCACGACTGCGTGTTCATCCATGTCACGCTCATCCCGTATCTGAAGGCCGCGGGCGAACTGAAGACCAAGCCCACGCAGCAAAGCGTGGCCAAGCTGCGCGAGATCGGCATCCAGCCGCATTTCCTGGTGTGCCGTTGCGACCACCCGATGACGCCCGAGATGCGTGAGAAGCTCTCGATGTTCTGCAACGTGCCGACCAGGGCCGTGATCGAGGAGATGGACGTGCAGTCCTCCATCTACGAGCTGCCGCTCATGCTCCAGAAAGAGAACCTCGACCAGCTCGTGGTGCAGAAGCTCGGGCTCAAGACCCGCGCCAACCCGACGAACATCTGGGCCGAGGTCGTGCGCCGCATCAAGTCCCCGCAGCACGAGGTGAAGATCGGGGTGGTCGGCAAATACATCGAGCTGCAGGACGCCTACAAGTCCGTCTATGAATCGCTCAGCCACGCCGGCATCGCCAACCAGGCCCGGGTGAAAATCATCCGCATCGACGCCGAGAGCCTCGAAACCAAAACCGGCCTCGCCAAGCTGAAGGCGCTCGACGGCATCCTTGTGCCCGGCGGCTTCGGCGACCGCGGCATCGAGGGCAAGATCGCCGCCGCGCGCTTTGCCCGGGTCAACAAACTGCCCTATTTCGGGCTGTGCCTCGGCATGCAGGTGGCGGTCATCGAGGTTGCGCGCAGCGTGCTGCGCCTGAAAAACGCCAACTCGGTCGAGTTCGATGTGAAGACCCCGCACCCGGTCATCGCGCTGATGGACGAACAGCGCCACGTCGTCCTGAAGGGCGGCACGATGCGGCTCGGCGCCTACGAATGCAAACTCAAGCCCGGCTCGCTGGCCCGCAAGGCCTACGGCCGGGACACGGTTTCCGAACGCCACCGCCACCGTTTCGAGGTCAACAACCACTATGTCCCGCGCCTGGAGAAGGCCGGCCTCTTCTTCAGCGGTTGGAATCCCAAGCGCGGCCTCGTCGAGATCACCGAATACAAAAACCACCCCTGGTTCCTCGGCGTGCAGTGCCATCCGGAATTCCAGTCCAAGCCGAACAAGGCCCACCCGCTCTTCGCCGCCTTCATCGCCGCCGCGATCAAGAACCGGAAAAAGCGGAAATAACCCATGCTCTTCGATCCGAAAAAACTCCTCCTCATCGCCGGCCCCTGCTCGTTGGAAAACGAGAAGGTCTGCCGCGCGGCGGCCGAGACGCTGGCGAAAATCGGGCAGAAGCACCCGGAGCTGAACATCGTCTTCAAGGGCTCGTTCGACAAGGCCAACCGAACCTCGCTCGGCACCGGACGCGGCACGGGGATGGCTAAGGGCCTCGCACTGCTCGCGCTCATCAAAAAAGATTACGGGTTCCCCGTGCTGACGGACATCCACGAACGCCAGCAGGCGGCGCCGGTGGCCAAGGTTTGCGATGTGCTGCAGATCCCGGCGTTCCTCTGCCGCCAGACCGACCTGCTGCTCGCCGCTGCCGCGACCGGCCGGGTGGTCAACGTGAAGAAAGGCCAGTTTCTTTCCCCCCAGGAGATGGAGTTCGTCACGGCCAAGCTGCGCGAGGGCAAGGCGAAGGAAGTCTGGCAGACGGAACGCGGCACGACCTTCGGCTACCAAAACCTCGTCGTGGACATGCGGAGCTTCAGCATCATGAAATCCTTCGGGTTTCCGACCGTGTTCGACGCCACGCACAGCGTGCAACTGCCCGGCGCCGCCGGCGGCAAGACCGGCGGCCGGCGTGAATTTGTGCCGCCACTGGCCCGCGCGGCCCTCGCGGCCGGCGCGGACGGCCTGTTCATCGAGACGCATCCTAATCCGGAGAAAGCCATTTCCGACGGTCCGAACCAGATTCCCACCTCCGAGCTGCCCGCTTTGATCTCCTCCTGTGTCGCGGTGTGGAAAGCGGTGCGCAAGTGAGCAAACTCTCCGATGTCCACCTTCATCATTGACGTGCCCGTGCCCTCCATGGGAGCCACGGTGAGCGAACTGAATGTCATCAACCTCGCGGTCGTTCCCGGCGCGAAGGTGGCCAAGGGCCAGAAACTCGCCGCCTTGGAGAGCGACAAGTCGGCCTTTGACTTTGAATCACCCGCCGAGGGCACCGTGCTCGCGATCATGGCGAAGAACGGTGGCGCGATAACTTCCGGGCAGCCTTTCCTGCGGATGGAGACGAACGACGAGAGCCTGCGGCACCTGGCGGTGCAGAAGACAGAAGACAGAGGACAGAAGACAGCCGGTGCCTCAGTTGTTCCGTCCTCCGTCGCCCAGGCTCTGGTCTGGACGCCCCGCGCCATCAAGCTGGCGCAGGAAGCCGGGCTCGATCACACGACGATCACCGGCATCGAGGCGACGGGTCCCGGCGGCCGGGTCTCCGGCGACGACGTGACCAAGTATCTCGCGGGCCGAAAATAGGGTTTATCTCACGCAAAGCCGCCAAGGCGCGCCCGCTGATGTCAACTAATAGTTGACATCAGCCCAAGGCCGCAGGGTGGGTGAGGGTGGAGGTTGAAGCACTGGCCTCATTTGGCCGGCTTCGCGGTGCTGAGGTAGAGACCGTTGAAAAGGAGCTTGAACGTGCCGTGCGTGCCGGCACGGAATGCGACCTCGGGCCCGAGCAGGTAGAGTTTGCCTGCGCCGACCCGCGCCTCGAGGGCCGTGACGCCCTGATCAAGGTAGGACTGCCCTAAAGCCCAGCCGCTGCGCATCGGGGCCGCGCTGGCGAACCAGGCGACGGGTTGCACGCCCTGGGCGACCGCGTCGGGCAGAAGCTTGAAGACCGGGCTGTTGTCAAAATAGACATCGGCGGTCGTATCCAGGCCCCAGGCGAGCGGCGCGGTCGGGTCAATGGTTGCGCTCAGGATGCTGCCGGGCACGTAGAATTTTTCGCGCGGCAGGCGGCGTTCCTTGCCTTGGGGGCCCATCTCGACGAGGGCATTGCGCACGGGCATACCGAAGTGATAGGCGAGATTGGTGCTCGTGCCGATCGTCACGATACTGCCGCCTTGCACGGTGAACTCCCGCAGCGCGGGGATGGATTTCTCCTCGGTGATCTGGCCGGTCCAGTCCCGGTAAGCGGCCGGCAGATCGTCGCCGGTGGGCACTTTGACGAAGAACTCGCTGAGGCGCGGATTCACGGCCCCCATGGATTTCGGCAGTGGGACGGCTCCGGTCGGGAAAACGATCACATCATATTTCGCCCGCAGGTTACCGGCATCGATCTGCTGGGGGTAGACCACATCGAAGGGGAACTCGAACTGCTCAAGCAGCCAGCGGGTCCAGCCGGAGGGCATGGAGCCGCCGTATTGATCCCAGAGGGCGATGCGCATGGGGGCGAGTTTGAATCCATCACTGATGGCCTTGACGGTCACGGCCGTGGCGTCGAGACCCAGTCCGGTCGCTGCCTGGGCCATAATGAGACGAGCCTGCTCGGTGGCCGGGACGTAGAGTGCGCCTGCGCCGAAATGGGGATAACCGGAGGGCGGGGTATTTAGCCAGTAGACATCGGTCCCGGCCTTGAGCAGGCGGTTGAGGAGAATGAAGCTGTTATTGGTCCGATGGCTCACGAGCCAGCCGCCGGTGCCCTTGCCGACCTGGCCGGGAGGCGGGCTTTGGAGCTGGCCGTAAGGCAGGCGTTCAAAGGGACCGTCGAGGGTGTCGAGCACCCGGTCGAATTTCACGCCCATCTGGTAGGCGATGGTCCAGCCGGCGGAGTCATAGGGCGCGACCGGTGGGCCGCCCTCGTATAAAAAATCGTTCGGATGGTCCTGGGGCTCGAAGGCATCGAGCACGAAGGGACGGAAGGCCTGCGCCGTGTGCACCACATAGGAGCCACCCGGGTAGTTTTTCCCGGCCACCGAGAAATCCGCGGTGGCGCGGTGGACGGCGATGCCGGACTTCACGAGCGTGTTGATGAACTTTACCGCCGTGGGGAAGTCGGCCTGGTCGCGCGGAATGATGTAGCTGCGCGGGTCGCGGAGCTCGGGTTTCTTCAGCGTCTCGTCATAGAACTTCGCGGGAATCACGTTGGCGCGCTGGCCGGCGAACCGATAGTCGCTGTCGTCGGCCTCGCCGGACTTCGCGGCGGTCGAGGCGGCGGCGCGCATGGCCTCGACGCGCTTGGGGGAGAGGGTCCAGTGGTCACGACTGCCGCGCGCGATGGAGTTGGCCCCCATGCGCCAGATGTTGAAGAGCAACTCGTCGCGCTGCCGGGCCGCGTAGCTGAGCACGGCGTAGTTGGCGGTGAGCGAATATTCGATGGATTGGCGGAAGTGCCAGGTCTGGGGCGGCACCGGGAAGGGCAGATCGCCGGACGGGATCTGGCGTTCGGGCACGAGTGGGATCTGCATCGGGGTGGGGCTGCCGACGGTCTCGGTGAGCAGGCCGACCATGTTGTGGAAATACGCGGTGGTGCGCAGGCCGCCGTTCCACCACGTCGAGAAGACGGAACCGCGCTTCATGGTCGTGCCGGGTTTCCCTTCGGCGATCCAACGGCTGTGCATGGCCGCGCCGATGGAATCGAGCTGGGTGACGATCAGCGGGTCGTAAACGTAGTTGAAGGGATCGCGGTAGGGCGGGCCGGCGACGATGGTGCCCGTCGGGCCGGGTTGGTGATGGTTGTAGACGATCTGCGGGAACCACTCGAGGTAGAGCTGCCGCGCCATGTTCTGCGACTCCTTCATGTTTGTCATCAGGAAGTCGCGGTTGTTGTCGTGACCGATGTATTTCTGGTAAAGCCGGGGCTCGCGGTCGACGATGCGCGTGGCCGGGTCGGGCCGGCGCATATACCAGGAGCTGATGAGCTCCTGGCCGTCGGGATTGGCGTGGGTGAAGAGGATGATGACCTGGTCGAGGATGCGCCGGGTCTCGGCGTCGGTGCGGCTGGCGAAGGTCCAGAGGGTCTCGGTCAGCTGGGCGGCGCCGAGCGTCTCGGTGGCGTGCAGCCCGCCGTCGATCCAGACGACGGCCTTGCCCTCGGCGGAGAGCGCGCGGGCCTGATCCTCGGTGACGCCCTCGGCGCGGGCGAGTTTCTGGGCGATCTCGCGGTAACGGTCGAGCTTGGCCAGGTTGGCCGGCGAGGTGCAGATGACCATGTATTGGCGACGGCCCTCCTCGGTGGGGCCGATGTCCACGAGCTTCAGGCGGTCCGACTCGGCGGCGAGTTTCTTGAAATACGCCTCGGTCTGCGTGTAGGTGGCGAGCTGGTAATCGTCACCGATGGTGAAACCGAAGTGCTCCTTCGGCGAGGTGAGGGCCCGGGCGAAAGGCGCGATGAACAAGGCGGCGGCGCAAGCCGCCCGGCAGAACAGGGAGGATATCATAGGGGACAATTCAGGCGGTTTGCAGCTCGTGACTCAGGATGCTCAAGGCATAAACGGCGGCGGTGGCGCTGCGGAGCACCAGCGGGCCGAGCGTGACCGGCACGCAGCCGGCGGTGATGGCTGAAGTCATCTCGGCCGGCGAGAAATCCCCCTCGGGGCCGACGAGCCACAGCACTTTGCGCGGGACATGACCGTGCTTCGCGGCATAGGCGCCGAGAGATTTCTTCAGCGATGTCGCGCCGCCGTGCAG
>CXWL01039446.1_pt1 | contig 17156 bp, 16 predicted proteins | sample 590931 | NCBI WGS metagenome assembly CXWL01 (sample SAMEA3498368, study PRJEB10139) | groundwater metagenome | biome: water well; material: biofilm material | place: Germany | collected 2015-04-27 | reverse complement strand
GTGGCAGCGCTGAATCGAAGGACGTACGACGTAAGAGTGTCTTGAGATTCGTGCTATCAGACAGCGAGATGGGACTGGCATCATGCCAGTCCCATCTTCTTTATGGCAAGTGGCGCCTGCGTGCCGCAAACTGCGAAAACTCAGCGTGTGACGGGAAGCGGGCCAGCGCACTCGCCAGAACTGAATCCGCGGCAACTTCGTCACCTGAGGCAAGATACGCGCCGATCAAGGTGACATATGACTCCGCCATCTCCGGATTCAGAATAATAGACTGTCGACTGTAGTTTATCGCGTCGGTAGATCTTCCGGACAAGCCGTTTACTGTCCCAGCGAGATAGTAGGTCCTGGCCTTTACTCGTGAAAACGCTTCCGGACCATTCGGAAAGAGCAGCTCCGAGGTCCCGTCGTCAGTCTCCACCGGTGGCGCGGAGGCTGCGATCGCTCGCGAGAGTAACAGCTGTGCAAGATCAAGATCACTCCGATTCAAGATCAATACCACCGCCTCGTTGAGTACGGTAAGGTTGCCGCCTGTTCGACTGGAGGTGGCGAGTGCGCTGTCGTAGAGAACGGCGGATGCAATCGATGAGTCAGCGGCCAGGAGACGCAGCAGAAGCCGGTTGGCGACAGGATCGCGTGGACGCAGCCCCAGAGCGAGATTGATTTCAACTCGAGCAAGCGAGTCCCTGTTCTCGAGCTGGTGGATTGTAGCAATGTTAGCGTACGCGCGCGATCTTCCAGNNCGATCTTCCAGGGTGGAGGGCCTTCTCACGCTGAAAATAAACCATGGCCGAATCAATCTCACCAAGTCTAAGGTAGCAGGCGCCGACATTGAGGTTCAATTCGGGAAACGTGGGTGCGCTCTCAAGGGCAGAACGGCCGATGAGCAGAGCCTCCCTGTATTCTCCGCGAGAGTAGTGGAACAATGCGAGGCTGGACTGAGGCTGCGCGCTCGGCTTGCTACTAGGGAGAATCCACGCATGATAGCAGATCGGAGCAAGAGTCAGCACGAAACACAGCGTGAACACGGCACGCCCTCTTCCGACGCGAATATGTTCGACTATGGACAAGAGCGCGCAGGAAGCGAAGACGAAGAGATATGGAATAATCGGAAGACGAAAACGGCTGTTCACGAAGAAAAGGGAAGTCACGATCAGATACAACATTATGAACGCCAGCAGCCATCGAACCTGAGAGCTTCTTGAAGCGATGAGAACGATCCCGGTTAGAGCGAGCGTTAGCAGAAGTGGAAAGGTAAACGGATTGTAGGAGAAGAACGGAATCTTCGCAAAGAAAAGCCCCAAGTCTCGATCGTTGAACAGTTCTATCGGGGCAACCGAGTAGTACAGCTTGCGTAGAAAGAGCTGCAAAAAGTCCGAGGGATGTTCGAGTATCCACCGATTCCCGACCTCGAACCAGTAGGATGAGATCTCCCCTGAAGAGAGACTTCTTCCCAAGGTTCTTTCGGCGACGTTGCTTACATCACTTTGCGTCCAATTGTATCCAAGCGGTTCCGGAAGAGAAGCCGAGACGCCGTCGGCTCCGGCGTGGTTTCCAATATACCAGTTGATTCCTCCCTGCGAGGCAATCAGCACCGGGTCGTGGGCAACGAGCGCATTGCGAATCGCGACCGGCCCCACAAAGGGAAGGACACCCAGCGAGAATATGACAGCATAACGCAGGAACAGAGTTCCTGACCGCGCGTAGCGTAGAATAAGTACCAGCCCCATGGGGATGAGAATCACGGCCATAGGACGCGTTATCATGGCCAGGCCGATCATAGCGCCGCCCGCAAAGAGACGTCTTCCTTCTGGTCGTTCGCTCGACATGAGCAGGTTGTAGATCGAGAGTTGCACGAGGAGAGTGAACAGAGCATCAGCAAGAAGTTCGGCCCCGTAGTACACCACGATCGGGTAAATGGTCTGAAGCGCAGAGGCTATCAGCCCAATACGAGCGTTGAACAGGCGTCGCCCGATAAGGAAGGTCATCAAGACCGATGCGACTCCGATCACGACGCCAAATAACCGGGCCGTCCAGAGTGAAACTCCAAGAAGTGCGTAGAGAACCCCGAGACAATATGCGTAGAAGGGGGCTCGGAAATAGGTCGTATCCCCGAGGATGTTCCCGCTGGCGATGGAGGTTGCCCAGTTGTGATAATAGTAATTGTCCACGCCGAGGAGTTCCCAGTCCGGCAGGTTCGAGTATGACCACAGATACCATAGCCTTACAAGAAGAGCGGCGGTGAGGACGGTGATCGGGGGCAGAAGGGTCGCTATGCGCAACCTCAGAGATCTCGACATGACGGCAATATATCCGGAGTGACGCCTCTGCGTACTGCAAAAGTGTTGCAACCCCTTTCAACTTTCGAAAATTCACTCCGTCGGCACGTTGCACATTGTGATCGATCGGTAGGCAGCCTGCTTCACTCATAGGAAATCTCTTCCCTTGCTAAGCGTCTGGCGACCATTATTTTATATCAATAAGGTAGAGTAACCCTGCAACTGATTGTCCATCAGTGGGTGACACTGCTTGCGGCATACCCTTTGCTCTTTAGGGAATCAAACCTTATGGAGATCTGCTAATGTCCGACCGATTCTGCGTAAGAGTCCTGTTCCTTCTCTTTGTCACGATGATGGGGAATGTCGGGTTCGCGTCCACGCGGTTTTCAAAGATCGCTCCCGTCCTTGAGCAGGTGATGCAAAAACAGGCCTCGCCGGATAGCACGGTTGAGGTTGTGGTTTTCGTCGACGAAGATAGATCGGCAGGGAACCTGATTCAAACCGTTTCCGTAAACCCTGAATTGAGTCGCGCCTCGCGTATCAAGGCAGTTTCCCGCCACCTTATGTCTGCCAGCTTCTATACTTCATCTTCCGATGAACTCTCTCGATTCCTGAATACCCATGCTCACGGCCCGATTGTCAAACACTGGATAGTACCGTCAGTGACAGTGACCCTACCGATTTCATCAATAGATTCCCTGACGCGAATCAGCAGTGTTGGCTGGATCGCCCCAAACGCGCGGCTGGAGTTGGTGGCGCCAATCGAGAGCAGTCCGGCAGCGGCGCTGTCTACCTCCGCCTCCACCGAACTGAACTTGATTGGCGTGCCGCAGCTGTGGCAGCGAGGTTACACAGGGAAAGGGCGCCTGGTCTGCTCCTTTGACACCGGCGTGGATGGGAGCCATCCGGCGTTATCATCAAAATGGCGGGGCAATCATGTCGCTCGAGGGGCAGCCTGGTTTTCGAAAGTCAAACCCGACACTGTTCCCTACGATCAGGGAATTCACGGTACCCATACCATGGGCATCATGCTTGGTTCTGACGGGGCTGACTCAGTGGGAGTGGCTCCCGAGGCGGAGTGGATTTGTGCGGGGGTCATTGATCAGCCGAGTCGTGATCTGGCGACGACCATTACAGACATCCTGGACGCCTTCCAATGGGCGCTGAATCCCGACGGTGACGCGTCAACCACATCCGATGTTCCCGACGTGATTCTCAATAGCTGGGGAATACCGAAGGGGCTTTTCATACCGTGCGACAATCGCTTTTCGCAGGTTATCGCCAACGTAGAAGCGGCCGGAATTGTTACCGTCTTTGCGGCCGGAAACGAAGGACCGACGCCGATGTCGCTCCGAAATCCCGCTGACCTTGCCAGCACTCCGTATAACTCTTTCTCTGTCGGCGCAGTCGATAATGCCATGCTTATCGCCTCGTTTTCCAGCCGCGGACCGTCCTCGTGCGACAGCGCTCAAATCAAACCCGAGGTGGTTGCGCCCGGCGTGCTGGTTCGTTCGTGCCGCAAGGGGGGAGGCTACATCAGCTTGAGTGGAACGTCGATGTCAGCTCCCTTTGCTGCCGGTCTCGTAGCTCTTTGCCGGCAGTACAACCCTGACGCAACGGTTGATCAGATCAAGAACGCCATCATGCAGTCGGCGCTTGATCTCGGCTCCCCCGGTGAAGACAATATGCACGGGCGTGGTTTGATCAACGCTGCTCATCTTCTCGATTTTCTTCCCTCGGCAAGCCATGCCGCTTTCAGTCTCATAAACGTCGAAGTGCCCGGAACAACAGTGCCGATGCCGGGCTCAAGTATCCAATTTCAGTTGCAGGTAGCATTGAGTTCGGGAACAGCCGATCTGGTTACCGGCAGGCTTAGGGTCCTCGACGCATTGCAGGCCACAGCGAATCGAGGATTGTCCGACTTCTCGTTTGTGGCGTCGTCGGTTTCGGTGAGCAGCCCGGCATATGATGTCGCCCTTAGCCCGAATCTGGTAAACGGGAGCCAAGTCGGTTTCAGGGTCTACTTCGAATCAGCAGTCGGAGCCATCCTCGATAGNNTATCCTCGATAGCGCGGATTTTCACCTTGTGGTGGGGTATCCGGCGCCTGGGACGATCGCCGAGCATCACACCGGGCAGATCGATTTTACGGTGTCGGATTTCGCCCAGTACGGTTTGTCGCAGGGCTCGATCTATAATCTCAGCGGTCAGGGGTTTCGGTTCAACGGCGGTCCAAACCTGCTCTACGAGGCGGGAATCATCGTCGGGCGGAACAGCCTGCAGATTTCAAACTCTGTGCGAGATTCTGCAGGGAGCTTTCAGCCGTCCAATTTCACCCCTGTTCGCGCCCTGGGAGCGTCAATTACCAGTGTCACTCAGTCGGACCTGAGCACACACAATTCATGCACGTATTCCGACACGCGCGCGAGCATCCCGCTGCCGATCACGCTTGGTCAGGAGAGCGTGACCTTCACCGACGCTGGCTCGACGGGTTTCGTACTCATGCAATATCATCTCGTGAATCGCTCTCTTCAGCACATGACTAACATGCATCTTGGCTTCATGGCCGATTTTGATCTCTCGCTGGAAAACGATCAGGTCGCGTTTGACCAGTCGACACGCATGATCTATCAGTTTTCAGCCTCGGGACCGATGGTCGGCGTTGTTGCGCTGACGCCATCCCTCTCTTTCAAGGCCATCAGCAACGGAAACGCAAAGCTCGGCCTCAGGAACGTTGATAAGTACAGCTTGATATCAAGTCCAGGGACATACGTCGACGGCGTCGGCACGGGGGACCGGCTCATGATGGTCAGCTTTGGCCCGTTCGATGTCGCGATAGAGGATTCCGTTCTGATCGCTGTCGCGTTAGTTGCGGGAAACGACCTCAACGAGTTGATGAGCAACGCCGCACGTGCTCAGCAGAAATTCCTCGGCGCGACCGGCGCCGAGACCGGACATGAAACACTTCCGGAACGGCTTGCCCTTGATCAGAACTATCCAAATCCTTTCAATCCTTCAACGACTATTACCTTCGCAGTCCCGACAACTCAGAAGGCTACACTTGAAGTATTTAACCTTCTCGGTCAGCGAGTGAAAACTCTCCTATCAGGTACGGTTATAGCCGGAACCCATCGGGTGGAATGGGACGGAACCAACAATAGCGGTGAATCCGTGGCGGCCGGAGTCTACTTGTACCGGCTGACCGGAACTACCGAAGCGTCCTCACGGAAAATGATTCTCTTGAAGTAAATCTGTCAGCTATTATACTTCGGAACCGATACTTGACAACGCTGTTTTAGGTGAATGAAGAAGGTTTCGAAGGTGACATTATGACTATGCGCAGGTTCTGGATTCGATTCTTGATCGGAGCAATTTCCCTCTTTCAGGCGGTTGTCGCTCAGGCGGTTGCCCCTACCGATGAGGCCATAGAGCGATGGAAAGCCAGTGGTTCGTTCGACCGGATGATGGCGAACTGGCAGGCCTTTCACGACCGAGGCGGCGATAGTCCGTCGCTGTACCCGCCCTTCAAGCCCCAGGCCTTTGCCGCGAAACTCGCTGCAAGTACCACCGCGATTGATACCATTCGCGTGATCGTTCTACTTGTCGATTTCACCGACAACCCCTCTGTGCCACAGCCGATCGTTACCACCAAGCCGATGTTCGACTCACTCCTGTTCTCCGACAGCGCCAAACACACGATTGTCAATCCGACAGGATCGATGACGGATTACTACCGCGAAGTCACCGGAGGGAAAGTCTATATTCAGGGGGACGTCGTCGGTTGGCTGAGAATGCCCAAGTCTTACGCCTATTACGTCGCCGGGGACAATGGTCTGAGCAAAGGCTCAGAGCTGGCATCCGATGCCGTGACCGCGGCCAATCCTACGGTCGATTTCAGCAGATACGATTCCAACGGTGATCTTCGTGTTGACGGCGTGATCCTTGTGCATCCCGGAGCCGGGGCGGAGGAGACAGACCCGCCAACCGGAATCTGGTCGCACAAGTCGACGTTGAACCCAACGGTGGTTGCCGATGGCGTTTTGGCCTACGACTACACTTTGAACCCGTCTGTTTTCAACGGCGGGATGGTTGCAATTGGCGTGTTTTGCCATGAGTACGGCCATGTAATGGGGCTTCCCGATCTGTATACAACGAACTATGATCCGCCTACATCACAGGGTCTGGGCAGATGGTCGCTGATGGCATCAGGGAACTACAATGGCAATAGCAGGAGCCCGGCGCACCCCGATGCCTGGTGCAAAGTCCAGCTGGGAGGCTTGCTGTCCGGAGGCTATTCTATCGTCGATGTTGTCGATGTTGGAAGCAACCTCTATCAGGCTGCAATTCCGCAGATAGAAACAACGCCGACCGTGTACCAAATCATTGAGAGAGTCGGGGATATGAAAGAGCGCTGGCTCATCGAAAACCGACAGCAGGTAGGATTTGACAAGGGACTCCCGGGATCAGGGCTGTGCATCTATCACATCGACGATGCCGTTTCGAATAACAACAACTACCTCCATTACAGGGTAGGGCTGGAGCAGGCCGACGGAAGGAATGATCTGGCTGTCGGACCGACTAACAACAGAGGGGATGCCGGCGATCCCTGGCCAGGCACATCGAATAATCGCGCGTTTGACGATTTGAGCACTCCCAGTTCACGAAATTATCGAGACTCCACCACGACTGAGGTCGCGGTATGGGGCATATCAAATTCGGCATCGGTCATGTATGCGAATCTGGACGTGAGTTTTTCACACCCCCGATTGGTGTTCACCGGCGCTGATTCTCTTCAATATCTGGATGCCACGGGCGGGAATGGCAACGGTGTACCGGAGGCGGGAGAGACCGTTGACTTCTACTGCGCCATTCGTAATAGAATGAAGCAGTCCTTTGCGTGGACAATGACGCTCTCCTGCGACAATCCGAATGTCAACTTCGATGTCAGTTCAGCGTCGCAGCCGGGGCCATTGAATCCATTGTTCTCATCAATCGTCAACACGAATCCCATACGTTTTCACCTTCCCGCTGACTTCAAACCGTCGATCGTAAACTTCACTCTGATCATCTCATCGGACTCTGTCATGACCAGCGGCGATCGTCGATATGGTGACACGCTCTACTTCACGGGGACCTTCGGAGTGCCACAGGTAATGGTCGTGGATGACGACAATGGCGCTTCCTTTGAACAGATGTACTCAAATGCTTTGACCGGCTTGCGTGAACCGCACGTCGTCTGGCACAAAAAGACATCCGGATCGCCGACTGCGACCGACCTTAACAAGTATAGCGTCGTGTTCTGGTTGTCGGGTCACCCGACCACCGGGGGGTCGTTCACATCACTTGATGTGGCGGCGCTCAAGGGGTATCTTGGCCAGGGGCATGGGCTGGCAATCACCAGTTTCAACGCTGGTGCGCAGCTGCACGCTCTGGATTCAGCGTTTCTTGCGGATTACTTGCATGTGCGATGGAAGGTAGCCCCGCCACCGGGGATCGTGCCGATCGTTCGAGGCCGCCTTGGGAACCGAATAGCTGTCGGACTGATGTACCGACTCGGGTCCACGCCACCCAGTTTCATCACAGGGGATTTGGCACCGGTCAACGGAGGCGATACGGCCTTCTATCCAGCTTTCAATAATGGGTTTATCCAGCCGGGCTGCACAGGAGCTACGTATGTAGGCACACATCGCTCCTTCTTCCTGACCTTGCCCATGGAGTACTTCGTCCCCGAGCCAGGAGATACGGCCGCCGGCAGCGCACCCGCCAAGCAGCCAATGGATACCCTCGTACATTATGTGCTCGGCTTTATGAGCGCGAGCTCCTCTCTTGACGTAGATGACGATCCGGACGTGACCTTACCGACCGGCTTCACATTGGAGCAAAACTACCCTAATCCATTCAATCCGGATACCCGTATAGAGTATACGCTCGGAGCATCGTCTGCTCGATCACCGATGAAGACGAATCTCTCGATTTTCAATGTCCTCGGCCAGAAGATAGTTACATTAGTCGACGAGGCCCAGGCCCCGGGCAAGCACGTAGCGATCTGGACCGGAGTCGATCAACAGGGGAGAAAAGTGTCATCGGGTGTCTATTTCTACCGCCTGGAACGGGGAGGGGAAGTGAAGTCGCGGAAAATGATGTTGCTGAAGTAATTGTCAGTCTCACCGATTTCCTTGTTGAAGACCGCCGCTTAACGGCGGTTTTTTGTTGGTTAACAATGAGTTAGGTGATCAAGGAAACGCTAATATGGATCACGATTATTGCTTGACATGCATCGATATTTCTGTTTATTGAAATTGAAAATCGTTTTCATTTGGCCGATACTTATAAGAAGGCAGGATTTGAAGTGAAAGAGTTCCTCAAGACCAAAGGGTTCAAGATGACTCCCCAGCGCGAACTGGTGTTTCGGTCTTTCTTTGAACTCGGGACCCATGTTTCGGTCGACGAGCTCTATGACAAGGTTCGTGCTATGGATCGGTCGGTTGGGTATAGCACAGTCTGGAGGAACCTGAAGCTTATCTGTCGGGTAGGTTTGGCGCAGGAAGTGAATCTTGGAGACGGGGTCACGCGGTACGATCGAATAACGCGAATACCCCACGGCCATCTGTATTGCCTCGGCTGCAGGAAACTAATCGAATTCGATACCGAGAAGTTTGTCAGCCAGCTCAACCGGATCGCCGATGTCCAGAAATTCCAACCGGAGGGATACAAGATCGAGGTCCAGGGATACTGTGAGGCCTGTCGCGCATCAGAAAACGCTGCCCATGCCAAGGAGCGGATTTATTAGGATCTGTTTGCCCGTGATCCCCTTGATAGCCCTCGCGATTTCCGCAGGTGTGTTCTGTAACGGTGGAACTAAGCTGACTGAAGATGAACGGCGAGGAAAGCAGATGTATGAGGGGCTGTGCGACAAGTGCCACCGACTGGTTCCGCCGAAGAATCTCACTGACCAACAGTGGATAGCGGCTGTTGATCGATATGGCGTGAAGTTGAAGTTGCGCGATGACGAACGGCGCCTGTTGAAAGCGTACATGACGCGAGCAAATGATTCTGACTTTTGAGGAATAGAACGATGACGTATCTCAGCAAGATGTCCCCCGGACAAAAGGGAAAGATTATCGGATTTACGGCTGACAACCCCATGGTTCGTCGCCTGACAGAACTCGGACTGACTCCGGGGCGCGAGATTCACTACTTGCGCAATGCGCCGCTCAATGATCCTCTTGAGATTCAGGTTGGCCCCTCCTGTCTATCGCTTCGCCATGCCGAGGCATCGCTTGTGACGGTAGAGCTCGAGGGCTGAGGACAGCCGCCGGATAATCATGCGCAACGCGCCGACTCAAGAACGAAGCGTGACCGAAGCCATGGTGGCAATCTGCGGCAATCCCAATTGCGGCAAGACGACGATTTTCAATGCGATCACCGGTCTTCGACAAAGGGTAGCCAATTATCCGGGAGTGACCGTCGAAAGAACGGTCGGTCTTTTCACCATGGGTTCCGCCCAGCCCTTTCTATTCTCTCTGGTCGATATTCCCGGCACGTACTCCCTGGCGGCTTTTTCGCCTGACGAGTACATCGCGGCTCAGGCACTCTTCGGTTCGCATAAGGATGAATCAAAGCCTGATGTTGTCGTGTGTGTAATTGATGCCACTAATCTCGAACGTGGGCTCTACCTATTGTTCCAGGTGCTGGAGATTGGAATGCCGGTGGTAGTGGCTCTTAATATGGTCGATCTCGCGACCAGACGGGGATTACGTGTTGATGTCAGAACGCTCTCGGAAAGGCTTGGAGGAGTCAGAGTCATCCCTGTGGTAGGGTGCAAGGGGGAGGGAATTGCGGAGCTGAAAGACGCGATCCTGCAGACCGCCGACGAGCCGCGTTGTGTACGGCAATCGTTTTATCATCCCATTGTGACTGACATCGCCGATTCTCTGGCTTACACCAATCGTGGATCGGTAAGATCAAGGGCGGAATACTTACGAATCCTCCTGGACGAAAACGGCGTTGCGGAGCGTGATTTCCTGAAAAACGCTACAAGCGACGAACGGGAATTGCTTGATCGAACCCGCAGGGATTTCGCGAGTCAATTTGGCACGTTGAGCGGCGCTGAAACGCAGACCCTGACAGTTGCAGCGAGCAGGTTGTTCTCCGAAGTGGTTCAGCGAGTTCAGGAAACGAAGCGGACAAAGTCGGAGAAAATCGACCGGTACCTCTTGCACCCGATTCTCGGACCAGCGCTCCTCGTCATAATGATGACTCTGATTTTTCAGTCGATCTTCAGCTGGGCTGAGCCTGTGATGCATCTGATAGATGCCACTTTTTCCTCTCTGGGAGGGGAAGTGTCGGGATTGATGCCGGACGGCCCGCTGCGTTCATTGCTGGTCGACGGGATCATCGGCGGGGTTGGGTCAGTGCTTGTCTTTCTGCCGCAGATCACAATCCTTTTTTTGTTCATCGGCATGCTCGAAGATTCGGGCTACATGCCGCGTGTGGCGTTTCTGGTGGATCGAGCCTTCAGTTGGTGCGGCCTGTCAGGTAAGTCATTTATTCCTATGCTTTCGTCCTTTGCGTGCGCAGTACCCGGGATTATGGCAACGAGAACCATTGAAGACCGGAAACATCGGTTTATGACTATCCTGGTCGCCCCGCTCATGACCTGCTCAGCGCGATTGCCCGTTTATGCGATCATGATTGCCGCGTTCATCCCTCATAAGACCTACATGGGGATTCTCAACTCGCACGGTCTGTTGCTGGGGGGGCTCTATCTTCTCGGCGTCATCGTAGCCGTTCTTGTCTCGCTCGTGATGAGCAAAGTTGTCTTCAAGAGTCAGCGCGGGACCTTTCTCATGGAGCTTCCGTCGTATAAGATTCCGACCCTCCGATCGGTCCTTATCCGAGTCTATCACCGAGTCCGATCCTTTGTATTTCGCGCGGGAACAGTGATTCTGGCGATCACAGTGATTATCTGGGCGCTGAGCTACTATCCAAGAAGCGACAAACTCGCCGGGACTACTCCGGGAACAATCGCGGGATCATCTGAAGGGACTCGGGCTGGTGAGCAGCTTGGGGATTCGTATTTGGGGCAGCTCGGGCATGTCGTGGAGCCGTTATTTGCACCCCTGGGCTGGGACTGGAAAATCACAATGGCGACACTGGCTTCGTTCCCTGCCCGAGAAGTGATCATCGCCACCCTGGGCACAATTTACAATCTTGGGGCCGAAGGACACGACAGCTCCGAGTCGCTGGTCGACAAAATGCGTCTGGCAAAATGGGAGCAAGGGCCTAAAGCAGGCCTGGCTGTATTCAACCCGGCGGTCGCTTTGTCGATCATGGTCTTTTTTGCCTTGTGTTGCCAGTGCGGGGCAACGGTGGTGACCATTCGCCAGGAGACCGGGAGCTGGAAGTATGCCGCCGGTACGTTTCTATACATGACGCTTCTGGCGTACGGCGCGGCATTGATCGTCTACCAAACGGCGATTCGAATGGAGGCCGTGTGAACCAGATCGGACAGATGGTCGGTGTTTTCGTCCTGATTATTCTCTCGATCAGCTATCTTGTCTCACATTTTATCCGCAGTCGAAGAAGATCGTCCTGCTCATGTTGTCCGCTCAAAGCGATGACAACAGGCGGCAACAAGAAGCCGTCGACATAGCGCCACAACTGTGGCGGTTGCGTTTCTGCCTCTGCCAACTATATTACGTCCGGCAGGTTCGCGAACAGCGCTGATCCGAACCCGAAACATTTGAACAGGTAGTCTCCCGTGTTGAAAACTGTGCCGCTCATGCTTGGACAGTACCGTCCGATGGACTCCTTTCTGCATCGTCTTGATGCTCGCGCGAGCTTAGTGCCGATCGGGACAATACTGGTTCTCTCCCTCATGACTGTCTCGGTCGGATTCTACGCGGCCACCTTGATCGGCCTGATCGGTTTGCTCCTGTTCTCAGGAGTCGGGCTGGCAAGTCTTGCGAAGTGTTTCAAGCCAATACTGGTGCTGGTGCTGATTACCTTCGCCTATCACATGCTCTTCTCAGGTAGGGGAACCCCAGTAACCTTCCGAATCATCGGATTGCCAGTCTATTCAGGAGCGGTTGCGATCGGCCTGTTCTATTCGCTGCGGCTTGTGCTGTTCGTGTCGGTGGCCTTTTTTATGACTCTCACGAATTCTCCTTCCGAGTTGTCGGAGGCTTTCATCGCGATTATGCGCCCGCTAAGAAGACTGAGAGTTCCGGTCAACGACCTCGGCCTCATTGTCTTCATTGCGATGCGATTCATTCCCGTCCTGTACGAGGAGTTTGTGATGATTCGTAACGCGCAGATCGTACGGGGCGTGTCGTTTTCCGGGTCATGGATTGGGAGAGCCAGGAAGACAACGGCTCTGCTCATACCGGTCTTCGCCGCCGCCATTGCTCGAGCCGATGAGCTTGCTCTGGCCATCGAAGCGCGGGGATATGACAGCTTTTCCACTCGAACGACATATACGCACGCGCGATTTGGAGTTCGCGAAATTACTTTCGCTCTGGGGGGGTCCCTCATAGTCACGAGTCTGTTCTTCCTGACGCGGCCCCTATGAGCACACGCAACATCAAGCTCGTCGTCGAGTACAAAGGGACGATGTTCTCGGGCTGGCAGATTCAGCGCGATCGGTCGACTGTTCAGCAAGAGCTGACGGATGCAGTGAAGAGAGTGACCGGGGAAGCGGTCGACGTGGTAGGAGCGGGCAGGACCGACGCGGGTGTTCACGCTCTTGGCCAAGTGGCCAATTTCCATGTCGAGCGTGGGCTTGAGCCTGAACGATATCGTGACGCCTTGAATTTCTACCTTCCGCCTGATATTCGCGTGAAGAGGTCGTGCGAAGTGTCGTCGTCGTTTCACGCGCGGTTTGACGCCAGGTGGCGGCGCTACCGATATGTCCTGTCGAATGACAAGTCCGCGCTGTTTCGAGAACTGCGCTGGGAGACTGAGCATCAAGTCAACTTTGATCAGTTACAGGATGCGTCAGATCTGGTTGTCGGGGAGCATGACTTCGGTTCGTTCTGTGTCGTCGCGTCGCGAAAACCCGACAATCGCTGCACGATAGAGTATTCGCGCTGGTCTCGGATTGGTCCCTTACTTGTGTATGAAATTCGCGGGAATCGATTCCTTCACAGTATGGTGCGCTCGCTGGTCGGGGCTATGATGAATGTTGCGAAGGTGCGGCCAGACAACAACATGCTGAACTTGACTTTGGCCGAGTTCGCCGATATCATTGGTGGTCAAAGAGACGACAGGATGACATTCACGGCTCCGCCGCATGGGTTGTACCTGGTGGCGGTAGGATATTAGTAACAAGGAAAGGACAGACTGATGAAGTTCTTCATAGACACAGCGAATCTCACTGAAATCAAGAATGCCGCATCGATGGGAGTGCTCGACGGAGTGACGACGAATCCTTCTTTGGCCGCGCGAGAAACCGCGCCGTACAAGGAGATTCTGAAGGAAATCTGCAAGGTTGTCACCGGTCCAGTTTCGGCAGAAGTGATTGCAACCGATTATGAGGGGATGTTGAAGGAAGCCGAAGAGCTCTGTAAGATAGCCGACAACATCGTCATAAAGATTCCGACGATTCTTCAGGGATTACGAGCAATTACGTCGCTGCATTCACAAGGCGTGATGACCAATGCGACGCTTGTATTCTCTCCGACACAGGCGCTGTTGGTGGCCAAAGCCGGGGCGACCTATGTCTCTCCGTTCATTGGTCGGCTTGACGACGTTTCGACCGACGGGATGAAGCTCATCGAGGATATCGTGCAGATCTACGAGAACTACGATTACGAGACGGAAGTGCTGGTTGCCTCGGTGCGTCACCCGATGCACGTGGTGGATGCGGCTCTGATTGGGGCGGACGTTGTGACAATGCCGTACGGAGTAATAGAGCGACTAATCCAGCATCCGCTCACCGACATTGGTCTGGCGAAGTTCCTCGCCGATTATCAGAAGGCTTCCAAGGGGAAATGATAGAGCGATACACGCTACCGGAGATGGGGGCGCTCTGGACCGACGAGACCAGGTTCGGAATCTGGCTTGAAGTCGAACTTGAGGCCGCGAGCGCCATGGCGCAATTGAAACTGATTCCGGAGAAAGCATATCGAACGATCAGGAAGAAAGCGTGCTTCGATGTTTCGCGCATCAACGCCATCGAGAAGGAAGTCAATCACGATGTTATCGCCTTTCTTACCGCTGTGTCGGAGAATGTTGGTTCTGAGGCAAAGTATCTGCACTTCGGAATGACATCCTCCGACGTGCTGGATACTTCGCTTTCTCTCCAGATGAAGCGGGCAGGAGAAATCATTGACAAGAAGATCACGATGGCGCTTGCCGCAATCACGAGGCTGGCGCACACGTACCGAGACACTCCGTGCATAGGAAGGACCCACGGTGTTCTGGCTGAGCCGACGACAGCTGGCCTGAAGTTTGCCGTTTGGTACACTGAATTGAAGAGAGGGCAGGCGCGCTTTCGGGCGGCAATCGAACGGATTTCAGTCGGAAAGATTTCGGGGGCGGTGGGGAACTTTGCCAATCTTGATCCCAAGATTGAAGCGATGGTCTGCAGGAGTCTGGGGTTGAAGCCCGCGGAAGTCAGCACACAGGTCATCCAGCGGGACCGCCATGCCGAATTTGTGACGGCGCTGGCGCTGCTGGGTTCATCACTTGAGAAATTCGCAACTGAGATTCGCAATCTCCAGCGCACTGAGATCGGCGAGATGGCCGAAGGTTTTGCCAGGGGTCAGAAGGGGTCATCGGCCATGCCGCACAAGAAGAACCCGATAACCGCCGAGCGGATAACTGGCATCGCCCGATTGTTGCGCGGGTATGCGCTTTCAGCGATGGAAAATATCACCCTGTGGCACGAACGCGACATCGCGCACTCCTCGGTAGAGCGTGTGATCATTCCCGATGCGACGATAGTCTGCGATTACGGCCTGCAGAAGTTCATCGAATTGCTCAACGGCCTCGTGGTCAATGAAAAGAGGATGCTCGACAATATTTACTACGGTGGGGGCTTGGTCTTTTCCCAGAGGCTGCTGCTTAGTTTATCCGGTCCGATGGGATCAAGAGAGAAGGCGTATCGAGTTGTACAACGTAATGCTATGGCGGCATCTGAAGGGAAGGGGAACTTCCGCGACCTCGTAAAGAGTGATAAGGAGATACTCCAGCATCTGAGTATATCGAAGATCGAGAACTGCTTCGACCTCGCGTATTACACAAAGAATGTCGGGAAGGTGTTCCGACGGGTTTTTGGGCGATGATCGCACGCGAGGGGATGCCGTTCATCGTTGTCGGTCTGGTCCTGACACTCCTTCTACTGATAATTGCAACGCGTTGGGACAGTCGCTGGTCCTTTGGGGCAGGGGTTCTGCTTGGACTCCTGACAATGTTCACGATTTTCTTCTTTCGAGACCCGGAGCGGAGTTTTCGCAATGCGCCCGGCGCACTGGTGTCCCCCGCTGACGGCAAAGTGATCGGCATAGAGCAACTCGAATCGTTTCCGACAATATCGGGGCGGGTGGTGAAGATCTCCGTCTTTCTGTCGGTGTTTGACGTCCATGTCAATCGAATCCCGGCGGACGGCGAGGTTGGATATGTGAAGTACAACCCCGGCAAGTTCTTCGCGGCGTTCGAGGACAAGGCTTCGACGCTCAACGAGCAGACGGAGATCGGTATCAGCGCATCGGGTCAGAGTATCGTGGTCAAGCAGATTGCGGGGCTTATTGCGCGGCGCATCGTGTGCAGGTTGCATGAAAAGGACACCGTTGTCGCCGGAGCGCGGTTCGGTCTGATTCGATTCGGTTCTCGCACCGAGCTGTTTGTACCGGCGTCGAGCAGGATCGACGTGAAGCTTGGGGACAGAGTTCGAGGAGGCGAGACCGTCCTCGGGTACTTGCCAACATCGAAACACTCGGGCGAGCCAATTGCATCACGAGGATCAGAAAGTGAATAATTACCGAGGTGTTTTTCCCGGGATGTTCACGATGGGGAATGTCGTGTGCGGGTTTATCTCGATCCTGTCCTCGTTCGAGGGGCATGTCACGACGGCCTGCTGGTTCGTCGTGCTTGCGGCGTTTCTGGATGCTCTCGACGGCAAGGTAGCGCGTTTGAGCGGGGGAACATCGCAGTTCGGAGTAGAACTTGATTCCCTCGCCGACTTCTTGTCGTTCGGTGTCGCCCCGGCAGTCATTGTCTATGCGATTAAGCTGGCGGACCTGGGCAAGTGGGGATGGATCATCTCGATCGTCTACATTATGGCTGCTGCTTATCGACTGGCGCGATATAACGTCATGGCTGATGTTGACGAGAAGAAAGACTTTGTCGGCTTGCCGGTGCCAGCAGCGGCAGTTACCCTTGTTTCGTTTGTCATCCTCGCATTTCGCCTCTGGGGAAGGCTTGAATATGATGAGCTGCTGGTCTCGATGATCATCCTGTTCTCCTTCCTTATGGTTTCGCAGGTTCAATACGACAGCATCCCGGAGAGTTTTCATTCACGGGCGTCGCGCATCAAGTTGTTGTTGCTGCTGCTTGGGGGAGTAGTGGTCATTTTCAGTCCGAGACTTTTATTGTTTCCCATGTTGGCCTGCTATATATTGTTCGGAATGACGCGCGAGTTTTATCGGCTGTTTCACATGGGGGTCGGGAAGGTGACGGGACGCCCGTACCTGAGGCGCCGGTCGCGCGGAAGCGAAAGAGATGAAGATGAGTAGGAAAGCGGTTGTGCACGTTCGATTGAAAGAGGGGGTTCTGGACCCGCAGGGAGTAACGATTCAGAAGGCGTTGGTTCAGATGGGGTATGATGACTTTCTCGGCGTTCGAACAGGGCGGTTCTTCGAACTGGAGATCAGATCTGA
>CXWL01011149.1_pt1 | contig 17162 bp, 13 predicted proteins | sample 590931 | NCBI WGS metagenome assembly CXWL01 (sample SAMEA3498368, study PRJEB10139) | groundwater metagenome | biome: water well; material: biofilm material | place: Germany | collected 2015-04-27 | reverse complement strand
CCGCATGCGCCGGCTCGCGAAGCAATATCCGGGACGGTCGTTCTGGTCCGATCGCATCTTCTTCGCGCTGCCGGCGGAGACGCGCGAATATGTGCCGAAGGTGCTCGCGGCGAGCTACCTGTACCTGCATCCGGAGGAGTTCGGCCTGCAGTTTCCCATCGTCGAGAGCCAGATCGCGGAGCTCACGCTGCGTTCGAACCTGTCGCTCGGCGAGCTTGCCATGTGTCTCGGCCAGGAACAGCGCGCCGAAGGCTGGTTCCGCACGTTGCGTAATCTGAATCCACGCTTGCCGTCCGACCAACGCCTGCCGGCCGGCAGCAAAGTGCGTGTGCCGCAGCCGCTGATCGCGGCCTACGCACAACGCTGCAGCGATCCGCGCTTCCTCGCACGCATCGCCGCGCTGCAGGACGCCCGCCACCCCGAAGGCCCGACCCAGGTCGCCTACGCCGTGCGCCGCGGCGACACCCTGCAGGCGATCGCACGGCGCACGCGCTGCTCCAGCGTCGACGAAATCGGCCGCCTGAATGGGCTCAAAGCCCCGCGCTACACCTTGCGCGTTGGACAGCAGATCCGGCTGCCGACCTGCAGTTGAGCGCGGGCCAAAAGCGAAGCGGTCCGCAGATGACGCAGATGACACAGATGAAAAACGCAGATTTGAGGACTTTTCAGCCCTCCGAATCGTTTTGATCTTATCTGCGACATCTGCGACATCTGCGGACCGCTTTGCTTTTCACGCGCTGCTAGCATGCGCCCATGAACGAACATCACGATCTGGCGGCGCTGATTCGCGCCGATACGCCGCTGTTGGCTGTCGAAACCCACGAGGAGCTGGAGGTCATTGCGGCCTTTCAGCGGGCGTTGCCGCAGGGTCTGCGGCCGCTGTACGCGTGGAGCATCACGACTGGTCTCAAGCGGCTGGACATGGATGCCGACCCGAAGCCGATGAGCTCGGGCGAGGTGCTGGATGCGATCCGGCAGACGCGCCAGAAGAGCGTATTCCTGCTGCTCGATTTTTCGCCGTTCCTGCGCTATGTGGTCAGTCTGCGGCACCTGCGCGAGATCATCATCCGCCAGGGTGTCGTCGCGCATACGATCGCGCTGGTCGGCACCGCGCTGGAGCTGCCGAAGGACCTGGAAGCGCTCGCGGTGCGCTTCAACCTGTCGTTGCCGAACGAAGTCGAGCTCGACAAGATCGTGCGCGAAGAAGCCGTCGCGTTTTCGCGCGAGCACTCAGGCCGGCGCGTGCAGATCCATGCGCAGGCGCTGAAGGCAGTCGTGCGCAATCTCAAGGGACTGGCGGTGAGCGACGCGCGCCGCATCGCGCAACGCATCATCGCGACCGACGGCATGATCACCGACGCCGACCTGCCCGCCGTCGCCAAGGCCAAGTTCGAGCTGTTGAACCGCGCCGGCGTGCTTTCATTCGAGTACGAGTCGATCGCGTTCAACGATGTCGCCGGCCTGCGCCGCCTGAAGAAATGGATCGAGCAGCGCAAGGGCGTGTTCCTTGGCGAACCGACGCGCGTGCCGCTCGATCCACCGAAGGGCATCCTGCTGCTCGGCGTGCAGGGCACCGGCAAGAGCATGGCCGCGAAGGCCGTCGCCGGCGGTTTCCAGGTGCCGCTGCTGCGCCTCGATATGGCCAGCATCTACAACAAGTATCACGGCGAGACCGAGAAGAACCTGCGCGAATCCTTGGCCAATGCCGAGGTCATGGCGCCGTGCGTCCTGTGGATCGACGAGATCGAGAAGGCATTCTCGTCGTCCGACAGCGACGAAGGCGTGTCGCGCCGCATCCTGGGTTACTTCCTGACCTGGATGGCCGAGCGCAAGTCCAAGATCTTCCTGGTCGCGACCGCGAACGCGATCGAGCATCTGCCGCCTGAGTTGCTGCGCAAAGGGCGCTTCGACGAGATCTTCTTTGTCGACCTGCCGGTCGACGACGTGCGCAGCGAGCTGTTCCGCTTGCATTTCGCGCGCCGCAACATCGGCCTCGAGGGCTTCGATCTCGACGTGCTCAGCCAGGCCAGCGATGGCTTCTCCGGCGCCGAGATCGAGCAGGCCGTGGTCTCGTCGCTGTACGCCGCGCACGGCGAGCAGGTGAGCTTGAATCAAGGCCACGTGCTGCAGGAACTCAAGACCACGCGCCCGCTCTCGGTCGTCATGTCCGAAAAAGTGGAACGCCTGCGTGCCTGGGCGGCCGAGCGGACGGTGCCGGCGGATTGACATCCCGCACATGCGCTTGCGAACACCGAATGCGCCACGTCGAAAACCAATCAAAGGAATGAACGCAAAGTTCGCAAAGGACGCAACGATGAAGCACGCAAAAAGAGCGCTCTTGCTTCCTTTGCGTCCTTTGCGTTCTTAGCTCTCCTTTGCGAACTTTGCGTTCATTCTTTTGATCCTGATCTGAGGGCCCGAGAATGGAAAACCGCGCGCAAAAACTGTTCTTGGTCCTGACGGCGATCTTCATCACCAATGCGCTGATTGCCGAGTTCGTCGGCGTGAAGATCTTTGCCTTCGAGGAGACGTTCGGCTTTGCGCCGTTGAACTGGAACCTGTTCGGGCAGCAGGGCTCGCTCAACTTCACTGCGGGCGTGATGTTGTGGCCGGTCGTGTTCATCCTGACCGACATCATCAACGAGTACTTCGGTCCGCGCGGTGTGCGCTTCATTTCGTGGCTCGCGGTCGCGCTGATCTCTTATGGCTTCGCGTTCGCGTATCTGGCCATCCAGCTGGCGCCGGCGACCTGGTGGGTCACGGTGTCGGGTGACCAAGGCGTCCCCGACATGCAGAAGGCGTTCGCGACGATCTTCGGACAGGGCATGTGGTCGATCGTCGGGTCGATCACCGCGTTCCTGCTCGCGCAGTTGATCGACGTGCGCATCTTCCAGGCGATCCGCCGCCGCACCGGCGACCGCAAGGTGTGGGCGCGCGCGACCGGGTCGACGCTGGTGTCGCAGTTCGTCGACAGCTTCGTCGTGCTCTACATCGCGTTCGTGCTCGGCCCGCAGCACTGGTCGATGAACCAGTTCCTCGCGATTGGCACGGTCAACTACATCTACAAGGCGATCATGGCCATCGGCCTCACGCCGGTCATCTATGGCGTCCGCCGCGGGCTGTCGAACTGGCTCGGCAAGGACGTCGCCGAGTAGCTCAAGCGCAAAGCCATAGAAGCGTAAGAGCGGTTCGTGGTTGGTGGTTCGTGGTTCGTAGTCGACGCGGCGCTTCGGCTCTGTCCACGAACCACGAACTACGAACCACGAACCGCTTTTCAAGTTACATCTCTTGACGAATGTAACCTCTGACGTCACCCTACGCGCCCCGGTGACTGTGCTGGTCAACTTGTGACCCGGTTGGCAATAGCTTTTCGCGGTTGACTGCAATCTAGCCTCACTCCCACCACAGCACGAACCTCAAGGCGGCTACCGATGAAATTCGTCTTTCGTACCTTGGCCCTGGCGCGCTATCTGACGCTGCGGAATCAGCTCAAGGATCTGGAACGCGCGATCGGTGGGCTGTCCATGGACCAGAAGCGGGCGCTGTTCGCGATCACCCAGAAAGAGTTCGCCAACGCCGCCGCCGCCGCGGTGCCGCATCTGTATGCAAGCGAGAATCCGGAGCGCTATTCGCCGTGGGGCAACGGCACCGCGATCGCCCTCGACCGCGTGAAGTCCGACAATCTGCCGCTGAAGCTGCGCGGCATCGCGCTGTGGCTGGCCGTGACCTATCACGAGACCAAGGATCTGCCGTACAGCGAAATGCAGGACATGCACCGCATGGTCCAGCGCTCGGTGCGCCTGCTGCGCGAATCCTTGGGAAACGCAGCGTCGAGTGAGATCGCCTGGGCCGTCACCAAGGCGGCTTGATTCGCGCGGTCGCCATCCAATCTCGAAGGGCGGCGCACTTGCGCCGCCCTTCGTCGTTTTGGAGAACCGTCTCGATACGTCTCGCCCGCCCCGTGACCTCCAGCGGTTGAGCCCATCCCTGGGTTGACGTACAGTCCGGCGCCCCTAATGCCCCGGACTGCCCATGAACCGCCTTGCCTTCGCCATCGCCCTCACTCTCGCCGGACCAGCCTACGCCGTCGAGGGCATGTGGCAGCCTTCGCAATTGCCGGCGATCGAGGCGGATCTGAAGAAGGCCGGCATCGCAGTCGATCCCAAGCAGCTCGCGGATCTGACCAAGTACCCGATGAATGCGGTGGTCGGCCTCGGTTTCTGCACCGCCTCGTTCGTGTCGCCGATGGGCCTGGTGGTCACCAATCACCACTGCGGCTACGGCTCGATCCAGATCAACTCGACGCCCGAGCGCAATCTGCTACGCGACGGCTTTCTCGCCAAGACGCTTGGTGAAGAGCTGCCCGGCGAGCCGACCTTGCGCGTCTACGTGACCGAGTCGATCACCGACGTCACCGACAAAGTGCGCGGCGTGTTGACCGACAAGCAGACCGGACGCGAGCGCTTCGACGCGATCGACAAGCAGCAGAAGGCGCTGGTCGCCGAGTGCGAGGCGGTAAAGGGCTATCGCTGCGACGTCTACGTGTTCCACGGCGGCGCCCAGTACAACCTGATCAAGCAGATGGAAATCCGCGACGTGCGCCTGGTGTATGCGCCGCCCGAAGCGATCGGCAAGTTCGGCGGCGACGTCGACAACTGGATCTGGCCGCGCCACACCGGCGATTTCTCGTATCTGCGTGCGTACGTCGGTCCGGACGGCAAGCCGGCCGACTATTCCGAATCGAATGTGCCATACCGGCCGAAGGCGCATCTGAAAGTGCAGCCCGCCGGCGTCGCCGAGGGTGACTTCACGATGATCGCGGGCTATCCGGGCCGCACCAATCGCTACCGCCTGTCGGAAGAAGTCAACGACGCCATTGGCTGGCAGTACCCGACCTTGATCGGCCGCTACGAAAAACTGCTCGGGCTGATTGCCGACGGCACGCGCGAGCGCCCGGATGCGGCGATCAAGTACGCGAGCCTGGTGGCGGGGCTCGAGAACGCGACCAAGAACTTCCATGGCAACCTCGACGGCTTCGCCAAGATCGATGCGGTCGGTTCGAAGGCCGCTGAAGAAGCGCAGATCCTGGCCTGGGCGCAGAAGAACAAGCAGCCGGAAGCGGCCGCGCGTCTGCAGGCGCTGAAGGAGCAACTCGCCGAGGCGCGCGGACGGCGCGATCGCGATCAGTTGCTGCAAATGTTGGGTTCGACCGGCCTCTACGCGACGTCCAAGGACCTGTACCGGCTCAGCGTCGAGCGCACGAAGCCGAACGCCGAGCGCGAGCTCGGTTACCAGGAGCGCGACGAAGTCCGCATCGAAGGGCGCCTGAAGCAGCTCGACCGCCGCTTCGATCCACAAGTCGACCGCGACATGCTGGGCTACCTGCTCGGCCTCTACCTCGAACTGCCGGCCGGCCAGCACGTTGCCGAGCTCGACCGCAGGATCGCGGGCGGAGAGGGCGCGCCGGATGCGGCGAAGCTGAAGACGCGCCTGGATGCGCTGTACGCGAACACCAAGCTTGCCGACGGCGAAGAGCGACTCAAATGGTTCAAGGCCGACCGCAAAGCGATCGAAGCGTCGAATGACCCGGCGCTGCAGTTCGCAGTCGCGATGATGCCGGCGTGGTTGCGCGTCGAAGACCAGATCAAGACCTACCAGGGCCAGGAGACGCGCAACCGTCCGGCGTGGATGAACACGCGCATCGCCTACGCGCATGCGCAGGGGAAGGAGGTCTATGCCGACGCCAACAATTCGCTGCGCGTGACCTTCGGCAATGTGAAGGGCTACAGCTCGCGCGACGCCGTCACCTATGCACCGTTCACGCACCTCGAAGGCGTCGTCGAAAAGCACACCGGCGTCGACCCGTTCGACGCTACGAAAAACCAGCTAGCGGCCATCGGCGCGAAGAAGTTCGGCACCTACGCGGTCGACGGCAAAGTCCCGGTCAACTTCCTGAGCGACCTCGACATCACCGGCGGCAACTCCGGGTCCCCGGCGCTGAACAAGCGCGGCGAACTCGTCGGCCTCGCATTCGACGGCAACTACGAGTCGATCAGCTCCGGCTGGCTGTTCAACCCGGTGCTGACGCGCACCATCAACGTCGACGTGCGCTACATGCTGTGGGTCATGGACGCCGTCGACGGCGCCCACCGCCTGCTAGAAGAAATGGGCGTGAAGCCGCAGTTCAAGTAGGTGCCATCTTGCGCCCGCATGCGGCTGATGCGGGCCCGACCCTGGATCGGTCGCTACGTGACATCGACCGCGACCATGCCGAACAGATGTCACGTAGCGCCCGATGTCGAGCGTCGCCCACATCGGCAGCACGCGGGCGCAACGTGACCTACGTTCAAGAAACTCGTCCGTAACATGCGCCCACACTCCCAATTCCCCCGCGAGCTAGCCAACTGGGCTTTGGTCAGTGTCGGCGTCGGTGCGGTCGAAGGGGCGGTGGCGGCGGCGTTGGTCAAGGCACTGTACGCGGGCGCGGCGCCGGCGCTGACGGTCGATGCCGCGGTCGCGCTGGTTGCCGGGGCGCCGGCGTACGCGAATCTCGCGAGCTTCTTCTTTGCCGCGCACCAGCTCGGGCGCGACAAGATTGCGCTGACGGTGCGCTGGCAGGCGTTGGCGATGATCTGCGTAGCGTTGCTGGCGCTGGTCCCGCGCGGCGGGCTCGGCTTGTTGCTGACGGTCGCGCTGGTGATCGCCGCACGCGTCGCCTGGGTGGGCGTGATCACCGTGCGCGCAGTGGTCTGGCGCAACAATTTTCCGGCGTCGGCGCGCGCGCGGCTGGCGTCGCGGTTGGCGGCGTTGAACGCGGTGCTGATGGCTGGCAGTTCGGGGCTGCTCGGCTGGCTGCTCGGGCATGCGCCGGCGGGGATTCCGTGGATGTTCGTCGCCGCCGGCCTGATCGGGCTCGTCGGCGCGTGGGGTTACCGACGCATGCGCCTGCGCGCGCATGGCCGCGTGCGCGCGGNNCGCTTGCCTCGTTCCGGCGCGTGCTCGGCGCCGATCCGGTGTATCGGCGCTATATGCAGAGCATGTTCCTGTTCGGCACCGGCAACCTGATGCTGCCGGCGCCGCTGCTGTTGATCATGGACGAGCGCCTCGCGTTGTCGCCGTTTGCGCAGGTGCTGCTGATGGCGACCTTGCCCTTGTTGGTGCTGCCGATCGCGATCGTGCCGTGGGCCCGTTTCTACGATCGCGTGCACATCGTCGAATTCCGCGCGGTGCATGCGTGGAGCTTCGTCGGTGCCAGCCTCGCGTTCCTGCTCGGCGTGTTCTTCCTGCAGGTGCCGTGGCTGGTGCTGGGTTCGGTGCTGCTCGGCGTCAGTTACGCCGGCGGGCAGCTCGGCTGGAATCTCGGTCACAATGACTTCTCGCGGCCGGAGCAGGCGGCGTTGTACATGGGAGTGCACGTGACCCTGACCGGCATGCGCGGACTGGCGGCGCCGTTGATCGGCGTCGCCCTCTATCGCGGACTGCAGACCGCGTGGCCAGGACACGGCCACTGGGCGCTGATCCTGCCGCTGCTGCTGAATGCCAGCGGCGCGTTGAGCTTCGTCGCGATGAAGCGCTCGACGCTGGCGACGGCCGGCCGCACGTGATCATCTGCCTGGTCGGGCCCACCGCAGCCGGCAAGAGCGAGCTCTCGCTCGAACTCGCCGAAGCGCTCGGCGCCGAGATTGTCAGCGCCGACTCGGCACTGGTCTATCGCGGCATGGACATCGGCACCGCGAAGCCGGATGCGGCGGCGCGCGCGCGGGTGCCGCACTGGCTGCTCGATCTGCGCGCGCCGACCGAGCCCTACAGCGCGGCGGAGTTCGTCGTCGACGCCGAGACCGCGATTGCCGACATCGAACGCCGCGGCCGCGTGGCGCTCGTCGTCGGTGGCACCTTGCTGTACGTGCGGGCGCTGCTGCAAGGTCTATCGGAGTTGCCGGCCTCCAATCAGGCCGTACGCGCCGCGCTCCACCAGGAGCTCGAACAGCGCGGTCACCTGGCACTGCATGCCGAGCTCGCGAGCGTCGATCCGGCCGCCGCCGCGCGCATCCACGCCAACGACAGCCAGCGGCTGCTGCGTGCGCTCGAGGTCTGGCGCCAGACCGGCACGCCGCTGAGCTCGCTGCAGGGTGCCTGGCGCGGCGAGCCCCGTCGCGACGGTTTGCTGATCGGCGTGGCGCCGCCCGACCGCGCGTTGTTGCACGCGCGCATCGAACAACGCCTGGACAGCATGATCGCCGCCGGTTTCTTGCGTGAGGTGCGCACGTTGATGGCGCTGCCCGGACTGCACGCCGACCTGCCGTCGATGCGTGCGGTCGGCTATCGCCAGGCACTCGGCCACCTCCAGGGCGAATACGACCTGCCACGCTTCCGCGAGCTCGCGCTGTACGCGACGCGCCAGCTCGCCAAGCGCCAGCTGACCTGGCTGCGCGCTGAACCTTCCCTGCAGCGATTCGACCCGGCCGCCCCTGGCGCCTTGAAAAGCATTCTCGCGCGCATCAGATCAGCGTTGGACGAAAGTCGCTGATAAACTTAGCGCTTGCAGCGGTCCCAGCCACCATAGGTAGCGAATCTCTTGGGCATCAAAGACGTACCCGGTGCTGTGCCTTTTTCACCGCCTGCAGCCTCGGTCGAGGCTCCCATACCAACAACAACTAAAGAGAGGGCGACCATGTCTCGCGGACACTCCTTACAAGATCCGTTCCTCAATGCGCTGCGCCGTGAACGCGTTGCCGTTTCCATCTACCTCGTCAATGGCATCAAGCTGCAAGGGCAGATCGAGTCGTTCGACCAGTTCGTCGTGCTGCTGCGCAATACGGTGAGCCAGATGGTCTACAAGCACGCGATTTCCACCGTGGTGCCGGCGCGCAACGTGCGCATCACCGACCCCAGCGGTCCGGACGACACCGAAACCGAGCCCGGGAGCTGACGAGCCGTTCGTGGTTCGTGGTTCGTGGTTCGTGGTTCGTGGTTCGTGGTGGGGGGCGGTGCGCCGGCGCCGCCGTGATCCACCGGACTGCTTCCGCCTGATTTGAACAAAGGATCCCCAGCATCTCTTCGCAACTGTTTGAACGATCCAAGGGCGGCGAGCGCGCGCTGTTGATCCAGCCGCGCCGCCAGCATGTCGACGCGGAGGCCGGTCTCGCCGAATTCCGCGAGCTGACGCGCTCCGCGGGGGCTGAAGTAGTCGGCGAATGCATGGCCCGCATCGATCGCCCGCATCCGGCGTATTACATCGGCAGCGGCAAGGTCGAGGAAATCAAGGCGCTCAAGCTCGCGAACGGCGCCGACCTGGTCCTGATCAATCACACGCTGACGCCGATCCAGGAACGCAACCTGGAGAAGGCGCTCGAGTGCCGCGTGGTCGACCGCACCGGGCTGATCCTCGACATCTTCGCGCAGCGCGCGCGCAGCCACGAGGGCAAGCTGCAGGTCGAGCTGGCGCAGCTCAAGCACATGGCGACGCGCCTCGTGCGCGGCTGGACCCATCTCGACAGCCAGCGCGGCGGCGGCATCGGCCTGCGCGGCCCCGGCGAGACCCAGCTCGAGACCGATCGCCGCCTGCTCGCGGAGCGCGTGAAAATCCTCGGCGAGCGGCTGAAGGCCACCTTGAAGCAGCGCGAACAGGGGCGGCGCTCGCGCGAGCGCAGCGCGCTGCCGCAGATCGCACTGGTCGGCTATACCAATGCCGGCAAGTCGACACTGTTCAATCTGCTTACGAACTCCGAGGTCTACGCGGCCGATATTCTGTTCGCGACCCTGGATCCCACCGTGCGTCGCGTCGGCGGCTTCAACTTTGGCGCGCTGACCGTGGCGGACACCGTCGGCTTCGTGCGCGATCTGCCACACGATCTGGTCGCCGCGTTCAAGAGCACCTTGACCGAGGCGCGCGAGGCCGACCTGCTGATCCACGTGATCGACGGCTCCGATCCCGACATGGCCGAACGCATCGCGCAGGAACAGGCGGTACTGACCGAAATCGGCGCCGGCGAGATTCCGCAGATCCAGGTCGTCACCAAGATCGACCTCTCCGGCGCCAGTCCGGGCCTCGAGATGATGGCCGGCCGCATCCGCGCGCGCGCCTACCTGTCCGCCGCGACTGGCGCCGGCTTGGATGGCTTGCGCCAGGCCATCGACGCCGAGTTCGGCGCCGACCGCGTCNNACCGACTACGCCGACGCCGGCCTGCGCGCGAAGCTGCATTCGGTGGGCGCGATCCAGTCCGAAACCGACGTCGACGGCCAGGGCTGGGACCTGGAAATCGACCTGCCCAGACGCCTCGCGCTACAACTGGCGACGCTGCCGGGGCACCAGGGGGAGGTTGTGAGGGCGCAGTTGCTGGGAGGGGCGTGAGACCCGTATCGTAAGTTGTTGAATCCACTAAACACCGCTCACCCTGAGCAAAGCGTCCCAACGCTTCACCGGGACGCGTCGTCGAAGGGCGNNATCTGCGTCCTTCGACGACGCGTCCTGATGAAGCGTCGGACGCTTTGCTCAGGATGAGCGGTTTATAGCGATGTGAGGTTCGTTTTAACTACGAAATCTAGCAACAGCGACGTGTAGACGGGCGTCGCGACAATCCCAACCATGTGACCATGTCCCCAAGCTTTCTCCCCGCCCGGCCGCGTATAACTCCGCTCTGTAGTCGAAGGCTTGGCCGAAATCGGGCCTCGTGATTTGATCTTTGCCTGCGGCGTCCCCATGTCGGGATGTCGACGTTTCTGTTCGCTTGGCGTGGCAAAGGCTGCGTGCGGCATCTCTGGAGCTTGATCGATGGCATGGAATGAACCAGGCGGCGGTCGCCGCAATCCCTGGGGCGACGGCGGCAGCGGTGGCGGCGGCGGTCCTCCGGACCTCGAAGCCATGCTGAAGAACCTGAAGCAGCGCGTGTTCGCGTTGTTCGGCGGCTCCGGCAATGGCCGGGCTCCGAGCGAGAGCAGCAGCAGTGGCGGCCTTGGCATATTGATCCTGGTGCTGATCGCGGTCTGGGCGCTGATCGACTCCTTCCACATCATCGATCAGCGCGAGCGCGGCGTTGTGCTGCGCTTCGGCAAGGCTGATCGCATCCTCGAGCCCGGTCCGCGCTTCACGCTGCCGCGGCCGATCGAGCAGATGATTCGCGTCGACGTGACCCAGGTGCGCTCGATGTCGAGCCGCGTGGCGATGCTGACGCGCGACGAGAACCTCGTGAACATCGACTTTGCCGTGCAGTACACGGTCAGCGACGCCGTGAGTTTTACTTTCAAGGTGCGCGACGTCGAGGAGACCCTGTCGCAGGTGGCCGAAGCGGCCGTGCGGCAAGTCGTCGGCAGTCGCTCCCTGGATGACGTGCAGATCGGCAATCGCCTCGAGTTCACCAATGAGGCGAAAGAAATCATGCAGCGGCTGCTCGATTCCTATGACGCCGGGATCAGAGTGAGCATCATCAACTTCCAGGATGTGATGGTGCCCGAACAGGTCAAGGACGCCTTCGACGACGCCATCAAGGCGCGCGAAGACGAGCAACGCATCATCAACGATGCGCGCACCTACACCAGCAAGGCGGTGCCCGAGGCGAACGGCCGCAAGTCGCGCATCCTTGCCGAGGCAGAGGGTTACAAGGAGTCCGTGGTTGCGCGCGCGACCGGCGAAGCCAAGCGCTTCGAATTGCTTGCCGAGCAGTATCACCGTGCGCCGGAAGTCACGCGCAAGCGTCTGTACATCGAGACCATGCAGGACGTGCTCTCGCGCAGCCCGAAGATCCTCATCGATGGCGACAAGGGCAACAACATGTTGTACCTGCCGCTCGACAAACTGGTGCCGCCGCCGGCTGAACGCGCGGGCACGGCGGGAGGCGAGGGACGCTAATGAAAAATCTGATTCTGCCCATCATCATCGCGCTGCTCGTGCTGATCGGATCCAGCGTGTTCGTCGTGCGCGAAGATCAATACGCCGTGCTGTTCCGCCTCGGCGAAATCCAGCGCACCGACTTCCAGCCGGGCCTGCATCTGAAGATGCCGCTGGTCAACAACGTGATCAAGTTCGACAAGCGCATCCTCTCGCTCGATTCCAAGCCCGAGCGCTTCCTGACCTCGGAAAAGAAGGACGTACTGGTCGATTTCGTGGTCAAGTGGCGCATCGCGAATGTGCAGGACTACTACACGGCGACCCGCGGCGACGAGCTGCGTGCGCAGCAGACGCTCGGCCAGATCGTCAAGGACCGCATGCGCGACGAGTTCAACAAGCGCACCTTGCAGCAGGTGGTCGCGGACCAGCGCGACGAGATGATGGCGCTGCTCAAGGTGGCTTCGAACGGATCGGCCGACGACCTCGGCATCGAAGTGGTCGACGTGCGCATCAAACGCATCGACTTGCCGGAGCAGGTGACCGACGCCGTGTTCCAGCGCATGCGTTCGGAACGTACGCGTGTCGCCCAGGCGCTGCGCTCCAAGGGCGAGCAGGAAAGTGAAAAGTTGCGTGCTGAAGCGGACCGCCAGGTCCAGGTGCTGCTGGCCGAAGCCGAGCGCGACGCGCAGCGCATCCGCGGCGAGGGCGACGCCAGCGCCGCCGAGATCTACGCGACCGCCTACGGCAAGGACGCGGAGTTCTACGCTTTCCATCGCAGCCTCGAAGCCTATCGCCAGAGCTTCAAGGCGCAGGGCAATGTGCTGGTGCTCGACCCGGATTCGGAGTTCTTCGAGTACTTCAACAAGGACAAGGCGCAATAACAGCGGTCACGTTGACGGCTTTCGTAGGTCACGTTGCGCCCGCGTACTGTTATTCGGGGCGACCGTATCGATCGGGCGCTACGTGACGGTTCGACTCTCGTCACTCGCGGGCGCAACGTGACCTACAAGAGCTTGGCCTTGCCTTCTTCCCGCGGTCTTGACGCCGCGTGAATACCCTCCCGGTGTAGCTTGAAGCCATGAACGATTTCTGGGTCGCCTGCGCGTTGTTGCTGGTGCTGGAAGGCTTGCTGCCTTTCCTGTCGCCGTCCAGCTGGAGGGAAGGCGTGCGCGCGCTGGCGTCCTTGAGCGACCGCCAGCTGCGGATCGCCGGTCTGATCAGCATGGTCCTGGGCCTGGGGGTGTTGGCGTTCCTGCGCAATGGTGGATTGGCGGGGTACGGGTAGAGCCGTTCTTCGTTCTTCGTTGTTCGTTCTTCGTCAAAGCAAAGCTCGAGGCGCTCTTACGAACAACGAACAACGAACAACGAACAACGAACAACGAACAACGAACAACGAACAACGAACAACGAACAACGAACAACGAACAACGAAGAACGAACAACGAAGAACGAAGAACGAAGAACGAGCAACGTTCTCTCTTCACACCGATTCCGCTAGCCTCAAGTCATTCCTTTCCAGCTCCCGCGAGGTCCTGCCGTGGCCAAGTCCGTTGTCGTGCTCGGTGCCCAATGGGGCGATGAGGGCAAAGGCAAGATCGTCGATCTGCTGACCGAGCGCGTGCGCGCCGTGGTGCGTTTCCAGGGCGGCCACAATGCCGGCCACACGCTGATCGTCAATGGCAAGAAGACCGTCCTGCACCTGATCCCGTCGGGCATCCTGCGCGACGGCACCGCGTGCCTCATCGGCAATGGCGTGGTGCTGTCGCCGGAAGCGCTGCGGCTGGAAGTCGCGGAACTCGAGGCCACCGGCGTCGCGGTGCGCGATCGCCTGAAGATCAGTCCGGCGGCGCCGCTGATCATGCCGTACCACATCGAGCTCGATCAGGCGCGCGAGCGCGCGTCGGGAAAAGGCAAGATCGGCACGACCGGGCGCGGCATCGGTCCGGCGTATGAGGACAAGGCCGCACGCCGCGGCATCCGCGTCTCTGACCTGTTCTATCCGGAGGAGTTCGCCGAGAAGCTCAACGTGGTCATGGATTACCACAACTTCGTGATCGAGCATTACTGGAAGCAGCCGGCGGTCGACTACCAGAAGGTGCTCGACGATTCCCTCGCGTTCGCCGATTTCGTGCGACCGATGGTGGCCGACGTCGCCAGCGAGCTCAACAAGGTGCGTCGCGCGGGCGGCAACATCCTGTTCGAAGGCGCGCAGGGCAGCCTGCTCGACATCGACCACGGCACTTATCCGTTCGTGACTTCGTCGAACACGACGGTCGGCAGTGCCTGCTCCGGCACCGGCGTCGGCGTGCGCGATCTCGACTACGTGCTCGGCATCATCAAGGCGTACGCGACACGCGTGGGTGGCGGTCCGTTCCCGACCGAGCTCGACGACGCGGTCGGCGAGGGACTGCGCGCCCGCGGCCAGGAATACGGCGCCACCACCGGCCGCGCACGCCGCTGCGGCTGGCTCGACGCTGTCGCCGTGCGCCGCGTGGTGCTGATCAACGGCATCGACAGCCTGTGCGTGACCAAGCTCGACGTGCTCGACGGCGAACCCGTCGTGCGCGTCTGCGTCGGCTATCGCTACCGCGGCCAGGAAACCGACATCGCGCCGCTCGACGCCGGTGGCTGGAACGAGTGCCAGCCGGTCTACCAGGACTTCGCAGGCTGGACCGAGAGCACCAAGGGCGCCACGCGCTTCTCCGACCTCCCCCGCAACGCCCAGCGCTACCTCGAAGGCGTCCATGAGCTCGTCCGCTGCCCCCTCTCGATGATCTCCACCGGCCCCGACCGCCGCGAAAACATCGTACTGCAGGACCCGTTCGCGGAGCTCTGATGGGGCAGGAAAGCAAAGCAAACCAAGCAAGATCAACAGTTCAACACAGAGACACAGAGACACGGAGGAAGCAAAAGAGAGAAGGGCACGAGCCAAAACTACTGAATGGGGCAATAGTCTTCATTTACGCCACGGTCGCGGCTTGAACGAAGCTGGTGATTGACCGATTGATTTGCTTCTCTCTTTCGCTTCTCTCTCTTTTGCTTCCTCTGTGTCTCCGTGTCTCCGTGTTGAACTTTTGACTTTGCTTCTGCTTCTGATTCAATGAGAAAGGGCGCCTCGCGGCGCCCTTTCTCGTATCAGCAATGACTCGGACGATCAGAACTCGAAGCGCCCGCCCAGGTTCAGGGAGCCGCGGTCGAGCTCGTCGTTGCCGAACATGCGGCGGTAGGACATGTAGGCCTGTTTGCCGTTGCCCATCAGGTAGACGAAGCCGAGGCCAGCGGTGGCGTAGCCGGAATCGGGGCTCTCTTCGGTCAAGCGGAACAGGTCGCTGACGCCGCCGTTGAGCAGGCGCGCTTCGGCGCTCGGGTCGTCGCCGTTTTCGCTGTTCAGGGTCATGTCGAATTGCGGCATGAGCACGCCATAGGACAGGCTGACGGCGCGCGCGAACTGGATGCCGACGGCCATGTTGACCGACGAGAAGCTCTGCGACGAGTAGCCGACGTTGTATTCGTTCGCGCCGGTTTCGTCGAAGGCATCGACGTCGCTGCTGCTGTAGCGCACGCCGACGTTCGGGGTCACGCTCCAGGCGCCGTAGTTCAGGTGATAGCCCATCGACGAGGCCAGCGTGAACTGGGTGGCGTCGGTTTCGCCGATGGCGAGCGCGTCGAACACCGTCGTTCCGAGCTGGAAGTGGATCAGCCGCTCCTGGTCGAGTTGCGCCGAGCCGTAGGTCAGGCGCGTGTCGAAGTAGAGGCGGTCGCTCAGGTAGTAGGAGCCGTAACCGGTGAACATCAGGCTCTTGGTGTCGAGCGAGCTGCCGGCCGCGACATCCGCATCGAAGTTTGCATAACCGATCGCGGCGCCGGCGACCAAGCGCGGGTTGAAGCGGTAGTCGACGCCGGCGGTGATGCCGCGCGACTGGTAATCGACGCCGACCTTGCCGCGCGAGAAGTCGAGATTCTGCTCGCCGTCGGTGATGCTGCCGTTGATGAAGAAACCCCAGGGGCTCATCAAGCCGCCGAAACCGTCCTCTTCGCCGAAGCCGAGTGCGGCCTGCAGCGCGTCGCCGACCAGCGCGAGCGGCACCGCCTGGCTGCCGGACTGCACGGTGAGGCCGGACAGGCTGAAGCCGCCGCCGCCGCGACGCAGCTCGTTGAGACGCGCGTCGACGTTGAAGAACTGGGTGGCGCCGATCTCGCGGAGCACCAAGGATTTCGCGAGCACTTCGTCCGGCGCCAAGCCGCGCAGAGCGTCGGTGACCTCGTTGGTACGTCCGTCGTCGGCGGCGCGGATGATCTCGCGACAGGTGGTCGCCAGCGCCGAGGTGGTGCGCGCGCATTCGGCGGCGATCACCGGCAGCGCCGCCCGCGAGGCCGGATCGACCGCGGCGCCGCCGAGCAGCGTCAACAGGTCACCGGCGCTGCGATCGTTGATGCGCGTGGTCTGCGTGGCGCGGTTGTTCGCGGCATTCGGATCGGTCGTGGTGGCGCCGACCAGGCCTTCGTTGGTGATCGTCTGGCCGCTCGTCGGTGCGCGCACATTGATCTGCACGGCCGCCGAGGCGCCTACCGCGAGACTGGCGGTCAAGTTGCAGGTGACGGTCTGCGCGGTGGTCGTGCAGGTGAAACCGGCACCGCTCGCGGAAGTGAAGGTCAACGGGGCGGGCAGCACGTCGGTGACGCGCACGCCGGTCGCGACTTCTGGGCCTGCGTTGGTCACGCTCAAGGTATAGAAATAGGCCGCAGCCGCGACGACCGGGTCGGCGCTGTCGGACTTCGCGATCGCGAGATCGGCACCGCCGGACTGATAGGACACGGTCACGTTCGCGCTGTTGTTGGCGGCGACCGGATCGGCCGTGGTCGCCGTGATCGAGAAGTTCGCGGTCGCGGCAGCAGTGGAGCCCGGGCGGATCACCGTCTGCACGCGGATCGTCATGCCTGCGTTGGCAACCAGCGAACCCTGCAGGCAGCGAATCGTCTGGCCCGTAATCGTGCAGGTGCCGCCGGTAATCGTGCGCACATCGAACGCTTGCGAGAAGGTGCCGGTCAGCACCGGGGCGGCCGCAGTGTCGGGCCCGCGATTGAGCACGCCGATCGTGACTTCGACCGCCTGCCCGGTGACCGTCGTCGTCGGGACGGCTGAGGCGGTGATGGCGAGGTCGGCCTGCGGAATCGGCGGCGGCGGCGGCTCGGCCACGATCGCGGTGGTCTCAGTGTCGCTGTCGTTGCCCGGATTGACGTCGGTGCCGGTGCTGCTGACGCGCGCCTGATTGGTCAGGGTCGCGGCCGCGGCCGGTGCGCGCACCACGATCGCGACCGTGCTGCTGGCGCCGGAGA
>CXWL01004834.1_pt1 | contig 17164 bp, 20 predicted proteins | sample 590931 | NCBI WGS metagenome assembly CXWL01 (sample SAMEA3498368, study PRJEB10139) | groundwater metagenome | biome: water well; material: biofilm material | place: Germany | collected 2015-04-27 | reverse complement strand
TCGAGATGCTTGGCGGTGCAGTCGACGTTGGCCCCCACATCGAGCATGATCGCTTCCCCGCCCAGCGTCGGCAGACTGGTGGCAATCGCCGGCCGCTCCACCCCCTTCGTCAGTCCTAACACGAAGAACGACGCCACCATGCTCGCCCCGGTGTTCCCGGGGCTCACGACCCCGTGGGCATAGCCGTTCTTGACCAACTCAGTCGCCACCCAAATCGACGAGTCCCGCTTCTTCCGAGCGACGGTGGCTGGCGACTCATGCATTCCGACGACCTGAGACGCATGCCGAATGGTGAGGCGTGAATCGTGACTGGACTGACGCTCACATTCCTGCTTTAGGGTTGTTTCGTCACCGACGAGAATGACCTCGACGTCAAACTCTTTCACCGCCTGAAGAGCACCCTCGACACACGGTGCAGGGCCATGATCCCCCCCCACCGCGTCGAGCGCGATCGTCATGCGAGATGGTGTACTCACGGATGGTGTTGGAAAGACTGGCTGAACACGCGTCGCCCCCTGGCCTCACGTCAGACGTGCTGGGAAACTCGCGCCATGGACCGAATTGGACAACCTACTCACGCCTCTTCAACCTGAATGACGGCCTTGCCTTTATAGGTCCCACAGTTCAAACAGGTGTAATGCGGAAGCTTCATCTCGTGGCACTGTGGACACACCGCCATCCCCGGAGGGGTCATACGCAGCTTTTGGGTACGCCGCTTGTCGCGTCTCGCCCGTGAATGTTTATGTTTTGGATTGGGCATGATGACTCCTTCTTCTGTTCGATTCGGACCACCCTTCAGCGCTCACCGGGGTCCCTCAGCTTTTCTTTCATCGTCCGCAACACCTGAAACGGGTTTCCCGTCTGCTCTGCACTACAATGACACGGACCTGCATTCAAATCTTTCCCACAACGAGGACAGAGACCGAGACATTCGTCAGAACACAGCGGGTGCATTGGCGAAGCAAGAATCAATTGTTCCCGCAACATCGGCGCTAGTTCCAGATGATCGCCCACGTAGTAGTACAGATCATCATTCTGCTCTTCAGGCTCGGCCTCAACCGCCGGCGTCTCTTTTCTATGCCGTGAATCTGTTCGCTTTGCGGCAGTCGTCACCACCTTCATCTTTGTTTCACGTTCATAGGCCACATGGATGGAAAAAGCCATCGACTCGTCAAAATCCTTGAGGCAGCGCACACATTGACGGATCGCCGTTCCTTCCACCACTCCAGTCACGCAAATCGTGCGATCAACGGCGCGAAGATCAAGTCCAATTGCCAAGGGCCCTCGAATGCACACATCCACATCCGTCAGTGCCAACTCTTCGCCCGTCAAGTCTCCGGACAACGAGAGCCCCTCTGCCGTGATATCCGCGATTTTCGGTATCAACACATCCATGGTTACCCTCGACAGCGTGCCGCTGCCCCATCCCGATGCATCGAAATCGCCTCTCACGTTCGTTATCGCTCCTCGGCAAAGCTAATGATAGCGATATGCCGAGCCCGCTTGATAGCCACCGTCAGTTCACGCTGATGACGCATACAATTCCCGGAAATACGGCGCGGAACAATGCGTCCGCGCTCCGATACAAAATTCCTGAGCAGACCGGCGTCTTTGAAATCAATCGGCGCCTTTTCCAAACAAAATCTGCAGGGACGCCTTCGCTGAAACAATCGCCCCCCGCCACGTTCGTTTTCACCTCGATCCATACTGCCTCCTCATGCGCTTGGCATTAACCTTCTTCGCCCATTTCATAGCCGGGCTCCTCGTGCACCGGAGGTTCGGCACTTGCGCCGCTATCCTGACGCTTCGGCATGAACGTCACCGTCTGCGCGACCACTTCATGCTTGCTGCGCTTTTGCCCATCTTCAGTTTCCCATCGGCGCTGCTGTAACCGACCTTCGACGATCGCCCCGTTGCCCTTACTAAGATACTGCCCGCAATGTTCCGCCTGCTTCCCGAACACCACGATATCGACAAAGCAGACCTCTTCCTTCAGATCGTCACCCTGCTTAAACCGACGGCTCACGGCCAAGCCAAAACTCGCCACTGGGGTCCCGCTCGGCGTATACCGGAGCTCAGGATTCCGAGTGAGATTTCCCATCAGAATAACTTTGTTAAACCCGGCCACCGTCAGACTCCTGCGCTGAGGCTTCTACTGGATGCCGTTCCACCAAAGGTTTCTCGTGATGGATCGTCAGAAACTTGATGATGTTGTCTTCCAATCGATACGCCCGTTCGAGTTCACCGACGGTGTTGTTCGGCGCCTTAAAGTAAAAATAGGCGTAGGTCCCCTTCCGCTCGCGACGTACTTCGTAGGCGAGTTTTTTCTTTCCTAAATTCTCGGCTTTGATGAATTGTGCGCCGGTCTTATCGGCGACGTTTTTCATCTTGTCGATGAGCGCCTTCGTCTCCTCGTCGGAAACAGACGTACGAATAATGAAGAGAGACTCGTAGAGCTCCATGTAGTGATCCTCCTGGACAAAGGCCCCCGAACCAGTCGAGAGCGAGGTGTAGGGTGCCTATTTGGCGTAAAGAACGGTGGAACGTAGCACAGGGGAGAAACGACTGTCAAACAAAGCAGTCCCGAAGTCGCCAAGATTCAGGTGTTTCTTCGTTTGGGTGCCGTACGGTACACTGGGGTTACCGATCAGGATGCGGTCATGAATCTCTCGCGATCAAAAGCTTCACCCCCCTCTCATCAAACTGGCGAGCCAACCTGCCGCTCTGGGCAAAACGGCTACACCGTTCCGGCTCCATATCAGAACTGCCGAACTGGCCCCACACACCGGAAGAGGGGCTGAGACAGAGTCTTGCGTTGTCCGACCTCGGTCATCGACGCTTGCTCGAACGCACCAGGATTGACCATCAGAATCTTTCCCTTGAGGCCATTCACAAAATCACCTATCAGCAGATTTGCGTTTGGCAACAGCTTCGTTTATCGCTCCGATTCCGTCCTTCCATCTGAAGCCCCTGTGGCACCAATCACGTATCATCCACTTGATGGCGCCTCCATAACTGACCGGGCGAAACGGTTGGGCATCTGGGGCGAATGGCAGTACATCCAACCTCAGGCTGATAACCCTCCGAGTTCCTGAGCCTTCAGTCAGTTCCAAACACCGTTCTCTTTCACACTATTCCAAAAAATCTATCGCCGTTGCTACCATCTGCTCTCCCCAAACCGGTCATGCGTCGTCCGTGGGCTAGCGGAAGAAAGCTTCGGTGTCGCGACACTGACCGTATTCGATCTTCAACCGCTGGAGCCGACAATTAGCAACGAACGTCACCGGCTAGCCAGGCATGAATACCTTGGGGATTGATAGCACCGCTCGGTCTCATGAGCTGGGACGCTTCGTTCGAGCGTGGCCTCTGCGCTCTATAAATCATTGTTACTACGTGCACTTCCTAGCAGTGAGCCGATTAGTTGATATAGCCGGGGCGGGAGCAGCTCAACGACCAGCAGATTCAGATCCTTCGCACATGCTGAAGGAAGGCCCGGATGGCTTCGAAGGAGGCATGAGCGTCAAGAAGTACATGACCATCACCGGCGCGTCGAAAGCCATGGCCGCACGGGATTTACAAGACCTGGCCGAGAAGCATATCCTCGTCCCCACCGGGGGCGGACGAAGCACGCATTACAAGATCGATCTGTAGCCGAATTCATCGTCCTCGCACACTACGTCAGCTACACAGCGAACGACTGGCAGATGAGCACAAGACATTTACTGACGGATATCAAGCAGCACTCAAAGCTGAAGAGGGAGTTTTAGAGATGATGCTTCTGAAGATACGAACAGACTACATGTAGTTTGAGCTAGCCAGATAATGCCTCACGATGCGTTCAATGAAGAAGATTTGCTCCGTAACGGTTTGTTATTGAGCCAAAGTCTGAAGGCTAGCCTCCCACCTCGGATTGACCCAGCAACAGTTTCCACAACGGCAAAAATCCCCTTCAAAGCATTATGCATACGAGAAGTGATGCTCTACCGTGTTTCAGAATTGGCCGAAGCAGCGCTTGCCTGCTACCAACAAAATCAATTGGTGGCAGCAGCTACACTCACCAGATCCCTCCTTGAATCAGTCGCCATCCTATATTGGCTCTTCAAGGAACTAAAGACGGCTGTCGCAGATGAAGACACGAGAAAAGTAGACGATTTCTTGGGAAGAGCACTAGTGGGAACACGCAACAAGTCAACTCCATTACTAGCCCACAATGTGATGAAGGCAATCGATGTTGTAACGAAGGACATTGATCACTACCGAAAAGTGTATGAAGAGTTATGCGAGATCGCCCACCCAAACTACGGAGGCGGGTTAGGGGCTTATGCCAAGCTGAACGGAAAGATGGTTTGGTATGAACTAGGAACAAATCGACTGCCAAAACCTCTTATCCTCGGCCCCTTGGCTATGTCACTTGAGTTGTTCGTACATTTTTACGACAAAATGATTCCTTACCTCGAAAACTTTGCGGCCCTATGCGAACGAGAGATAGAGAAACGGCAACCAGCTCCAAGAGAAGGAGCAACGGAGCAAACTGATACACGAAAGACAAAACGGGGACATTCCACATAATTGAGAACAACTGAGGTGAGAAAATGTTGTCAGGGACCATTCTCTTGCTCGCCTCCCCTCCATTGCCTCTCTTCACCTATGCCCTTTAGGATGACGCCGTAGCACCCCAACCGCCCACCTACTGAGGGATTTGCATGGATGCAAGCTTTTGGCACAACCGATGGCAGACGAACCAGACTGGATGGCACGAGCGCGACGTTAACCCGCTACTGATCGCTCATTTCCCTTCGCTGAATGTGCCTCCGGGAAGCCGCGTGTTCGTCCCGTTCTGCGGCAAGTCACTCGACCTGGGCTGGCTCTTGTCTCGTGGTTATGCCGTTGCTGGAGCGGAACTCAGTGAACCGGCTGTCACCCAACTCTTTGCTGAGCTGGGGATAGAACCACGTATCACGGAGGTCGGAAAGCACAAACACTTTCGCGGTGAAAAGATCGACATTTTCGTGGGTGATCTCTTTGACCTATCGCGCGAGATGCTTGGTCCCGTGGATGTGGTCTACGACCGGGCCGCGTTGGTCGCGCTACCTGAGGCCATGCGGGTCCAATACACAACCCAGCTCAAAGCCCTCACGGCTCTGGCACCTCAACTTGTCATTGGCTATGAGTACGACCAGAGCGTCGTGCCAGGGCCTCCGTTTTCCGTCACTACCGACGAACTCCATCGCCATTACAGCGACAGCTATACTCTCGCGCTGCTGGCCCGTGTGGACGTCCCTGGCGGACTGAAGGGCAAGTGCCCAGCGACAGAACATATCTGGCGGTTGGAAAAACTACCAGGCTAACAGCTTTGTGAACTTCAACAAATCGGAGAGAGGATAACTTAGAGATCGCGAGTCACAGTTGATCAGGAAAAACTTCTCCGCTTTAGACCCCGATGGCCATGCGGACTGGATGCATGGTTTCCCGAATCCCGTACGGCCCACTCGATGCCACCTGCTCGGGATCCGCATAGGTACCGAACAGTCGATCCCACACGGTAAACAGCACCCCAAAATTCGCCCCCGCCTGCCCGATCTCTTTTAGATGGTGCACACGATGGTAGCGTGATGTGACAAAGAGCCACTCCAGTTTCCTCGATTGCCAGGTCACGTTCATGTGCATCCAGTTATTGGTCAGGATCATCAGATAAGAATAAAACGGAAAGAATAGTGATGGCACTGGTTTGAGGAGTGGAAACGCCAGCAAATACGGGATACTAGCCAGGACAACTTGCGGAAAACTCGCCCGGATACCGGCCAGCCAGTACAGCTCCGTTGGGGCATGGTGCCAGCGATGGATCGGCCAGACCCACGGCGTATGCCAGAGCCGATGCATCCAGTAGGCCAATCCGTCGAGGACAAGCAGGAAGACCACGAGCTTAAACGCGAATGGCAACGCCCGCCAATGCCCGTAGGAGTAGTGGGGAAACGGGATTCGACTCGTCACCTGTGCGGCAAAGATAAAGAAGATCTGGTAGGTCGCGAAGGCCGCCACATCCTGCAGGAACACCTGCCGGTAACGGAGTGGGCGCGAAGGCCACCAATACTCCAGCGCGAAAAAGAGCAGGCCGATTCCCCAATAAATAGCCAGCCACTCAAGTGAGATGAAATTGGACAGCCAGTCGAACATTGTTACCAGTTACTAAACATGCCTTAGTGTGACTAACTAGCAGTATCTTAGGTAGGAGGATCGCCCATCTTGAAGTGCTGGTCAAGTCGGCAAAGGGCCCCGGTCGCCCTCCTATGGGGGGGACAGCTGTTTATTAAGCTACTACGTGTGGAGGAGATAGGCACCAGCTCAGCAGAAGCTCTTGGCGGGCGGAGATAGGGACGACTACACGTTGAACCTAAAATACACCATATCCGCTTCCTTGATGATGTAGTCCTTGCCTTCGAGACGAAATAACCCCTTCTCCTTCACCTTCGCCTCTGACCCACAGGCCAGCAGGTCGTCGTAGTGATAGACCTCGGCGCGGATGAAGCCGCGTTCCATATCGGAGTGGATCTTGCCGGCCGCCTGTGGCGCCTTCATCCCTTTGGAGATTGGCCACGCACGAGATTCGACTTCACCGGCGGTAAAGAAGGTGATCAGGTCCAGCAAGGTATAGGCTTCGCGTGTCAGTCGGACCAGCCCCGATTCGGTCAGCCCCAGTTCGTTCAGGAAATCCGCCCGCTCGCTGTCCGGCAGCGTGGAGAGCTCCGCTTCGAGTTGTCCGCAGATCGTCACCACGCGGGCACCGCGTTTCTCGGCAAAATCGCGCACGGTCTGGACCATCTGGTCATCCGCGTTCTTCCCTTCGGATACGTTCGCAAGAAAGAGGACTGGCTTGGCGGACAGCAGCTGACACTCGGTGAGGATGACCTGTTCCTCAGCCGTGTATGGCAGGTTGCCCAGCCACTCACCTTTATCGAGCTGACCGATGAGTTTGGCGAGAAACTCTACTTCAAATGCCGCTTTTTTGTCTCCAGCCCTAACCTTTTTCTCAGTTTTCTGCTTCCGCCGATCGAGTGTCTCCAGATCGGACAACATCAGTTCAGTTTCGATCACGCCGATATCCCGAAGCGGGTCGACCCCACCACTGACATGGACGACATCGGTGCCTTGGAAACAGCGGACAACATGCAGCAACGCATCGACTTCACGGATATGGCCAAGAAATTGATTGCCCAGCCCTTCGCCTTTGCTGGCCCCCTCCACAAGCCCGGCGATGTCGCGCACTTCCAGCGTGCTGTAGGTGGTTTTCTTCGAGGCAAAGATTTCGGTTAGCTTAATGAGGCGAGGGTCCGGGACCAGAGCAATGCCGGTGTTTGGATCCACGGTTGCAAACGGATAATTAGCCGCCAAGGCGCCGCTGCCGGTCAATGCATTGAAAATAGTGGTCTTACCAACGTTCGGTAAACCGATCATGCCGCAACAAAGACCCATTTATGTTGTCCCCTCCCCTTCGCCCACAACCTTCTCTCTGATATTAAACTGATTCATCGCGACATCCGGTCCACGATGGATCAGACATTCCAATGCATCGACAGCCCGTTCCAGACAAGGCTCAATGACAGCCATCTCATCCTGAGTCACCCGCTCCAATACATAACCTGCAGAACTCTGACCAGGCGCGGGCCGACCGATCCCAATTTTCAATCGGATGAATTCTGGAGTCCCGAGTGCCTCTATGATGGACTTGATCCCGTTGTGTCCCCCATGGCCACCAGATAGCTTGATCCTCAGCCGCCCTGGCTCCAAATCCAGATCATCGTGTATGACAATGAGTCTATCGGGGGTGAGCTCGAATTCGCGGAGGAGGCCTTTCAAGGGAGGGCCGGTTACATTCATCCAATCGAGCAAGCCTGCCAGCTCGATTAATTCCCCTCCAAGTCGCCCAGACCCCCGCTGCGCGGTCCCACGCGGCGAGAGTCGGATCGACCATCGAGCGGCGGCCCGCTCGATGGCCCACATGCCGACATTGTGGCGAGTCTGAGCATAGGCTTTTCCAGGATTGCCCAGTCCAACAAGCAGACGCAACGTTACTTCTTCTTTTCAGCTTCTTTCTTGTCACCCTTCGGAGCTGCGGCAGCTTCTTTCTTCTCGCCACCCTTGGCATCACCGGCAGGCGCGGCCGCTCCAGCCTTGGCCGGTTCAGCACCGTCAGCGCCTGCTTCCTTGCCTTTCGCCACGACTTCCGGTTCGCCCGCTGCTCCCACACCACTGGTGAGCAAGGATTCGAGTTTGGCATCCGACATCGGTGCCGCGACACTGACCACCATTTGATCAGCATCATCCAGAAAACGGACACCTTCACGCGCCCCAAGTTCCTTCACATGGATGCCGCTGGCGATAGTCAAAGAGGAGGCATCGACCTCGATGTAATCGGGCAATGCAGCAGGAAGACACTCGATCTGGATATCGCGCATGTTGTGATGCAACACACCACCTTCCTTCACACCGGCCGGGATACTGCCGATCACCTTAACCGGAACCTTCACTCTGATCGGCTTGCTCATGGAAATCTCAAAGAGGTCCGCGTGGAGAACAGCCCCAGTCACCGGATCCACCTGATAATCACGCAAGAGCGCGGTACGGTTCGGTTTGGACTTGGCACCGTCCACCGTGAGCGAGATCAACGCGGTACTGCCGGCATGCGACTTTAAAATTTTGATCAATTCCCCAGGATTGACAGTCAATGACAGGCATTCCCCTTGTCCGTAGAGCACGGCCGGAATTTTCCCTGCCCGCCGCATCGACCGTGCAGCTCCCTTGCCCGCTTGTTCTCTCACGGTCACTGTTAAATCGAATTTCATGATCTTCCTCCGTCTCCTCGACTGCTCGCGCAAGACCCAGTCCCGGCTGGGTTACGCAAATAATGAACTCACTGACTCATCTTCATGGATCCGTCTGATGGCTTCGCCTAAGAGAGGCGCCACCGACAACTGATGCAACTTCGGACAGGCCAACTCTTTTCCTCGCAGCGGAATTGTGTTGGTCACCACCACTTGGGACAGACGGGACGTCTGTAACCGTTCTAGCGCCGGGCCAGACAGCACCGCATGCGTGCAGGCCGTGATCACGTCTCGAGCCCCATGATCAAGACAAGCCTGAGCCCCCTGGACAATGGTGCCTGCTGTATCGATCATGTCATCGAGGAGCAACACACTCTTCCCTTGCACATCTCCAATGATGTTCATGATTTGCGCTTGGTTCGGGCCTTCACGTCGCTTGTCGATGATCGCCAGGTTCGCCTGAAGGCGCTTGGCAAACGCCCTGGCCCGCTCCACACCCCCTGCATCGGGTGAAACGACGACCAGATCCACGATTTTTTTCTTCACAATGTAGTCCAGCAACACTGGAAGGGCGTACAAGTGATCGACTGGCACATTGAAAAATCCCTGGATCTGCCCGGCATGAAGATCCATTGAGAGCACACGATCCGCTCCGGCCGTCGTAATCAAGTCAGCAACGAGCTTCGCCGTGATCGGAACGCGTGGTTGGTCCTTGCGGTCCTGACGAGCATACCCAAAATAAGGCACAACGGCAGTGATACGATTGGCCGACGAACGTTTCAACGCATCAATGATGATCAACAACTCCATCAAGGAATCGTTGACCGGCTGACAACAGGACTGCACAACGAACACATCGGCACCACGCACATTTTCGTCGATCTTGACCCGAATCTCTCCATCACTGAACGACGAAACTGTCGCTTCACCTAGCTTCTGTCCCAAATACGCTGCGATCTCTTGGGCAAGCGAAAGATTGGCGTTGCCAGAGAAAATTTTTAGCTCTCTGTTCATGAAGAACGTACCCTGCAGCCGCCTACTCGTTTTTCTCTAACGTGCTGGATTCTCTAGCGGTTCTTGTGCGGTGAGCGACGGTGGTTTTCCTGCAAACCACCCCCCATTTACTGCACACACGACCGGCGAAGCCAATCAAAGGGTGAAACTTTATCGGAAATCACGGGCATCTGTCAATAAACGATCATGGAACGTTTGTCCGGCACGCTCAGAAATCGGAGGAGGTTGAAACCGCATAGACCTTGAGATGGGGTTCAGTCTGAAAACTTGACTGGGCCTGCCGAGCTGCCGTCTCGTCACGAAACACACCAAAGACCGTGGCCCCACTCCCCGACAATAAAGCCGCCCCGGCCCCTTCAGTGAACAGTTTCTGCTTGATTCTGTGAAGTACTGGATGGGTCTTGAACACTGCGGTTTCAAAATCGTTTTCAGCCGCTTGGAGCACACTCTCCCATGAGAGCGGAGAAGTTTTCCCCAGCGCCGCGTGGGCCTCCGAAAGCGGCCGTACCCCTGTTCGGCTTGTGGAAAGCTGCTGATACGCCCACTTTGTTTCGACCGGGAACCCGGGATTCACCAGGACCACCCATCGGCTCCCCTTGATTCGCACCGGGGCCACCTTCTCACCTCTCCCTTCCACGATTGCGGAAGGGGCAAACAAGAAGAACGGGACATCGCTTCCGAGTGCTTGACCAACCTGGGCCATCTTCTCCGTCGACCACCCTAAATTCAATAGCTGGTTCAACCCGATAATCGTCGCAGCCGCATCGCTGCTCCCGCCTCCCAACCCGGCCCCCATCGGAATTCGTTTTGAGAGCACCAGATCCAATCCAATGACTCGTCCACTGTGCTCAAGTACCGCCGCTGCGGCACGATAGACCAGGTTGGAAGGGTCTGTCTTCAACGAAGAGTCATCGCATTGCAAGATGATAGACGAATGTTTGTCGCTAAGGGAGATCGAGAGCTCGTCCTCCAACTGCACAATCTGCATCAGCGACCAGAGATTATGATAGCCATCTGGCCGACGGTCGAGAATACGGAGCACGAGATTGATTTTTGCAGGTGCGAAAACGGTAAGGGACGTGGACAAGACGGTCGATCGGGAAGATGGATTAGTCACGACCTCCTTTTATAGCATACTTCTCCAGGCGATACCGAAACGATCTGGTATTCAGACGGAGCATGCGTGCGGCTTTCTTTTTGACCCATTTGGATCGCTCAAGTGCCTTCAGCAACAAATCCTTTTCGATACCGTTGATGAGCCCCTCAAGATCCAACCCCTCGTCAGTCAGATCCATCGGCATCGTTGGGTGCTGCGACTGCGTCGCAGGTCGATGAAGCCATCCATGCACCTCGGCGTCTGTCACAAGCTCTGCTGTTGCAAATGCGACAACCCGTTCAATGAGATTCTCCAACTCGCGAACGTTGCCGCGCCATTCATGGCTCAGCAAAACATGCATTGCTTCCTGGCTAATCACGGGTTTGGGCTTGCCGCTTTCTTTTGCAAACCGTTCCAGAAAGTGAGTGACCAGTAACGGAATATCGCCGGTACGCATACGCAAGGGTGGAAGCCGTATAGGGATCACGTCCAACCGATAGTAGAGGTCTTCTCGGAACGAACCATCCGCAACCGCTTTCTCAAGATCTTTGTTGGTGGCGGCTACCACACGCACATCGACCTTGACGTCGTGATTGCCACCGACCCGTCTAAATTCTCGCTCTTGAATCACGCGCAGAAGCTTGACCTGAATGGTAGGAGTCGTATCACCGATCTCATCGAGAAAGATGGTCCCTCCATCGGCAACCTCGAATAATCCGGCTTTGTTGGCAATAGCCCCTGTAAACGAACCCTTCATGTGGCCGAACAACTCACTCTCCAACAGCGTCTCAGGTACGGCACTGCAGTTAACCGCCACAAATGGCATGACGCTTCTGGCGCTGTTGTAGTGAATCGCGCGCGCGACCAACTCCTTTCCTGTTCCACTTTCGCCGCAGATCAGGACATTGCTTTTCGAGTCAGCAACTTTCCGCACGACGTCGAACACCTTCTGCATCGCCTCGCTCTGGCCGACCAGCTGTGCGAACGACGACTGACTTGCCATCTCCCGCTTGAGGAGCATGTTCTCGGTCGTGAGGCGCCGCTTTTCCAATGCATTCCGGATGATCAACTGGACTTCATCGACCTGGAATGGTTTTGTCAGATAGTCGTACGCGCCTTGCTTCATGGCCTCGACGGCGGAATCCGCGCTGGCAAAGGCCGTGATGATCAGTACGACTGTTTCCGGTGAGGCAGACTTGACGGCTTTGAGAACCTCCATGCCATCGATCTTCGGCATCCTCAAATCGGTGATGACCAGATCAAAGATTTCTTTATTCAGAAGCTCAATGGCTTCTTCTCCGTCCATGGCGCTGGTCACGGCATACCCAGCCCGTTTGAGCATGATGCTCAATACGTCGCGCAAGCTTTGTTCGTCATCAACGACTAGGATCTTTTCCACGGCTCTCTACCTTCGTGCCAGAGTCGCACTCCTGAATTCGCCGTACGGGGCAAGCAGACGCCGAATCGTGTTCCGTGCCCTTCCTGGCTTTCCACTTTGATCCACCCTCCGTGAAGATCGACGATGCGATGGACTGCAGCCAACCCCAACCCAGAGCCTCGCTTTTTGGTGGTAAAGAACGGAAGAAATATTTTACTGAGATTGTCCTTCGGAATGCCTTCTCCGGTATCTTGAAATGAGACCTCTACCACCTCAGCCTTTCTCCCACCGACATCGACCGTTCTACCCCCCGTTGTGATCGTCAGATGCCCACCCTTCGGCATGGCATCGAAGGCATTCACCGCCAGATTCCAGAACACTTGTTTCATTNNGACTTTGTTTAAATCGTACTCTGCCAAATTTAGCGCTGGCGGCCTGGCATACTGAAGAAACTCAGTGATGATCATATCCAACCGCGTCGCTTCCCGAACTGCAATTTCCATCAAGCGTTGGCTGGTTTCATCGGCCAGGAGATCCTTTCGTAGCATTTGCATCGCTCCAGCCAGTGCACCCAATGGATTCCTAATTTCGTGGGCCATCCCCGCCGACATCTCCCCGAGGCTGGCCAACCACTCCTTCCGCTGCATTTCTTCTTCGAGATCACGGATCTGAGTGAGATCTTTGAACACGCCAACCAGTCCCGTTTGCTCTCCACGCTCGTGCAAAGGTGCGAGCGTCATGCCGAGAATCAACCGATTGCCATCGGACCGTTTACACTCCACTTCAAACCGCATATTGGAGAACACATCTTGCCCGAGATCGTCATCTTGCTGACTGGGATGCCAGTTAAACACTTCCCCCCAGGGACGCCCCTGTACTTGCTCAAAGGTATAGCCCGTGGCTTCCTGCGCCGCGGGATTGAAGGACGTAATTCGACCCTTCTCATCGGCCGTAAACACGCCGCTGCTGATGCTGTGAACGATATTCTCATGAAATGCTTGAAGGCGGCTCAGCCCCTGTTCTTTTTCACGGAGCGATTGATCTGCCAACCGGAGCTGATCCGCAAGGGCCCCGCTTAAGAAGCCGACGACGAGGAACGCCAGACCGTAGACACCGAAAGCCTGGAGTGTTTCAGCGGCACTGAGGTCAGCATGGGGCAACCATCCCCAGACTTCAGCAAGGCCGNNCAAAAGACCCACTCGGCGACGGGGAACCAAACTTGCCACCGTCACACTGATCACATAGAGCACCGCGAACGGGCTTTCGATTCCGCCCGTCCTTGCAATTAAGACCGTCTCGACCAAAAAGTCGACGGCGATCTGAGCCCACGCAAATTGCACAAGAGCTTCAGGAGTAGCCAGCAGCCGGAACAGGAAGGCGTAGAGGATCGTGACCGCATAGGTGAAGATGATCAGGGCATAGAACGTTTCAACCCGTTCGCCCTTGGTGACCTGAAATGCAAGGGAAAGCCCTAATAGCAGGGTGACGATAACGACTCGCCAGCCCATTAACCGGTAGATTCTTGCTTTGATATCGCCCATGGGCCCACCCGCCGTCATGACGTGATTAGCCCCATATCCACGTTCATCGAGAAATGTGGTGCCGAGATGACATCAAGGTAGGGTCTATTCAGCTCCTAACGACCAGAGTCAGCCTTTCCTAATGGATACATTGCTGCAAATCAAACGCATCCGTTTTTAGGAGCTGATTGCCTGGGCCATTGTGAAGATAGGCAGATACATCGCCACCACGATGAATCCGATGAGGACTCCGAGGAAAACCATCATCATCGGTTCCAGCAATGCGGTCAGTGANNCCGCTGATACTCACCCTGGCGTTGATCAGAGCTTCTTCAACGATCTTGTTCCCCGAAGTCTTCGCGCAAATCGTCAAGGCATCCAGCAAGGGTACGCCGCTGGTTATGAGTGTTCCCAACGTTCTCGTGAACTTCGCCACCGACGCCTTTCGCACCAAATCTCCAAACACAGGCACCTTGAGAAGCAGCTTGTCCATCTGGTACTTCCCTTTGACCGTTGCATAGTACTTTTTGAACGCGACGACTGCGAGAATGCCCCCACCAAGAATGATGTACCAGCTCGACTGAGCGAAATTGCTCATATCAATCACGAGCTGAGTGGGAGCAGGAAGCCCCACTTTTCCGCCAGACATATCTTTGAACATCTTCTCAAACACCGGGATCACGAAGATCATCAATACAGCAATCACGATAAAGGCGATTCCCATAATCGACGCCGGGTACACCATGGCGCTTTTGATTTGCCCCTTCAATTTCATCGCTTTTTCAATATACTTGGAAAGTCGACCAAGAATGGTGTCGAGCAACCCTCCCACTTCTCCCGCATGCACCATGTTGACATACAGATCGTCAAAGACTTTGGGGTGCCTGCGGAGGGCATCTGAGAACGTCGAACCTCCCTCGACTTGGACTTTGATCGCACCCACAGATTTCCTCAGCGCTGCATTCTCTGATTGGTTCGATAGGATTTCCAGACACTGAATCAAGGGCAACCCGGCATTAATCATGGTCCCAAACTGCCTGGTAAAAACGACCAAGTCCTTTTCGCTCACTCCGCCACCGAGCTGAAAGCTAAATCCCTCTTTGGCCGCCTTCTCCTCAAGGCTCGTCACCACCACGCTTTGTTTGCGTAGTTGCTCCACCGCTTCATCCCGCGACTTCGCGACGAGTTCACCCTTTTTCACCGCTCCGGACTTGCTCCGCCCAACATATGCAAACGTGGCCATAGATTCTCGTCCTGTTATGGCTCCCTGAGCCAGTTATAAGGGAAAACTAAGACTACGAAGCGAGTCTACTGGGGGGTCGGAAACCTGTCAAAAACAATTGAATTATTTACCGGACGGCTGAAGAGGTCGTATTTGCAGCCGAGGTCATTAGGCAAGCGGAGGCGCCACATTCGTGTCGCGATACCCTCGATACAGGTAATGTAACCCTGAGGCCAGGGTGAATCCAACCATTAGGACGACGAGTGGAGTAAGCATGGAGCGGTCGAGTCCTCGCCATGTCAAAAGGACAATCAACAGGACGTAGCTCAACTGAAACAACGTCGTTCCTTTTCCCAAGAACGTCGGTGTCACATTAATCGGTGTATTGGTGACGTGAGCCACCACAGTCCCCAGTAGGAGAATAATGTCCCGGCTCACGACCAGGATGACCAGCCAGGACGGCACCAAATGCAGCATCGCCAGCGAGATGAAACTCGACGTCAGCAGCAGCTTGTCTGCCAGAGGGTCNNGTCAGTCCGGCGATGAGTAGTGTCAAGAGTGCGAACCCATATGAGCCGTAGGTCATGAACCCTATGTAGACGGGGATCAGGAGGATGCGAAGAATCGTGAGGCTATTGGGGATATTCATGGGATGGAACTAGCCGCGCCTCTGACTGGATGAGGGGTGGCATCATAGTAATCGACGCGACGCTTGTCAACGAGTTGCAGGCTGTATGGATGACCTTCTATAATCTAGAGATATTGACGTGTCGTCACTTGTTATTTCTGGGGGAGTAAGAAAGCATGAGCACGTTGCCACTGATGTTTAAGAAAGAAGGATTGGTCGAAAAACATCAGCTTGAAGGAGTTGATCCGAGTGATCGATATTTCAACCGCACCATTCTGGTCAATCGGACCCCATCGGGATACTCGGGGAAGATTATGTATGAAGCCTTCGTCGTTGAGAGTCCTTCACACTCGACCATTGCCGCAACAGTGAAAGAATTAGTGGATAAACTTCAAGGGTTCGGGTTCACTCGCATGAGAACGCGGGCCAATTTCAAGGGGACTCGCTATCTGGCTGAAAAAGAAACGTGGCTTGACTACCCCGATCAGGCTTAAATTGAGCCGATGAATTCCTGATACACCAGATCATGGATCGCCGGACGGAACTCCCGAATTGCTTCATTCCTGCTTGATGGATGCACTCGATTTGAGAGCAGAACAACCTCCAGTTCTCGCATGGGGTCGATCCAGAGGGACGTCCCCGTGTAGCCGAGATGGCCAAATGATTGAGCTGCGAAATGGCATCCTGCAGATGAAGGGACTGACGGTGTATCCCACCCGAGCGCCCAGCTGGAAGATCCTTCCAATTTCTGTCTTCGTGTAAATTCATGGACCATGACCCGATCAAGGATCGTTACTTGGCCATGATACGCTCCCAACCACTCGCCTGAGATCGCCAGCACCGCGTCTACAGTCCCAAACAGCCCGGCATGACCAGCCTCGCCACCCAACACAGCTGCATTCTGATCGTGGACTTCTCCACATAAGAGATGTCCTCGCCATCGATCAATTTCCGTCGGCGCTACACCACCCATATCGGCATCTAGGCTATTAGAAAGTGCACGGTGCTGTCCGGGCAGGATAAATCCCATCCGGGGCTTACCCAACGGGCACGCAATGTGCTCGAGAAAATACTCGCTCATCGATTGTCCGCTGATTCGCTCAATAATAAAGCCGAGCACCATGAAGCCGAGATCGCTGTACAGGCTGCGTGTGCCTCGTTCGTATACTGGCGCCTCAGACCGAATGAGACTGAGCATCGCGCGTTTGGCCTGCGCTCGCTCGCCAGCCGACGAAGGGATTACTCCATCCGGTCTGAGCTGTTCATAGAATCCCCGCCAGCCAGGCAAACCGGAAGAATGCGTCAGGAGGTGGCGAATCGTCGCAGAGCCGATGAACGTATCGGCACATTCTGAAAGATGGTCGGCCACATAGTCATCAAGCTGGCAATGGCCTTTCTGCATCAACAAAACGAGGGCCGTAACAGTGGCCAACGGTTTTGTCAACGAAGCCAGGTCATAAATTGTGGAGGGACTGACGGGAGATCCT
>CXWL01040602.1_pt1 | contig 17174 bp, 6 predicted proteins | sample 590931 | NCBI WGS metagenome assembly CXWL01 (sample SAMEA3498368, study PRJEB10139) | groundwater metagenome | biome: water well; material: biofilm material | place: Germany | collected 2015-04-27 | reverse complement strand
CACGCAGCATGAAGGGACCGCCACGATCACGGCGACGCTCAACAGCAGCACGGCGAGCGCCGATGTGGTGGTGATTGCACCGGAAATCGATGCCATTGCCGTGACGCCGGCCACGCCCACGGTCTTCGCGACCGAACCAGTGCAATTCACCGCCACGGCGACGATGACGGACGGCACGACCCAACCGCTCACGACTGGCGTCACCTGGACGTCTAGTAACACCGCCGTCGCCACGATTGACAACACCGGCCTAGCCACCACCCTGACGACCGGCACCACCACGATCAAAGCCGCGACCACCAATTCGCTTGGGTCCGTCACGGGCGAGACCACGCTGACCGTGCACCCGGCACCGGCACTGACGTTGACACCAACGGTGGCCACGCTCGTAGTTGGACAAGCCACGACTTTGACCATTACATCTGGTGCGCCGGCCCCAACCGGTGGGCTGCTTGTCACGCTCATGCAGACGGGCACCGGTTCTGTAACCGTCGTCGGCAGCGCGACCATTCCAGCCACACAATCGAGCGTGCAAGTCGTGGTGAGTGGCGCATCGCCCGGACTCGTCACCGTGACCGGCACGGCAGTGGGCCGGATACCGGGCAGCACCCAATTCATCGTCAATCTGCCGCCGCCGACCATCACCGGGTTTACGCCGGCGAGTGGCACAGTCGGTACGGTCGTGACGATCACCGGCACGAACTTTGGCACGATCGCGCAGGGTGGGACGCTTGTTCGGTTTAATGGGACGGCAGCCGTGGCCACCTCAGTGACGGCCACCAGCCTCACCACGACTGTGCCGCTTGGTGCCACGACGGGCACTCTTTCCGTCCAAACCAACGGCGGCACCGCGACCAGTGCCACGCCATTCACCGTAAACTTGTCGGTCGACTTCCAGTTGTTGAGTGCCCCAGGGACCAGCACTGCGGTGCAAGGGCAATCGGCGACGACCTTGGTGAGACTCACCGGACCNNAATCTCGTGAATCTGACCGTCAACGGCTTGCCGGCTGGCGTGACCGTGAGCACGAATCCGCAAGTCGTCACCTTGAATCAACCGGTCACACTCACGGTGACGACAAGCGGGACCACTCCGGTTGGAACATCCACCATCACAGTCACTGGCACGACGACGATCGATGGGCAGAGCGTTGCGCGGAGCGCATCCCTCGCCTTGACGGTGGCGTCAAGCGGGGGCACGACGTTAGAAGGCCGCGTGTTGCGGGCGGATGACGAGGTGCCGTTGCAAGGTGTCACACTGAAGATCGGCACGATCACGACCCAGACTGACGCGGCGGGCCGGTTCTTCTTCGCGAGTGCCCCGGCCGGTACGCAAATCATGATGATCGATGGCACCACCGTGACGAATCCGTCCGGCACCTATCACACCCTGCCCGCGCAGGTGAATCTCGTCGCGAATCAGGCCAACGTGCTGCCGTTTGTGTCGTATCTGCCGCTGGTCGATACCACGGTGAAGAGCACGCTCAACCCAGCCACGACCAGCGTCATCCAAGATCCACGTATTCCCGGATTGAGCTTCACCATTCCAACCGGCACAGAGTTGCGGAGTGATCTCGATGGTTCGCTCATCACCGATGTGGCGATTACGCCGGTCTCGCCCTCGCGCATTCCCTTGCCGGCGCCGGGGCCCGGCCTGCATATCGATCCGGGCACCATCTACATGATGTATTTCTTCAAGCCCGGCGGCGCCATTCCGTCGCAGAAGATCNNTTCTATTACTTCGATTCCAGCCCGACCATCCAGCCGGGCACGAATCAATGGAAGCTCGCCGGCACGGGCAAGATCAGCGCCGACGGCAAACTGGCGCTCCCCGACCCCGGCGTCGGCTTTCCCAAATTCTGCTGCGCCCTGATTTTCTGGTGCAATGCGGAGGGCGCGACGGAGGGGAATACGTCGGCGGATAACAACACCGGGGCCGATCCCGTAGACTTGGCGACCGGACAATTTGTGCTGCGCAAGACGGATCTTTCTCTACCAGCAAGGTTACCGATCACTATTGAACGGGGCTATCAAGGGGGACGTAAGGGAGCGGCATGTCCGTTTGGCAAAGGGACGTTCTTCAACTTTGAAAAGCAAGCGCAACCCACGGAATCTGGTCTCGTCATCACATATGCGCAAGGGAACGGCCGGATAGACTTGTTGACTCGTCAGCCGGATGGCACATTCCAAAACGCATCCATCGCGTCTCTCCAGGGTCTTGTGCTCGCCCCCAATGCGGATGGGTCAAAGATTATTCGGAAAAAGGACGGGTTGATCGAACGTTATAGCCCCACCGGACGGCTCGTTGGATTGGAAGATCGGAACGGCAATACGATCACCCTTGAGCGAGGTGGCAATGACCAGATCACTCGAATTGTGGATGCCTCAGGCTTGCGAGCACTGACGTTTCAATATGACGCGAGCGGTCGCATCCAGCAGATTACCGATCCGATCAACCGCACCGTGCAGTATGCGTATACCGGTGCAGGGTACCTTGACACTGTGACCGATCCGGCAGGAGGAATCACCCGATACACGTATGATGCCACCGGAAGTCTGCTGACCATCGTCGATCCCCGTAACATCCTCTACCTCACCAACGAGTATGATACTGAAAATCGAGTGACCCGACAGACGCTGGCCGATGGCGGGGTCTACACCCTGAGCTACCAAACGTTTGGCACCACGATCGTTGGCACGACCGTGACCGACCCTCGCGGCAAGACGATGACGAGTCGCTTCACTGCACAGGGATATACGGCGAACACGACCGATGGAGTGGGGCAGCCAGTCCGCAAGACACTGAACCAAAGCAATCAGCCCACTGAGATCCGCGATGCACAAAATCGTGTGACCAAATATACCTACGATGCCGCCGGCAATGTCACCAGCATATTGGACCCCCAGGGCAATACGACGCTCTTCGAATATGAACCAGCCCTCAACCGCGTCACGAAGATCACTGACGCGCTGAATCAGATCACGCGCTCGACCTACGATCCCGCGACCGGCAATCTCTTGACCACGACGGATCCCCTAAACCATGCCACCAGCATCGCCTACAACCAGTTCGGCCAACCCCTCACCGTGACCGATGCGCTGAACCACATGGCCACGTTCGAGTACGACGATGTCGGGAACCTCATTGTCACGATCGATCCATTGGGTAATCGCACCCTGCGCTTCTATGATGCGGTGAGCCGCTTGGTCGCTCTTGTCGATCCCAGAGGCAAGAGCACTCAATTTACGTACGATAATTTAAATCGAGTTACCGGAATCCTTGATGCAATCAACGGGCTCACGACCTTTACCTACGACCCGAATGGGAATCTTCTCACAGTGACCGACGCGAAGAACCAGGTCACCACGTACACGTATGACAATGTGGACCGGCTTGCGACGAGAAAAGATGCGCTCAACCGGACAGAAAGTTATCAATATGATCTCGCCGGGAATCTGGCTCAATTCACTGACAGAAAGAACCAAGTCAGCACGTTCCAATACGATGCGTTGAACCGCCGCACGACGGCCACGTATCCCGACAGCACCACCAGCTTTACCTACAACAGCGTGGGCCGCCTCACGAAAGCCTCGGACACGGCGACAGGCGCCGGCACCATCGACTTTGCCTATGACGTGCTGGATCGCTTGATTCAGGAAGTCACGGGGCAGGGGAGCGTGAACTACCAATACGATGTTCTGGGCCGCAGAACCAACATGGTGGCCAATGGTCAACAGCCGGTGACCTACGGCTATGATGCGGCGAGCCGACTGACCCAAGTGGCGCAAGGGTCACTCGCAGTGGGTCTCGGCTACGATAATGCGAACCGAAGAACGTCGCTCACATATCCCAACAACACGAGCACGAGCTACACGTACGACGTAGCCTCGCGGCTGACCACCATCAACCACATTGGGCCGGGCGGCATCATCGAGGCCTTGACGTACCAATACGATGCGGCAGGGAATCGGACCAGCCTGACGAGATTGAGCGGGACTGCATCCTTGCTACCAGCAGCGGTGGCATCAGCAACCTACGATGCCGCGAACGAACAAACAGTCTTCGCGGGAGCGACATTGCAGTACGATGCGAACGGGAATCTCACCAATGACGGGGTGAACACCTACCAATGGGATGCACGGAATCGGCTTGTTGCTATCAGTGGAGGTTCGACCGCCAACTTCAACTATGATGCGCTGGGACGCCGCACTCAGAAAACACTCAGCACTCAGACCGCAGCATTCAGCACTGGGTTCTTGTATGACGGCAACGACATTGCTGCTGAGATCGGTGGTGGCACGGTGGGGGCGAACTATCTCCGCGCGCTGAGCATCGATGAGCCGTTTATTCGGCAGACAGGTACCGGCAACGAGCACTACCATACGGATGCATTGGGAAGTACGCTCGCTTTGAGCAACGCTGCGGGAGTGTCAACAGTCAGTTACGGCTATGAGCCGTTTGGGAAAGCAGCTGTCACCGGGACCAGTGCAAATTCATTCCAGTACACGGGGCGGGAAAATGATGGTACGGGGCTCTCTTACTACCGGGCGCGGTACTACTACCCGAAGGTGCAGCGGTTCATGAGAGAAGACCCACTAGGTATCCTGGCCGGACTTAATTTCTACAGCTACGTAAACAATGGGCCGATCAATAGATCAGATCCCCTTGGGCTTTACGGTCCAGTTGGCGCCGCAGGAGCTGCTGGGTTTAGTTTCTTAATTCAGCTCACCGGGAACTACTATCAAACTGGTGACCTCTTACAAAGCCTACGATGCATTAATTGGGTGGATGTCGGCATTTCAGCAGCTTTTGGAGCTGTTGGTCCTAGTTTTATTGGACAGGTAGTTCTAGGTAGAGCCGGCGCTTTTGGTATCCCCGCTTATGCCGAGCGCATTATCTATTTTGAAACCTCGTTGCCACTCAGTGCTTCCACAAAATATGCGGCTCCAGACTATCGAATTGGCTCTGGATGTGAATGCAGAGATCTAACGATTGGAAATGCTATTAGCAAGTTCACGCAGTTCTAATTCTGAAATGCTACATAAACAGAGCTGAGATTACGAGATGGTGACCGCGCTTATCTTTCTATTGGGTCTAGGTAGTTTACTCTTTGCGGTCGTAGTAGCTGTGCGACGGTGGGAAGATCCAAAGTATAGGGCTGGCCCATTCGTCTGTGCGTCGATACTCTCACTTATTTGGTTTTGGGGCGACTCTTTTATCGAACTCGTGAAGCATTTGATCGTCTTGAATTGTGTCGCTGGTGGATTTCTGTTTTTTGCATGGCTGCAGTGGCGTCAAAAGTAATATGTAGAACTGACGAGAAGAAAAAGTTGACATGGCACAGTGTCCCGTCCGCATGTCCGCGATGGTGGGGCACCGACGATTGGGGTAGTTTTTCGATGAAGTGGTGAGTGGAAGGGATGTCGTGACCAGGTGTTTGAGCGCGGAGGGACAGAGCAAGGCAACCGGCATGAATATTTTTTCTGAAATATCTGTCGCGCATCAGGTGGCGTACACAGTGTCTCCCCGCGGCTTCGGTTTGCGGCGCAGACGACGTGCTCATGCTGCGTCGCTTGCGTTGACCGTGGCTTCAAGCGGTGGGACGACGTTGGAAGGCCGTGTGTTGCGGGCGGATGACGATGTACCATTGCAAGGTGTCACGCTGCGGATCGGCGCCGTGACTACACAGACTGACGCGGCGGGCCGTTTCTTCTTCGCCTCGGCGCCGGCTGGTACACAGATTCTGATGATTGACGGCACCACGGTCACCAGTCCACCTGGGACGTATCATACGCTGCCCGCGCAGGTGAATCTCGTCGCCAATCAAGCCAACGTGCTCCCATTTGTGTCGTATCTACCGTTAGTCGACACCACCGTGAAGAGTCACATCGATCCGGCCACGACCAGTGTCATCCAAGATCCTCGCGTTCCCGGATTGAGTTTCACCATTCCAACGGGTACTGAGCTGCGGAGCGACCTCGACGGCTCGCTCATCACCGACGTGGCGATCACGCCGGTCTCACCCTCACGCATTCCATTGCCGCAGCCAGGACCGGGCCTGCACATCGATCCGGGCACGATCTACATGATGTATTTCTTCAAGCCAGGCGGCGCCATTCCGTCGCAGAAGATCACGCAGTTCGCGCTGCCCAACGACCTGGCCTCCGCGCCTGGCCGCAACATCATTTTCTATTACTTCGATTCGAGCCCGACCGTGCAGCCGGGCACGAATCAATGGAAACTCGCCGGCACGGGCAAGATCAGCGCCGACGGCAAACTGGCGCTTCCCGATCCTGGCGTCGGCTTTCCCAAATTCTGCTGTGCGTTGATCTTTTGGTGCAATGCGGAGGGAGCGACGGAGGGGAATCTCACAGATGATAAGAACACCGGTGCCGATCCCGTAGATTTGGGTACTGGACAATTTGTGCGGCACGAGACGGATTTCACGTTAGCGGCCCGATTACCAATTGCGATCGAGCGGGGTTATCAGGAAGGGAGGAAGTCGTCGGCTGGTCCGTTTGGGAAGGGGACCTTCTTCAATTTCGAGAAGCAAGCGCAACCAACCGAGTCTGGTCTCGTCATCACCTACGCGCAAGGCAATGGCCGGATAGACCTCTTGACCCGCCAGCCGGATGGCACATTCCAAAGTACATCCATCGCGTCGCTCCAGGATCTTGTGCTCACCCCCAATGCGGATGGGTCAAAGAAGATTCGTCGAAAGGATGGGTCGATCGAGCGCTACAATACAACGGGGCGATTGATTGGCTTGGAAGATCGGAACGGCAATACGATTACCATTGAGCGAGGTGTCAATGACCAGATCATTCGAATTGTGGATGCTTCAGGTATACGCGCCCTGACGTTCCAGTACGATGCGAACGATCGTATTCAGCAGATTACCGATCCGATCAACCGCACCGTGCAGTATGCCTATACCGGTGCAGGGTACCTCGACACGGTGACCGATCCGGCTGGTGGCATCACCCGATACACGTATGATGCCAATGGAAGTTTACTGACCATTGTCGATCCCCGTAACATCCTCTACCTCACCAACGAGTATGACACGGCTGGCCGTGTCATCCGACAGACACTGGCCGATGGCGGGGTCTACCTCCTGGACTATCAAACATTTGGCACGACGATCGTCGGCACCACTGTGACCGATCCTCGTGGCAAGACCACGACGAGTCGTTTCAATGCACAGGGATATACGGCGAACACGACCGATGGAGTGGGGCAACCAGTCCGCAAGACATTGAACCAAAGCAATCAGCCCACCGAGATCCGCGACGCGCAAAATCGTGTGACCAAAAATACCTACGATGCCGCCGGTAACGTGACGAGCACACTCGATCCCCAAGGTAATCCGACGCTCTTTGAATATGAACCAGTCTTCAATCGCGTCACCAAGATCACCGATGCGCTGAATCAGATCACCCGCTTTACCTATGATCCTGCCAACGGGAACTTGCTCTCGACCATTGATCCGCTCACCCATGCAACGAGCACCACATACAACCAGTTCGGGCAATCGATCAGCGTAACTGACGCCCTCAATCACACCACCACATTTGAATATGACGAGATCGGCAATCTCATTGTCACGATCGATCCGCTGGGCAACCGGACACTTCGCTTCTACGATGCGATCTCTCGTCTCATCGGGCTCATCGATCCGAGAGGCAAGACGACGCAGTTCACCTATGACGCCCTCAACCGCGTCACGCAGATTCAGGATGCCAGCAACGGGATCGCGAGTTTTACGTACGACCCGAATGGGAACTTGCTGACGGTGACGGATGCGAAGAACCAGACGACCACGTACACCTACGACAACACGAATCGGCTGGCCACGAAGAGAGACGCGCTGAATCGGACCGAGAGTTATCAATATGACTTGGCCGGGAATCTGAGTCAGTTTACAGATCGGAAGAATCAGGTGACCACGTTTCAGTACGATGCGCTGAATAGACGAATCGGCGCAACCTACGCGGACAGCACCACGACGTTTACCTATGACAGCGTGGGCCGATTGACGAAGGCCAGCGATACTGCCCCCGGCGCCGGAGCGATCGAGTTTGGATACGACATTCTAAATCGATTGATCCAGGAGACCACCGGACAAGGGACAGTCAACTATCAATACGACGTACTGGGCCGGCGCACACAGATTGTCGCCAATGGGCAACAGCCGACCATCTATCAATATGATCCGGCCTCGCGCCTGACAAGAGTGGAGCAAGGCGCGTTGTTCGCAGCCCTTGGTTACGATAATGCTAATCGGAGAGCTGCACTCAGCTATTCAAATGGCACCACGACGAGCTATGCGTACGATGTCGTTTCTCGCCTGACGAACATCACACACAACGGGCCTGGTGGGATCATTGAGGCGCTCACGTATCAGTACGACGCAGCGGGGAACCGCACGAGTCTGACCCGGAGCAATGGCACCGCATCATTGTTGCCCGCAGCCGTGACTTCCGCGACCTACGACGCCGCGAATGAGCAGATTGCGTTTGCAGGGGCGACGCGCACCTATGACGCGAATGGGAACCTCACCAACGATGGTGCGAACACGTACCAGTGGGATGCGAGGAATCGATTGATTGCAATCAGCGGCCCCAGCCTATCTGCCAGCTTCTCGTATGACGCCCTCGGCAGGAGGGTCAGCAAGACGATCAACGGTGTGGCCTCAATGTATCACTATGACCAGAAAGACATCGTCATGGAATCCCAAGGGAGTGCGGTCGTGGCGACATACCTGCGGAAACTGTGTTTAGATATCGCATTCATCCGCCAGACCTCCAGTGGAAGTGAATATTATCATGCAGACGCGTTGGACAGTTCCTTGGTATTGACCAACGCGACAGGGGCGGCTACAGACCACTACCAGTACGAACCGTTCGGCACCTCTCAGCACATCGGGACTTCGACGAATCCGTTTCAATTCACTGGCCGAGAAGGGGATACGTCCGAATTGTTCTATTATCGGGCAAGGTATTACGGCCCCCGCTTTGGCCGGTTCTTGTCGGAGGATCCAATTCGATTGAACGGAGGAGGGACGAACTTTTATATGTACGTACAGAATAATCCCATCAGATTTATCGATCCGTTGGGCCTCGTGTGTACAAGTAGTCTGGAAGAAATCCGAGCGAAATGCTACCCAGCGTTTCAACGTTTCCCTGACGAACCTAACATACTCAATAATCGCCTAGCATATGCTGAATATCAATTCCGCTCTACTAATTTCATGAGAAGCGCGGAGGGTTTTATCAATTGCGACACTCAAGCATGTCGTAGAGCGTGGGTCCTGGATACCTCAGTGAAGAGTAACGCAAAGACACTGGATGAACCTAACCTTGGGCCGATACTGAATAAGTGCCTTTCGGACCTCCAAGAGTGCGTTGAGTATGGGAAAACTAAATAAGGCAATAGCGGCTCAATTATTCCTATGCTGGATGTTCTATAAGAGCTTGGGTAGGCATCTTATCGATAGCTGAGTTGAATCGAGCCATTGAACTTGACTCCTTGATGCAGTCTTGTGGGCAGGTAAAATATGAAGTTCTTTTGGAAATGTAAGTGGTCCGATTCGGGTTTAGAATGGGGCCTTTTGTGTTTGGGAGGTCATGAGAAGAGTCGGAACATATCACGGATTCTGACAATCGGGTTCTGTCTTCAAGTCTTCGTTCTTCTATTCTCCAGACTCGCCTCGGCAACCGCTCCGCCGCTCGAATCACCAGAGCTGACGCTTCGGATTAATCACACCGGGCCGGTGTGGGCCATGCGGCTGAGTGCCGATGCCCGCATGCTCGTGTCGGCGGGTGATGACCGCACCATTCGGCTGTGGGATTTCAACAGCGGGCACGTGTTGAGAATGTTGGAAGGGCATACAGATGCGGTCTATGCGGTCGTGTTGAGCCCCGACGGTCGCACGCTGGCGTCTAGCAGTAATGATCGCACGATCAAGCTGTGGGATCTCGATACCGGGAAGGCCCGTCGCACATTGCGGGGGCATACTGAGGGGATTCAATCCTTGGCCATCACGCCTGACGGGCGCACACTGGTGTCGGCTAGTTCGGATGGGACGGTAAAGTTGTGGGAACTGCACACAGGGCACCTCCGTCGGACATTGAAGGGCCATACCTCTTGGGTCTCCGCTGTGGCAGTGAGTCCAGATGGGAAGACCGTGGCCTCCGGCAGTCGAGACGGCACGGTCAAGCTCTGGGATCTTCAGACCGGGACCGCATACCGGACATTGGCTGAGGCGGGAGGGTGGATCCGGTCGGTTGCATTCAGTCCGGACGGGCGGACGCTGGCGGCATCGACAGCCAACCAGGACGGGCTGATCAGTCTATGGGATCTGGAGACCGGGCAACTCCAGCGTACTCTGCGTGGCCATGCGGAACAGGTGTGGGCGGTGGTGTTCAGTCCGGATGGGCGACGGCTCGTAACCGGCAGTGCAGACCGAACGGTCAAGGTCTGGGAGTTTGCGACGGGTCAGGTTACCCACACGCTCAGCAGTACCGGGGATGCCTTAACCGTGGCGATCACCCCCGATGGACGTCGGCTTGTGTCCGGGAGCTATGGCGGTCATGTCCAGGAATGGGAGATCGAGACAGGCCAGGCGCTGCGGACCTTGACGGTCGAGACTGGCCCCATCCGTTCAGTGGTGTTCAGTCCCGATGGGCGGACGCTCGCCGCGTCTATGCGGAGGCGCGACCAGCACATCAGTCTCTGGGAATGGTCGACGGGGCGCCTTCGGCAGAAGTTACGGGGCCATACGGGCGAGATCTGGTCGCTCGCCTTCAGTCCCGATGGCACGATGCTGGCGTCCGGTAGTATGGATCAGACCGTGAAGCTCTGGGAGGTGGCGACAGGCCAGGAACAGCGGACTTTGCGCGGCCATTCAGCCACAGTCATGTCCGTCGCCTTTCTCCCTGACGGACAGACGCTGATATCGTCTCGCGCTGAGGGGACGGTGAAGTTATGGGATACTCACAGTGGTCATCTCCGACAATCATTGAGCGGCAAGACAGACCAGACGCACTTTCAAGGACAGAGTCCCGACGGAAAGACCTTGTTGTCGGCTGGCTTTAACGAGCCAGTGGCGCTGTGGGATGTCGGGATGGAGGGGGAACCTCGAGTACTCGGCGTGAAGGGGAGCAATTATCTGTCGATGGCATTCAGTCCGAACAGCCAGGTTGTGGCGGTGGCATGGCAGGATTTTATGGGTAAGGGCACGAGCTACGGGGTAGCCCTGTGGGATGTCGCCACGGGTACAGAATTGCAGACGCTCCGTTGTTGTTCTGATTTAGTCTGGTCTGTGGCGTTCAGTCCCGATGGGCGAACACTGGCGACAGGCCAGGCGAACCAGACTGTGACCTTGTGGGAGGTGGCCACGGGTCATGCACTTCGGGCGTTGCACGGCCATCATGGATTGGTCGATGCTCTCGCGTTCAGTCCAGACGGACGAACGCTGGCCTCCGGTAGTATGGATGGGACTGTCAGGCTGTGGGACGTCTCCACGGGGCAAGTTCGGCTGATCCTGGTCTCACTCCCCGACGAGGAATGGGTAGCATTTCAACCAGATAAACTCGTCTACAACTCTTCGGAGCACGGCGATGAATACATGGGAGTTCGGTTCGGCAATACACTTCGGTCAGTCGTCCCTCTCTCAGACTACCGGGATATGCTTAAGAGCTCAGATCTGTCGGCGGCGTTCACGAGGCCGCAACCGACCATTCAACCAAAATCGATGCAGCATGAAAGAGGGCAGACTAAACACTGAAAGCTTTGCTGTGCGTAAGCGCGATGGGGTTGTGCCATGGACATGCGAGTAATCCTAATTCGGTGATGAAAGCTCTTCGATGAAGCAGACGATGTTCTCAAAAGTGCTGTCAGCCGTTGCGTGTGTGCTGATGCTTTGCATATGGGCGCCGACGCTGGCGGTCGCCGACCAGGCGCAATATATCTATGACGACCTTGGGCGGCTCTCTAAAGTCATCGACGGGCAGGGGAATGTTGCGACCTACAACTATGATGCCGTCGGGAATCTGCTGTCTATCACGCGAAGTACAGGCGGGGTTGGAGCTCCGACCGTCACGGGAATCACGCCGAACAGTGGCGCGGCTGGGGCAACAGTCAATATCTCGCTTGCCGGGACGAACCTGACCGGCGCATCGCTCGCCACGAACAACTCCGGCATCCTCGTCCGCAACGTCCTCACGACGCCGACCTCGATTACCGCCACTTTTCAGATTACCTTCAGCGCTCCTCCTGGGGCGGCGACGGTCACAGTGGCAACGACGACCGGGTCTGCCACAACAAGCTTCACGGGAGAGGGAAAAGGGGACAGCAACTGTCTTGACTGTCAAGCACGCAGAGGCGCCCCTGCGTACTCAGAGGCACGCATGCCACAACTGACGGACCAGAGATCCCGGCCTCCCAATTCTGTGTCCCATCCTTGCGATGCGGGCTCAATGGCCCACGCAACTGTTCGGGCTTGTTCAGAATGTAGACGTGACGACCCGCGCTGTCCCACGGTCTTTGAAGACCTCGGCTACGTCGGTCTGTCACGTCTGGGTTGCCTGAAGACACATCGTGAACGAACACCGACTTAAGATACAAGGCTACTTTTCGGTCGGGATGCGTGAGCGGAATGTGGTGTTGGAGTGGATGCACGCGTGAGTTGTCATCGGTGATGAAAGATCGTTGATGAAGCAGATGGTGTTCTCAAAAGTGCTGACGGTCATTGCCTGCGTGCTGATGCTCTGTGCGTTGGCGTCGACGCCGGTGGTGGCTGACCAAGCCCGATACATCTACGACGACCTTGGGCGGCTCGTCCAAGTGATCGACGGGCAGGGCAATGTTGCCACCTACAACTATGATGCAGTCGGCAACCTCCTGTCCATCACGCGCAGTACTGGAGGTGTGGGCGCGCCGACGGTCACGGGGATCACGCCGAACAGTGGCGCGGCTGGGGCAGTAGTCACTGTCTCACTCGCCGGTACGAATCTCATTGGCGCGGCGGTTTCCACGGACAATCCCGGCATTGCGGTGAGCAATGTCCGCACCGCGGCGACAACGGTGACCGCGACGTTCACAATCAGCTTTGCGGCTCGTGTCGGCGCGACGGTGGTGACGGTCTCGACCACGACCGGTTCGGCCACGGCCAATTTCACGGTCAATGCCTCGCCACCTGCGATCACGACGCTGACTCCCAACACAGGGCCGCCGACGAGACTGGTGACCATCACGGGGACGGGATTCAGCGCGATAGCGGCGTCCAACCAAATCAATTTCAATGGCGTGCCCGCGACCGCGTTACGCGCGACGCCGACGCAATTGCTGACGCAGGTTCCTGCCGGCGCAGCGACTGGTCCGGTGACGGTTACGACCAATAGCCTCACCTCCAACGGCGTCGCCTTCACCGTCACGACTCCGGCTGGTCCACCGCCGACGGTCACCGCATTGTCGCCGATTGTCGGCACGTCGAGCGGTGGCACGAAAGTGACATTCACCGGGACGAACTTCGTGGCCGGCACGACGGCGCTCTTCGGCACAGACGCGGGACAATTGCCGACGATCCTGAGTCCCACGCAGGTGACGGCGATCGCGCCCTTCACCAGAACGCCGGGCCTTGTCGATGTGGTGGTGACGAACGCGAACGGCGATGCGTTCCTGCCCGCTGCGTTTACATACGTGGCCGGGCCGAATCAGAGCATCAACGCGATTACGCCAACCCCTGGGTTGATCAATATCCCGCGCAATGTGCCGGTCACCGTGAGCTTCACCAGACCGGTCGATCGCGCCACGATTACGACCGCGTCGTTTGCCCTTACACAGGGAGCCACCCCAGTCGCCGGGACCTTTACCTTTGAATTCAACGATACGGTGGTGACCTTTACGCCGAGCGCCACGCTGGCGGCCTCGACGGTCTACACCTTGTCGTTGACGCAGGCGATCAAGAGTGTGGATGGAATTCCGATCGACGGGGCGTTCTTGGGTACGTTCTCTACGGGAACGGGAAGCGATACCGCCTCTCCCTCGGTAACGGTCAGCCCGCTCAACGGGGCCACTGGGGTCCCGTACAACAGCACCATCTTCTTGAGCTTCTCCGAACCGATCAATCCGAACTCCGTCAACGCGGCGACGATTCAAGTGACCAACAATGGTCTGCGCAACGGCACGTTGACGTTCGGCGGGCAGAACACGGTCGTCATCTTTACGCCGGCCTCGCCCTTCTCTCCGGGCACCACGGTCTCGGTCCTGGTGTCGGGCTTGATCCGCGACGTGGCAGGCAATCGCCTCGTGGGCGCCGGTGGAGTCGGCACGGATGTCGTGACGACGTTCACCACTGCCACCACGGCAGACTTGGCGCCTCCGCAAGTGTTGCAGACGAATCCGATCAACGGCGCGACCGGCATCAATCCGAACAGCAGCATGGCGGTGACCTTCAACGAATCGGTGAATCCGTTGACGGTGACGGCCTCGACATTTGTCGTGTCGGCAGGGGGGCCGCTGTTAACGGGCCAACTCCTGTTCTCCAACTTCAATCAGGTCGTTACCTTCATTCCTGCTGTGCCGTTCCCCGGCTTGTCGCCGGTAATGCTCACGCTGAACCCGGGAATATCGGACGTGGCGGGGAATCTGACGATCGCGCCGTTTACCAGCACCTTCCTGACGGCTCAAGCCATTGACAACTTCCAGCCGTCAGTCATCGCGACGAGTCCGGCCCCTGGGATCGGCAATCTGCCGCTCAATACGAGGATCACGCTGGCCTTCGATGAGCGGATCAATCCGGCGACGATCACGAGTGCGAATTTTCCTATCAGCGGGCCCAGTGGGGTAATCACGGGCTCGTACAGCGTCTCCGCCAATCAATTGTCGGCCACGTTCACCCCGGCAGCCCCCTTACTCACCTTCACGGGGTACACGGTTCAGTACACCACGGGAATCAGAGATCTCGCCGGGAATCCGCTCTTCAATCCTGGCTCGTTCAGTTTTGGCACGGGCAGTTTACCCAGCGATCAAGCGAGTGGGCAGCTTCTGGTGATTAGTCCAAAGAATGCTGCACAAGGGATTCCGACCAATTCCCCTATTGTGATGTACTTTTCCGAACCGATTGCGTCAACGACGGTGACGCCCCAGACCATTATCATCAGTGCAGGCGGGATGCCGGTCACGGGGATCTTTACCTTCGATCCGGGGCAGAACAATCAAGTGCTGCGCTGGAAACCCAGCATCCTCACGACGCTGCAGCCGAATACCTTTTATCAAGTCCAGGTGACGTCCGGCGTGACGGACGTCGCGGGCAATGCGTTGGTACCGTTCACGAGCGGGTTTACGACGGGGGCGGGGGCGGACACGGTGGCGCCGACGGCGACGGTGGCGAACGTGACACCGGCGAATGGGGCGGTGAACCAGCCGTTGACGACGGCGGTGACGGTGACGGTGAGCGAGGCGGTGAATCCGCTCACGGTGAACAGCGTCTCGGTGCGGGTGCTGGGTAATGGGATCAGCGGGACCGTGTCGGCGAATCTTGGTCTCTCGGCGGACGGGCGCACGCTCACGATGACGCCGACCACGCCGCTGGTGGCGAACACGGTTTATTTTCCCCAGGTGTGGGGCACGATCGGCAACTACGGGCTGGAAGATCTGGCGGGCAATCGGTTCACGCCCAACGGGTTGCAGACGAGCTTTACGACGGCGGCGGCGGCGGGGACGAACTTTGGGATCTTGCCGACGGCGGCGACGGTGACGCCGAATCCGACGCAATTGTTCGCCGACGGGCTGACGACGAGCACGGTGACGCTCAGCAACATCAATCGGAGCGGGGCGCTCGTAGCGAACGGGACGGTGGTGGCGGTGACGGCGCAGCCGGTCTATGCGAGTTCGGCGGGCGGGACGATCCTGGGGGGGACGCCGAGCCCGGACGGGCGGTTCCGGCTGTTCACGACGGTCGCCGGGGCGGTGACGCTCACCTATCAATCGCCGGCCTTGAATGGCAATAGCTTCGTGACCATTCAAGTGGCGCAGGCCGATGCGGCGGGCTCGCCGATGGCGGTGCTGGGCACGAACACCATCACGTTGCTGCGCAGCAACAGTCTGACGACGAGTGCGAATCCGACCACTCTGTTGGCCAACGGCACGAGTACATCGGAGATCACGGTGCAGGTGACCGATAACCAAGGGGCGCCGGTGCAGGCCGGGGTGCCGGTCGGGGTGACCGCGCAGCCGGTCTACACGACCTCGGCGGGCGGGACCATCAATGGCGGCACGGTGCCGCAGGACACGCGCTTCAAAGTGTTCACGACGATTACGGGCGGGCGGATCACGTTCACCTATACCGCGCCGACGGTAGCGGCGGGGCAGAGTGCGACGACCCAGCTGCAGTATGTGGAGATGGATGTGACGGGCACGGTGATCTTGCGCCAGTTCGGCCCGACGCAGATCCTCACGCTCAACGGTTCGAGCGGATTTACCGGGCCGCAGCCGACGGTCGTGGCGCTCACGCCGGTGAATGGGCAGAGCGGCATCGGGACCAACGTGCCGGTGGTGGCGGTGTTCAGTCAGCCGCTGAATCCCGCGACAGTGACGGCGAGTACATTCAGTGTGACGAGTGGGGGCACCCCGATTGCCGGCACGCGGACCGTGAGTGCGGGGGAGCGCGGCCCGAACACGGTGGTGACCTTTACGCCGACGGCGCCCTGGACGGCGAGCACCGCGATCACGGTCTCGATTACGACGGGGGTGCAGAGTGCCGTGGGCAGCACGCTCTTGGCGGCGCAATCGGCGGTGTTCTCGACCGGGACCGTGGCGGATCTGACCGCGCCGACGGTGGTGGCGGTGAATCCGGTTGATGGCGCGACGGGGATCTTTACCAACCAAACCTTTACGGTGCAGTTCAGCGAGACGCTCAATCCGGCGACGGTGACGGCGGCGAGCGTGGCGCTCACGGCGGGCGGGAGCCCCGTGGCAGTCCAGCGGATCCTCACCGGCGCGGCCAACAGTGCGGTGGTGCTGGTGCCGGATCAAGTGTTGAGTCCGAATACGACGTATACGTTCACGGCGGCGGCGACGGTGACGGATCAGGCGGGCAATGCGCTGGCCGCCCCATTCACGAGCACCTTTACGACGACGACCACGGCCGATAACTTCCGCCCCAGCGTG
>CXWL01035800.1_pt1 | contig 17175 bp, 16 predicted proteins | sample 590931 | NCBI WGS metagenome assembly CXWL01 (sample SAMEA3498368, study PRJEB10139) | groundwater metagenome | biome: water well; material: biofilm material | place: Germany | collected 2015-04-27 | reverse complement strand
GTGCGCACGTACAGCGCGATCGAAGGCGACAGGGTCGACGGCAGCACCGTGGCGCTGGCCACCCCGGTAGCAGTGGCGCCCGCGCAGTCCTGCGCGAATAAAGCGAAGGACAGCAGCAGGGCGCACAGCCGCAGGCTAACCCGGTTCATCATGGTGGATGCGCGCCAGTCAGTTGTATTCCACCGCCATCGTGTAGGTGCCGGTGTAATTGCCTGCTGCCTGGGATGCCCCCACCGTCAGGGTGCCGGGGACCAGAATCGTCGCCGTGCCGGCGGCGAGCGTGCCGGTGGTCGCAAGGCCGGTCAGGTTGACCGCCATCGTGTTGGCGCCGCTGGTGACGTTAAAGGCGCCCGGGTTGGTGATCGCGAACGTGGAACTGGCGTTGCCCGTCACCGTGAAGCTGCCCGCGACGCCGGGCGTGGTGGCCGACAGTGCCACCGTGCCGGTCGCCGAGCGCGCGTTGCCGGTCGTGATGACCACCGTCCCGCCGGTGCTGTTGGCGGCGAACGTGCCGAAATTCAAGGCCGTGCCGGCGGTGATCGTGATCGGCACGATCACCGTGGCATTCGCTGTCCCGGTAGCGGTAGCGGCGCCCGCATCGGCGCCGATTGCGGCGGTGATCGCCAACAACCCGGCCAACAGGCCGCCGCGAACGCTTTTTTGCTCGACAAATTTCATGAAACCCTCCTATGGTGCTCTTATGGTTAAGGAACAACTTCAGCTGCGTGCGCGGTAGCCGCGCCGGCAGTACAACGGGAGTCATGGCAATTTTTGGGGCCATGTGGGGTGTTGGAAATTAAATTTGCGTCGCACCAACTTTTGAATACTAGTGGTTTTCATGTTCTTTGCATAGTGGAAATTGTTATTTTGTATTTTCAAATGATAAATTCTTCTTGTGGGACAGTGCCCTCCGGCCGCCCAGTTTCCCCAGGTGTAGATTCACGGTTCATCGCCGACAAGAATTTCGTTCGCCCCGCCGAAAACAGCCACACCGTCGGACTCGCCTTCAAACGCGAGCAAGTTGGGAAGTCGACATGCGTCATAGCAACGTCGAATTTCCGCGAACCGTGGCATAGTTGGCAAGGAAGCACGGCAGGATGTCCCTGCCTGAATATTTCCGTTTCGCTGATTATCGAGAGTCGATTAAGGTAAATACGTATGATTGTTCGTAAGATGATGGGCTGGTTCNNCAGCCGGCCTGCAATTCACCGTCGTCCTGATTTCTGGCAGCGTCGCGCTTTTGGCGGACATGATTCACAACGTTGGCGACGCCGTGACGGCAATCCCACTCGGAATCGCATTCGTCTTGGCGCTCATGGCGATGATGCCGATTACGGCCGCTCCGACGCCATAAAACACGGCCTGCATCCACGAGATGCCACCAAAGCGTACGTACGCCCACCCTGGTGCAAGCACCATCAGGATCCGTACACATCGCCACATAAATTTCCGCCGACGCATGAACTGGCGGATGTCCACGAGGCATGGTAAAGTCGCGGCCATGCCCACGTTCCTTGTTCGCCGCGCCGCCTTCCTGATGCTCGTCATTTTTCTGACGAACCTCGGTGCATGGGGTTACAGCGGTGCGCGGCTTGCGCATGAAATCGATCACATTGGCAAATTGACGCTGGACGCAAGCGCCCATGACCATGACCGTCATCATGATGGTGCCAACGCTGCCGATGAAGATGACGACTCCGCCGTCGCCGCCCATCAAGTCTTGCATGCAGTCGATCATTTGCAGTATTTCTCCAATACCGCTGCTAAACACACCCCTGTTGTCGCCGTCGGCGGTGTAGTGCCGCTTCACTTCGGTGAGCAGTCGCCCCCATTGCCCACTTCAGATCTGCCATTCCGGCCGCCCCGTCGCGGCATTCTCCCAGCCTAAATCCGCCTGCATGGCGCCGCCGCGGCTTGCCTCGGCCGAGCACCGTGTGTCGGATTCATCGCGTGCAATGCCGGCGCTGAAGGCGCCATTCCGTTCGTAGCCCTTCGTTGTTTCTGCGCGCGCTGCTCAGCACACACGGATGGCAACCAGACCACTGACGTTTTGCCGATCACATTCGGACTGAATCATGAAAACCAAATACCTTTTCTCCCCGCTGTGCGCGGCGCTTGCGCTCGCCTTCAGTGTCAATGCCACGGCAGCCGAGCGCCAGTCCAAATTTCCAGTGACCGAACAGCAGATGGCGGCGATGAGCATCCAGACCGAGCTCCTGAAACGCGACGCCGAGCCGGTCGTGCTCAGCCTGCCTGCCCAAGTGAGCGTACCGGCGAACCGTGAGCAGATCGTCAGTACCCCGCTGGCCGGCCTTGCCGTCGAGCTCTACGTGCAGCCGAACCAGGTCGTCAAGCAGGGCGCCCCATTGCTGCGCCTTGTGGTGCCCGAGCTGGGTCCGCTCCAGCTGCAACTGATGCAGGCCGGCACGCGCGCCATGCTGGCGCGCCAGGCGGCGCAGCGCGAGAAAGCCTTGTTCAGCGAAGGAATCATCGCGCTGCGCCGGATGCAGGAGGCGCAGGCGGCGCTGGCCGACAGCGAGGCGGGCCTGCGCCAGGCGAAAGCGGCGCTGCGGCTCGCTGGCGTTCCCGTTGCGGCCATCGATCGCATCGCCGCCTCCGGTCGCCTCGAGGATGGACTGACTCTGCACGCCGCGCGCGGCGGCATCGTCACCAGCATCGAAGTCAAGCCGGGCCAGCGGGTGGAGCCGGCCAATGCGCTGCTGCATCTGGCGCAGACCGACCGGCTCGCGCTCGAGATCCAGGCGCCCGCCGCCGAAGCCGCCACCTGGCGCGCCGGAGGTAAATTGAAATTGCAGGGCCGCGCCGGGAGCGCGACCATCGTCAGCGTCAGCCCGACTGTCGTGGCGGGTAGCCAGACCGTCGCCATCCGCGCTGAACTCGACGGCAACGCAACTGGCCTGCGGCCAGGCGAGTTTGTAACGGTGCAGCTGCCGTTGAGCGCGGACAGCGCCAGTTGGGACGTGCCGTTGACGGCCCTCGCGCATGAAGGCAACCAGGCTTACGTGTTCGTCCGCAGCGCAGGCGGGTTCGAGGCGCGCCAGGTGAAGACGGTCGGCAGCGCCGGCCAGCGTGTGCGCATACAAGGCGCCCTGAAGGCGGGCGAGCGGATCGCCGTGTCCGGCGTCGTCGCGCTCAAGGGATCCTGGCTTGGCGAAAAAGGAGGCAGCTGATGCTCGCGCGGCTTATTCAGGCGTGCCTGTCGCAGCGGCTGTTTGTGCTGCTGGCGGCATTGATGGTCGGTGGCGCTGGCTGGTATTCCTTCACGCAGCTGCCGATCGATGCCTTCCCGGACGTGTCCAGCACCCAGGTGAAGATCATCATGAAGGCGCCCGGCATGACGCCGGAGGAAGTGGAAACGCGGATCGCCGTACCAATCGAGGTCGAAATGCTGGGCATTCCGAAGACCAAGGTGCTGCGTTCGGTGACCAAGTATGGCCTGGCGGACGTGACGATCGACTTCCAGGATGGCGCCGACATCTATTGGGCGCGCCAGCAGGTCAGCGAGCGCCTGGCGGGAATCACCGAAAGCCTGCCGGCCGGAATCAGCGGCGGCATGGCGCCGATTACCACGCCGCTGGGCGAAATGTTCATGTTCACGATCGAGGGCGGGGGCTTGTCGCTGGCCGAACGCCGCAGTTTGCTCGACTGGGTGATTCGTCCCGCGCTGCGCACTGTGCCAGGCGTGGCCGACGTCAACGCGCTTGGCGGCGTGGTGCGCGCGTTCGAGGTGGTGCCGAACGAACTTGCCATGGCTGCCAGCGGTGTCAGCCTGGCGCAGTTAAAGGAAGTGATTCGGGCGAACAATCGCAATGACGGCGCGGGCCGCCTCGGCGAGGGCGACGAGGTGCTGCTGGTGCGTAGCGAAGGCAGCATCACCAGCCTGGACGATTTGCGCGCCGTTGTCGCGACGGTCAAGGACGGTGTGCCGGTGCGCGTTGGCGCTTTGGCCGAGGTCCGCATTGGCACGCTGACGCGCTATGGGGTGGTGACGCAAAGCGGCAAAGGCGAGGCGGTGCAGGGGCTGGTGCTGGGTCTTGCCGGCGCGAACGCGCAGCAGGTGGTCGAAGGCGTGCGCAAGAAGCTCGACGAATTGAAGCCGGCCCTGCCGCAGGGGGTGACGCTCAATGTGTTCTATGACCGCGCGGCGCTGGTCACCAAGGCCGTCGGCGCGGTGTCGTCGGCGTTGCTGGAAGCGACCGTGATCGTGGTTGTCCTGCTTGGGCTGTTTCTGGGTAACGTGCGGGCGGCGTTGACGGTGGCGTTGGTACTGCCGCTCGCCGCTCTCATCACCTTCATTCTGATGCGCGGCTTTAACATGTCGGCTAACCTGATGAGTCTGGGAGGACTGGCCATCGCGATCGGCATGCTGGTTGACGCCGCCGTGGTGGTGGTGGAGAACATCGTCCAGCGCCTCGGCCAGGATCCGACGGCCGGCAAGCTGCCGCGCCTGCACACGATCTATCGCGCGGTGCGCGAAGTGGCGGTGCCGGTCACCTCCGGCATCCTGATCATCATTACCGTATTCCTGCCCCTGCTGACGCTGCAGGACCTGGAGGGCAAGTTCTTCGCACCGGTCGCGCTGGCAATCGTGTTTGCGCTGGCCGGCTCGCTGCTGCTGTCGCTCACTGTCATCCCGGTGCTGGCCTCCTACCTGTTGAAGGAAGTCGCGCACGACGAGCCCTGGTTGCCACGCAAGCTGCTGGCAATGTACGCTCCGATGCTGGACTGGGCGCTGCGGCGCCAGCGTCTGGTGGGGATCGGCGCGGGCGTCATGCTGTTGCTCGCCGCAGGCATCTACACCCAGATCGGCAAGACGTTCATGCCGACAATGGACGAGGGCGACCTGATCGTCGGCATTGAAAAGCTGCCGTCCATCAGCCTGGAAACGAGCGCCGCGCTAGACCTGAAGGTGCACCAGGCGCTGATGAAGGCGTTGCCGGAAGTGATCGGCGTTGTCGCGCGCGCCGGTTCCGACGAAATCGGGCTCGACCCGATGGGCCTGAACCAGACCGACACCTACTTGCTGCTCAAGCCGACCGGTCAGTGGCGCATGAAGAGCAAGGAGGCGCTGATCGACGAGGTGCGCAAGGTGCTCGACCAACTGCCTGGCATCAAGTACAGCTTCACGCAGCCAATTGAAATGCGCGTAAGCGAGATGATTATTGGCGTGCGCGGCGATATCGCGGTGAAGATTTTCGGTCCTGACCTCGCGAAGCTGAACCAGTATGCGACCCAGGTGGAGTCGGTGTTGAAAACCATTCCGGGCAACCAGGACGTGTATACCGTCGATAACGGTGGCGTGCAATACCTGCGCGTCGTCGTCGACCGCCTGCAGGCTGGCCGGCTCGGCATGTCGATGGAGGAGATCCAGGACGTGCTGCGGGTGCAGATCGAGGGCCAGCCGGCGGGCAATGCGATCGAAGGCAATCGGCGTACTCCGATCGTGCTGCGAGCAGCCGAATCGGTACGCCTGTCGCCGACCGAGTTCGCCGCCATCCGCATCACGGGCAAAGATGGCGCTACGGTGCCACTAAGCACGGTGGCGCGGCTGGAACGCTCCGAGGGGCCGGTCAAAATCGACCGCGAGATGGGCAGCCGCTACAGCGTTGTCATTGCCAATGTCAGCGGCCGCGACCTGGTCGGCTTCGTCAACGAGGCCAAGGCGGCTGTCGCCAGGAAGCTGGCCCTCCCGACCGGATACCGGATCAGTTGGGGCGGACAGTTCGAGAACCAGCAGCGCGCGGCAAACCGGCTGTCGGTGGTCGTGCCGGTCGCGCTGGGAATGATCTTCATCTTGCTTTTTTCGACCTTCCGCTCGGTGCGCCAGGCGCTGTTGATCCTGTCGATTATCCCGTTCGCCCTGGTCGGCGGTGTGGTCGCGCTGTGGATCACCGGCGAGTACCTGTCGGTGCCGGCTTCGGTCGGCTTTATCGCGCTGCTCGGCATCACGGTGCTGAACGGGGTGGTCCTGGTCGGCTACTTCAACCAGCTGCGCGACGAAGGCATGCCGTTGGCGCAAGCGGTGGTGCAAGGCGCGCGGCGCCGCTTACGGCCGGTGTTGATGACCGCATCCATTACAGCGTTCGGCCTGATCCCATTGCTGTTCGCCAGCGGCCCGGGATCGGAGATCCAGCGTCCCCTGGCAATCGTCGTCATCGGTGGCCTTATCACCGCGACGGCACTGACCCTGATGCTGTTGCCCATCCTTTACTTGCGCTTCGCGTTCGAGAAGCAGGAGATTCATCATGCCTGACCTGTGCCTGACATTACTGTGTTCGCCCGCCCTGGAGGAGCGCGTCCTCGATGCGCTGTTGATGATGCCGGANNCAGGTGCTGGTGGGCGAAGCGCAGCGCGCAAAGGTGCTGGCGGATCTTCGCGAGCGCTTCGCCGGCAGCGGCCTCCAATACTGGATGACGCCGATTATTGAAGCAGGAGAATTCACATGAGATGGTTGATTATCGCCGCGTTAGCCGCTGGCGCCGCCAACGCGGCCCCGGTGCCACCGACCCCTGGCTTGCTGCCGACGGCGGTCGCTCGGCCGTTGCTGGAGCAGGATCCGGAAGTCGCTGCCGGCCGCGCGGGACGCGAAGTATTGCAGCAGGATGCAGGCATGCAGCAGGCATCGCCCTATGAGTGGGTCGCGAAGCTGTCGTCCCAGCGTCGCACCCTCGACGCGGGACCGCGCTACAAGGAATGGAACGCGGGACTGGAACGCACGGTGCGCCTGCCTGGCAAGGCAGGGGCCGACCGCAAGATCGCCTCCGCCATGCAGGAGGAGGGCGAGGCGCGGTATGGCGAAGCGCTGCATGAGGGGGCGCGCGAATTGCTCAAGCTGTGGCTCGATTGGGCCAATGGGGAGCAGGCCCATGCCCTCGCCGGTCTCCAGGTCAAGGCTGCGGTCGACAACGCGGCCATCGTCGACAAGCGCGTCAAGGCGGGCGACGCGGCCCGGCTCGACGCGGGCCTGGCGCGCGCCGAACTGGCCGAGCAGCAGCGCGCCGAGAGTGAGGCCAAGACCGCGGCGGCCGTCGCATGGGCGCGCCTGCATGCCCGGTTTCCCGGCTTGTCGCGCGAGTTTTCTGCCTTGCCGACGCCGGTTCCGCTGAACGCCGAAGCGGCGTTTTGGCGCGAGCGCATCCTTTCCGAGAGCGACGCGCTGAAGATCGCACAGGCGCAACTCGGCCGCGCGCAGGGACAGCGCGAGCGCAGCCGTGCCGAGAAGCTGCCCGATCCGACGGTGGGGATCTACACCGCTTCCGAAGTCGGCGGGCGCGAGCGCATCACCGGCATCTCGCTCAGTATGCCGATCCCCGGCGCCCATCGAAACGGCCGGGCCGACCGGGCGCTGCACGCCGCCGAGGTGTCGCGCCAGGAGGTGGAATTGAAAAAGCGGGAACTCGAAGCGGAAATCGGCGCCGCAATTGCCAGCGCGCAGGGCGCCTATGAAGGTTGGCAGACCGGCGAAACGGGCGCAGCTGCAATGCAGGAAAACGTGCGCCTGATGCAGCGCGCCTACTCGCTGGGCGAAGCCGACCTGCAATCGCTGCTGGCGGCGCGTCGCCAGGCGGCGAGCGCGGCGCAGGGCGCGCTGGCGGCCAAGGCGGCTGCGGCGCGCGCCTACTATGCGTTGCTGGTCGATGCGCACCTTGTATGGGATCTGGACCATGAGTAAGCCAATCAAACCATGCACTTTGCTTGCGTTGATCATCGGCGTGGTGCTGTCGATGCTGATGGCTTCCGCCTCGGCGCATGGCGTTTCCGACGCCGACAGGCAGTTCCTGCAGGGTGCCGCAGGGGTACAGATCCTGCCTTACCTGTACCTGGGCGCCAAGCACATGGTCACCGGGTACGACCACCTGCTGTTCCTGTGCGGGGTGATCTTCTTCCTGTACCGCATGAAGGATATTGGCCTGTACGTGACGTTGTTCGCGGTCGGCCACAGCACTACCTTGCTGCTGGGCGTGCTGAACGGCTGGCATATCAATGCCTACCTGGTCGATGCGATCATCGGCCTGTCGATTGTCTACCGGGCGTTTGACAATCTGGGCGGGTTCAAGACGGTGTTTGGTGCGCAGCCCGACAAGAAGGCGGCGGTCCTGACCTTCGGATTCTTCCACGGCCTCGGGCTGGCCACCAAGCTGCAGGATTTCGCTCTGTCGCCCGATGGCCTGGTGCCGAACATGATCGCGTTTAACGCCGGTGTCGAAATCGGCCAGCTCCTCGCGCTGGGCATGATCCTGGTCGCCATGCGCTACTGGCGCGCGACCGCCAGTTTCGCGCGCCATGCATTTGCAAGCAATTTCGCCCTGATGACCGCAGGATTCGTCCTGGCCGGCTTCCAGTTCGCCGGTTATCTCACTCAATAGGAGCGCCTATGTCGCAACCATCATCACTCGCCACGCCGGTGGCGCCAAAACAGGAACTGTTGCGCGGCACGCTGATTGCCGCTGCGTTGGCAGCCATCATCCTCACCGTGGCGGTCTTGCCGGCAGAGTACGGCATCGACCCCACCGGAGCGGGCAGGGCATTGGGGCTGGCGCCGCTTCACAAGGGCCAGACTGCCATCGCGGCTAACGCGCTTGCGCCGGCTGTCCCAATGAAGAAGGGCTCGACCGTGTCGGCACCGGGCGAAGTGCGGGGCGAGACTGTCGCCGCGCCACAGACTGTCGCCTACCGGAGCGACGTGATGGAAATCATCCTCCCTCCGGGCAAAGGCCTCGAAGTGAAGACCCACCTGGCCAAGGGCGCGACCCTGATCTATTCCTGGAAGACAAGCAACGGCGCTGTCGTCAACCACGATTTTCATGGCGAGCCCGTGAACGCTGGCAAGGACGAGTTTGAGAGCTTTATCCTCGAAAACGGTGTGAGCAAATCCAGCGGGTCGCTGGTGGCGCCGTTCACTGGCGTTCATGGCTGGTACTGGAAGAACAAGTCAACCGCTCCGGTCACGATCGCATTGCAGGCCAGCGGTTTTTATTCCGACATTTTCAGAAAATAAGTCATTGCAGCACGGGCACGAGCGGCGAAGCCTGAAGAAATTCGCTGTACCAAAGGAGAAACAACAAATGAAAAAGCTGATTGCGTTCCTCGCCACAGCGATGGCTGTGTCCCTGAGCAGCGTCGCCCTGGCGCACATCGAACATGACGAAGCGCCGGCGCCGGCACCGAAGCTTGAGCTGCTCAACAGCAAAAGCGGTGCATTGATCTATGTGACCAACATGGGGAACAAAATGTCGACCATTGGTGCGACTGGCAAGCTGATCCTGGTACAAGGCACCGCTCGGAGCGAGGTCGCGCTCAAGCCAAGCGGCGTCAACGCGATGGAGACGGTGAAGCCGACCGCGATGGTCGTGGGGAGCCGTGCCAGTGTCGTCGTCACGCTCGCCGACAAGACTGTGGTCAACGATGAGTTCACCGTCAAGTAGTATGGAGAACAGCGCTACAACGTCGATTCGGGCAATACCTATATTGTGAAGATCCTGGCAACAATTGGTGTGCCGATGATCGTGCCCGGCTTCCTGTCGCCCGGTGCAACGACAGCCTATTCGGCATTCACCATTGTCATCATGGTGCTGTTGTACGGGATGTTTCTGCGCCTTCNNGCAGTGTTGGTCGCCTTCATTTCGGCCAGTCCCGAAATCTTGACGGCGGTTCGCACGGCGTTGGCCAACCGCATGCAGCCAGTGGTGAACATCGCGCTCGGCGCCTCGCTGTCGACAGTGATCCTGACCGGTCCCATCATGGAAGCGCTGGCGCTATACTCGGGCCAAGCGATGCAGATTGCCCTCTCGCCAGTGCGGACGGTCATGGCGCTGCTGGCGCTGGCGGTAGCGGCGGGCGAGATAAGGCATTCACTAATAAAAAATCGCACGCGCTGGCAGGCACCTGGCGCGGCAACATCGAGAAGGACCAAAATGAACGATCCATCCAAGCCGACATTCGGCCTGCACACTGGCGTGCTGTACGCCTTGCTCGCGGCCGCGCTGTTCGGCGCGAGTACGCCGTTTGCCAAGACCCTGGTGGGCCATGTCGCGCCGGTAACATTGGCGGGCATGCTGTATTTCGGCAGCGGCCTCGGGCTGCTGGTTTGTTTTGTCGTCCGTGCGCTGTTCCAGCGCGATGAGCACGACAGACCCGTCGCGCTCACGGGGCCAGACGTCCCATGGCTACTGGGGGCGATCGCCAGCGGCGGAATCGCGGGCCCGGTGCTGCTGATGGTCGGACTCACCATGACGCCGGCATCATCGGCATCGCTGTTACTGAATATGGAGGGGGTACTGACGGCGCTGCTCGCCTGGTTCGTGTTCAAGGAAAATTTCGATCGGCGCATCTTTCTCGGAATGGTACTGATCGTGATGGCCGGCGGATTGTTGAGCTGGGAACAGGTGCCCACTCTTGGCGTGCCGTGGGGAGCGCTGGCGATCGTCGCGGCGTGCCTGTGCTGGGCCATCGATAATAACCTCACCCGCAAGGTGTCGGCGAGCGATCCGCTGCAAATTGCCGGGATCAAGGGATTGGTCGCAGGCGCCGTCAACCTCGGGATCGCATTCGCGCTGGGCTTTAAGCTGCCGGCCACGACCACCATGTTGACTGCCGGCGTGGTCGGATTTTGCGGCTATGGACTGAGCCTGGTGATGTTTGTGCTGGCATTGCGCCACCTCGGTACGGCACGCACCGGCGCGTACTTCTCAGCCGCGCCGTTTGTNNCGCCGCGGTCCTGATGGGTGGCGGAATCTGGCTGCACCTGAGCGAAACCCATGAGCATGACCACGAGCATCTCCCCTTTAAGCATGCCCACGAGCATAGCCACGATGCGCATCATCAGCATCAACACGATTTCGAGTGGGACGGCAAGGAGCCTCACGCCCATGCCCACCAGCATGCGCCGCTGAAGCATGCGCATCCGCATTATCCTGATATCCACCATCGCCACGATCATTGAGCGGCCACGCGGATCAGTTGTCGCCGTATTGCTTACAAGGGGGGTATGCAAAGCCAAGGATCAGGTGATGCCCAAGTCGATCGCGCGTCGATGATTTCGCCGGAGGCCGTGGTGCAAATGGTGCCAGATACGAACCATGTATTTTTTGCGGCGAACCTAAGTCGAACTGCCGCCGGCACCGTACAGAACAACGCAGGGGAAAATAACACGCTTGATTTATAAGGAAAATTCTGGTCGGGGTGAGAGGATTCGAACCTCCGGCCTCTGCGTCCCGAACGCAGCGCTCTACCAGGCTGAGCCACACCCCGACGGTAGACAATCTCGTGGTGTTAAAGCTAACAAATCCTAGTGGTTCCTGTCAACTGCGAAGACGCATAGGTTCAGCAGGCTTTGCTTGAACTCGCTCTCCGGCAGGCCGGCGATGGCGCCGGCGGCGCGTTGCGCGGCCACTTCCGCTTCGCGGCGCGTGAAGTCGAGTGCGCCGCTGGTGGTGATGGCCGCCAGGATCGCCTCGAAATGCTGCTCGTCGCCCTGCTCGATGCAGTTGCGCACCAGCTCGCGCTGCTCCGGCGTGCCGTTTTCCATCAGGTAGATCAGCGGCAGCGTTGGCTTGCCTTCGCGCAGGTCGTCGCCGACGTTCTTGCCGATCGCTTCGGCGTCGCCCGCATAGTCGAGCACGTCGTCGATCAGCTGGAACGCGGTGCCCAGCGAGCGGCCGTACTCGCCGGCCGCGTCGATCTCGGCGTCGGTCGCGCCGGAAATCAAGGCGCCGAGTTGCGCCGCCGCCTCGAACAGCTTGGCCGTCTTCGAGCGGATCACGTTCAGGTAGGATTCCTGGGTCACGTCCGGATCGTGCATGTTGAGCAGCTGCAGCACTTCGCCTTCGGCGATCACGTTGGTGGCGTCCGACAGGATCTGCATCACCCGCATGTTGTTCAGGCCGACCATCATCTGGAACGAGCGCGAGTAGAGGAAGTCGCCCACCAGCACCGAGGCGGCGTTGCCGAACAGCGCGTTGGCGGTCTGGCGCCCGCGCCGCATCGACGATTCGTCGACCACGTCGTCGTGCAGCAGGGTGGCGGTGTGGATGAACTCGACCACGGCGGCCAGCTCGTGGTGCGCGCTGCCTTGATAGCCGTAGGCGTTGGCCACCAGCAGTACCAAGGTCGGCCGGATCCGCTTGCCGCCGGCGCTGATGATGTATTCCGCAATCTGGTTGACCAGGCTCACTTCGGAGTGAAGCCGCTGGCGGATCACCTGATTGACAGCCTCCACGTCGGCGGCGATCGAATGGGCGATATTGTTCGTTTGGGCGTGTAAGATAGCGGCTGACAAGGCTGACCTGCGAGTGGCGTTAAGTTCGTGGATTATACGACAAGCCGTCCAAATCGGCCCTACTGATGGCAGAGCTGCCCGCGCGCGGCGCACGCCGCCGCGGCGTTGTCGTTGTGCCCATACCACGAACCAACGGCCTTGTGCATCCTTTTGACGAGAAATTTCAATCCATGTATAATCACAGGTTCCCCCGGTTCCGCACAGGCTCGACGTGATGTCGCCGGGAGAGATTCTTTTAACATTTGATGAGGTTTCCTATCATGTACGCGGTCATAAAAACCGGTGGCAAACAGTATAAAGTTGTCGCTGGCGAAAAACTTAAAGTAGAACAGATACCGGCAGACATTGGTTCCGAACTCACCATCGATCAAGTTCTCGCAGTAGGCGCGGGCGACACCATTAAGTTTGGTGCGCCATTGGTTGAAGGTGCAACGGTTACCGTTTCTGTTGTGGCACACGGTCGTCACGATAAAGTGAAGATTTTTAAGATGCGTCGTCGTAAGCACTACCAGAAGCACCAAGGCCATCGTCAGAATTTCACCGAAATCCAAATCGTTTCGATCAACGGCTAATCGCTGTTGCCCGGTACATCCAGTCATCAAGGAGCTATAAATGGCACACAAAAAAGGCGGCGGCACAACGCGTAACGGCCGCGACTCAGAATCAAAGCGCCTCGGCGTTAAGGTGTACGGCGGCCAGGCGATCAACGCCGGCGGCATCATCATTCGTCAGCGCGGCACCCCGGTGCGCGCAGGCGAAAACGTCGGCCTGGGCAAGGATCACACCTTGTTCGCGCTGGTCGACGGCAAGGTGAAATTCCTCGTCAAGGGCGCCGGTTCGAAGCAATTCGTCACCGTCATCCCGAACGAAGTGGCCGTAGCTGCTTAAGTACTACGCGCCGTTCGCGGCGCACACTTTGTAAGGCGCAAGCCTTCAATCGAAAGGCTCTGCCAACGGTAGGGCCTTTTTAGTTTTATGGCGGTACAAAATTATGAAGTTTATCGACGAAGCAAAAATTGAAGTCATCGCCGGCGACGGCGGGAATGGCTGCGCATCGTTCTGCCGCGAAAAGTTCCGCCCGTTCGGCGGGCCGGACGGCGGCGACGGCGGCAAGGGCGGCTCGATCTGGGCCGTGGCCGACCGTAACATCAACACCCTGGTCGACTTCCGCTACTCGAAGATGCACAAGGCGCGCGATGGCGAGCCGGGCCGCGGTGCGGACTGCTACGGCAAGGGCGCGGACGACATCCAGATGCGCATGCCGGTCGGGACTTTGATCGTCGATAACAACAGCGGCGAGATCATCGCCGACCTGACCGAACACGGCCAGGTCGAACTGCTCGCCAAGGGCGGCGAGGGCGGCTGGGGCAACATCCACTTCAAGTCGTCGACCAACCGCGCGCCGCGCCAAAAAGGCGAAGGCAAGGAAGGCGAACGGCGCGAGCTGCGCCTGGAGCTGAAGGTGCTGGCCGACGTTGGCCTCTTGGGCATGCCGAACGCCGGCAAGTCGACCTTCATCACCGCCGTCTCGAACGCCAAGCCGAAGATCGCCGACTACCCGTTTACCACCTTGCACCCGAACCTGGGCGTGGTGCGCGTGTCGCACGAGAAGAGCTTCGTGATCGCCGATATTCCCGGCCTGATCGAAGGCGCGTCGGAAGGCGCGGGCCTGGGCCACCAGTTCCTGCGTCACCTGCAGCGCACTGGCCTCTTGCTGCACATCGTCGACCTGGCGCCGTTCGAAACCAACGTCGACCCGGTGAAAGAAGCCAAGGCGCTGGTCAAGGAGCTGGAAAAGTACGACGAGTCGCTGGTCGAGAAACCGCGCTGGCTGGTGCTCAACAAGCTCGACATGGTGCCGGAAGAAGACCGCAAGAAGGTCGTCAAGGACTTCGTCAAGCGCATGGCCTGGAAGGGCCCTGTGTTCGAGATCTCGGCGCTGAGCCACGCCGGCTGCCCGGAACTGGTCAACGCGATCTACAAGCACCTGGAAGAGAAGAAGGCGACCGAGCACCGCGCCGAAGAAACGCAGATGACCGAGGAAGCGCGCGGCATCGCGTCGATCGACCCGGACGATCCGCGTTTCAAGATCCTCGAAGAGTANNTTGGTCGCCTGCGCCAGTTCGCTGGCCGCGCTGGCGGCCATGCTCGATCCTGACCGCGTCGCCACCGTCATGGGCTTGTTTCTCGTTGGCGTAAACGGCTACAGCCAGTTTTACGCCATCTATGTCGGCACCAGGCTCGCTACCGCGGCCCTGGCGCTGTTAGCGGCAAGGCAGGGCGAACCGCCTGTCCTCGGCGATATCACTGCATTGTTCGTCCTGGCGCAGCCGGTTGGGCGCTTCATCGCTGCCTTCGCGATCGGCCTGCCCCAGGGATTTTTATTAGTCGTGTGCGGGATCGAACTGGCCGGCGGCATTGCGCTGCTGGCGCTGCGCCCGCGTTGAGATAAGAACCGCTGCCGATGAAATCCGTCATACAAAACGCATCCCGCATCATCATCAAAGTCGGCTCCTCGCTGGTCACCAACGACGGCCGCGGGCTCGATCACGCCGCCATCGCGCGCTGGGCCGCGCAGATCGCCGCCTTGCGCGCCCTTGGCAAGGAAGTCGTGCTGGTCAGCTCCGGCGCGATCGCCGAAGGCATGCTGCGGCTCGGCTTCGACAAGCGTCCCACCGACATTCACGAACTGCAGGCCTGCGCCGCGGTAGGGCAGATGGGCCTGGCGCAGATCTACGAGTCGAGCTTTCGCGCGCACGGCCTCGGCACCGCGCAGGTGCTGCTCACGCACGCCGACCTGGCCGACCGCGAGCGCTACCTGAACGCGCGCTCGACCCTGACCACCTTGCTGCGCCTCGGCGTGGTCCCGATCATCAACGAGAACGATACCGTCGTCACCGACGAGATCAAGTTCGGCGACAACGACACGCTCGGCGCCCTGGTGGCCAACCTGATCGAGGCCGATGCGCTGGTGATCCTGACCGACCAGCACGGGCTGTTCTCGGCCGACCCGCGCAAGGATCCGGCGGCGGTGCTGATTGCCGAAGGCACGGCCGGCGACCCGTCGCTCGAAGCGATGGCCGGCGGCGCCGGCAGCAGCATCGGCAGCGGCGGCATGCTGACCAAGATCCTGGCGGCCAAGCGCGCCGCGCGTTCCGGCGCGCACACCATCATCGCCTGGGGCCGCGACAGCGACGTGCTGGTGCGGCTGGCGAACGGCGAAGCGATCGGCACCCAGCTGACCGCGCAGACCGGCCGCATGACCGCGCGCAAGCAGTGGATGACCGATCATTTGCACACCGCCGGCAAGGTGGTGCTCGACGCCGGCGCGGTGCAGAAGCTGACCCGCGAAGGCAAGTCGCTGCTGCCGATCGGCGTGATCGGGGTGACCGGCGAGTTCGGGCGCGGCGCGGTGATCACCTGCGTGCGCGAAGACGGCGTGGCGGTGGCGCGCGGGCTGTCGAACTACACCAGCAGCGAGGCGCGGCGCATCATGCGCAAGCCGTCGTCCGAGATCGAGAAGGTGCTCGGCTTCCTCGAAGGGCCCGAGCTGATCCACCGCGACAACCTCGTCCTGCTCTAGCCACTATCCGCAAAACCGTCGTCCTCGCGCACGCGGGGACCCCATCTTGCTTGAAGCTCGACAGAGTTTTTATATCATCGCTGCGCGACGAAATGGGGTCCCCGCGTGCGCGAGGACGACGATCTAGTGGATACCCGGCGGGGCGGTCGCCAGGCGCAGCTCGATGCCGCGGATGACCGCGTGGATGTCGTCCGACGCCACCGGCGGGCTGAAAAAAAATCCCTGCCCCAGATGGCAGCCATGCGCCAGCAGCCAGTCCATCTGCTGCTCGGTCTCGACCCCTTCGGCCACCACCAGCATCTTCAGCGCCAGCCCCATCGCGACGATCGCCTGCGTCAGCTTTTCGGCATTCGGATCCTGCAGCATGCTGAAGGTGAACGACTGGTCGATCTTGATGCTTTGCAGCGGCAGCTGGCGCAGGTAGCTGAGCGAGGAAAAGCCGGTGCCGAAATCGTCCAGCGTGGTCGAGATGCCGCGCTTGTTGAGGGCGGTGAGCACGCTGCGCGTCTTGGCCAGCTCGCGCATCACCGACGATTCGGTCACTTCCACTTCGATGGCGTCGGCCGGCACCTGGAATTCGTTCAGCAGGTCGCTCAGGTAGCCGACCAGGCCGGGCGACATGATGTCGGCCATCGACAGGTTGACCGCCATCGGCAGCGTCGCCAGGCCCTGCTCGCGCCAGCGCGCCTGCGCTTCGACCGCATGGCGCATCACCCAGCGGTCGATCCGCACGATCTGGTCGCTGCGTTCGGCCAGCGGGATGAAGGTCGACGGCGAGGTCAGGCCGCGCGTCGGGTGGTTCCAGCGCACCAGCGCCTCGATGCCGACTACCCGGCGGCTGGCCAGGTCGACCTTCGGCTGGAACACCAGCGACAGTTCGTTCTGCTCGACCGCCTCGTTGAGGTCGCGCTCGAGCAGGTACATGTTGAGCTGGTCCGACTCCATCGAAAAATCGAACACCGCGCTGCGCGATCGCCCCTGCGCCTTGGCGTGGTACAGCGCCAGGTCGGCGCGCCGCAGCAGTTCGCTCACTGTCCGGCCATGGCCGGGCGGGATCGAGATGCCGACCGAGACGGTCATGCGCAGCTGCTGGCCGTTGATGTCGAACGGCGTCGTGACGGTCTGGTGCAGGCGGTCGGAAAAACCGAGTGCGATGGTCGGGTCGGGATGGTCCATCTGGAACAGCAGCATGAATTCGTCGCCGCCCAGCCGCGCCAGCAGGTCGCAGTCGCGCACCACGGCGCCGAGCCGGCGGCCGAACTGCAGCAGCACCTGGTCGCCGGTGGCGTGGCC
>CXWL01007195.1_pt1 | contig 17178 bp, 15 predicted proteins | sample 590931 | NCBI WGS metagenome assembly CXWL01 (sample SAMEA3498368, study PRJEB10139) | groundwater metagenome | biome: water well; material: biofilm material | place: Germany | collected 2015-04-27 | reverse complement strand
CCCTACATCATCACGCTGCCGCGCAGCATCTGCCGCGCAGACGGCTGGCTGGTCAGCGCCGCGATCTCCGACGGCACCGAAACGAAAACCTTCGGCGTCATCAACAGCATGTGCGGCCCGACCGCGCCGCCAAAATAATCTGTCATCCCGGCCAAGCGAAGCGCGAGCCGGACCCGCCGCACGCACAAAAAAACGGGCGGCCGAACTTTCGTTCGACCGCCCGCTCATTCACTTCAAGTCTTACGCAGCGCTGAGGTTGACAGCCTTGGCGCCACGCGCGTCTGCTTCAGTATTGAAGTTGACGCGCTGACCTTCGGTCAATGTGCGCATACCGGCTTGCTCGACCGCGGTCGCATGGACGAAAACGTCCTTGCCGCCGCCGTCCGGCGCGATAAAGCCAAAGCCCTTGGTCGCATTGAAGAACTTTACGGTTCCCGTATTCGAAGCCATTCTTACATTCCTTGTAACAAAGCATTTTGCGCCCGGGCGAAATGCCAAGACGCGATGAAAAGCATGAACAACGCTTGAAAGAAGGTTTTTGAACCGGGATTGCGGTGGGCGCTTGTCAGACGCGTCGCCGGAAATCTTGAGGCCCTACACTTCACAACCGTGCAGCCGTCACTGCCCGCATATATAGGCTTTCCCGAGCTAAAATGCAACGAACGCCCGCCCGCGCGGCGTTTTACCGCCATTTAGCGCCGCAACGGACACGCCCTCGGCCACGTGCGCCCTGTCAGCGACCCTTCCAGCACGAGACGCTTGCGCCTCGCCGTATCATGTTGCGAACGCTCCACATGAAACGGCACAAGCGGCACTCCTGTGCCACAGTGCCGGTTGTGCCAATTGCAGCCGCAAAGCCGGGGCGCCGCCGAATTCGTCTCGCGCGTGTACGCATGCCGCTTGGCTTCGCTCACGCGCCCGCTTGTTGCGCACGTGCGCAAAACAGTAGCCTGCCACCCGTGGGAGACGCCCAAGATCATCATGGAGCTGCGCCGCTCGATGCGCCATCGCCGCGTGGGGCGATGGTGTCCGCGTCGCTGTCATCGACCGCTGCCGCCTGGGTCGAGGCGCTTCGCCTTCATCAATGGCTCAAGAACATCCTGATTTTCGTGCCGCTGTTGTCGTCGCACCAGCTGACGAACCTGACGCTGCTCTCCAACGCTGCGCTCGCGTTCGTTCTGTTCGGCCTCTGCGCATCCGGCGGTTACATCCTGAACGATCTCTTGGATCTTGAGGATGATCGCCACCACCCGACGAAGCGCGATCGTCCGTTCGCGGCCGGGCGACTGTCGCTGCAGGCGGGGCGGATCGCCTGTCCGCTACTGCTTCTCGCAGCCTTTGCCGGCGCGTTGGCACTGCTGCCTGTCGCGTTCGCAGGCACGATGGCGGCTTACGCGCTCCTGACGCTTACCTACTCGCTTCAGCTGAAACGTCAGATGGCGCTCGACGTCATCGCGCTCGCGCTGCTCTACACGCTGCGCGTCATTGCAGGCGGCGTCGTGCTGCACTTGCCGCTGACGTTCTGGCTGCTCGCGTTCTCGATGTTCATCTTCTTGAGCCTGGCGTTCGCCAAGCGCTATGCCGAATTGCGCGACGCGCTGGAACGGGGACGCACGGACAAGGCACGCGGCCGCGACTACGCGCCGAGCGACCTCAGCATGATCTCTTCGCTCGGCGCGACGTCCGGTTATCTCTCCGTCGTCATTCTGGCGCTCTACATCCGCGATCCGGCAACCCAGTCGCTCTACGCCACACCCAATGTCATCTGGCTCGCCTGCCCAGTATTGTTGTTCTGGGTCACCCGTGTTTGGATTCTGACTCACCGCGGCGAGATGCACGAGGACCCGGTCATCTTCGCGTTCCACGACCGCGTCAGCCTGATCGCCGGCGCCGCGTTCTGTGCCGTCTTCATCGCAGCGCTATGACCGACGGGTTACAGTCGTGGGGCCGCTATCCGGCCGTCACCCAAACCGGTCATGCCTGCCATTGGCGTGCCGAAGTGGCGAAAGAACTCGACGCGCGCAAGTCAACCGGAACGCTCCCGTTCGGCAACGGCCGGAGTTACGGCGACAGCTGCCTCGCCGCCAGCGATCACGTGCTCCAGATACGCCCGCTCGATCGCTTCCTAAGTGCGGATTGGGAGACAGGCGTGATCGTCGCCGAAGCGGGCGTGACGCTCGCGGAGGTCACGGCGATCGCCCTCCCGCAAGGATGGTTCCTACCCGTATCCCCGGGTACGCAGTTCGCTACACTCGGTGGCGCAATCGCGAATGACGTCCACGGCAAGAACCACCACCGCCGCGGTACATTCGGCCGCTATGTCCGTCGCTTCGGCCTGACCCGCTCGACCGGTCAGCACGACTGTTCGCCCTCGGAGAATGCCGAACTGTTCGCGGCGACCATCGGCGGCCTCGGCCTCACCGGCGTGATCGAATGGGTCGAGCTCGCATTGATGCCAGTGCGTTCCGCGCGCATCGACAGTGTCTCGGTCCGCTTCGAAAATCTCGCCGAGTTCTTTGCACTCGCCGATGAACTCGACCCTCAACACGAATACAGCGTTGCCTGGATCGACTGCCTAGGTACTGGTTCGAAAGCAGGGCGTGGCGTCTTCACGGCGGGCAACCACGCCGACGACGGCGATCTTCGTCCAAAGCCGACGGTGGATCTCGCGATACCGTTCACGCCACGCTTTTCGCTCGTGAACAAACTCACTCTGCGCGCTTTCAACGAAACCTATTGGCGCTTGGCCCCGGCGCAGCGCGCGCGCAAGACCACCGGCCTCCAACAGTTTCTCTACCCGCTTGACCGCATCCGCGATTGGAACCGCCTCTACGGACGCAAAGGCTTCCAGCAATATCAATGCGTCGTGCCGGCGGCGGTTGCCGAGCCCGCGATAACTGAACTACTGCGCGCGATAGCCGCAACCGGCGAAGGTTCGTTCCTCGCGGTCCTGAAACGTTGCGGCGACCTTGCGTCGCCAGGACTGCTGTCGTTTCCGATGCAAGGCACTTCGCTCGCACTCGACTTCCCGCATCACGCGCGGCTGGAGACGGTGTTGTTCGCACGCCTCGACGCGATCGTGCGCAAAGCCGGTGGCAGGCTCTATCCGGCGAAAGACGCGCACATGTTGGGCGCCGACTTCCGTGCCGCCTATCCCGCTTGGGAAAAAGTCGAGGCATTGCGCGACCCTGTACTCAACTCACGCTTTTGGCAGCGCGTGACGCAATGAAGCGAATCCTCATCGTCGGCGCGACGTCGGGCATTGCCATCGCATGCGCCAGACTCTGGGCGGCAGCGGGCGACGCGCTCGTGCTCGTCGCCCGCGATCGGCAAAAGCTCGATCAAGTGGCCGCCGACCTCCGCGTCCGCGGCGCCGTCGCCGTCGAAACGCAACTGATGGATGGGACCGACCTTGCGGCGCATGCCGCAATGCTCGATGCCGCGGGTGCGATCGATGTCGCGCTCATCGCCTATGGAACGCTTCCCGACCAAAAACTCTGCGAACGCGATGCGTCAGCTGCAGGACTAGCTTTGACCACAAATGCTACCTCGGTCATCGCCCTTGCCACGGCCGTCATCGAGCGCATGGAACGCCAGGGCAGGGGCACGCTAGCCGTCATCTCCTCGGTCGCCGGCGACCGCGGCCGCGCGTCGAACTATGTCTACGGTGCAGCGAAGGCGGCGGTTACAACATTCCGCGACGGCGCCCGCGCGCGCCTATTCAGTTCCGGCGTTCACGTCGTGACGATCAAACCAGGCTTCGTCGACACGGCCATGACGAAGGATCTTCCCCTGCCGCGCGCCCTCGTGGCGACGCCCGAACAAGTCGCCGGGCGAATCGTGAAGGGCATCGATCGGAAAGCCGCTGTACTTTACGCACCCGGCTGGTGGCGATGGATCATGCTGATCATCCGCCTTCTGCCGGAACCAATCTTCAAACGCTTGAAACTCTAGCGCGCGTCCGCCGTTTTGCAGCAGCGGAAGCTCAAGTGATAATTCGCGTGGCTTGCGGAATCCATCACGCGGGTGCCATGCCAATACGGCGCGCGCCAGCGGCACCAATCTTCGTGCGCGTAGTATTTGTCGAAGATGAACCAGCTGCCCTTCATTTCGGTATAGCCAAGCGTCTTGCTGCCGAGGCTCGTCATCTCGTTCGGCCGCGTCGGCAAATTCATGTGCTCCGCAGCATTGCCGTGCTGGTCATAGACGCCAAGCGCGCTCTTGCAGTTCGAGAAGCTGCCGGTCGGATAAGTGTTTGAGCCGCAGGCCCCCCATTCCCCGCCGTTGCAGCCCGGGCTCTTCGTGCTGTTCTGCGCACACACGCCGGTCTTGCGCTCTGGCCCGTAGCTCCAGTTCCGGTCGTTGGCGTGATGGCGATTGTGGGCGTTGCGCATCACGTTGAAGGCCGCGCCACCGCTCATCCCCTTCACGAGATCGAAGTCGTAGTCGGGCGACGTCAGGCGTCCGGCACAAGCGCCCTCCCACTCGTGGGCGTCGCACATGCGCTTGCCCTGCGCCTCGCACAGTTCCTCGGCCTCGCGCGCCTTCACCCACACGACCGGGTAGGTGCACGGCATATTCGGAAACTCGAACTGGTCGATGCAGGCCTTCGCGTCCTCCGGTTGCTGCGTCTTCGGGTCGTAGAGCGGTGCCATGTATTTGGAGCCGCAGATCTTCTCGAAGCGCGGATTGTCGAAGCTCTTGCTTTCGCGCTCGGCGCGGGCGCGGCATTCCTGCGGCGTCATCGGATGCTGCGTCGTCGCCGGGTTGCCTTGTCCCATCATGCTGGATCCCGCAAAGATCGCTCTGACCCTTGCCATCTGCTCATCGTTCAAGCCCAGCACGGCCTTCATTTGCTGAAACAGTTGCTCGTTCTGCGCGGCAAGCGGTGTCTGTGCGGTGCTGTCGATCGTGGTGAAAACCGCAGCGGTCAAGAGGGCCGCAAGCAAGCCGGTTGTGAGGGCAATGGATTTTTTCATGGACCTTCCCTGCGTCTGACCAAGTAGAAGAAGTCGCGATTGTCCGGAAATCCGATGAAGCGCGGCAACAGCTGGCCGCCGATCGATTGATCGGCATCCGCCATCTGGTGAACCAGATGCTCGACGCCGATCTGCGCTCCGCGATGCGCATAAACGGCAAGGTAGGTGTGCACCGGCGCGTTCATGTCGAGCAGCATCGCATAGCTGCAGCCGTAGGACAGAAACACGGCCGCCATCGCCGAAGGCGTCGCAGTCGAGAAATAGCCGTAGATCAGGAACCGCTGCTCGCCAACCGTACGAAGGCATACGCCGGCGCGGATCGTGCGCAGCTGCGCGTCGGCAGACCCCGACCAGTTGCCCGGGCCCCATTTGGAGACGAATTGGCCGGCGGCCGGTTCCCCGTTCGTGCCGCTCTCGACGACGGCAACGCCATTTTGCCGGGCGAAGCGCACATGCGCGAGCTTTTCGTTGTCGGCCGCAGTCCAAGTCCCCATCTGGATTGACCCGTCGTCCAGCGTGAAAAGCGTCGCGAGCCCGGGCTGCAGCTTGCTCAATACGACACCATTCTCGACGAAGCCGTAATGCGAGCCGGAATTTGTGGTGGCGAGTGCGCCCCACTTAAATGCGCCGTGTTCGCGCTTGAACCCGCCCGTGAATGCGGCACCGACGCGCGGCAGAAAGACCGGGTTCACCATTCCCGTCGTGACCAGCGGCGCGACGCCGGCAACCCCATCGGGGCCAGGTAGGCCGTTGCGCGGCGCAGACAGCGCGCGCGGCGACCAGCTGAGCCGCGGATGGTCCGTGCCGACGGCGAAGCGAACCTCGTAGCGCGACAAGTCGAAGGCGACCATGTAGTCGAGCGCGGGCTTTTCGACACCATCCAACGGACTGAGCAACGATTTGTTTCGTAAGATCACGGCATCGCTGACGGCTTGCGGCTCCATGACGCTGACATAGGTTCCCTCCACGTCGCGCGCCGGATACCAGCGGCCGAGCATGAACCTGTTGCCGACTGCCCCCTGTGGCGCGATCCCAAACGAGCCGGGCGACACGGCCTTGTCGGCAAAAGCGGCTCCGACATCTGCCGGCGGCAGCACGACGTCCACAGCGGCGGCCCGCGCCTTCCTCGCCTCTTCGGTCTCGCGATAGGCATCTCTGAAGATGCTATCGCGCACAAAGCCGACGATCTCTTCGCCCTGCCAAACATTATCGCGCAGGAAGTCCGTCACCGCCTCGAGGTTCGTGCGATAGCCGGCGACGCGGTTCCGCACGGTCAGTCGCCCGTCGCAGAGCGCGGCATAGGGCATGGAAAGTCTGCTGCTTTTCTCAAGCGCGCTCGGCGAGCCATCCCAAAGATTGCAGCCGGTCGTCTGCCCGCCGGCCGTGATCAAGACACCGGTCGGAAAGTTCTGATCCAAGTGAATCTGTTGGCCTATCGGGTCCGAGTTTTCGAGATGGAAACTCCGCCGGGTGCCGGGTCCCATATCGATCGTCAGCAAAAACCAACTGTTGACCGCGGGGTTGAGGTTGATCAGAGCCGCGGCGATTTGCTGCCCGCCGCTTCCCGTTACGGAGATGCTCTCGACGCGGCGAAACTGCTGCAACTCCATCACGGTCTTAGTCCGCCGCTCGTCGTACTGCGCGCGCATCTCGGGTGACGGTTGTTCGGGTGGCGGCAGTGGAGGCGGAGGCGTAGTTGGCGTGCCGGGGCCGCGCGCGCCTGTGTCGCCGATCGTTTGCATGAACGGCGCTGCAGTTTCGAGGAGCCGCGGAACAAGCGGCTGGTAAACGATCGGGCGCGGCGCGTTGCGATCCAGGTGGGCGACGACGCCCAGCGCGCCCGCAAGCAGGATCAGGCCGCAAACCGCGGCAAACGTATCCGTCCCCCGTCCCACCCGTCGAACGCCCCAAACCGCGATGCAAAGCCGAATTACCTGGAGTAAGTGAGCGTGGCAATTCGAGATGCCCACAAGGCGAGCGCGAGGATTTGCACTCGCTCGCAGCACGAAATGCCGGTGCGCTCGCCGGCAGTGTCTGCGACGCGAAACAGGTTCTCCAGCAGTTCAATTTCTGTAGCCGTTAAGTACAGTTCCTGAACTAGAACGGCGCTCTCGCACTGCCGATAATCCGGTCACAAAGCAAAGGAGAATCACATGTCGATGCGAGAGAATTTGCTGCGGATCGCTCTGGTCGCGTTCGGCGCGACGTTCATGCTCGTCTATCCGCTCGCAATCGTTTGGCCGTCGGGTTGGGCTTGGCACGCAGGCGCGCCTTATGAGTCGCAGTATTTCATGATGATCGTTGGCGTCTATGCGACGCTAGGCGTGTTCCTGATCAACGCGGCCCGCAACCCGCAAGCGCACGCAAGCTTGATCTGGTTCACAGTCGCCTCCAGCGTCGTCCACGCGCTCGTCATGGCGGGTCAGTCGCTGCAGATGCCGGAACACGGCGGTCACCTGTTGGGCGACGTGCCGGCGTTGTTGATCGCGGCCGCGGTACTGGCCGCGCTATTTGGGTCAGGTGCAAAGGCCGCCTCGGCCCGTTAATCGGCGTCAACCAAAAGACGAGGAGGCATAGAATGCGCCTGCAAATCACCATCGTTGCTGCGGCGCTCGCCGTGCTCGCGGCGGCGTGCGGCAACGAACCGCCGAGCAGCGCTCAAGCTTTGGCAGTCGCAGCGAACGATGCATCGCTGAACTGGNNTTTCGGCGGGCTGCACGATCGCCGTTCTGCATGGCGACCCGTCGAAGCCGAACGCCGACGTCTTCCTGAGCGTGCCGCCGAAATATGCCATCCCCGCGCATTGGCACACGTCGCCCGAGCGGATGGTGCTCGTCACCGGCCGGCTGGAGGTCACGTACAAAGGCCAAGCGGCCGCAACGCTTGACGTCGGCACCTACGCTTACGGTCCGGCGAAGCTTCCCCATCAAGCGACGTGTCTGAGCGACGACCCCTGCACGCTGTTCATCGCATTCGAAGGCGCCGTCGACGCCCACGAGGGCGGGATGAATTAACGACGCCAACCGCGCGCATCGCCTCACCGTGCTGAGGGCCGCGGTGCACGTTGTCGCTCCGGCGCGATGCTGTTACGCTTCGTCGCGCTGGGGACATGATGCTGAACTTCCTCGAACAAAAGCTGTTCGCCGCCAGGCTTGTTGTGCTCATACTTTTGGGCGCGCTGACCGTGGGGTCGGCGTGGGTCGCTCTGTCACTGAAGTTCGATACTGATCTCGAAAAGCAGCTACCGGCGGGCCACCCCTACGCACAAACAGCCCTCGATTACAAAGAAAAGATCGCCGGCCTCAACAGCCTGCAGATCGTTGTGGAAACGAACGCCGGCGACGTCTGGAATGCGAAATTTCTCAAGACGCTCTACGACGTCACGCAGGAACTGACGTATCTGCCGGGCATCTCGCGCGAAGCGGTCGCCTCGCTCTGGACTTCGAACACGTTCATCTATGAGGTGACGGAAGGCGCGGTCGAGGGCCGCCAACTCATTCCCGCAACCATCGTACCGGACGCGATGACGGCGGACGACGTGCGCCGCATCCGCGCCGACGCGTTCAAGGGCGGTTACCGCGGCCGCTTGTTCGCGCTCGACGGCAAAGCCGCGATGATCCACGCAGCCGTCCAACCGCTGATGCCGGACGGCACGAAGACCGACATTGTCGCGGTCGCGAACGCGCTCGAGGCGAAGATTCGCGGCAAATTCGAAAAAGACGGCATCACGATCCGCATCATCGGCTTCACGACGTTTGTCGGCGCGATCGCGAACGAGGCGACGAACGTGCTGACGTTCTTCGCGTTGGCGTTCCTGCTGAATGCGCTCGCCCTTTGGTACTACGCGCGTTCGCTCGTGCTCACGATCGTCACCGTCGCATGCTCGGCCGCTTCAATCGCCTGGCTGCTGGCGATCGTGCATCTCGCGAAGTTGAGCCTTCATCCCCTGGGGCTGGTCGTCCCGTTCCTGATCTACATCATCGGTGTCAGTCACGGCGTGCAGCAGGTCAACCGCTTCCTTGCGGCGATCGTGCATGGCCAATCGTCGCTGGAAGCGGCCCGGCGAACGTTCCGCCATCTGCTCGCTCCCGGCTTCTACGCACTCGTCATCCTGATCGTCAGTTTCGCGGCAATCCTCCTGATCCCGATCCCGTTCGTGCAGGACGTCGCCGTTATCGCGCTGATCGGCATCGCCCTGAAGCTCGTTTCGAACCTCGTCATGCTGCCGCTGGCGATGAGCTATGTCCGTTTCGGCAACGCTGCGGTCGAAACGCAACGCCGCTTGGCTGAAGCGCGCCGGCGGTTCATGGGCGCGTTCTCGCGCGACGCAAGGCCGGGCCCCGCGCTCGCCGTTCTGTTGGTGAGCGTCGTTCTTGGCGGCGCTGCGCTCTGGAACGCAATCGACGTCGGTGTCGGGCATCGCCGGCCGGGTGCCCAGGAGCTATGGGAAAGCTCGCGTTACAACGTCGATTCCGCCGCTATCGCCCGCAACTTCAACCTCGATCTCGACAGCTTCGTCGTCGTCACCGTCGCACCGGTCGATGCCTGCGTGGACTACCAAGTGATGGGCCTCATCGAAAAATTCGGCATTACGATGCGCGCGGTAGACGGCGTGAAGTCGGTCATGTCGCTGCCCGAAGCCTCGCGCTTCGTCTATTCGATCGTGCAAGAGGGCAACCTCAAATGGCGCGTTTTGCCCAGAGCGCCTGACGTGCTTGCGGTCGCGACCGGCGCAATCTCCGACACGACGGGACTGCGCAACAGCGACTGCACGCTGCTGCCGATCGCGCTCTATCTGACGGACCATCGCGACGAAACGCTGCGCCGCGTCGCCGCCGCCGCCGAAACCTTTGTCGCGGAGAACAAGATGAAGGGCGTTGAGTTCCGCTTGGCGACCGGCAACGGCGGTGTGCTCTACGCGATCAACGATGCCGTGCGCGAGGCGCGCGTCACCGCGCCACTGCTCGTCTTCGGCGTGATCGCAATTTTGATCTTCGCCGCGTTTCGCGACTGGCGTGCCGTCCCTTGCTGCGTCGCGCCGCTCGCCTTGGCGAATGCGCTCGGGCTTTGGCTGCTCTCCTGGCTCGACATCGGCCTGACGGTGACCACGTTGCCGGCCTTTGTTCTCGCCGCCGGCATCGGCGTCGATTACGGGCTCTATCTCTACGAGCGCATCGAGAAACACCTGCAGGAAGGACTGCGCATGGACGAGGCGTTCACCTACGCGATGCGCGAGGAAGGTGCGGCTGTGGTCTACACCGCACTCACGCTTGCGCTTGGCGTCGGCTGTTGGGCGTTCTCTGGCTTGAAGTTCCAAGCCGACATGGGCTGGCTGTTGGCCTTCCTCGTCCTCGCGAACGCTCTTGCCGCCGTAACGGTACTCCCCGCAATGGCCGTCGTCCTCGACCTCATCCTCCCGCGCCGCCGCGCGAAGTGAACCCAGCAAAACCGGGATTTGTTTCGATACCGGACAGGGCGGACAACGGATGCCGGACAGCGATCCCTGTCCGGTGTGTCCGACATAAGGTTCGAAATTCGAGGCTTTCCCCATCCCGGCCAGGATGGCGCGTTGACTTGGGCCGGGGCCGTCGCCACGATGAAATTGACGCTCAAGACCCGCCGTGACGGCGCGCTTCGGGCGGCCATGCAATCGACCCCTTGCGGGAGAGAGCGGGCAAGTGTCCGCCGCCGAAGGAGCAACCGCCCTGGAAACTCTCAGGCACCCGGGACCGCAAAGGCGATGACAGTCTGGAAAGCGAACGCCAGTGACGGCGTTCCACCGACGGGGTAGGCGAGGGCATAACCGCCCGCGCGAAATCTCTCAGGTCCTCATGACAGACAGGGTAGCTGTGCCCTGCGTAGCCCATTCGGGCGAAGCAGGGTCCCTGAACCTGTTCTTGAAGAGACCTTGAGCCCATGGCCGATCCGGCCCCAACAAATCTGAAACGCACCCCGCTCTTCGCGCTGAACACCGAGCTCGGCGGAAAAATGGTGCCGTTCGCTGGCTACGAAATGCCCGTGCAATTTCCCGCCGGCATTTTGAAGGAGCACCTGCACACGCGGGCCGCCGCCGGCCTCTTCGATGTCTCGCACATGGGACAAGCGTGGCTCCACCTCGAGGGCAAAGGCGGCCACGACGACATCGCAGCCGCGTTGGAAACGCTGGTGCCGGGTGAGATCAAAGCGCTGAAGCCGGGTCAGATCCGCTACACGCTGCTCTTGAACGACGAAGGCGGCATCCGCGACGACTTCATGGTGAGCCGCCCGCTGGCAGCAGAGAAAGCGGGGACGCTATTTCTCGTCGTCAACGCCGGCACGAAGGACGCCGACTTCGCTCACATCGCCGCCGCACTTAAGGGCCGTGCGAAACTCGAACGGCTCGAGTCGCGTGCGCTGATCGCGTTGCAAGGCCCGAAGGCAGCGGAAGCATTGGAGCGCATCGTCCCCGGCGTCGCCGCCATGACCTTCATGACGATTGCGACGTTCGCGTGGGAGCGTGCGGAGCTTTTCATCTCCCGCTCCGGCTACACGGGCGAAGACGGTTACGAAATCTCTGTTCCCGGTGCGCTCGCCACTGCGTTCGCCCGCGTTTTGCTCGCCGATCCGACCGTCGCGCCGATCGGCCTCGGTGCACGCGATAGTCTGAGGCTTGAAGCGGGACCCTGCCTCTACGGCCACGACATCGACGAGCAAACGACGCCGGTCGAAGCCGGCCTTACTTGGGCGATCGGCAAACGCCGCAAACTCGAAAGAGGCTTCCCCGGCGCGGATAAAATCATGGACCAGCTGATGACCGGTGCAAAACGCGTGCGCGTCGGCATCAAACCCGAAGGCCGCGCGCCGGCGCGCGAAGGCGCGGAAATCGTCGACGCATCGGGCGCGCCCGCCGGCCGTATCACCTCCGGCGGCTTCGGCCCGACGGTCAACGGCCCGATCGCGATGGGTTACGTCAGAGCCGATCTGGGAAATGACGGCACCGAACTCGGCCTCCTCGTGCGCGGCCAAAAACTCCCGGCTCGCGTCGTCCCCATGCCTTTCGTGCCAAAGAAGTTCCACAAACCATGACGCGCCTCGCGACACGCACGGCGCTGGTTTCCGCCCCCGCTTTAGCGGGGGAGGGGGNNACTTCGGCGTCTCCACTTCCCCCCTCCGTCTCGCTTCGCTCGCCACCTCCCCCGCTGAAGCGGGGGAGGAAACCAACACACGGACAAGGCCATGACAACGAAATACACCAAAGAGCATGAGTGGGTTCGCGTCGACGGCGCGATCGCGACCGTCGGAATCACCGCCTACGCGGCTGAGCAGTTGGGCGACGTCGTCTTCGTCGAACTTCCAGCCGTCGGCAAAGCGGTCGAGAAGGGCGGAGAAGCCGCCGTCGTCGAAAGCGTGAAGGCAGCCTCGGAAGTCTACGCGCCGATCTCTGGCGAAGTGGTTGAGGTGAACAGCGTGCTCGAAGCCGAGCCGGCAACGGTCAACGCGGATGCCACCGGCGCCGGCTGGTTCTTGAAGCTCAAGGTCAAGAACGCAAGCGAACTCGGGACCCTCATGAACGAAGCCGAATACAACGATTACGTGAAGGGGCTCTGATGCGTTACCTGCCGCTCACCGACACCGATCGCAAAGCAATGCTCAGCGTCATCGGCGCGAAGTCGGTCGACGATCTCTTTCGCGACGTACCGCGCGAGGCTTACCTGACGACGCTCGTCGACCTGCCGATGCATGCCGGCGAAATCGAAGTCGAACGCCAGATGGCCAAGCTAGCCGCGCGCAACATCGCCGCAGGCAGCGTTCCGTTCTTCTGCGGCGCCGGCGCCTACCGCCACCACATTCCAGCGACTGTGGACCATCTGATCCAGCGTTCGGAATTCCTGACCAGCTACACGCCCTATCAGCCGGAAGTCGCGCAAGGCACGCTGCAATATCTGTTCGAGTTCCAAACCCAGGTCGCGATGCTGACCGGGATGGATGTCGCAAACGCCAGCATGTACGACGGCTCGACCGCGACCTCCGAAGCTGTTCTGATGGCCTCGCGCGTGACGAACAGGAAGCGCATCGTCCTGTCGCAGAACCTGCATCCTCACTACGCCGAGACCGTCCGCACCACAGCGGAATCTGCAGGCCTCGAAATCGTCGAAGGCAACGAAACCGCACTCGACGACAAGACCGCGTGCTTCGTCGTCCAGAATCCGGACTTCACCGGCGCGATCCGCGACATCACCCCGCTCTCCGACGCAGCCCACGCGAAGGGCGCGCTGCTCGTCGCCGTGGTGACGGAGATCGTTTCACTGGGCGCGATCACGCCGCCCGGCGAAATGGGCGCCGACATCGTGGCGGCCGAAGGCCAATCGATCGGCAACGCGTTGAACTTCGGCGGCCCCTATGTCGGCCTCTTCGCCACGCGGCAAAAGTTCGTGCGGCAAATGCCGGGCCGCCTCTGCGGCGAAACGGTCGACGTCGAAGGAAAGCGCGGCTACGTGCTGACGCTCTCGACTCGCGAACAGCACATCCGCCGCGAGAAGGCGACATCGAACATCTGCACGAACTCCGGCCTCTGCTGCCTCGCCTTCACGATCCACATGGCGCTCTTGGGTGAAGACGGATTTCGCAAGCTCGCGGCCCTGAACCACGACTGCGCAGTGATGGCCGCGGATAAACTCGCGAAGATCAAGGGCGTCGAACTTGTGACGCCGACGTTCTTCAATGAGTTCACGCTGAAGCTTCCAAAGGCTGCCGCGCCGATCGTCGACAAACTCGCCGAGGAGGAGATCATCGCCGGCGTACCCGTCTCGCGCTTGCGACCGCACGACCGCAACGCGACGAACCTGCTTCTCGTCGCCGTCACCGAAACGACCACACCCACCGACATCGACGCGCTCGTCGCCGGCCTGACCAAGGTGCTCTCATGATGAACAAACAAGGCCGCCCGACGACTGGCGCCGCGACCGAAAGCGGCGAACTCGCCACGATCTCCGGCCACCGCGGCCTCGACCGCGAAGTGCCGCTGATCTTCACGACCGGTCGCCCCGGAAAATGCGGCGTCGACCTGCCGGAGCCCGAACTGAAGCACGATCGCCTCGGTGGCTTGCGCCGCCGCGCCCCGATCGGCTTGCCGGGCCTCTCCGAACCGGAAGTCGTTCGCCACTTCGTGCGGCTCTCGCGCAAGAACTACGCGATCGACTACGGCCTCTATCCGCTGGGCTCGTGCACGATGAAGCACAACCCACGCCTGAACGAGAAGATGGCGCGGCTCGCGGGCTTCGCCGACATCCACCCGCTGCAACCCGTCTCCACGATCCAAGGCGCGCTCAGCCTGATCGATCATCTGGCTCACTGGCTGAAACTGCTGACGAACATGCCGGCCGTCGCGATGAGCCCGAAAGCTGGCGCGCACGGCGAACTCTGCGGCCTGATGGCGATCAAAGCCGCGCACGAAGCGCATGGCCAAAAGCGCAACGTCGTGCTCGTGCCGGAATCCGCGCACGGCACGAACCCAGCGACCGCGGCCCTCGTCGGTTACACGGTCGAAGAGGTCCCCGCGAACGAACGCGGCCGCGTCGATGTTGCCGCGCTGAAGTCAAAGCTCGGGCCGAACGTCGCCGCGATCATGCTCACGAACCCGAACACGTGCGGGTTGTTCGAGAACGACATCATCGAAATCGCCGACGCTGTGCACAAGGCGGGCGCCTATTTCTATTGCGACGGCGCGAACTTCAACGCCATCGTCGGCCGCGTGCGCCCCGGCGACCTCGGCATCGACGCGATGCACATCAACCTGCACAAGACGTTCTCGACGCCGCACGGCGGCGGCGGTCCCGGTGCTGGTCCGGTCGTGCTCTCGGCAGCGCTCGCGCCGTTCGCGCCCGTACCGCTGATCGTCCATGGCGAGCGCGGTTTCGAACTGATCGAAGACGACGCCGCCGCGAAAGCGCATGACGCCAATCCTTTCGGCCGTATGTGCGCCTTCCACGGTCAGATGGGCATGTTTACGCGCGCGATGGCCTACATGCTGAGCCATGGCGCCGACGGCCTCGCACAGGTCGCGGGCGACGCGGTGCTGAACGCGAACTACATCCTGGCCTCGCTAAAGGGCACGATCTCCGCTCCGTTCGCACACAGTGGCCCGTGCATGCACGAAGCGCTGTTCGACGACAGCTTCCTGAAGGACACCGGCGTCACAACGCTCGACATCTCGAAGGCGCTGATCGACGAAGGCTACCACCCGATGACGATGTACTTCCCGCTCGTCGTCCACGGTGCGATGCTGATCGAACCCACCGAAACGGAATCGAAACATGCCCTCGACGAATTCATCCACGTCCTGGGCACGCTCGCGAAGGAAGCCGCCGGCAACGATAAACGCCGCTTCGAAGGCGCGCCGCACTTCGCCCCGCGCAGACGTTTGGACGAAACTGCCGCCGCCCGCAAACCGGTGCTGCGCTGGACACCACCACCGAAGGCGCAAGCGGCGGAGTAGAAAATTGAAGCAACAACGAGGCGCAATGCAATGAGCCAAGCTCTATCTCGATCGGAATCGAGGTTCTTTCTCATCATGTCGATCGTTTCGTGCGTGATTCTGTTCCTGGGCTTTGCCCCGTCATTCTATTTGAAGCCCGTCATCCAGGCGCCGCCGCCGTTGTCGACGTTGAGCTTCGCGCACGGCGTCGTGGGCACGCTTTGGATGGCGCTGTTCATCACGCAGGCGACGTTCATTTCGACCGGGCGCACGGCGCTGCACCGTCAATTGGGAATCATGGGCGCCTTGTTGTTCGGCCTCATGGCGATGCTCGGCTACTGGACGGCAATCACGGCCGGCGAACTCGGTCACGCGCCGCCGGAATCGCCGCCGGCGCTCGTCTTCATGGCGCTGCCGCTGATTGCGATGACGGCGTCGTTGTTGCTCGTAGCTCTGGCGCTTTGGAACCGGAGCCGCAGTGATTGGCATAAGCGGTTTATGCTTGCTGCGATGTTCTCGCTCACAGGCCCCGGTACCGGTCGCATCCTCATCCCGCTCGGGTTCGCGTCGTGGGGCGCTCAAGGTTCGCTGATCGTGACCGAGCTGCTGCTTGCCGCAGCAATGACATACGATCAAATTCAAGCGAAGCGCATCCACCCAGCCTACTGGTATGCAGCGGCAACAATTGTGGTGACTCACATCGCCGTCACCTGGGCGTTCACAAGCCCGACCTGGCTCGCGTTCGCGCAGGCGCTGACTCAAAGTGAATGACGGGTTAGAGCGAGAGGCTGAGTTCCTAACTATCATGGAAAGAGACTCCGCGATCGCCGCGCTTCTCGCGGCGATGCGGATGTTCGACGCGCCGGACTTATGGCTCGTCAGCGGCGTGCTATTCCAAACCATCTGGAATGTCCTCGACGGCAAGGCGCGCTGCCACGGCATCCGCGACTACGACCTGTTCTACTTCGAACCCGACACATCGGAAGAAGCGGAAGATCGCTGGATCAAGCGCGCTGCTCGCCATTTCGCGTTCGCCGACCGCGAAGTGCAACTCCGCAACCAAGCGCGGGTACACCTTTGGTACCCGAAGAAATTCGGAGCGCCTTATCCACGGCTCCACTGTGCCTGCGACGGCGTCCGCCAGTTCCTAATCACCGCGTGCATGGTCGCGGTTCGGCCACAATCGAATGGTGATTTGGAGCTGTTCGCGCCCGTCGGCCTGAACGATATTTTCGACCGTGTGATCCGACCGAACCCGCTCTGGCAGGGTCCGCAGCGTCCGGAGTATCTGGCGAAGGCGAAGCGCTACATGCAAGATTGGCCGTCGCTGACGATGGCAGGAGAGGAAGCCGCATGATCCCCCGCATGGTCGCAGCCCTCGTTCTTAGCGTGGCGCTGGCCTTCTCCGCGAACGCTGCCGACAAGGTGCTGCGGTTGAAGCCGATGGACGAAGGTCCGCGCGATACCTCGTTTCAGAAGTTCCGCACCGAGTTCAAGGCAATCGTTGCGCGCAAGGATTCGAAGGCGTTGATGAAGATTGTGATGCCGAACATTCAGAACTCGTTCGGCGGCGACAACGGCGCCGCGAACTTCAAGAAGATGTGGAAGCCGCAAGAGGCGAAGAGCGACGTCTGGCCGGTCTTGAAGCTCGTCCTCGATATGGGCGGCAACTTCGACAGCAAGACGGAGTTCTCAGCCCCGTATGTGTACAGCGCCTTCCCGAGCGACCTCGACGGCTTCGAAACC
>CXWL01111320.1_pt1 | contig 17179 bp, 15 predicted proteins | sample 590931 | NCBI WGS metagenome assembly CXWL01 (sample SAMEA3498368, study PRJEB10139) | groundwater metagenome | biome: water well; material: biofilm material | place: Germany | collected 2015-04-27 | reverse complement strand
CTGGGCGAAGTGATGGATGCGGTGCATCTGCACATGCCCAAGCCGCATGCGCCTTTCCTCGATTTGCTACCGCCGCAGGGCGTCAAGCTGACGCCGAAACATTATGCCTACCTGAAAATTTCCGAAGGCTGCAACCACCGCTGCAGCTTCTGCATCATCCCGTCGATGCGCGGCGACCTGGTATCGCGCCCGATAGCCGATGTGATGATGGAGGCGGAAAACCTGTTCAAGGCCGGCGTCAAGGAATTGCTGGTTATTTCGCAAGACACCAGCGCCTATGGCGTGGATGTCAAATTCCGCATGGGCTTCTGGAACGGCAAGCCGGTCAAGACGCACATGACGCAACTGGTGGAGGCGCTCGGCGAGTTGGCCTCCCAGTACGGCGCTTGGGTGCGCCTGCATTACGTCTACCCATATCCGCATGTCGATGCGATCATTCCGATGATGGCCGAAGGAAAAATCCTGCCGTATCTGGATGTGCCGCTGCAGCATGCGCATCCCGATGTGTTGAAGCGCATGAAGCGTCCAGCCAGCGGCGAAAAAAATATCGAGCGCATCCAGGCTTGGCGCGCGATGTGTCCCGACCTGACGATACGCTCGACTTTCATTGCCGGTTTCCCGGGCGAGACGGAAGCGGAATTTGAATACCTGCTCGACTTCCTGAAGGAAGCGGAAATCGACAGACTGGGCTGCTTTGCCTATTCGCCAGTCGAAGGCGCAACCGCCAATGATATTCCGAATGCAGTGCCGGAAGAATTGCGTGAAGAACGCCGCGGCCGCGTCATGCTGCTGCAGGAAGAAATTTCGAAAAAACGCCTGCAGGCAAAAATCGGCAAGACGATGCGCGTGCTAGTCGATGCCGTCAGTCGTACCGGCGAGGCGACCGCCCGTTCAGGCGCCGATGCGCCGGAAATCGATGGCGTGGTTTATGTGAAGCCGCCGTACGAGCCGCACCTGAAATTGAAGGTCGGCGAATTCGTCGATGTCAAAATCACGGGCGCCGATGCGCATGACCTGTGGGCGGAGGCATGATGATGCAAAGTTTATTTGCCGTGTCGCTGATCGCTGCACTGACATGTTCCAGCGGCAGCGTAGCTGCTGCGACCAAGACGCCGGTAGCAACACCGGCTGTGGCTGCGCCTGAGGCGCCCGCGGCGGCAGTGTCTCCAGCAGCACCGGCCATCCCCGCGCTTTTCCTCAAGCCGGTGCTTCTGCGCGGCACCTTGGGCGACGTCAATGTGCAAGTCCAGATACGCCCCAAGGCAGAAATCGATGAAGGCATAGAAGGTGAATATTTCATCTTCGGCAATACAGCCCAGATCCTGCTGGCGGGTGAAATCGAAGGCGATATCCTGTTCATGGAAGAATCCGAGAACGGCACCAATATTTCCGGCCAATGGGATGGCAAGCTGGAAGGCGATATCCTGGCGGGCAGCTGGATGTCGGCTGACGGTTCCTTCACCAAACCATTTTCGCTGAAAGTGGTGCCGCTCAAGCCGGCGACGCCAGCGCGCAATGGCAAAAAAACTGCGGTCAAGGCTGACAAACCGTAATTTCCACTGGAGACTCGCGTGACTGATCGCCCTTCGTTCCAGACCGCCCTGATCCACAATGATTATGTAGCACCCGCAGGTTTTGCCGCATTGCCGCAGGCGATACATCACGCATCGACGGTCTTGTTCAAGGATGTGGCCAGCATGCGCTCGCGCAACTGGCAGGACAAGACTGCATACACTTACGGCTTGCACGGCACGCCGACCACCTTCACGCTGGAAGCACGCCTGGCCGCGATAGAAGACGGCAAGCATTGCCTGCTGGCGCCCAGCGGCTTGTCGGCCATCGCGATGGTCGACTTTGCCTTCCTCAAGGCGGGCGACGATGTACTGATCCCTGACAATGTCTACAATCCGAATCGCGAACTGGCCAACTGGCTGGCGCAGGATTTCGGCATAGGCGCGCGCTATTACGATCCCTTGATAGGCAGCGGTATTGCCGAACTGATCCTGCCGAATACCAGGCTGATCTGGACCGAAGCGCCGGGTTCGGTGTCGATGGAAGTGCCGGACCTGCCTGCCATCTGCCAGGCCGCGCATGCCAAAGGCGTGCTGGTTGCGCTCGACAATACCTGGTCGGCCGGGATTGCCTTGCGCGCATTCGATCTGGGCGTCGATATCGTGATGCAGGCGCTGACCAAGTATCAGTCCGGCGGCTCGGATGTCTTGATGGGCGCGGTGATCACGCAGGATCCAGCCTTGCAGCACAGACTGGAACTGGCGCACATGCGGCTCGGCTTTGGCGTCAGTGCCGATGACAGCTATCTGGTGCTGCGCAGTTTGCCGACGATGAAACTGCGTTTCGATGCGCACGATGCCGCTGCGCGCAAGATTGCAGCCTGGCTGCAGACGCGGCCGGAGATCGCCACCGTCCTGCATCCCGCATTGCCGGCATGCCCGGGGCATGGCATCTGGCAGCGTGACTTCACGGGTGCCGGCGGTTTGTTTTCCGTATTGTTCGATCCACGTTACAGCGAAGCGCAGACCGATCGCTTTGTCGATAGCCTGCAACTGTTCAAGATCGGTTTCAGCTGGGGCGGCGCCAACAGCCTGTGCGTGCCGTACCGGATGCAGAACATGCGCGACAACTGGCCGCATCAAGGCCAGCTGGTGCGCCTGAACATCGGGCTGGAAGATCCCGATGATTTGATTGCCGATATCAAGCAGGCGTTTGCCGCACTCTAAACAAAAGCATCCATCAGGATGCTTTTTTATTTTCACGACAGCCAGGCTGGCATGCGGAAAAACCTGCCTGTTCCCTGTTAATCGATGGCAATCACAGATCTATTTTCCATGATGGGGCAGGCTTGTTCCAAAACGGTGCTTTTGCTTACAGGCATCTTACGAACGCTGACCAACAGAGCCGGCAGCTGACTTCAGCCTTAGCCAAAATGCTCCGATAAGCGCATTTTTACTGGGATTTTCCGATAAAGCGACGAACTGGCATGCGACATGCTTATATCTGACATGTCACATCCTTTTTGTGTCCTTTAAATGGAGATTGCCATGCGTTCGTATAAATGGATTCCCCGCTTGCTGACGGCTGTTCCTCTAGCCCTCTCGTTGCACTCGGGTCTGCACGCCGAAACGGTTGCCCGTTACGGTATATCAATGGCGGACATTCCGCTGACCACAGGCCAGCCTGATCGCGGCGCCGGCGCCTATCAATTCACCGGCCACACCATTTACGATCCGCTGGTGGCATGGGAAGCGAATATAGACTCGCGTCCGGGCAAGTTGATTGCCGGCTTGGCGACCGCCTGGAAAGTCGATCCGACAGACAACAAGAAGTGGACTTTTACGCTGCGTCAGGGCGTGAAATTCCATGACGGCTCGGACTTCAAGGCCGATGCCGTGATCTGGAACCTGGATAAGGTTCTGGCCGACAAATCGCCGCAGTTCGATGCCAAGCAAAGTGCCCAGGTCCGTCCGCGCATTCCATCGATCGCTTCGTATAAAAAGGTCAGCGATTACGTAGTGGAAATCACGACCAAGGATGTCGATGCGCTGTTCCCTTACCAGTTGCCATGGTTCCTGGTTTCCAGCCCGGCACAGTGGGAAAAAGTCGGTCGCGACTGGAACAAGTTTGCCTCGCAGGCTTCCGGTACCGGTCCTTTCAAACTGGACAAACTGGTGCCACGTGAACGCGCTGAACTGGTCAAGAACGCAGGCTACTGGGACAAGACCCGCATCGCCAAAACCGATCGCATCGTCCTGCTGCCCATCCCTGATGCGCTGACCCGCGCCAATGCCTTGCTCAACGGCCAGGTCGACATCATTGAAACGCCACCGCCTGATGTGCTGCCGCAATTGAAGTCTTCCGGCTTCAAGCTGGTGAAGAACGTCACGCCGCACGTATGGCCGTATCACTTCAGTACCTTCCCAGGCTCGCCATGGACCGATATTCGGGTGCGCAAGGCTGCCAATCTGGCAATCGACAGGGACGGCATCGTGGCGCTGATGAATGGCTTGGCAATGCCTGCAGTTGGTCAACTGGATGCGACCAGCACATGGTTCGGCAAGCCGACCTTCAAGATCAAGTATGACCTGGCTGCGGCACGTGCCTTGATGGCGCAGGCAGGTTACGGTCCGAGCAAGCCCTTGAAAGCGAAGATTGCGATCGCCCAGGGTGGCACCGGTCAGATGCTGTCGCTGCCGATGAATGAATACATCCAGCAAAGCCTGGCCGAGATCGGCATCCAGATCGAGTTTGAAGTCGTCGAACTGGAAACCCTGTACCTGAAATGGCGCAGCGGTGCCAAGGGCGACATCAACGCCGGCAAGGGTGTGACTGCCATCAACCTCGGTTACGTGACGGCAGATCCTTTCTATGCGTTGACGCGTTTTGTCGACAGCCGCTATATCGCTCCGAACGGTGTCAACTGGGGCGGCTATGCCAATCCGAAGATGGATGCAACGCTGAATCAGATACGCACCAGCTTCGACGTCAAGACGCAGGACAAGCTGCTGGCGCAAGTGCACCAGACCATGGTCGACGATGCATTGATGCTGTGGGTCGTGCATGACGTGAACCCGCATGCGATTTCGCCGAAAGTAAAAGGCTTCGTGCAGGCGCAGCACTGGTTCCAGGATCTGACCACGATCCGCATGTAATACCACGGGGCGAAGCAGTCCGGACGTGTGCTTCGCCCCTGTTTTAGCGTGTTGTTGCTATTTGCAATCGCTGTTTTTCTGATGTTTGTATTGTTGAAAGCTGTCCATGTTCTCTTATATTTTGAAACGCCTCCTTTACGCGATTCCGATTGCATTGAGTGTGACGGTGTTGTCTTTCATGCTGGTGTACCTGGCGCCTGGCGATCCGTTGAATGCGATTGCGCCTGCCGATGCACCTGCCGATGTCATTGCCGCGCTCAAGAGCGCCTATGGACTCGACAAGCCGGTGCCGGTGCAATACGGGATGTGGCTGCTGCGCGCGGTGCAGGGCGATCTGGGTACCTCGATCGCTTCAGGCCGCGAAGTCGTCACCGAAGTCATGAGCGCAGTGAGTAACACCTTGTTGCTGGCCGGTGTGGCTGGTCTGGCCGGTGTGGTTGCAGGTTGCGTGCTCGGTGCGCTGGCTGGTTACTGGCACGGGGGCTGGATAGACCGTATCGCAACCTTTCTCTCCGTCGTAGGCGTGAGCGTGCCGCATTACTGGTTGGGGCTGGTGCTGACGATTATTTTTTCCACACAATTGGGTTGGTTTCCCGCGATGGGAGCAGGGCCGGGCGGTTCGGCCGAATGGGCATGGGATCTCGAACATTTTCGTTATCTGGTGCTGCCGGCGATCACGCTGTCTGTCATTCCTATGGGCATCATCACGCGCACCGTGCGTGCACTGGTCGCGGAAATGCTGGATCAGGAATTCGTGGTGGCGCTGCGTGCACGCGGCCTCAGCAATCGCGCCATCTTCCGTCACATCGCCAAGAACACGGCGCCGACCGTGCTGGCGGTGACCGGCTTGCAGATTGGTTACCTGATGGGTGGCTCGATTCTGGTGGAGACCGTGTTTGCATGGCCTGGTACCGGCTTCCTGCTGAATACCGCGATCTTCCAGCGCGATATGCCGCTGCTGCAGGGCACTATCCTCGTGCTGTGCATGTTCTTCGTCGCGCTCAATTTGCTGGTCGACATTTTGCAACCCCTACTTGATCCCCGCATGGGTCGCTGAAAAGCGCTGGAAAGGTTAAACCATGGCTTCTTCTATTCAATTTTTTCCGCAAGCCGCGATGCCTGTCGTGACAGCGCAGCCGCGCGGTTACTGGACTACTGTTTTGCGTCAACTGATGCGCGATCCGGTGGCGATGGGTGCGGCGCTGGTGATCTTGCTGATCGTCGGTGCCGCAGTGTTTGCGCCGTGGCTGGCACCAGCCGATCCATTCAAGGGCAGCATGATACGCCGCCTGCTACCTATCGGTAGCGAAGGGCATTGGTTCGGTACCGATGAACTTGGTCGCGACATGCTCACGCGCCTGATGTATGGCGGTCGCCTGTCATTGACGATGGGCGTGCTGCCGGTGCTGGCGGCGTTCGGCATCGGCACCTCGATCGGCTTGCTGGCCGGTTATGTCGGCGGCAAGCTCAATATGGTCATCATGCGCGTGCTTGATGTGTTCTACGCGTTTCCATCTGTGTTGCTGGCGGTGGCGATTTCCGGCGCGCTTGGGCCCGGCATGAGCAACAGCATCCTGGCACTGACCCTAGTGTTCGTGCCGCAGATCGTGCGCGTCGCAGAAAGCGTGACCACGCAAGTACGCAAGCTCGACTACATAGAAGCGGCGCGCATGAGCGGCGCCAGCGCGTTCTCTATCATCCGCGTGCATGTGCTCGGCAATGTGTTGGGGCCGGTGTTCGTGTATGCGACCGGTTTGCTCAGTGTCAGCATGATCCTGGCTGCCGGTTTGTCCTTCCTCGGTCTGGGCGTACGTCCGCCTGAACCGGAATGGGGCTTGATGCTTAACACCTTGCGCTCGGCAATTTTCCGCAATCCCTGGGTTGCTGCATTGCCAGGCTTGTTTATTTTCATGACGTCGATTGCCTTCAATTTGCTGGCAGACGGCGTACGTTCAGCCATGGATATCCGCCGATGAAACCTGATGACATGAACCTTCCCCTAGCTAATCCGGCAGATCGTGGCGGCCCTGCGCAACCGCTGCTGGTAGTCAAGAATTTGAAAAAATACTTCCCGGTGCGCGGCGGCATTTTGCAGCGCGAGAAAAAATTCGTACATGCCGTTGATGGCGTCAGCTTCTCGGTTGCCAAGGGCAAGACGCTAGGCATAGTCGGTGAATCCGGTTGCGGCAAATCGACGACCGCACGTTTGGTGGCACGCCTGATCGATCCGGATAGCGGCAACATGATTTTCGACGGCGATGGCGTGGCTGAATTCGGCGGTATTGAATTCAAGGAATTCCGCCGCAATCTGCAGATGGTGTTTCAGGATTCCTTCGCCTCGCTCAATCCTCGCTTGACGATAGGCGATACCGTTGCTTACGGGCCGCAAGTACATGGCGTATCCGAGCGCGACGCTAACGAGCAGGCGCGTGCATTATTGGCGCGCGTTGGTCTGGAGCCGACGCAGTTTGCCTCACGTTATCCGCATGAATTGTCTGGTGGTCAAAGGCAGCGCGTGAACATTGCACGTGCGCTGGCTTTCCAGCCGCGTCTGGTGATCCTCGATGAAGCGGTTGCAGCACTGGATAAATCGGTGCAGGCGCAAGTCTTGAATCTGCTGCAGGAACTGAAGGCCGAACACGATTTGACTTATCTGTTCATCTCGCACGATTTGCACGTCGTGCATTACATCAGCGATGATGTGATGGTGATGTATATGGGACAGGTGGTCGAGATGGGGCCGGTCGAACAGATATACGGCAGCGCCCGCCATCCTTACACGACGGCCTTGCTGTCGGCTGTGCCATCGATGGACCCGGATCATCGTACCCAGCATTCGCCATTGGCTGGCGATCCGCCGAATCCCATCAATCCGCCTAGCGGCTGTCGCTTTCGTGAACGTTGTCCGCATGCGGAAGCGGTTTGCGCAGCGCAAATCCCTGCGCTGTTGCAGGTCGCGAACGGTGCAGGACATGCGGTTGCATGTCATATGAATGATTCGGTTTCCGGCCATACAAAAGCAATCGAAGAGGTGGCAGCATGAACAAACCTTTGGTATCAGTGCGTGATGTGAGCGTGGAGTTTCACGGCAACCGGCGCGCCCATGCGCTCGATCATGTCAGCTTCGATTTGCAGGCTGGAGAAGTGTTGGGCTTGCTGGGCGAATCCGGTTCCGGCAAGAGCGTCACCTTGCGCACCTTGTTGCGCCTGCATCCGCAGCGCACGACGCGCATCAGCGGTCATATCGAAGTCGATGGACAGGATGTGCTGGCATTGAAAGGTCGCGCGCTGGAGATGTATCGCGGCGGCACTACTTCGATGATTTTTCAGGAGCCAGGTCTGGCATTCGATCCTGTCTATACGGTAGGCCAGCAAATTACTGAAGCGATACGCGCACACGAAGCTGTGAGCCAGGATGTCGCCATGCAACGTGCATTGCAAATGCTGGATCGCGTACAGATTCCTCAATCGCGTCGTCGCTATGATGCCTATCCGCATGAACTGTCGGGTGGCATGCGGCAGCGCGCGATGATTGCATTAGCGCTCGCATGCAAACCAAAATTGTTGTTGGCCGATGAGCCGACGACGGCACTGGATGCATCGGTGCAGATCCAGATTTTGCTGCTGCTGCGTGAGTTGCAAAAGGAAACCGGCATGTCGGTCATTTTTGTCACGCATGACATAGGCGCAGCAGTCGAAGTCGCCGATCGCATCGCCGTCATGTATGGCGGCCGGATTGTGGAAGAAAATACGGTCAAGGGCATCGTCACCACGCCGCGTCATCCATACACGGCGGGTTTGCTGGCGTCGACTGTCAGTCACGATAATCGCGGCAAGCCTTTGCCGGCAGTGCGCGGTGCACCGCCGAATCTGGCAGCCTTGCCGCCTGGCTGCAGCTTTGCGCCGCGTTGTGACAATGCGAGTGAACGCTGTTTGAGCGAAAGGCCGGCCATTATTTCTGCCGGTGGTGAACGACTGGCATGCTGGAATCCAGTGGTGCCGCTTGGGATCAGTGCTGACGCCGGTGTAGCGCTGGCTGTTTAAAAATAGTGGAGCACGAAATAAAAAAGCATCCGTCAGGATGCTTTTTTATTGATGAATCGAAGCATGCTCAAGGCATGGCCTTGTTATCGTTCAAATCCACGATGCCCTTGATCAGGCGATAGAGTTTCCACAGCCAGGCCAGGGTCCAGACCAGGAACGCCGCCGGGATGCCGAAAATGCTCAGGAACAGGACGCCACCGAGCGTCATCCACACCAGGTACCACCAGAACGAACGTATCTGCCAGCCGTGGTGGCTGTAGACAAAGGTATTGGCCGCATCTTCACGCTTGACGTAATTGATGATCAGCGGGATGAATGAAAATGCGCCTAGCGAACATATCAGGCTGGCAGCGTGAGCGATATATAGCCACCAGGCGAGATTTTTTGCCGACTGCAGCGGATTGTCTAAAACAAGTTCTTGATCCATGTCTGGCCCTTGTGAGTGTTCAAACTGTCAGATCGATTGCCGGCAAACAAAGTTCCATCTGCCAGCTAGTCCTGGCGCCCAAAAAAAAACGGGGCCCACTCAGGGCCCCGTTTTTCTTGTTGCGAGTGCAGCTTACTTGACGACCATGTAGGTGAACGGTATCACATACGCTTGCAGCGTCACCAGGAAGCCGACCAGGATGGCCAGGGCGATCGAGTGGAAGAACACATAGCGCAGGATGTCGCCTTCGTGGCCATACCACTTGGTAGCGGTAGATGCGACCACAATCGATTGCGCATCTATCATCTTGCCCATCACGCCGCCGGCGCTGTTAGCCGATGCCATCAGGACAGGTGGCAGACCCAGCTGTTCCGCCGTGGTTTTTTGCAGGCTACCGAACAGCACGTTGGCAGCGGTATCCGAACCGGTCAAGGCAACGCCCAGCCAGCCGAGCAGGGTGCCGAACATCGGATAGAACACGCCGGTGTGTGCGAATGCCAGGCCCAAGGTTGCATCGAGACCCGAGTATTTGGTCAGATAACCGACGCCGAACATTGCACAAATCGTCAACAGCGAATAGCGCACCAGCTTGATGGTTTGCCAGTATTCCTGGAACAGGCGTTTGAACGAATAGCCCATCATCAAGCCGGCGACCAGTGCCGAGACAAAAATGCCGGTACCTGCCATCGACAATACATTGAAGTTGAAAACGGCAGCTTCAAGGAAAGGCTCTTTTGCAACAGGCGGCATTTTCATGACCATCTTGTGCAAGCCTTCGATCGGATACTTCCAGGACCAGACCGCATCAATCGCTTTCTTGAAGAATGGCGTACCCCAGATAAACACGAATACCGACAGGATCACCCATGGCATCCATGATTTCGCTACGCTGATGCCGGCGACTACCGAGTTGTCCTCGGTAACTGGCTCGTCCTTGATGTCATCCTTGGAATTGTCATGGCGATTGCGCAAAGCAGTCGTGGTCCAGATCGTCTTTGGTTTCCATACCTTCAGGAACAGCGTCAGCGAACCCATCGAAACGATCGCTGCGATCACGTCCACCAGCCATGGGCCGTGATAATTGGAGACCAGGAACTGAGGCACTGCGAATGACACACCGGCGATCAGAATCGCCGGCCAGATTTCACGCATGCCGCGGAAGCCGGCGAATGCCCAGATCAGCCAGAACGGCACCAGCACCGAGAAGAATGGCAATTGACGGCCTATCATCGCAGACAGGTCGAGCAAATCGAGGCCGGTAACCGAGGCCAGCGCGATAACAGGTGCACCCAGCGCGCCATAAGCGACTGGTGCCGTGTTGGCGATCAGCGCCAGGCCGGAAGCAGCCAAAGGCGAAAAGCCGAGGCCGATCAGGATCGCACCAGTCACTGCCACCGGTGTGCCGAAACCGGCTGCACCTTCAAAGAAAGCGCCGAAACAGAAAGCAACCAGCAGCAATTGCAGGCGACGATCTTCGGTAATGCCACTGATACTGTTCTGCAAGACCTTGAAATAACCATTCAGCGTGGTCAAACGGTGCAGGAAGATGATGTTGAGGACGATCCAGCCGATAGGGAACAAGCCCGCAGCTATACCGTAGCCTGCCGCCTTGCCGGCCATCGCGACCGGCATGCCGAATACGAAGGCGGCAATCACGATGCCGACCACCAGCGCCAGACCGGCCGCCAGATGAGCTTTCATGTGGAAAAATGCAAGTGCTGCCAGCAACACTGCTACTGGTATACCCGCAGCCAGTGTCGAAAGTCCGAAACTGTTAAGCGGATCGTAAATCTGTTGCCATATCATGGTCTTTTTCCTTTGTTTAGGTCACTACTATTGTCTTCCATCCTTGCTGATCGTTGCAGCAATAGGCGTCTGCTACGATAGCAGCCGCCGCCTGACACGTTGATGAATAAATTTAATGTGTGGATGAAATATTTTGATAGCTGAGGGCCTTGTGATTCAGACAGTTTTGTTGTGCTTTTGCAAGATGCAAAATTCAAACGCGAAAGAGAGTAGAACTTTCCATCATTTGAAACAATTTCTGAAGCGGCTTGTTCAGCTTGGGGAACGTGGCAGAGCAAGCTTGTGATGCTGCTCTGCAACTAGTGTGGCTCAGCTGCGGAACAGATTCAATATACCGTCCAGACCGACAAAATTCAATGCAATATCAGCTTGCGCGCGCACGATGGGTTTGGCGCGAAACGCGACCGACATCCCGGCGATGCCCATCATCTGCAAATCATTGGCGCCGTCGCCCATCACGATCGCCTGCTGCGGCGAGATGTGTAGTGCCTTGCAGACGCGTTCCACAGTCGCTTTCTTTTCTACGCCATCGACGATGCCATCGATGACATGGCCGGTCAGCTTGCCGTCGATTATTTCGAGCCGGTTCGAATGCGTGTAGTCGAGTGCCAGGCGCTGCTGCATGCGCTCGGTGAAGAAGGTAAAGCCGCCGGAGACCAGCAGGGTTTTGATGCCGGCGGCCTGCACGCCAGCCAGCATTTTTTCTGCGCCGGGTGACAGTGCGAGGCGTTCGTCGTAGACGCGTTGTAAGGCGCCGGCGTCCAGCCCCTTGAGCAGGGCGACGCGCCGGGTCAGGCTTTCCTTGAATTCGATTTCGCCGCGCATCGCTGCTTCGGTGATTTCTGCGACTTGCGGTTTCAAGCCTTGCATGTCGGCGATTTCATCTATGCATTCGATCGTGATCAGGGTCGAATCCATGTCCATCGTCAGCAACTTGAAATCCGCCAGCGAACGCTCGTGTTCGATGAAGGCATAGTCAAGTTGCGCGGCCCATGCCGCCATATCGATTTGCGATTTCACCTCATCGTTGTAGCTGACATTCATGCAGCGATAGGCATGCTCGCCGATGGCGACAATTTCGCGCGGACGGGCAAGGCCGGCGATGCGTTCGACGATATGACGTTGTGCGGTCAAGCCTTGCAGGATCAGGTTCATGGTCGTGTGTGTTGATGCAATTTAATTCAGTAGCGAACGGATGGTGGTCTTGATCTGCGCCACGCGCGCAGCCAGATCCGGCATGTTGGCAGTGATGCGCAATTTGTCCTGGCCATGCAGTTTGATGTGACGGTTCTTTTGGATCAGTTCTATGATGCGCATCGCATCGATAGGCGGATTCGGCTCGAAATGCAGGGTCGCCGACTCTGCATGCGCATCGATCTTGATGATGCCGACCGGCACTGCGGCCACGCGCAGCCTGTGGGTTTCCACCAGCGCTTGCGCGGCATCCGGCAGTTTGCCGAAGCGGTCTATCAATTCTTCCTGCAAGTCATTGACGGCTTCCTGCGTTTTGCAATTGGCCAGACGCTTGTAGAGCGACAGCCGCTCATGCACGTCGCCGCAATAGGTGCTCGGCAGCAGCGCAGGCACATGCAGGTTGATCTCTGTGGTGCTCGACAGTGGCGCTGCCAGATCGGGTTCCTTGCCATTCTTAAGCGCGCGTACCGCTTCATTCAACATGTCTGAATACAGCTGGAAGCCGATCTCGGTCATTTCGCCGGATTGCTCGTCGCCCAGTACTTCACCAGCGCCGCGGATTTCCAGGTCGTGCATCGCGAGATAGAAGCCGCTGCCGAGTTCTTCCATTTGCTGGATCGCGTCAAGACGACGCTGCGCCAGCTTGGTCAAGCCTTGTACGTCGTGCACCAGCAGGTAGGCATAGGCTTGATGGTGCGAGCGTCCGACCCGGCCGCGCAATTGATGCAATTGCGCCAGGCCGAACTTGTCGGCGCGGTGCATGATGATGGTGTTGGCGGTCGGCACGTCGATGCCGGTTTCTATGATCGTCGTGCATAGCAGGATGTTGAAACGCTGCGCGACGAAATCGCGCATGATGCGTTCCAGGTCGCGCTCGTGCAACTGGCCGTGGGCGACGCCTATGCGTGCTTCCGGCATCAGTTCTTCCAGCATCGCCTTGCGATTCTGTATCGTCTCGACTTCATTGTGCAGGAAGTAGACTTGTCCGCCGCGCTTCAATTCGCGCAGGCAGGCTTCGCGGATCACTGAATCGTTTTCGCTGCGCACGAAAGTCTTGATGGCCAGGCGTTTTTGCGGTGCGGTAGCGATGATGGAAAAATCGCGTAAGCCTTCCAGCGCCATCCCCAGCGTGCGCGGGATAGGTGTGGCGGTCAGCGTCAAGACGTCGACTTCGGCGCGCAAGGCTTTCAGCGCTTCCTTTTGCCGCACGCCGAAGCGATGTTCTTCATCGATGATGACCAGGCCCAGGCGGGAAAACTTGACGTCCGGCGACAGCAGCTTGTGGGTGCCGATCACGATGTCGAGCGTGCCATCGGCCATGCCCTTGAAAGCCTGCGTGATTTCCTTTCCGCTGCGGAAACGCGACAGTTCGGCGATGCGCACCGGCCAGTCGGCAAAGCGGTCGGCGAAGGTTTGTGCATGCTGCTCTGCCAGCAGCGTGGTCGGCGCCAGGATGGCAACCTGCTTGCCGCCGAGTACGGCGACGAAGGCGGCGCGCAAGGCCACTTCAGTCTTGCCGAAACCGACGTCGCCGCAGATCAGGCGATCCATAGGCTTGCCGCTGGTCATGTCCTTGATGACGGCATTGATCGCGGCGGCCTGGTCTACCGTTTCCTCGAAGCCGAAGCTTTCGGCGAAGGCTTCGTAATCGTGGGCTGAATATTCAAAGCTGTGGCCTTCGCGCAAGGCGCGACGGGCGTACAGGTTCAGCAATTCGGCGGCGGTATCGCGGACTTTTTCTGCCGCGCGGCGCTTGGCTTTTTCCCACTGGCCGGAGCCCAGCGCATGCAGGGGTGCATCGTCGGGCGATGCGCCCGAGTAACGCGAAATCACATGCAACTGCGAGACCGGCACATACAGCTTGGTGTCCTTCGCATATTCCAGATGCAGGAACTCGGTTTCGCCTTCGCCGAGATCCATGCTGATCAAGCCCATGTAGCGCCCGATGCCGTGATTGATGTGCACCACAGGGTCGCCGATCTTGAGCTCGGACAGGTCGCGCACCATCGATTCGACCTGCGTTGCGCCTTCCTGCTTCTTGCTGCCGACACGGCGGCCCGTGCCGGCATACAGCTCGGTTTCAGTGATGAAGGCAAGGCCGCCCAGCGCATCGCCGAGTTCGAAGCCGGCATGCATGGGCGCCACGCCCAGCATCAATTTTGCCGATGCGGTGCTGAAATCGGCAAAGCCGTCGGCAGTTGCCAGCGGCAAATCGTATTCGTTGAAATACTGCAGCAGCGTTTCGCGGCGGCCGTTGGTTTCGGCACAGATCAGCACGCGCTTGCCGGTTTGCAGCAGGTAGGCGCGTAGATTGACGAGCGGGTCGTCGGCGCGCCGGTTGACGGCGATGTTAGGCAATGGCGCCGACAGTTCGGAGGCGACATCTTCGCTTTGCAATATCCAGCGACCATAAGGTTTGGCCAGCGTGAAGAAATTTTCATCGCTGAGGAATATCTGTTCCGGCGCCAGCAGCGGGCGCTCGCGATCCGACTTGAGGAAGCGATAGCGCGATTGTGTATCGTCCCAGAAGCGCTTGATCGCGGCATCGATATCGCCGACCAGCGCAAACGTCGTATCCGTGGGCAGATAATCGAACAGCGTCTTCGTTTCTTCAAAAAATAGCGGCAGATAATATTCGATGCCGGCCGATGCAATGCCGCTGCCGATATCCTTGTAAATCATCGAGCGCGATGGATCGCCTTCGAACAATTCGCGCCAGCGGCCGCGGAAGGCGGTGCGGGCTTCTTCATCCATAGGGAATTCGCGCGCCGGCAGCAGGCGTACTTCCTTGACCGGGTATAGCGAGCGTTGTGTATCGGCGTCGAAGGTGCGTATCGTGTCTATCGTGTCGCCGAACAGGTCGATCCGGTAGGGCAGGATAGAGCCCATAGGAAAGATATCGATCAAGCCGCCGCGTACCGAATATTCGCCGGGCGACATCACTTGCTTGACCGGGCTGTAGCCGGCGAGCTGCAACTGTGCTTTCAGCTTCGCTTCATCCAGCGTTTCGCCCTGCTTGAAGAAGAAGGTATAGGACGCGAGGAAGGAGGGCGGCGCCATGCGCACCAGCGCCGTGGTGGCCGGCACGATCAATACATCGCATTGCGCATTCAATACTTCATACAGGGTCGCCAGGCGCTCAGACACCAAGTCCTGGTGCGGCGAGAAGGCGTCGTAGGGCAGCGTTTCCCAATCCGGCAACAGATGGCAGCGCAATCCACCTTGCTCTTTGCCGAACCACGGGATTTCAGCCTGCAGGCGCTGCGCATCGCTGGCGTTGGCGACGACCACCGTCAACATGCGTTTTTGCGATTTCAGTTCCGCTGCAGCTTGCGCCAATACATAAGCGTCTGCCGAACCGTGTACCGGGGGCAGTGCAAAACGCGAGCCGGGCTTGGGGAGAGATTTTTTTAGGTCGAATGACATCAAGTAATGACATTAAGAAATGTCAGGGTGGTCAAAAAGCGCGGCATAATTGCTGTCGCGTACTTAATTTGACAGTGAAAAATTATGATGCGATTATAAACCAAGCCCTACCCTGAAGTTCTTCTTCGCTTGGGCGCGTGCGCGATCCGAATGCCGATTCCCCCTACAACAGAGCGCACCCGTGCACCTTCCCCTGATTACCCGATGACATTAGCCCGCTATTTCGCCCTGATTCCCGCCGCCGGCGTTGGCGCGCGCATGGGCGGGAATATCCCCAAACAGTATGCGCAGCTGGCCGGAAAAACCATGCTGCACCATGTGCTGGCGAGGTTTTCCAGCGCGGCATCGATTGCGCATACCTTTGTCGTGGTGAGCCCGGACGATGCCTATATCGATGCCACGCTGGCCGGTTTGCCTGCCGGTAAACACAACATCACGGTATTGCGTGTCGGTGGCGCGACCCGGCAGTTGTCGGTATTGAATGGCTTGCACGCAATGCGCGAGGCAATTGGCGATGATGACTGGGTGCTGGTGCACGATGCTGCACGTCCGGGCCTCAGCATAGAATTGATAGACAAGTTGATACTGGACTTGCAGGACGATGAAGTCGGCGGCTTGCTGGCGCTGCCTGTGGTCGATACCTTGAAGCGTGCCGGCAGCCGGGGACGGGTCGAGCTGACCGTGCCACGCGAACACCTGTGGGCGGCACAGACACCGCAAATGTTCCGTTACGGATTGTTGCTGCGCGCGCTGGAGCAGGCGGTGATGGTGACCGATGAAGCAGGCGCCATCGAAGCGCTGGGCCTGCAGCCAAAACTGGTGGCAGGCCATGTACGCAATTTCAAGGTGACGCTGCCGCATGATGTGGCGCTGGCCGAGCTTTATTTGAAAGGATTAGTATGACCAACCGGATACCTGCCGTGCTGCCATTCCGTATCGGCCAGGGTTACGACTGCCATGCGCTGGTCGAAGGCCGCAAGCTGATCATAGGCGGCGTGACGATCCCGCATACGACAGGTTTGCTCGGCCATTCGGATGCCGATGTGTTGTTGCATGCGATTACCGATGCCTTGTTTGGTGCGGCGGCATTGGGCGATATAGGACGGCATTTCCCTGATACGGCAGTCGAGTTTGCCGGTGCCGATTCGCGCGTCTTGCTGCGCGAAGCAGTCAAGCGTGTGGCAGCAGCAGGTTTTCGCATCGGCAATGTGGATGCGACCATCATTGCGCAAAGACCGAAGATGGCGCCGCACATAGCGCAAATGGTGGCCCATGTAGCCGAAGATCTGGGCGTGGCGATCAACCAGGTCAACATCAAGGCGAAAACCAATGAAAAACTGGGCTACCTGGGGCGCGAAGAAGGAATCGCTGCCGAAGCGGTGGTGCTGATTTACCAAATATAATAAAAACCGCTGAAATTTATTCGTCTTCCCTCTGTCTACTTAACGGTATTGATTTTTAACTAAAAATTTGCCTGAAAGGTTATAAACATGTCGAATGAAGGCTATCACGAGCCAGTTGATAAACTGTCTGCAGCAACCATGGATATGCACAGGGCGATTACTTCGCTGATGGAAGAGCTGGAGGCTGTCGACTGGTATAACCAGCGGGTCGA
>CXWL01004256.1_pt1 | contig 17181 bp, 17 predicted proteins | sample 590931 | NCBI WGS metagenome assembly CXWL01 (sample SAMEA3498368, study PRJEB10139) | groundwater metagenome | biome: water well; material: biofilm material | place: Germany | collected 2015-04-27 | reverse complement strand
GTCTGGGCCTGCTCGAGCGCCAGCGCAGCCTCGGCCCTGGCGGCGGAGGTGACCGAAGCCGCCTCGACGCCGGCCTTCGACCGGATCGCCGACGCCTCGGCCTGAGCGTCGGCAACCGCCGCGTCGGCAGTTCGCTGGGCGAGCAGCAGCGTGCGACTGATGTTCTCGGTGTCATCCGACACCGTCGGCGACACCGCGACGCCGTGCTGCGATGCATCCTGCAGCTTGGCGATGGCAGCCCGGGCCCTCGCCTCCATGGCCGTCGCCTGCTGCTGCGAGGCCTCGAGGCTGCCCGAGACGTCGATGAGATACGCGCGCACCTCGTCGGGGTCGTATCCGCGCTTGACGGTTTTGAATGTGGCTGCGGCGACAGCCTGCGGGCTCAGTTCCATCTGGTCATGTTAGGCCGGACGAGCGCGTGCAGCCGCGTCTCAGTCGAGCGGGTCGGCGCCGTACGAGCTGCCCCGCGAGCCGGCCGGCTTCAGCAGGTACACGCCCGACGCGACCTTCTCCATGGTGCCATCGAGGCCGTAGCAAAGACCCGATGCGAAATCGATGAGCCGTCGCGACACTTCGCGATCGGTGGCTTCGAGGTTCATGATCACCGGCTGCCCGTCTTTGAACTTGTCGGCGATCTCTTGCGCCGAGTCGAAGCGCCGCGGGCGCACGGTGTGCGGGTCGGAGCTCATCGAGGAACCTCCTCGCGGTGCGCCTGCGGCGCGCGCCGGGTTGATCGGACGTGGATGCACGCTGGAATCGTCGGCGGCAGGCATCGGTCGACGCCCCACCGGATCGGCATCGCGCGAGGGGAAGCTCGGCCGTGCCGGCACGGTGCGCACGGAAACGTCGTCGTAGTCCGGGGCGGCGCGTTGGCCGCGCACTGCCGACTCGTCGGAGCGCGGTTGCCGGGACCGGACAGGCCGCGGCTCGGGCTCCGGTGGCAGGTCGTAGTCGTCGTAGGCATCGTCGGGACCAAGCCCGAGATAATCCATTGCCCTCTTCCAGATCGACATCAACCCTCCTCCTGGCCGGTTGAGGCTAGCTCATCGCGTCACCGACGAGGTGGACGAGCACCGAACAACGCACTGCCGACTCGCACCTGGGTGGACCCTTCGCCGACGGCAAGCTCGAGGTCGTCGGTCATGCCCATCGAGCAGACTGCGAGACCGAGCGAGTCGACGAGGCGGCGCACCGCGCCGAACCCGGCCCGCGTTGTCGTCTCGCCCGCCCCGGTTGGGCCGACCGTCATCAGGCCGATGGGCACCAGGCCGAGCTGCGCGCATTCGTCGACGAGCGGTGGCGCGTCGCGCAGTGAGCACCCCCCCTTGCCGAGATCGACGAAACCGTCGTCGTTCGGTGTGATGACCTGCACGAGCACGCGCGCTCCCGGCGCGCGCCGAGCGAGTTCGCGGGCCAGCGACACCCGGTCGACGGTCTCGTACACGTCGACGAACGGGGCGATCATGCGCACCTTGTTCGATTGGAGCTGGCCGATGAAGTGCACCGGCGGGCGTTCGACGAGCATCGCCAGCTTGGACACGAGCTCCTGGGCGTAGTTCTCACCGATCGCGTCGCATCCGGCGGCGACCGCAGCCACGACGGCGTCGAGCCCGAAGGTCTTGGTGACCGCGACCACACGCACATCGGCCCCGCCCGCCCGCTCGATCCGGGCGCGCACGGCTGCTAACCGTTCGGCGACCTGCTCAGCGGTGATGCTCGCCGGCATCGCCAAGTCGGTCCGCCGAGGACCGCCGGATCATTTCAGGAACGAGGGGACGTCGAACTCGTCGTCGTCCTCGAGCGGGCCTGTGGCGTCGTCGGCGAACAGGTCCTTCAGCGCCGACGACGGCTTCGAGTCGACGGACTTGAGGCTGGTTCGGACCGCCGGCGCGCCGGCATCCCAGCGATCGAAGCCGGCGGCGATGACGGTGACCTTGACCTCGTCGCCCATCTCGTCGTCGATCACCGTGCCGAAGATGATGTTGGCGTCGGCGTGAGCGACACCGTGGATGATCTCGGCTGCCGCGTTCATCTCGAACAGTCCCATGCTGGACGGACCCGTGATGTTCAACAGGATGCCCCGCGCCCCATCGATGGCGGCCTCGAGCAACGGGCTGGAGATCGCCGACTTGGCTGCCACGACGGCCCGGTTCTCGCCACTTGCCTGGCCGATGCCCATCAAGGCCGACCCGGCACTGGCCAGGATCATCTTGACATCGGCGAAGTCGGTGTTGATCAGGCCGGGAGTGGTGATGAGGTTGGTGATGCCGGAGACACCCTGCAGCAGCACCTCGTCGGCCATCTTGAAGGCGTTCAGGACGCTCGTCTTCTCGTTGGCCACGGTGAGCAAGCGGTCGTTGGGGATGACGATGAGCGTGTCGACCTTCTCCTTCAGCTTCTGCACCCCCGTGTCGGCCTGCACGGCACGGCGGCGCCCTTCGAAGGTGAACGGTCGGGTGACGACCCCGATGGCCAGTGCACCCATGCTGCGGGCGACCTCGGCAATGATCGGCGCCGCGCCGGTGCCGGTGCCGCCACCCTCGCCGGCGGTGATGAACACCATGTCGGCGCCCTTGATCATCTCTTCGATCTCGTCGCGATGCTGCTCGGCGGCGGCACGGCCCACCTCGGGGTCGCTACCGGCGCCGAGGCCACGAGTGAGATCGCGGCCCACATCGAGCTTGACATCGGCGTCGCTCATGAGCAGCGCCTGGGCATCGGTGTTGACGGCGATGAACTCGACACCCTTCAGGCCGGCGTCGATCATCCGGTTGACGGCATTGACCCCGCCACCGCCGACTCCGATGACCTTGATGACGGCGAGATAGTTCTGTGGGGCGCCGGCCATCAGCGTGACCTCCAGCTTTCTGGACGAGTGGTTCGACTGACACGTGTGTCGGTGGAGTGCATGACGGTCCGATCGTAACGAATGGCTGTGCATATCGGCACATGCCAGCCCCGGTGGCAACAGTCTTTCACGTCGGGACCGCGAAGACGCGGAACCCCCAGGTCACACCGGATCAACCCTTGGTCACCGAGACGTCGTCGGTGGAGACGTCGAGCCTCACGATGCCCTCGAGACCGTCGCGGACGAGCTTCAGCAGCCGGGCGAGCTTGCTGTCGAGTTGGTCGTAGCCGCCGAGGCGCACCTCGACGTCGCCTTGCAGCACGAGTCCGAGGTCGCCAGTGGCGGCGTCGACCGAGGCCGTCCGGGTGATCGACCTGATCTCCCCCGGCAGTGCGCTGACCATCTGCGCAGCGGCGGCGAAGGGGAGGCCGGCAAAGCCGCCGACCTCGGTGTCGGGCGCCGGACCGGTGAGCAGCATGTAGTGGACGGGTTGGCCCTCGATCACGTCGAGCACCCGGCCCTCGCGGTCGATCACCCGGTACCGCCCGTCGGACCCCTGGAACGTGGCCAGCGGCTGGCGCTCGCGGATGTCGACGAACACCGAGTCGGGGAACTGTCGCCGCACGACGGCGACCTCCACCCACGAGATCGCCTCGAGCGCTCGTTCGGCCCTGGCCGTGTCGACGAGCAGGACCGGCTCACCGACCATCGAATCGATCACGGCCTGGAGCTGCGCCTGATCGGTGTAGACGGTCCCTTGCACCTCCACGTTCTTCACCGAGAACAACGACGACGCGAACACGGCCAGCACGGCCACTATCGCCAGCAGCACTCCCACCCCGAGGGCGACCCAGATCAGGCGGCGGCGGCCTTGAGCACGCTTGACGGCGATTCGNNCAGGGCGCGGATCGGCGCGGGGGACGACCGCTGCCAGCTGCTCATCGTCGAGGTAGAGCGCGTCGGGGAGGTCGTCGGTGCCTCCGATGACGATGGTGGCCCGGGCTTGTCGCGGCACATCCAGGCTGAGGTCGGCGAGCTCTGTGGTCGGGTCGTAGGGGTTCACCGCCGTTCCAGCGCGCTCGGGGTCGACCACCGACGAGTCAGATTGCTCGGTCTCGGTTCCCCCAGCGGTTTCCTGGCCCGACCCGAAGGCCTGCTTCAACTCGTCGAGCACCGAGTCGGGGACGAACTCCCCAGAGGGCTGCGTCGGCTCGCTCACCACTTCACCCCAGCCTGGACCTCGACGTCGATCTCGGGGAACCCGATCAGCCGCACCTCGCTACGAAGCTGGTGACCCGTGGCTTCGGCCACCTGCGTGCGCACGGCGATGATCACGTCGAGCACGTCTCGCGCCCGTGCACCTTCGTCGGCCTGGATGAAGTTGGCGTGCTTCAGGCTCACGTGGGCCGAGCCGATGCGGAAACCACGAAGCCCGAGCGCGTCGATCAGCGCGCCGGCCGCCACCTCACCGGGCACCGGGTTGACGAAGACCGACCCCGCGTTCTGGCCACCCGGCTGGTGCTCGCGCCGCCATCGCACGATCTCCTCGAGCTCTACCTCCGAGCGGGACTGCTCCCCCACCTGGAGCTGCATCGCGGCCGACAGCACCAGCTGATGCTCGGCCAGGTCGGAACCTCGGAACCGGAGCCCGAGCCCGGACGCCGGCAGCGTGACCGCGCTCCCCCGGTGCAGATCGAACAGGTCGATCGTGAGCAACGACGCGGCGATGTCGGAACCATGACCACCCGCGTTCATCCTCACGCCGCCGCCCACCGAGCCTGGAACGCCAACGGCCCACTCCAGCCCGGACAGCGACGCGGCAACGGTTCGCCGAGCGAGCACCGGCAAGCTGGCGGCCGCTCCGGCAACGACGCGACGAGTGACCGGATCGATGATGATGTCGGCCCAAGACGAGCCGAGCACGATGGCGATGCCGGCAAAGCCCTCATCGGCGATGAGCAGGTTGGACCCGCGGCCCACCACGAGAACCGGCAGGCCCGATTCGTGGACGGCTTCGTGCACCTTGACGAGATCGTCGACGGTCGTCGGGCGGACTAGCAGCGCCGCAGGCCCACCGACCCGGTACGTCGTGAGCGGGGCGAGCACCACCCCGCGGGCACCGAGGTCGCCGAGCACCCGACCAGCCACCTCGACGGCCGATGCGAGCGGCGTCACCCGCCCTCACCGCCATCGACCGGCGCTCGCTCCGCACGCCGTTCGATCACCTCGTCGGGGAACGATGCGATGTCGCCGCAGCCCATCGAGATGCACACGTCGCCCGGCCGCAGCTCGGACGCGACGAAGTCGATCAGGTCCTGGCGGCGCGGCAGCCAGACCACACGATGTTCGGGATGGCGGTCGACCACGGCGTTCACCACGAGCTTGCCGGTCACGCCGGGAATCGGTTCGGTTCCACTCGGGTAGATGTCGGTGAGCACGACGAGATCGGCATCGACGAAGGAATCGGCGTAGTCGGGCCACATGATCGCCATCCGGTTGAACCGGTTCGGCTGGAACACGGCGACGACTCGTTGCCAGCCGTCACCGCTCGATCTTGCGGCCGCCAGCACCGTCGATATCTCGGTCGGAAGATGGGCGTAGTCGTCGACCAGGGTCGCCCCCCGGGACACGCCGCGCAGATCGAAGCGCCGCGCCACACCACCGAACCGGGCCAGCGCAGCCGCCGCCGTGGCGAAGCCGACGCCGATCTCCAGCGCGAGCGCGATGGCACCCGTCGCGTTGCGGACGTTGTGGATGCCGCGCAACGGAAGCTCGACGATGCCAAGGCGCACGCCACGCTGCTCGACCACGAACCGCAACGATCCAGCCACCTCCTCGATGTCGGTGGCCCGAACGGCAGCTCCTTCACCGGTCCCGTAGGTGACGGCCGCGTGAACGTCGGCGAGCTCGCGACACACGGGGTCGTCGAAGCACAACACCTTCGGTCCGGGTACCTGCCCCAGATACGTGTCGAAGCTGTGCCGGATCGCCGCGAACGTTCCGTAATGATCGAGGTGATCGACCTCGACGTTGGTGACGACCGTGCCGTCGAGCGGGAGCTCCAGATGAGTCCCATCGCTCTCGTCGGCTTCGACGACGAGCCAGTCGCTGCCGGTCCACTGCGCACCGGTGCCGGTGTCGGTGACATCGCCGCCGATGATGAAGCTCGGTCGAAGCCCCGCCTCGGCAAGTATCAACATCAGCATCGAGCTGGTGGTCGTCTTGCCGTGAGTACCGGCGACCCCCAGCGATCTGGCCCGTTCGCAGATCGATGCAAGCATCCCAGCCCTTCTCAGGGTCGTAACTCCAGCCGCGCGTGACTGATCGAGCTCGACGTTCCGATCGGGCACTGCGGTGCTGTAGGTGACCGCATCGCAGCCATCGACGTGGCTCCGGTGATGCCCCACGTGCACGCCTACGCCGCCGGCGCGGAGCCTGTCGAGGATCGGTCGCTCGCGAATGTCGCTACCACTGACGGTGTGCCCCATCTCGGCGAGCACGATCGCGATCGCGCTCATGCCGGGGCCACCAACACCCACGACGTGGATCCGCTGTGGTCGCGACAGGTCGATCGGCGCCTGCGGACGGTTCATCTCGTAGCGACCTCATCGATGAGCTCGATCAGCGAATCGCCGCGGTGGCGATCCCCCTGCCGATAGGCGCGTCGAGACATGCCGGCCAGCCGCTCGGGGTTGTCGAGCAGCTCTTCGATCGTGGCGCACAACCGATCGGCGGTGAGGTCGGTCTGCTCCACGAGAATCGCCGCACCGTGGTCTGCCAGCGTGCGTGCGTTGTCGACCTGGTGGTTCGCCGCCGCGCCGGGCCACGGTACGAGGATCGCCGGCGTACCGGTGGCCGCGAGCTCGGCGATCGTGCTGGCGCCGGCCCGTGTGATCATGAGATCGGACGCGGCGTACAGCTGGGGCATTCGGTCGTCGTAGCCGATCACGCGGTACATGATGCCCGCTGGATCGTCCCGTGCGGCTGCCGCCGTGGCGAGCCACCGGTCACCCACCACGTGGTGCACGAACAGGTCGGCACGCTGCGACCATCGTTCGACCAGCCCGAACACGACGTCGTTGAGCGGTCGCGCGCCGAGCGAGCCGCCGAGCACGGCGATCACGAACCGGTCGGCAGGGATGTCGAGCGAACGGCGGGCGTCGTCGCGATCGGACTCACGGTCGACGGCGATGATCTCCCGGCGGATCGGAGCACCGGTGGTGCGGGTTCGCGGCAAGGGCGAGTCGGCGAACGCTGCGGCCACCGCCGCGGCCCAACGAGCGCTCAGCCGCGAGGCGAGCCCGGGCCGGCGGTCGTAGCTCACCACCACCACCGGTACGCGGCACAGGCGCGCCGCGAAGGTGGCCGGCATGCTGGCGTACCCGCCCACGTTCACGACCACTGCGGGGCGCAGGCGGCGCAGCAACCGGCGGGCCTGCAAGGTGGCCCGCAAGAGCTTCGGGAAGAACGAGAGGTTGCGACGCGACAGGCTCCGCTGCAAGCCCACCACGTCGAGCAGCGTGTTCGCATAGCCGGTCGGGGGCAGCAGGCGGGTCTCGATGCCATGGCAGGTGCCCACGTAGTGAAGGGATTGGGCGGGATGCCCGGCGGCTACCAACCGGTCCATGATCGCGATCGCCGGAAGTGCGTGACCGGACGTGCCGCCCCCGCTGACGACCGCATGACAACCAACGACAGGGTCGAGCCCCGGCGTCGCCGGGCCGGTCATTTCGCGTGACGGGCGACGTTCAACAGCAGCCCGACCGCGGCCATGCACACGAACAGCGAACTGCCGCCCGCCGAGAAGAACGGCAGTGTGAGACCTGTGACCGGCATGAGCCCGATGACGCCGCCGATGTTGATCACCGTCTGGACGACGAACCAGCCGACGATGCCTCCGGCGAGCAACATGCCGAACCGGTCGCGGGCGGCCAATGCGATCTGCACGCCGCAGTAGGTGAGCACCACGAATCCGCCGACGACGGCGACCACCCCGATCAGCCCCAGCTCCTCGGCGATGACGGCGAAGATGAAGTCGCTGTGCGCCAGCGGGAGGAAGTCGCCGAGCTTGTTCAAGCCACGACCGGGTCCGGCGCCGGTGGTACCGCCCTGGGCGACCGCGATCATGGCCTGGTACGTCTGGTAGCTGAGGTGATCGCGATTGCCGGTGATGTCGAGGAACGCGGTGAACCGGTTGAACCGGCGCTGACTGGCGAAGACGAAGAACATCGCCGCGCCCGTGGACGCGGCGCCCGCGCCGAGCATCGGCACGAGCGGCGTTCCACCGATGAACGCAACCGCGAAGACGATCGCGCCGAGCACGATCGCTGTGCCGAGGTCGGCCTGCAGCATGCACATGCCCGATCCGAGAGCGGCAACCAGGATCGTCGGCGCGAGCGTGCGGCGCAGGTCGTGCATCTCGGACTCGCGCCGGGTGAGCAGGTCGGCGCAGTACAGCAGGACGGCGAGCTTCAAGAACTCCGAGGGTTGGAAGCTGAGCGACCCGAGCGACACCCAGGCGCGGGCGCCATTGACCTCGGTGCCGATGCCGGGCACGAACGGCAGCATCATCAGTGCCGAGGCGCCGATCAGACCGGGCACCACCAGCCGCCTCCAGAACGTGTAGGGGACCTTGGCACACACCCAGAGTGCGATCGTGCCCAGCACTGCCCACACGGCCTGGCGGTTGAAGATCCTCCACGGCGAGTAGCCCTTGTGGAACTGCTGGATCGACGACGCCGAGAGCACCATCACGAGGCCGAGCATGACGAACACGGCGACGACGAGACCGGTCACGTAGTAGGCCGTCGGTGGCGGGCCGTTGGGAGGCGCCAGTGACCTCTGCGCGGTCGGGTGCCGGCGCAACGCGGCAGCCCGTGCCGACGCCTGGCGACGGCGATCGCCGATGAGGGTGCTGTTGGCACTCATCGAGGGTCTGTCCCCGCCCGATGGTGCTCGGTCACGGCCCGCCGGAAGTCGTCGCCGCGTGCGGGGTATCCGCCCGCCGGGTACCAGTCGAAGCTCGCGCACGCCGGCGACAAGACCACCGCGTCACCCGGCCGAGCCACCGCGGCAGCCCGCGCCACCGCGTCGTCCATCGTGGTCGCGCGCAGCACCAAACCACAGCGACCGGCGAACGCCGCGGCGACCTCGTCGGCTGATTCCCCGATCGCCACCACGGCCCTGATCCGCCCGGCCTCGGCGGCCAGTGACGCCAGGTCGAGGCCCTTGTTGCGACCCCCGGCGATCAGCACCAGCGACTGGAACGACCGGATCGCAGTGAGCGCGGCGTGCGGCGACGTGGCCTTCGAATCGTTGTACCACGCGACGCCGGCGAACTCACCGACGGGTTCGATCCGGTGCGGCGGGAACCGGAACGCGGCCAGCCCGGCATCGACCTGCTCGGGTCGAACGAGACCGCTCTCGATGCACGCCGCGGCGGCAGCGAGCGCGTTGGTGAGGTCGTGCGGGAACGTGCGCGACAACGACGCCGATTCGGCGAAGGCCCCCTGCGGACCGGCCAGCAACAACCGCCCCTCATCGTCGGCAGTGCGGTAATCGGCGTGATCGAGGCCGAAGGTGACGTGCCTCGCCGGCGCCATCGCCAGATGACCCATCACCGCTCGATCGCCCGACCATCCAACCGCGACATCGGTGGAGCGCTGGTAGCGCCACACGTTGGCCTTGGCGCGTTCGTAGCTAGCCAGCGACGAGTGCCAGTTCTGGTGGTCGGGGGCAAGGTTCAACCAGATCGCCGCCTCGGCCCGGAAGCTGCGCAACCACGACAGGCGAAAGCTGCTGCACTCGACTGCGAATGCGTCGACATCGTGGTCGAGCGCGGCGATGAGCGGCACTTCGGTGTTGCCGACTGCAGCAGCCTTCACGCCTGCCGCGTCGAGCATCGCCGCCACCATCATGGTGGTGGTGGTCTTGCCGTCGGTGCCGGTAATCGCGATCATCGGCCGCGCCCCACCGGGTCGCTCCTGCTCCCATTCGTAGGCGAGGTCGATCTCGGTGCGCAGCGGCACATCCAGCTCGAGTGCCGTGGTGACGACGGCATGGGTCTCGGGCACGCCTGGCGCCGGGGCCACTGCATCGACCGAGCGCACCAGCCGCCGGATCGCATCGGAATCGGGAGCCTCGATCAGCTCGGTGCCCAGCTCGGAAGCGATCTGGCGGCGCTCGTCGGTCGCTGTGTCGTCGGCGACGAGCACCCTGACGCCACGGCCGACGAGTGCTCGCGCAGTGGCCACGCCGGTGATCGCCATGCCGTACACCAGCACGCTTCCAGGCATCGTCGGCGTGCTCACCGGAGGTTCTCCAACCTCGTGAAGTCGCCGATGAAGATCGCCAGAGCAGTGGCCACGCAGATGGCCTGGATGATCCAGAACCTGATGATGACAGTGGTCTCCGGCCAGCCCACCAGCTCGAAGTGGTGATGCACGGGTGACATGCGGAACAGGCGCCGCTTGCGACCCGACGCCTTGAACACACCCATCTGGATCGCCACCGATCCGGCCTCGATCACGTTGATCCCGCAGATCAGGACGAGCAGCAACTGGGTGTTGGTGCCGAGTGCCATGAACGCCAGCGCTGACCCGACCCCGAGCGCCCCGACATCGCCCATGATGATCCGCGCCGGCGCCGCGTTGAACCACAGGAACCCGCCGCACGCGCCGGCGAACGCGGCCGCGACGACGGCGAGGTCGAGGGGGTTCACCACGCCGGCGTAGATGTCGGGGTTGCGGAACGCCCAGTACGCGATGATCGTGAAGGCGAGGAAGCTCATCATCGCCGACCCTCCGGCAAGGCCGTCGAGGCCGTCGGTGATGTTCACCGCGTTCGTGGTGGCCCAGACGATCAGGCCGGCCCAAACCACCCAGACTGCCCATTGAAGCGTCCAGCCGGGCGACGTCGCCCGCGTCAACGACAGCGTGAGGCTGATTCCCGTCCCCGAGGCCAACCACCACGCCATCAGGACGGCCAACCCCAGGGTGATGTAGCCCTTGCGCTTCCAGAAGATGCCCCGGTTGTGAGCCCTGGTGACCTTGATGTAGTCGTCGAGCAGGCCCATCGCTGCCATCACCAGGATGCCGCACCACATGATCATCGCCTGGGTCGAGAACACCAGACCGTGCCGAGCATGTGCTGCGAACCAGCCGACGAACGCGGCCCCGATGATGGCCAGGCCGCCCATCGTCGGCGTTCCCTGCTTGTGCAGGTGGTGCTCAGGACCGTGATCCTCCTTGCCGAGGATCGGTTGGCCCTTGCCGCGGGTGCGGAAGAACGTGATCAGTCCACGGGTCGCGATAAGAGCCACCACCATCGCGACGGCGCCGGCGATCATCACCGCGATCATCGATCGCTCCTCAAGATCGAGCGGGCGACGGAACGATCGTCGAAGGGGACGACCTGATCGCCGATGGACTGGGTTGTCTCGTGGCCCTTCCCGGCAACGACGACGATGTCGCCGGCGCCGGCGTGGGCGAACGCGAGAGCGATGGCGGTACGGCGGTCGGCTTCGATCACAACGGTGCCACGGTAGTCGTCGGGTACCCCCGCGACGATGGCACTGATGATCTCAGCCGGATCCTCCGATCGGGGGTTGTCCGACGTGATGACGATCTCGTCTGCGTCGGCGACGGCGGCAGCCGCCATCTCCGGCCGCTTCTCGCTGTCGCGGTCGCCCCCACATCCGAAGACCACGAGCACCCTCCCGTCCACGGTGGTCGCCCGCGCCGCGCGCAGCACCTCACGGATCCCATCAGGGGTGTGCGCGTAGTCGACCACCACCGCGAAGGGTTGGCCCTCGTCGATCGGCTCGAAGCGTCCCGGAACCGGTCCGGCGGCGGAGAGCCCGGCGGCTATCACCGGCTCGGACAGGCCGAGGGCGCGGCACGCTTCGGCGGCGGCGAGGCTGTTGAGCACGTTGAACCCACCGCCCATGCCGACGCTCACCCGTTGCTCGCGCCACCGGTACGAATGGCGAGTGGCACCCACCACGATCTCGGAGACATCGCCGATGGAGCAGGAGCGCATCGGTATCGTTCCAGAATCGAACAGCAGGCGTCCGTGGACGTCGTCGACGTTCACGACGCCGACGTCGGAGAGCGCCGGCTCGAACAGGCGTGCCTTGGCCGCGAAGTACCGCTCGGTCGTGCCGTGCAGATCGAGATGATCACGGCCGAGGTTGGTGAACACGGCGACATCGAAGCGGGTACCGGCGACGCGCTCCAGCGCGAGGGCGTGCGAGGACACCTCCATCACGACCACCTCGACCCCGCTGTCGCGGCAGGCTGCCAGCCGCCGCTGCAGATCGGGAGCCTCCGGGGTCGTGTGCCGGCCGGTGAGCGTGCCGAACACCTCCACCCGCCGGCCCGCGTGACGGAAGACGTCGCCGATCAGCTGNNCAGTGACAGCTCGCGCTCGACGAGCAGCACCGACGCCCCGGCCTCTACCGCTGCGGCCGCGAAGTCGTGACCATCGCTGTGCTCGCCGCGGATGCAGCAGAACATCCAGTGCCGGTCGACCTGGCGCGAGTCGAGGGTGAGGTCGGTCACCACGGCGTCGGCATCGCCGACCAGGCGCACGGCAGGGCCGCCTCGCAGTGCGGCGAGGATCCGGCCGATCGGCTGGTCCACCGTCAGCCCTTCGGGCAACCGCCGCCGACGGGCGGCACGATGTTCATCTCACGCATGATCGTCGGGGCGATCGTCGCGAACACCGGAGCGGCGGCCGTGCCACCGAAGCGCGTGATCTCCTCATCGGCACCCGGTGGTTCGTCGATCGAGATCAGCACCGTCACCTTCGGAGCCTCTGCAGGAAAGAACCCGACGAACGAGGAGTAGTAGGCGCGTTCGCCATCCTCGTTCTCGTAGGTCCCGTTGTCCTGCGCCTTCAGGCCGGTGCCGGTCTTGCCGGCCACGCTGACGCCGTCGACCCTGGCCAACTTGGCGGTGCCGTCGCACACCACGCCACGCATCATCGTGGTCATCTGCTGGGCCACCTCGGGCCTCACCACCTGGTGCGTCTCCGACGGCGGCGTCTCGGTGAGGGTGCCATCGGGGCCGATCGTCGACCTGACGAGCTTCGGCGCCACGTAGACACCGTTGTTGGCCAGCACGTTGATCGCCGCGACGAGCTGGATCGATGTGGAGGCGATGCCCTGCCCGTACGCGACCGTGTACTGCTCGGCGCCCTCCCACTTCGTCCAATCGGCGCCGAGACCCACGGATTCGCCGGGGAAGTCGAGCGCCGTCCTGCTCCCGAGCCCGAAGGCCCTCATGTAGGCACCGAGCTTCTCCTTCTTGTGGCGGAGCGTGTCGGCGATCGTGAGCATCACTTCGACGGTGCCGATGTTCGACGACTTGGTGATGATCTTCGTCACCGGCCAGGTCTCGGTCGGGTGCTCTTCGGCATCGTGCAGGTCGGTGTCGGAGTACCGCTTGCGCCACGGGATCTCGAACATCGTGTCGGGGGTGACGGTGCCTTCGTTCAGCGCGGCTGCCACCGTGACAGCCTTCATGACCGAACCCGGTTCGGCGGCGTCGACGGCGGCGATGTTGCCGTTCGTGACCTTGACGATGCCGTCGTCGCCACGCCGAACGCCGACCATCGCGATCACCTCGCCGCTGTTGGTGTCGTAAACGATGGCCGTGCCACCGCGGGCCTTGAGCTCGGTCACCCGGTTCAGCATCGCCTGTTCAACCGCGAACTGCACCGACCGGTCGAGAGTGAGAACCACGTCGTCGCCGGCAACCGGGGTGACCGTGGTGGCCTCNNCCGGTGAGCACCGCGTCGTACTGCTTCTCGAGACCGGCGATTCCTTCACCGTCGATGTTGGTGAGCCCGATCACGCTCTGGCCGACATCACCGCCCGGCATGGTGCGCCGATCCTCGGCGATGCCGGAGATGCCGTTCAACGCCAGGGCGATCACCGCCGCGGCGGTGCCGTCGTCGACCTGGCGCGCCACGTAGACGAACCCCTTCTCCTTCACCGTGAACGCATCCAGCAATGCCTGCTGCTTCTCGGGCGTGAGCTGGAGCAGTTGCGCCAACGTCGCCACGGTTCCGGCAGGATCGGTGACCAGCTTCGGGTTGGCGATGATCGTCGTGGCCGGGATCGACAGGGCCAGCTCGTCGCCGTTGCGATCGAAGATCACGCCACGGTCCGCCTTGAGCACACGTTCGGTCGTCCGCTGATTCCGTCCTGCGGCGCGCAACGACTCGGCACTCGTGGTCTGCAGCACGACGACGCGAGCGACGACGATTCCGAACAGCGCAGCCGTGATGAACAACACTGCCACCAGCCGGGCGCGGCTCTGCCCCGCTCGAAACGTGTGCCGTACCACGCGGGGCGCCTTGGCCGTGCGGCGCTGCAACGACCGGCCGGCATTGGGTACCGGTCGTCGCGATCCTCCTACGGCCCGCTTCTGGTGCTGGCGACGCCGCGCCGGCACGGGTTCCACATGCCGCGAGCGATGGCCGACGCCGTGACTGCGCCGCGCCGGCGCAGGCGCCGGGACGACCACGCGCGAGGGTCGCCCCGACCGACGACGCGGATCGGGCGTGACCCTGCCGGACGCGCGGGTCGCCGAACGAGCGGGGTGTCGTTGGTCGACCGGCGGTCTGCGACTCATGGCCGGCCGTCCGTGACTGCCTTCACGACGCGGAACTGCTCGAGCAGCGTGGTGCCATCGTCGAGACGCGCCTGGTCGAGCAGGCCGGTGCTCTGCTTGACCGCCACCTCGATGTCGACGCCGATGGTGTCGATTGCGTTGTCGCGCGCCGGCACCATCCCGGTGCTCGCCGCGATCTGCGCCAACCGGGCCGGTGAGCGGAGCTCGGCACGTTCCCGACGCAAGACGTCGTAGAACTCGCGCTGCGTAGAGATCTCACGGTCGAGGCTGTCGAGCTCGAGTTGCCTTCTGGCCAGCTGCGTCTGGAACGCGGCGGCGCCGAGCATGGCAACACCGATCATCGAGCTCAGCACGACGGCCAGCCCGACGGCACGTCGCCTCCGTGGCACCACCACCAGCGCCGGCGCGGCGACCTTCACTCCAGCCGTGGCGCGGACCATGCCGCGCGGCGCTTCCACGCCATGACGCCGCGACGCGACCACGCGCCGGCCGGCGGGCGGCACCGGGCGCGCCGGGAGGGCTCGGAGTGCAAGACCCACGCTCAGCGGCCACTTCTCGTCGTCGGTGCGGCCTCGCCCCGACGCGCCGGTTCGATCCGTTCGACCACGCGGAGGCGCGCGCTGCGCGCCCGCGGGTTGGCTGTCTGCTCGTCCGCCGACGGAGTCTTCGGGACCCGGCGCACCACCCTGACGATCTGCACCGCGTCGCACACGCACGGCAGTTCCGGAGGGCACGTGCACCCACCGGTCTCGGCGGCACGCATGACCTGCTTCACGATGCGATCCTCACCAGAGTGGTACGACAGCGCGGCGACGCGGCCGCCGACGGCGGTCCGACGGATGGCCTGCTCCAAGGCGGTCGGTAGCACGTCGAGCTCCTGGTTCACCTCGATGCGGATGGCCTGGAAGGTGCGCTTCGCCGGATGTCCACCCGTTCGCCTGGCTGCCGCTGGAATCGCAGTCACCACCACCTCGGCCAACTGCGAGGTGTTCTCGATCGGTCGCGCGGCGACGATCGCGCGAGCGATGCGGGTGGCGAATCGCTCGTCACCGTGCCGCCGCAGCACCTGGGCGAGGCTGCGCTCGTCGTACCCGTTCACGAGGTCGGCGGCGCTCCACTCGTCGCGCCGGTCCATGCGCATGTCGAGCGGTGCGGTGAGACGGTACGAGAACCCGCGTTCGGCGCGGTCGAGCTGCGGCGAGCTCACCCCGAGATCGAACAGTGCGCCGGAGAGGGAATCGATCGAGAGTGCTTCCATGGCCTGTTCGAGGTGGTCGAAGCGGAGATGCGCTGTAGCGGCTCTGTCGCCGAAGACCTGCAACCGCTGCCTGGCGATGGAGAGGGCGTCGCCATCGCGGTCGAGTCCCAGCACCCGCAGGTGCCGATGGTTCTCGAGCAGCAACGTGGCGTGGCCTGCTCCCCCGAGGGTGGCGTCGAGCACCCACCCGCCCGGGACGGTCGCGAAGATCTGGACGATCTCGTGTGCCATCACCGGCTGGTGGACGAACTCGGCGTTCATCGGGTCGCTCTCCCGAGCTCGTGGTACATCTGCAGTCTGCCGGACGGCGGGTGTCGCCGGGATGTCTCCCCGGTCGACGAGACGGCAAGCGGGCGGAGTGGGGCTGTCCATCTTGCCGGCCGGCAGGCTGCAGATGCACCGCGGGTGCATCGGTCGGGTGCGGTTGGTGTCTTCATGGTCGAGGCGCAGTCATCGGCGTCGTTTGACCTCGGTCCTCCTTCTGTTGCTTTGTCGAATCGGTGGTCGAATCGGTGGTCGAATCGGTGGTGCCGAGCTGCGTCTCTCCGGCGAGGTCGCTCGTACCCTCCTCGTTGATGCGGGCGAACCGCTGGGGAGACCAGATCTCGATCTTGGTGAAGTTGCCGGTGACGATCACCCGGCTCTCGGTGGTGAGGTCGGCATAGGCGCGGAGCTTGTCGTCGACCATCACCCGTCCTTGCTTGTCGACGGCCACCATCGATGCGCTCGACGCCACCGCTCGTTGACGCTGGCGGCTCACCTCACCGCGTTCGACACGGGCGACCAGTTGGTGGGCCATCGTCTCGAACTCGGCGGAGGGGATCACGTTGACGCATTGGTCGTCGCCGAAGACGAGGTAGCAGTGCTCGCCGAGGTGCGTGCGGAACGAGGCCGGCAACGCCAGCCGTCCCTTCTCGTCGAGTTGACGCTCGTGCGTCCCGACGAACAGCACCACGATCTCCCTGCTCTCTGGGGTTGCCTCGGGTCACCACGAGAACGCGTGATTCCCCACCCGTTCCCCATTCTTCCCCACAATGCCCCTTTATGTCAATCATTCTCCCCACCTCGCCTCCAAACCCGCCCGAACCGCCCCGCGCCACGTGTGCGCTCGCCGCGTTGGATCGGAGGATCCGGGCGTAGCTGGCCCGCGGCTTCGAGTCGCTGGTGGTTGGGGCGTTGCGGCGTGTGTCTGCCGGCGATGCTGTCAGCCAGTTGGCGGGCGAGGGTTCGGGTGGCGTAGCGAGCCTGATGGGTCGGTGTCGATCACGGTGCGGTTACCGGCTGATTTGGCGATGCCGGTGATCGCTGCGGTGCAGCAGGCGACGGTCGTCGAACGGGGGGCCGGCAGAATTCCGGGTCGCCCAGCCCGAGCATCCCGATCGCATCGGTGGTAGCTGGTACGGCGACCACCTCGACCTCGACTGTGCGCTCGCCGC
>CXWL01076390.1_pt1 | contig 17195 bp, 33 predicted proteins | sample 590931 | NCBI WGS metagenome assembly CXWL01 (sample SAMEA3498368, study PRJEB10139) | groundwater metagenome | biome: water well; material: biofilm material | place: Germany | collected 2015-04-27 | reverse complement strand
TTCGCCATCCGTGAAGGTGGGCGTACCGTCGGCGCTGGCGTCGTGGCAAAGATCATCGAGTAAGGGGCGGACATGTCTACCAAACAAAAAATCCGCATCCGCCTGAAGGCCTTCGACTACAAGTTGATCGATCAGAGCGCACTCGAAATCGTAGAAACCGCCAAGCGTACCGGCGCCATCGTCAAGGGCCCTGTGCCTCTACCCACGCGCATGCAGCGGTTTGACATCCTGCGCTCGCCGCACGTCAACAAGACCAGCCGCGACCAGTTTGAAATTCGCACGCACCAACGCCTGATGGACATCGTCGACCCCACCGACAAGACTGTGGACGCGCTGATGAAGCTCGACCTTCCGGCTGGCGTGGATGTCGAAATCAAGCTGCAGTAAAGCGACTTGTCCGTGAAAGGCAGTTGCGGGCGCGCTCGCAACTGCTACAATCACGGGCTTTCCTCGGCTCGGCTCACGCTGAGCTTGGGATCATTACTCCGGACTGGCCCCAAGGCTAGCTGGGGGAACCACCCCGACCAATCGATGTCGGGATCGTGAACAAAGGCTTTGCGATTTGCAGGGCTGGAGAAAAACCATGAGTCTGAGCGAACAGCTCGGCTTGCTGGGCCGCAAGGTGGGCATGATGCGCATCTTCNNGACGCCATCCCCGTGACAGTGCTTGATGTGTCCAACAACCGCGTCACGCAAGTCAAGACGGCAGCCACCGATGGCTACAACGCGCTGCAAGTCGCGTTTGGCACCCGCAAGGCGAGTCGTGTCACCAAGCCCGAAGCTGGGCACCTGGCCAAGGCCGGTGTCGAAGCGGGTACGGTCCTCAAAGAATTCCGTGTCACCGCAGACGTTGTTGGCCAGTACAAGGCCGGTGCTGTGGTGCCTGCGAGTATGTTTGCCGCCGGCCAGAAGGTCGACGTGCAGGGCACCTCCATCGGCAAGGGCTTTGCGGGCACCATCAAGCGCCACAACTTCAAGTCGCAGCGCGCTTCGCACGGCAACAGCCGTAGCCACAACGTGCCGGGCTCGATCTCCATGGCGCAGGACCCAGGCCGTGTGTTCCCCGGCAAGAAGATGACCGGCCACATGGGTGACGAAACCGTCACCACGCAAAACCTCGACGTTATTCGCGTCGACGAAGCGCGTTCCCTGTTGTTGGTGCGCGGCGCCGTCCCTGGCTCCAAGAACGGCCACGTGGTCGTGCGCCCGGCCATCAAGGCCAAGCTGCAGAAGGGAGCTTGAACATGCAACTAGAGCTCCTCAACGAACAAGGCCAAGCCACCTCCAAGGTGGATGCGCCTGACACCGTGTTTGCGCGCGACTACAACGAAGCGCTCGTGCACCAAGTCGTGGTGGCCTTCCAGGCCAATGCCCGCCAGGGCACGCGTGCCCAGAAGGACCGCGGTGAAGTCAAGCACTCCACCAAGAAGCCGTTTCGTCAAAAGGGCACCGGCCGCGCTCGCGCTGGCATGACCTCCTCGCCTTTGTGGCGTGGCGGTGGCCGCATTTTCCCGAACCGGCCTGACGAGAACTTCTCGCACAAGGTCAACAAGAAGATGTACCGCGCCGGCATGGCCGCCATCCTCAGCCAACTGGCCCGTGACGGCCGTCTGGCAGTGGTGGACTCGATCAGCATCGATGCCCCCAAGACCAAACTGCTTGCCGCCAAGTTCAAGGCCATGGGTCTTGATTCTGTGCTGGTGATCGCCGACCAGATCGACGACAACCTGGCGCTGGCCTCGCGCAACCTGGCCAACGTGCTGGTGGTCGAGCCGCGTTACGCCGATCCGCTGTCACTCGTCTTCTACAAGAAGGTGCTCGTGACCAAGGGCGCGATCGAGCAGCTCAAGGAGATGTTCGCATGAGCCGCATCAACCCTGTCGCCCAGAAGTTCGACGAAGGCCGCCTGAGCCAAGTGCTGGTAGCGCCGATCATTTCTGAGAAGGCCACGCGCATTGGCGAGAGGCAGAACCAGGTTCTGTTCAAGGTCCTGCGCGATGCCACCAAGCCCGAGATCAAAGCTGCCGTTGAACTGATGTTCAAGGTGGAAGTGGCTTCGGTGAGTACCTGCATTCAAAAGGGCAAGGTCAAGCGCTTTGGCCGCAGCATCGGCCGCCGCGATCACGTCAAGAAGGCGTTCGTGGCCCTGAAGCCGGGCCAGGAGCTCAACTTTTCCGGGGAGGCCGCTTAAATGGCAGTCGTAAAAGTCAAGCCCACTTCCCCCGGCCGGCGTGCCGTGGTCAAGGTGGTGCACAAGCACCTGCACAAGGGTGCGCCCGAAGCCTCGTTGCTCGAGCCCCAGAAGCAGAACGCCGGCCGCAACAACAACGGCCACATCACCATGCGCCACAAGGGCGGTGGTCACAAGCACCACTACCGCGTGGTGGACTTCCTGCGCAACAAGGACGGCATCCCGGCGAAAGTCGAGCGTATTGAGTACGACCCCAACCGCACCGCCCACATTGCGCTGCTGTGTTACGCCGACGGCGAGCGTCGTTACGTCATCGCCCCCCGGGGCGTGAACGCAGGCGCCACGCTGCTGAGCGGCGCCGAGGCGCCCATCAAGGCCGGCAACACACTGCCCATCCGCAACATCCCAGTCGGTTCCATCATCCACTGCGTGGAAATGATGCCCGGCAAGGGTGCACAGATTGCCCGCTCTGCGGGCGCATCGGTGACGCTGATGGCGCGTGAAGGCATCTACGCGCAGCTTCGCTTGCGCTCGGGTGAAGTCCGCAAGATCCACATCGACTGCCGCGCCACCATTGGCGAGGTCAGCAACGAAGAGCACAGCCTGCGCCAATATGGCAAGGCCGGTGCGATCCGCTGGAAGGGCATCCGCCCGACCGTCCGCGGTGTGGCGATGAACCCCGTTGATCACCCGCACGGCGGTGGCGAAGGCCGCACCGGCGAAGGCAAGCCGCAGGTATCTCCGTGGAACACGCTGACCAAGGGCTATCGCACGCGCAGCAACAAGCGTACGCAGACGATGATCGTCTCGCGTCGCAAGAAGTGAGGTCAAGACCATGACCCGTTCGCTCAAGAAGGGTCCCTTCGTGGACCACCACCTGTTGGCCAAGGTCGAGAAGGCCTCTGCCAACAAGGACAAGAAGCCGATCAAGACCTGGTCGCGCCGCAGCACCATCCTGCCCGAGTTCATCGGCTTGACGGTGGCCGTGCACAACGGCAAGCAGCACGTGCCCGTCTACGTGACCGACCAGATGGTTGGCCACAAGCTCGGCGAATTCGCCCTCACCCGCTTGTTCAAGGGTCACCCCGCGGACAAGAAGGCCAAGAAGTAAGGAGCCGCCACGATGGAAACCAAAGCAATTGCGCGTGGCGTGCGCCTGTCTTCGGACAAGGGCCGTTTGGTCGCCGACATGATCCGCGGCAAGAAGGTGGATCAGGCTATCAACATCCTCACCTTCACTCAAAAGAAGGCCGCCGGCATCATCAAAAAGGTCGTTGAGTCTGCTGTGGCCAATGCAGAGCACAACGACGGCGCTGACATCGACGAGCTGAAGATCAAGTCGATCTACGTCGAGCAAGGTGCGGTGCTCAAGCGCTTTTCCGCACGGGCCAAGGGCCGCGGTGCGCGTATCAGCAAGGGCACCTGTCACATCTATGTGACGGTCGGCAACTGAGGATCTGGAAAGAACATGGGACAAAAAATCCACCCGACCGGCTTCCGCCTTGCGGTCACCCGTGCCTGGCAGTCGCGCTGGTTCGCCAACCACCGCAACTTTGCCGGCATGCTGGCCGAAGACCTGCAGGTTCGTGACTACCTCAAGACCAAGCTCAAGAGCGCTGCTGTTTCGCGCATCCTGATAGAGCGCCCCGCCAAGAACGCGCGCATCACCATCTTCTCGGCACGTCCGGGTGTGGTGATTGGCAAGAAGGGCGAGGACATTGAAAACCTCAAGGCCGAGCTGAGCCGCCGCCTGGGCGTGCCGGTGGCTGTCAACATCGAAGAAATCCGCAAGCCGGAAGTCGATGCGCAGCTCATCGCCGACAGCATCACCCAGCAGCTTGAAAAGCGCATCATGTTCCGCCGCGCCATGAAGCGCGCGATGCAAAACGCCATGCGTCTGGGCGCCCAGGGCATCAAGATCATGTCTTCGGGTCGCCTGAACGGCATCGAAATCGCCCGCTGCGAGTGGTACCGCGAAGGCCGTGTGCCGCTTCACACCCTCAAGGCCGACATCGACTATGGCTTCTCTGAAGCCAAGACGACCTACGGCATCATCGGCGTAAAGGTCTGGGTCTACCGTGGTGACCGCTTGGCCAACGGTGAGGCGCCGCAACTGCCCAAGACCGAAAACGACAACGACCGCCGCGACCGCCGTGGCCCGCGCCCCGGTGACCGCCCGGGTGCACCGGGTGGCCGTGGACGCCCCGGTGGCGACCGTGGCGCCCCGCGTGCCGATGGCGCCCCGTCTGCTGCCCCGGCCGCGCCGGCTGGCGACGGACCCAAGGGCCCAGCCGTCAAGCGCGTGCGCCGCGCCGCCCCTGCCACCGCACCTGCGGCTGGCGAGAGCAAAGGAGAATAACGATGCTGCAACCTGCACGTCGCAAGTTCCGCAAGGAACAAAAAGGCCGCAATACCGGCATCGCCACGCGTGGTGCCAACGTGTCGTTCGGCGACTTCGGCCTCAAGGCCACCGAGCGTGGACGCATCACTGCGCGCCAGATCGAAGCGGCGCGTCGTGCGATCAGCCGCCACATCAAGCGCGGTGGTCGTATCTTTATCCGCATCTTTCCGGACAAGCCCATCTCGCAAAAACCTGCTGAAGTCCGCATGGGCAACGGCAAGGGCAACCCCGAGTACTACGTGGCCGAGATTCAGCCCGGCAAGGTGCTGTACGAAATCAACGGCGTGCCCGAGCAACTGGCCCGTGAAGCCTTCTTGCTGGCTTCAGCCAAGCTGCCCTTGCGCTGCACATTTGTGGCGCGCCAGGTCGGCGCCTGAGGCGAGGACAGAACATGAAAACATCCGAACTGCGTACCAAGGACATCGCCGCGCTAGAGAAGGAAGTCTCCGACCTGCTCAAGGCCCATTTCGGGCTGCGCATGCAGAAGGCGACGCAACAACTCACCAACCACACGCAGCTGGGCAACACCCGCCGCGCCGTGGCGCGCGCCAAGACCATCATTGCTGAGAAGAAGCGTCAGCTGTCCAAGCAGGAGGCCGCCAAATGAGCGAAGCACAAACCGCCACCAACGCCGACGCAGCCGCGCCGGTCAAGAACACGCGCACTCTGGTGGGCCGTGTGGTCAGCGACAAGCGTGCCAAGACCGTCACCGTGTTGATCGAGCGCCGCACCGCGCACGAGTTGTACGGAAAGATCGTCGCCAAGTCGAGCAAGTACCATGCACACGACGAAAAGGGCGAATTCAAGACGGGCGACCTGGTCGAGATTTCCGAAGGGCGTCCGATCAGCAAGACCAAGTCCTGGACCGTGACGCGTCTGATCGAAAAGGCCAAGTTGGTCTGATTTCGCAGCGGCGGTTCAATGCCCCGCACGTCACGCCAAACGGCCGGAAGCTGGAGACAGCCCCGGCCGTTTCAACTTCAAGGCCAGGAGAATTTGGCATGCTGAAAGTCGGAGACAAGTTGCCTGCGGGCACGCTGCAGGAATTCATCGAAGTCGAAGGCAATGGCTGCGCCTTGGGTCCGAACAGTTTTGAGTTGGGCCAGGCCACAGCAGGCAAGACGATTTCTATCTTTGCGGTGCCCGGCGCCTACACACCCACTTGCTCTGCCAAGCATGTACCGGGTTATGTGGCTCAGGCCGCTGCGCTCAAGTCTGCCGGCGTGGACGAGATCTGGTGTGTGTCGGTGAACGACGCTTTTGTCATGGGTGCCTGGGGCCGTGACCAAAACACGGGCGGCAAGGTCCGCATGATGGCCGACGGCAGCGCCGCCTTTGCCCAGTCCACCGGCTTGACCTTGGACCTCACTGCACGTGGCATGGGTCTGCGCTCCAACCGCTATTCCATGCTGGTGGTGGACGGTGTGGTCAGGGCGCTCAATGTGGAGGGCCCGGGCAAGTTCGAAGTCAGCGACGCGGGCACAATGCTCGAGCAAGCGCAAGGACTCCTGGCACAAAAATAGTTGCGCCAAATGGCTTGACGGTACTGGCGAAACTCTGCCATACTTCAAGGCTTCGCCGAGAGCGCGTAGGCAGTAGTCAACTGCTGGCGCGCCTTCGGATCCTCCCATACACGGGCCCAAGACTGGCTGCACGAAACGCCGCGAGGCGCGAAGAGCAGGCAAGTTGGGATAGAGACAATGATCCAAATGCAATCGCGGCTCGATGTGGCCGACAACACGGGCGCCAAGTCCGTCATGTGCATCAAGGTGCTCGGTGGCTCCAAGCGCCGTTACGCTGGTATTGGTGACGTGATCAAGGTCAGCATCAAGGAGGCCGCGCCGCGTGGCAGGGTGAAGAAGGGCGAGGTCTATAGTGCCGTCGTCGTTCGCACCGCCAAGGGTGTGCGCCGCCAAGATGGGTCGCTGATCAAGTTTGACGGCAATGCCGCCGTGTTGCTCAACGCAAAGCTTGAGCCGATTGGCACCCGCATCTTCGGCCCGGTGACGCGTGAGTTGCGCACCGAGCGTTTCATGAAGATCGTGTCGCTCGCACCTGAAGTGCTGTAAAGCGCTGAAGCACCGCTCCAAGGACGGACCATGAACAAGATTCGCAAAGGCGACCAGGTCATCGTGACCACCGGTCGTGACAAGGGCAAGCGCGGTACTGTGTCGCTGCGCGTGGACGGCGAGCGCATCGTCGTTGACGGCGTCAACGTGGTAAAGAAACACGTCAAGCCGAACCCACTCAAGGGCACCGCGGGTGGTGTGATTGACAAGACCATGCCGATTCATCAGTCCAACGTGGCGATCTACAACGCCGCCACAGGCAAGGGTGACCGCGTCGGCATCAAACTTCTGGACGGTGGCAAGAAGACTCGCGTCTACAAGTCCAGCGGCGACGAGATCAAGGCGTAACGCATCATGGCAAAGACCNNAAGACCTCAACAGCCGCTGAAAGCAAGACGGCCAAGGCCCCCAAGGCTCCCAAGACCCCCAAGTCGGCGGCTGCGCCCGCTGCTGCGGCCGGGCCAGTCGGCCCGGCGCCGGTTGCGCGCCTGCAGAAGATCTACCGCGAGACCATCGTCCCCGCGCTGATGGAGAAGTTCGGTTTCACTTCGGTGATGCAGGTGCCCCGACTGAAGAAGATCACTCTGAACATGGGCGTCAGCGAAGCCGTGTCGGACAAAAAGGTCATGGACAGCGCGGTTGCCGACCTCACCAAGATTGCTGGTCAGAAGCCGGTGGTCACCAAGAGCAAGAAGGCCATCGCCGCCTTCAAGATCCGTGACAACGTGCCTATCGGCACCATGGTGACTTTGCGCGGAGTGCGCATGTACGAATTCCTCGACCGCTTCGTCACCGTGGCGCTGCCGCGTGTGCGTGACTTCCGTGGTATCAGCGGCCGCAGCTTTGACGGCCGTGGCAACTACAACACCGGCGTCAAGGAGCAGGTGATCTTCCCGGAAATCGAGTACGAGAAGATTGACGCGATCCGCGGCATGAACATCAGCATTACCACGAGCGCGAGGAACGACGATGAGTGCAAAGCACTGCTGACAGCGTTCAAGTTCCCGTTCAAGAACTAAGGCACCGGAAAGAGTCTTATGGCCAAACTGTCCGTTATTCAGCGCCAAGCAAAGCGCGAAAAGCTGGTTGCCAAGTTCGCAAAGAAGTACGCCGAACTCAAGACGGTGTCCAACGACGCCAAATTGTCCGACGAGCAGCGCTACGCCGCTCGCCTGGAGTTGCAAAAGTTGCCCCGCAACGCCAACCCCACTCGTCTGCGCAACCGCTGCGCGTTGACGGGTCGTGGCCGCGGCACTTTCAAGATGTTCGGCCTGGGCCGCAACAAGATCCGCGAGCTCGCCTTCAAGGGCGACATTCCCGGCATGGTCAAGGCCAGCTGGTAATTCGCCGAGAAGATCAGGAGATTTTTCATGAGCATGAGTGATCCCATCGCCGACATGCTGACCCGCATTCGCAACGCCCAAAGCGTTGCCAAGGCTGTGGTCACGATGCCGTCGTCGAAGCTGAAGGTCGCAATCGCGCAGGTGCTGAAGGACGAGGGCTACATTGATGGCTTCGCCATTCGCCCCAACGAAGGCAAGCCCGAGCTGGAAGTGGCGTTGAAGTACTACGCCGGCAAGCCTGTCATTGAGCGCATTGAGCGCGTCAGCCGCCCTGGCCTGCGCATCTACAAGGGCCGTGACGCGATCCCGCAGGTCATGAACGGCCTTGGTGTGGCCATCGTCACCACCCCCAGGGGCGTGATGACCGACCGCAAGGCTCGCCAAACCGGTGTCGGTGGCGAAGTGCTTTGCTACGTCGCTTAAGGGGAGCAGCAAGATGTCCCGCGTAGGAAAAATGCCCGTCGCCGTGCCGCAAGGTGTGGACGTGGCCATTACGGTCGATCAAATTACCGTCAAGGGCAGCAACGGCTCGCTGGTGCGCAAGCTCCATCCGCTGGTGGCTGTGAGCAATGACGCCGGCAAGCTCAGCTTCACGCCAGCCAACGACTCGGCCGAGGCCGATGCGATGAGCGGCACCATGCGTGCCTTGGTGGCCAACATGGTGAGTGGTGTGAGCAAGGGCTTTGAGAAGAAGCTCAACCTGGTGGGCGTGGGCTTTCGTGCCCAGGCCGCCGGCCAGAAGCTCAATCTGCAGATCGGGTATTCGCACCCAGTGGTCAAGGAGATGCCGGTTGGCATCAAGGTGGTCACGCCGACCCAGACCGAGATCCTGATTTCCGGTCCCGACCGCCAGGTCGTGGGCCAACTGGCCGCCGAAGTGCGTGCCTTCCGTCCTCCAGAGCCCTACAAGGGCAAGGGCATCCGCTACGCCGGCGAGCGTGTGGTGCTCAAAGAGACGAAGAAGAAGTAAGGAACGCAGCCATGAGCATCACCAAGAAACAGCAACGCCTGCGCCGCTCGCGTCAGACGCGTGTGCGCATTGCGCAGCAAACCGTGGCCCGCTTGGCGGTTCACCGCACCAACGTGCACATTTACGCCAGCATCGTGTCCGACGACGGCACGACGGTGCTCGCCAGTGCGTCCACGGTCGAAAAGGAAGTGCGCGAGCAACTCGGCGGCAACGGTGGCAATGTGGCTGCCGCGTCGATCATTGGCAAGCGCATCGCCGAAAAGGCCAAGGCCGCTGGCGTCGAAAAGGTTGCTTTCGACCGCTCGGGTTTTGCCTTCCATGGCCGCGTCAAGGCGCTGGCCGAAGCCGCCCGCGAAGCCGGTCTGCAGTTCTAAGCTGCACCGCACCGAAGGAACATCAAGATGGCAAAGTTCACTCCCCGCGCGCAGGCTGAAGCCAATGACGACGGGCTCAAGGAAAAGATGATCGCGGTCAACCGCGTCACCAAGGTCGTCAAGGGCGGCCGCACGCTCAGCTTCGCTGCGCTCACCGTCGTCGGCGACGGCGATGGCCGCATCGGCATGGGCAAGGGCAAGGCCAAGGANNTGACATCGGCATGGGCAAGGGCAAGGCGAAGGAAGTGCCGGTGGCAGTTCAGAAGGCCATGGAGTCTGCCCGCCGCAACATGATCAAGGTCAGCCTGCGCAACGGTTCCATCCAGCACAACGTGCGTGGGGAGCATGGTGCAGCCAAGGTGCTGATGGCGCCTGCGCCCGCCGGTACCGGCATCATCGCCGGTGGCCCGATGCGCGCGGTGTTTGAGGTCATGGGTGTCTCCGACATCGTTGCCAAAAGCCTGGGCTCGACCAACCCGTACAACATGGTCCGTGCCACGCTCGACGCGCTCAAGCGCTCGACCACGCCCGCTGAAGTGGCGGCCAAGCGCGGCAAGTCGGTTGAAGACCTCTTCAACTGATCCGCAGCAGGAGAATCCCATGTCTGAAAAGAAGACTCTGACTGTCAAGCTCGTGAAGAGCGTGGCCGGCACGCGCCAGTCGCACCGCGACACGGTTCGTGGCCTGGGCCTGCGCCGCGTCAACAGCCAACGCACGCTGGAAGACACGCCTGCGGTGCGCGGCATGATCAACAAGGTGGACTACCTGGTGCAGGTGCTCTGATGGATCTGAACAAAATCAAGCCGGCCACTGGCTCCAAGCACGCCAAGCGCCGCGTCGGCCGTGGCATTGGCTCGGGCCTGGGCAAGACCGCAGGCCGTGGCCACAAGGGCCAGAGTTCGCGTGCCGGTGGCTACCACAAGGTTGGCTTCGAAGGCGGGCAAATGCCGCTGCAGCGTCGCCTGCCCAAGCGCGGTTTCAAGTCGGCACAGCTCAAGTACAACGGCGAAGTCACGCTGACCGATCTGGAGCGACTTGGCGCTGACGAGGTCGACGTGCTCACGCTCAAGGCTGCAGGCTTGGTGCGTCAATTGATCAAGCACGTCAAGGTCATCAAGTCGGGCGAACTGTCGCGCAAGGTGGTGCTCAAGGGCATAGCCGCAACGGCAGGTGCCAAGGCGGCAATAGAAGCCGTCGGCGGCTCGCTGGTTTAAAGGAAACACGAGTCCGTGGCTACCTCTGCGAACCAACTGGCCAAGAGCGGGAAGTTCGGCGACCTCCGTCGCCGAATCGTCTTCCTGTTGCTTGCGCTCGTGGTCTACCGCATCGGGGGGCACATCCCCGTGCCGGGCATCGACCCGGTGCAACTGCAGCAGCTCTTCAAGGGCCAGAGCGGCGGGATCCTGAACCTGTTCAACATGTTCAGCGGCGGTTCACTTTCTCGCTTTGCAGTATTTGCGCTGGGCATTACACCCTACATCAGTGCTTCGATCATCATGCAACTGATGAGCTACGTGGTGCCTGCGCTGGAGGCCATCAAGAAAGAGGGCGAAGCCGGGCGTCGCAAGATCACCCAGTACACGCGTTACGGCACGCTGTTCCTGGCTGTGTTCCAGAGCCTGGGCATTGCCCTGGCGCTCGAAGGCTCCCCTGGTTTGGTGCTGGCGCCGGGGTTTGGTTTCCGCATGACGGCAGTTGTGAGCTTGGTGGCTGGAACGATGTTCCTGATGTGGCTGGGTGAACTGATCACCGAGCGTGGCTTGGGCAACGGTATCTCCATCTTGATCTTCGGCGGCATCGTGGCGGGTTTGCCAGCGGCGATCAGCGGCTTGTTCGAACTGGTCCGCACTGGTGCAATGAGCCCGCTGGCTTGCCTGATCATCATTGCGGTAGTCATCTTCGTGACCTTTGCCGTGGTGTTTGTGGAGCGAGGCCAACGCAAGATATTGGTTAATTACGCCAAGCGTCAGGTGGGCAACAAGGTGTATGGGGGCCAGTCTTCGCATCTGCCACTCAAGCTCAACATGTCGGGCGTGATCCCACCCATCTTCGCCAGCTCCATCATCCTGCTGCCGGCCACCATCGTGGGCTGGTTCGCCACCGGCGAGGGCATGCGTTGGCTCAAGGACCTGTCGGCGGGCTTGTCGCCTGGCCAGCCGGTGTACGTATTGCTGTATGCGTCGATGATCGTATTCTTCTGCTTCTTCTACACGGCACTTGTGTTCAACAGCCGTGAGACCGCAGACAACCTCAAGAAGAGCGGCGCGTTCATCCCCGGCATCCGCCCAGGTGACCAGACTGCCAAGCACATTGACCGCATCCTGGGCCGCCTGACCTTGGCGGGTGCCATCTACATCACTGCTGTGTGTCTGCTGCCCGAATTCCTGGTCTTGAAATACAACGTGCCGTTTTACTTTGGCGGTACGTCGCTGCTGATCATCGTGGTTGTCACGATGGACTTCTGGGCTCAGGTTCAGAGTTATGTGATGAGCCAGCAGTATGAGTCGCTCCTCAAGAAGGCCAACTTCAAGACGAGCTGATCATGAGCAAAGACGATGTCATCCAGATGCAGGGGGAGATTCTTGAGAACCTCCCCAACGCCACCTTCCGCGTAAAGCTGGAAAACGGGCACGTGGTGCTGGGCCACATCTCCGGCAAGATGCGCATGCACTACATACGCATCCTTCCGGGTGACAAGGTCACCGTGGAGCTCACGCCCTACGACTTGACGCGGGCACGCATCGTGTTCCGCGCCAAGTGACAGATTGAAATTGAGGTCAAGGAGAAGACCATGAAAGTCGCCGCTTCCGTCAAGAAGATGTGCCGCAACTGCAAGATCATTCGCCGCAAAGGTGTGGTTCGTGTGATCTGTACCGACCCGCGCCACAAGCAGCGTCAAGGCTGATTTAGAGGAACACCATGGCACGCATTGCCGGCATCAATATTCCTCCGCACAAGCATGCGGAGATTGGCCTGACTTCGATCTACGGCATCGGCCGCTCGACCGCGCAGAAGATCTGCGAGCAGGTCGGCATCCCGTACTCCAAGAAGATCAAGGATCTCACCGACACCGATCTCGAAAAGATCCGCGATGAGATTGGCCGCATGACGATCGAAGGCGACTTGCGTCGCGAACTGTCGATCAACATCAAGCGTCTGATGGACCTGGGCTGCTACCGCGGTTTCCGCCATCGCCGCGGCCTCCCCGTGCGCGGCCAGCGCACGCGCACCAACGCCCGCACCCGCAAGGGTCCGCGCAAGGGTGCTGCTGCGCTCAAGAAGTAAGCCGCAGCAAGAGCAACACTGAAAGAGTCAAGACATGGCCAAGGCACCCGTCAATACCGCCGCCCGTCGCGTGAGCAAAAAGGTCCGCAAGAACGTTGCGGACGGCGTCGCTCATGTGCATGCGTCGTTCAACAACACCATCATCACGATCACTGATCGCCAAGGCGGCGCGCTCGCCTGGGCTTCCAGCGGGGGCCAGGGTTTCAAGGGCTCGCGCAAGAGCACGCCCTTTGCCGCCCAGGTGGCCGCTGAAGTGGCTGGCCGCGCTGCGCAGGAACAGGGCATCAAGAACCTGGACGTGCGGATCAAGGGCCCCGGCCCCGGCCGTGAGTCGAGCGTGCGTGCCCTGGCCTCGCTGGGCATCCGAATCAACTCGATCAGCGACGTGACGCCGATCCCGCACAACGGTTGCCGGCCGCAAAAACGCCGCCGCATCTAAGCCGTTTGTGCAAAGCCTGCGGCACGCGCCGCAGGCGCTAGAATCATAGGTTTCCCGAGCCGGCGTGCACAATGGTGCGAGCCGGCGTTTTGCCTGAAGGCATTCGCCTTCTCAAGCCCACCGTCTGTGCACGCAGCTTCGCCGCCGCCAGACTCGCGCGGGATGCCCATCCAGTGGCGTCTGCCGCGTCAGAACGTTAGCAAGGACCGCAAGTGGCACGTTATCTCGGCCCCAAGGCCAAACTCTCCCGCCGTGAAGGCACCGACCTTTTCCTGAAGAGCGCCCGCCGCTCCATCAGCGACAAGGCCAAGTTCGACAGCAAGCCCGGCCAGCACGGACGCACCAGTGGTTCGCGCACCTCTGACTTCGGCATGCAACTGCGGGAGAAGCAGAAGGTCAAGCGCATGTACGGCGTGTTGGAGGGTCAGTTCCGCCGCTACTTTGCCGAAGCCGAGCGCCGCAAGGGCAACACTGGCGCCAACCTGCTGGCGCTGCTTGAAACGCGTCTGGACAACGTGGTCTACCGCATGGGCTTCGGCTCCACGCGCGCCGAGGCCCGTCAGATCGTTTCGCACAAGGCGCTCATGGTCAACGGCCAGGTCGTCAATATCCCGTCCTACCAGGTCAAGCCTGGCGACACCGTCGCCATGCGCGACAAGTCCAAGNNTGCGCGTGGTCGACTCGCTCAAGCTGGCCCAGTCCATTGGGCTGGCCGACTGGGTGCAGGTGGACGCCACCAAGATGGAAGGCGTCTTCAAGAAGGTGCCCGACCGCGATCAGTACGGTGCCGAGATCAAGGAAGCGCTCATCGTCGAGTTGTACTCGCGATAAGACAGGTGCAAGACAGGGCGCTGTCCGACACGGACACCGCCGCTTGCGGGCCAGTTTCGCGTGCCGGGCGCGAAGCGGTTTTCAGCCCCAGCCCGGCGCGGTCCATCAGCCTTATCGGTGTAACGAGCCGAGGGTATTGACAGGAACAACAGAACTTCATGCAAACCACACTACTCAAGCCCAAGGCCATCCAGGTCGAGCCGCTCGGCGGCCATCGTGCCAAAGCCACGCTCGAGCCCTTCGAGCGCGGCTACGGCCACACCCTTGGCAATGCACTGCGGCGCGTGCTGCTGTCGTCAATGGTGGGCTACGCGCCGACTGAGGTGACCATTGCCGGCGTGCTGCACGAGTACTCGGCGATCGACGGCGTGCAAGAAGACGTCGTGCACATCATGCTCAACCTCAAGGGCGTTGTGTTCCGCCTGCACAACCGCGATGAAGTCACACTGGTTCTGCGCAAGGAAGGCGAAGGCCCGGTCACGGCGGGCGACATTCAAACCCCGCACGATGTGGAGATCATCAACCCCGAGCACGTCATTGCGCACCTGTCGCAAGGTGGCAAGCTCGACATGCAGATCAAGGTTGAAAAGGGCCGCGGCTACGTGCCGGGCAACCTGCGCCGATACGGCGACGAGCCTACCAAGAGCATCGGCCGTATCGTGCTGGACGCATCGTTCTCGCCCGTGCGCCGCGTCAGCTACGCCGTTGAAAACGCACGCGTCGAGCAGCGCACCGACCTCGACAAGCTTGTGATGGAGATTGAAACCAACGGCTCCATCCCGCCCGAGGAAGCCATCCGCCAATCGGCCCGAATCCTGGTGGAACAACTCGCCTTCTTCGCGCAGATCGACGTCAGCTCACACGACTCGCCGCTCACGCCCGTGTCGCGTCCGACGCCTTTCGATCCCATCCTGCTGCGTCCAGTGGACGAGCTCGAACTGACGGTGCGTTCAGCCAACTGCCTGAAGGCCGAGAACATCTACTACATCGGCGACCTGATCCAGCGCACCGAAACCGAACTGCTCAAGACGCCCAACCTGGGCCGCAAGAGCCTGAACGAGATCAAGGAAGTGCTGGCTTCGCGCGGGCTCACTCTGGGCGCGCGCCTGGAAAACTGGCCCCCACAAGGCTTGGACAAGCGCTAATCAGCAATCTGCCACATGCCTTGGCGCTTGCATGCGCCACGGCCCTCGGCTGGCGGGGAGTGGGCCGCAAGGACCGCCCCTCGACCCGCCTCGGTACCTGACACGGCCGAGGCTCTATAAGCAAAGACTGGAATCACCATGCGCCATCGCAACGGCCCCCGCAAGCTCAATCGCACCACCTCGCACCGCCTGGCGATGCTCAGGAACATGTGCAACTCGATGATCATGCATGAGGCGATCAAGACGACCCTGCCCAAGGCCAAGGAACTGCGCCGCGTGGTCGAGCCGCTGATCACGCTGGGCAAGGAGCCCACGCTGGCCAACCGCCGCCTGGCCTTCAACCGCACCCGTGACCGTGATGTCGTGGCCAAGCTCTTCAATGAACTGGGCCCACGTTATAGGGCCCGCCCTGGTGGCTACACACGCATCCTAAAAATGGGTTTCCGAGTTGGTGACAACGCACCCATGGCCTTTGTGGAATTCGTGGACCGCCCCGAACCCTTGGCTGCTGACACCGCACAGGCTGCCGACAAAGCCGAGTAAGCCCCAGGCGACGTAAGTCGCCTGACACGCCCGGGCTCTTGCCTGTCGGGTCACCGCCCCGGCCGTCCCACTCGCACGTAATCAGAGCCTGGCTCTGTGTGGGCGAACGCGGGCGAGTGGCAGTCGGCACCGCAGCGCGTCCTGCTGGTTGAAGACGATGCCGTCTCGCATGACGTGCTGCTGCGCGCCTTTCTCAACCCTGCCTTCGCCTCAAGTCCTGCGCGCGGCCAAGTGCCCCAAGGTGCTTAGGCGCCGGAACGCGGCCTCCCTGCATCTCCCATCAAACATCAGCTCTGGCATGCCGTGCACGGGTGCGCAACTGGGTGGGAGACCTTCGGGATGAAAACGGCGATAGGCAATTGGTGCTTGCGGCGCCCCTCGTTGCAACGCTGATCGCATGTGGCGGGAGGGCGGCAGTTCGGACATGTGGCCGGGACCGAGGCATAGATTCGTTTGCGCTGGGCAACGAAAGCCACCGGTTCTTGCGCAGCAGTGCGGTGGCCAAGAAGCGCATCAAGGCGCGTGAACAAGCGCGAAGGGCCGACAAGCAGACGCCCCCTGAGGCCGATGCTTGACCTTGCCCTTGATCGAAGTAGTCCATCGCCACTCGTTTACGCGGCTTTCTTTGCCTGGCCCGCGTGCCAGTTTTCTTCGAACCTCATCGGGCTGACGTAGCCCAGCGTGGAGTGAAGTCGGCGATGGTTGTAGAACGCCAACCAGTCGATCACCTCGTCCATGGCCTCGCGCTGGGTGGCGAATTTCTTGCCGTACAGCCTGCCCACTTTCAGGCTGCCCCACAGGCTCTCCGTGGGTGCATTGTCCCAGCAGTTTCCCTTGCGACTCATCGAGCTGCGCATGCCGTAGCTGGCGAGCGCGGCCTGGAACGAACCGCTGCAGTACTGGCTCCCCCGGTCTGAGTGGAAGATCAAGCCCGGCCCCGGATGGCGCCTGAACCAGGCCATGCGCAGCGCGTCCGTCACCAAGCTGGTCTGCATGTGCAGCTGCATGCTCCAGCCCACCACCTGGCGGCTGAACAGGTCGATCACGCAGGCCAGGTACAGCCAGCCTTCATCGGTGGCGATTTAGGTGATGTCGCTGTTCCACACGCGATCCGGCTCGCTCGGGTGGAAGTCCCTGGTCAGCAGGTTCTCGGCCACCGGCAAGCTGTGTTTGCTGTCGGTGGTGACGACGAACTTCCTCTTGCCTCGGGCCTTGATGCCATGCGCCTGCATGAGCCGCTGAACGCGGTCTTTGCCCACGCGGATGCCTCGCGCGCAAGCAACTCCTTCCAAACTCTTGGCCAGCCGTATTCGCCTTTGACTTCGGCGTGGATGGCGCGGATGTGGGCCAGCAGCGCCTCGTTGCTGTGTCGCCCGCCGGGCATGCTGGGCCGGTCTTGTGCACGCCTGCGCTGGTGCTCGAAGTAGCCGCTGACACTGACCGCGCGCGGCGATTCGATCCGTCTTTCTTGCTCATCTCTCGTTCTCCATGAATGCATTTTCAGCTTCAGCTATGGAGTACGTTTTTCGGGGACAAGGTCAGCAAGCCACGGACCCCGCAGGGGCCGTCCACAGGCTTGTCCTGTGGGCGGGTGGCTTGTCCAC
>CXWL01016040.1_pt1 | contig 17195 bp, 12 predicted proteins | sample 590931 | NCBI WGS metagenome assembly CXWL01 (sample SAMEA3498368, study PRJEB10139) | groundwater metagenome | biome: water well; material: biofilm material | place: Germany | collected 2015-04-27 | reverse complement strand
GTGGTTACAGATATTCTCACGGCCTGGATGATCACCATCCCAGTCAGTGGGTTGATCTCGGCGGGTATTTATTGGTTTATCGTAAATGTGGCTGGAGGCAGGTAGAAGAGGGGAATGGAACGATTATCTTGGTCATTCATTCAAAGCTCTGTTTGACTTTGAATATTGATAATGCTAAAATGTTAACAGTTTGTTAACAGACTGGAGGCGCTGGGAAGAGAAATAGTAAAGGCAGTATAGATCGTATCTTTTGTCCATTCAAACTAATACAAATAGGAGATAGAGAGAAATGCGTACCAAAAACTTTGCTTATCATTTGCTCGCCCTGTTCGTCATTGCGGCAACATTGTTGTCCGCGTGCGGCGGCGGCCCTGTTGCCACCGAAGCCCCTGTCGTTACCGAAGCCCCTGTTGCTACCGAAGCCCCTGTTGCAACCGAAGCGCCCGTTGTCGACCCCATGGCTGACCTTGTTGCCGCGGCTCAGGCTGAAGGCACGCTCACCACTATTGCCCTGCCGCATGACTGGTGCAACTACGGCGAAGCCATTGAGACCTTCAAAGCCAAGTATGGTCTCGAGGTCAACGAATTGAATCCTGACGCTGGCTCCGGTGACGAAGTTGAAGCCATCAAAGCCAACAAGGATAATACCGGCCCGCAGGCTCCTGATGTCATTGACGTTGGTTTTGCTTTCGGCGCTTCCTCCAAGGCTGAAGGTTTGATCCAGCCTTACAAGGTTTCCACCTGGGACAGCATCCCCGATGACGCCAAGGATGCCGAGGGTTACTGGTATGGCGATTACTACGGCGTGTTATCCTTCCTCGTGAACACTGACGTTCAGCCGGAAGTTCCCCAGGATTGGTCTGACTTGCTTGACCCCAAGTACAACGGTCAGGTTGCGCTCTCTGGTGATCCCCGCACTTCCAATCAGGCGATTCAAACCGTTTATGCCTCCACACTCGCAAACGGCGGTTCCCTTGATGACGCCCAGGCCGGCCTTGACTTCTTCGCCGATTTGAACGCTGCTGGCAACCTTGTTCCTTTGATCGCGAATAATGGTTTGGTTGCAACTGGCGAAACCGCTGTCCGCATTACCTGGGACTATAACGCTCTCGCCGCCGTGGATTCCTTCGAAGGCAATCCCAAGGCTGAGGTTGTGATTCCCGCCACTGGCCGTTTCGCTGGTGTATATGTTCAGGCGATTAGCGCCTATGCTCCGCACCCCAACGCCGCCAAGTTATGGATGGAGTTCCTCTATTCTGACGAAGGCCAGACCATCTGGATGAAGGGCTACTGCCATCCGATCCGCGAAGGCGATATGCGCGACCGCGGTGTTATCCCCGCTGACTTGCTCGCCAAACTGCCTGATGTCTCCGGCGCAGTATTCCCCACCCTCGCCCAACTTGATGCTGCGAAAGCCCTCATCACCGCGAACTGGGATTCAGCCGTCGGCGCAGACGTTCAAGCTGCTCCGTAACAAATTGATTTGATGTAATAATGCGAGACCCCGCCACCTGGCGGGGTCTCGCCACAGCAAGAGATAAGTTGAGGTAATTAATGGCTCAAACTGCTCTTAACCCAAAAGGCGTTTCCCCCTCCGCTGATTGGAAAAAATGGCTGGGCGTTATGCCATTTTTCCTATTTGCAATCCTTTTTCTTATTTTGCCGTCCCTGCGTTTATTTATCGGCAGCTTTACAACTGAAGAAGGCCAATTTTCACTCGCCAATATCATTCAATTATTTGAAGAAAAGGCCATCCTGGATGCATACTGGCTGAGCATTCGCATTAGCGCAGCCACCGCACTCGGCGGCGGACTCTTCGGCTTTTTACTTGCATACTCTGTAACAGTGGGCGGCCTGCCAAAACCGCTGCGTTCGGCATTGATAACATTCTCCGGTGTGGCTTCCAATTTTGCAGGGGTTCCCCTGGCGTTTGCTTTTATTGCAACATTGGGGCGCACGGGGTTTATCACCACCCTCATCAAAAACCTGTTTGGCGTGAATTTATATCAGCAAACAAATTTTGACCTTTACAGTTTTGCTGGCCTCAGCCTGACCTATATGTATTTCCAATTCCCGCTCATGGTGTTGATCATGGCCCCGGCATTGGATGGATTGAAGCGTGAATGGCGTGAAGCCGCTGAAAACCTTGGGGCGAGTAACTTTCAATATTGGATGCGGGTCGCCTTCCCTGTGCTGCTTCCTTCGATCTTGGGTACCATGATCCTTTTGTTTGGGAATGCCTTCGGCGCCTATGCAACGGCGTACGCCCTCACCGGCGGCAGATTGGGCATTATTACTATTCAGATCGGGGCGCAGATCCGCGGCGATGTACACCATAACCCAGGTCTTGGCTATGCCATGGCGATGGGAATGGTTGTCGTGATGACAATATCTTTGATTGGCTATTCATGGCTTCAGAAAAGATCAGAAAGGTGGTTGAGATGAGCGGCATTTCCATTGATCTGCGGGTTGGCAAGGGGCGGGGTCGCAAGTCCTGGTCCCTTTCGCGCCTCGGAACACGGTTTTGGAGTTGGTTCTGGTTTATTTTAGGCGCGCTGTATTTCCTTCTCCCCTTATATGCAACCCTTAACTTTTCCCTTCGCATGGAACGCGATGTAATTGGGTTCAAGGCGTATATCAGGGCGTTTGAGGATCCCGAATTTCTTAAAACATTCCTGTATTCAAATGTTCTCGCCTTGTTGACCATTGTTGCCAGCATTATTCTGATCGTACCAACCGCCTATTGGATTCGCTTGCGTTTGCCGGAAGCCCGAAGGATCGTGGAATTCATCACACTGCTTCCTTTTGTAGTGCCGGCGATCATCCTGGTTTTCGGTTTGATTCGCATCTATAGCTCGCCCATCAAAATCCCCTTTACCGATGCGACATTATTCCAGCCGCTTACGACGTTTGAAGTAGGCACGGATATTTTGATCGTTGCCGGTTACATGGTATTGGGTCTGCCTTATATGTACCGCTCGGTGGATACAGGTATGCGCACTGTGGATGTTCGCACTCTTACCGAAGCCGCGCAAAGCCTGGGCGCAAGCTGGTTCACCATCATTGTGCGTGTGATCCTGCCCAATATTCGCGCAGCGTTATTAAGCGGCGCCCTGCTTACCTTTGCCATTGTGGTTGGCGAGGTCACTCTTGCCTCCTTCCTTGGCGTGCCCGCTTTCGGCCCCTACCTTTTCCTGTTGGGTCAGCATCGCGCGTACGAACCTGCGGCGCTTTCCTTCGCAAGCTTCCTGCTTACATGGGTTGCAATGGGACTGATTCAATTGTTCACAGGCGGGCAGGGGCAAGCCGCCGGGGCGCATTAAATTACCGAGGAGATTCACCATGTCATATTTATCCATTTCACATGTTACAAAACAGTTTGGCGATGCGGTGGTTGTTGATAATTTCAACCTCGATATCGAGAAGGGCGAATTCGTTTCTTTTCTCGGGCCATCTGGTTGCGGGAAAACCACCACCCTGCGCATGGTGGCAGGCTTTGAGATTCCCACATCCGGGAAAATATTGCTGGATGGCGCGGATATAACCGACAAGGCCCCGAATCAACGGAATGTGGGCATGATCTTTCAATCGTATGCCTTGTTCCCAAACATGACGGTTGCGCAAAACATCGGCTTTGGCCTCCGCGTTCGCAAAGAGTCTGAAGCGATGATCAAACAGCGCGTGGATGAAATGGTCAGCCTGATCAACCTTGAGAAACACGCCAATAAATACCCCTACCAGCTTTCAGGCGGACAGCAGCAGCGGGTGTCGTTGGCGCGCGCGCTTGCCAATCGTCCGCAGGTGCTTCTGCTTGATGAGCCTCTTTCAGCGTTGGACGCCAAGATCCGCGTGTCTTTGCGGGCGGAAATCCGCGCGATTCAAAAGTCGCTGGGAATTACGGCGATTTTTGTTACGCACGATCAAGAGGAAGCTCTCTCCATCTCCGATCGTATCGTGGTGATGAATGTGGGCGAAATGGAACAGGTGGGCACTCCCTTTGAGATATACAACTTCCCCAAGACTCGTTTTGTCGCTAATTTTGTGGGTTCGTTGAACACAGCCGATGCAGAGGTGGTTGATCCTGCGAAAGGATTGGTGAGCATGGATGGAGTGCAATTCGAGGCGGCAGAAGGAACGGATGCAAGGAAGAAGGGCGACAAGGTGAAGATCGCCGTTCGTCCGGAACGTTTCAGTTTTGCTTCGGAGCAAAAGAAGGCCAATGTAGTGGATTGCACCATCGAGAATATCACCTTCCTTGGGGCGGTTGTCCGCATCCAGGTGAAGATTGGTAACACCAAATTCAACATGGATACGTTCAACAATCCCTTCCTTGAACTTCCCAAAATCGGCGCGAAAGAGCAGGTGACTTGTTCGAAGGAAGCTGTGCTGGTTTTGGATGAATAAGAATTAAATTAAATCAAAAACGGTTCGGCGTGTCAGCGTCGGACCGTTTTTCTTTGAGGTTGGTATGAACAAAGTCATTCTCGTTCTTTCAGACGCCCTGCGTTACGATATTGCAAAAGACAATATGGGGTTTCTCGGCCATTTGGTGGAAACAAAACAAGCCAGCCTGTATAAAATAACGGGCGAATTGCCGAGCATGTCCCGCCCCATGTACGAGACAATTCATACAGGCTTGCCATCCAGCGAGCATGGGATCGTGGCGAATTCGATAGTGCGGCTTTCAAGCCAGCCGAATGTTTTTCAGTCTATAAAAAATGCGGGCAGGGTCACTGCCGCGGCGGCATATTATTGGTATTCCGAATTGTATAATCGCGCGCCCTATGATCGCATTGATGATAAAGAAATCGATGACGATACATTGAACATCCAGCACGGGCGGTTCTATACCGAGGATGAATACCCCGATGTGGAACTCTTTGCCAGCGCGGCGTATTTGGTTCGCAAGTTTTCACCCGATTACCTTTTGCTTCACCCGATGGGCATGGATTATCACGGCGAGACTTTCGGCTCTGATACAAAGGAATATCGCAATCATGCCATTTATCAGGATTCAAAACTCGCGCCGCTCATCATGGAATGGCGCGAGCGCGGGTACACAATTTTTGTCACTGGCGATCACGGCATCAATGCCGATGGAGCGCATGGCGGGACAACCTATCAGCAGCGCACCGTGCCATTTTTTGTGATTCAGCCCAACGGTCAGGGAAGAGGCGAGGTGGATGAATCCACCTCACAGTTGCAAATCGCGCCCACCATCTTGAATCTTTTGGAAATCCCTATTCCTTTCACAATGAAATATGCCCCCATTCAGTTTTCGTAATTTACGTGAGACATTCATCCTTCATCTTTTATCCTTCATCCTTGGATGAGCGCCTTCACTAATTCACGGTTGAAATCTGGAATATCCGCCACAACCCGCCCCCAAACCTGGTTGCCCTCACGAAAGGCAGGTTCATCCGCCCAGACCGCGCCCGCGTTGACGAGATCGTCCTTGATGCCAAGCGAACCCGTGGCGCGCTGGCCTTTTTTGATGATGCCCGCCGAGATGGCAATGGAGCCGCCGTGACAAATGATGCCGATGATTTTATTGGCGGCGTTCATTTCTTTCACAAGGTTTTTGACAACATCGTATCTACGCAATTTATCGGGGGCCCACCCGCCGGGCAGGATGAGCGCGTAGAGTTCGCTGGGGTCGAGTGATTCGATGGCGACGTCTGGTGTGATAACCAGCCCATTCTTGCCTTTGACGGATTTCAAATCCAATCCTGCTGATAAAACTTTTGCGCCCTCTTCTTGCAAGCGCATCAATGGGACATAATACTCAAGGTCTTCCACGCCTTCGGCGATCAGGGTGGCGATGGTTTTATTTTGTAATTTCACTTCTGCCTCTATTCACCAATAATTTTTACCAGTACGCGTTTTTTTCTTTTTCCATCGAACTCGCCGTAGAAGATCTGTTCCCACGTGCCGAAATCCAATTCTCCATTTGTCACAGCCACCACCGCTTCGCGCCCCATGATCTGGCGTTTCATGTGAGCATCGGCATTGTCCTCGCCTGTGTCATTGTGGCGGTACTGGTTGATTGGTTCATGCGGGGCAAGTTTCTCCAGCCATTTGTCGTAATCGTGATGCAGGCCGCTTTCATCGTCGTTGATGAATACCGAGGCGGTGATGTGCATCGCATTCGCCAGCAAGATTCCATCCCTGATGCCGCTTTCACGCAGGCATTCCTCCACTTGTGATGTGATGTTTACAAACCCGCGCCGGGCAGGGATGTTGAACCAAAGTTCTTTGCGATAGGATTTCATACGGACCTCTCATCAGGCATGATTGGGAATAAGCTGACAGTCACTTTTCCACCCGTTTCTTTGTGGAGAACGCGCCCAAAGTGACTGTCGCCTGCTAATTATTTCAGGACTTTCGCTTGTCATTCTCCCGATGTCCTTCGGGAGGGTGACATGCAAAACAAGAGGAGCGAGCGAAAGTCCCATATTTATGTGTCTTGCTAAATTTTACCTGACTCTCGCCTATTAATTCAGTTTATTTCACGATCACCCAATCGCTGCTACTGCGGCCAAAGACTTCGGGGGAATACATCTCTTCGGCTTTGGCGGGCGGGACAATGAAGGCGCCCGGTGTAGTGGCGCGGGCAAAGTAGGTGTATTCGTAGACGCCCTCCCACAGCAACGAGGTGAAGGCCTCGGCGCGGTCATCGCGCATGTTCTGGTGTTCGTACCAGACGCTCCACCACCACCACCCGTAGCGATAGTCCGGGCTGGTTGCATCCTGCGGGACGCTTTGCGAAACCGCCAATGCCGGGTTGATGATTTCAAGGCCGGCGGGCAATGGGTCCACAAGCGCCACGTGATAACGGCGATTATCCGCCGCCATGGTGATGGTCACTTTCACACGCGCCCCGGCTTTGATGTGCCAGACGCCCTCGGAATCCTGGAAGACATCTTCGGGATCATCCACGCCTTCATAACGGCGCTGGATGACGAAGCCCATATCCAGCGGGTCGAGGTTTAAATCAGTGGGAGCGTATTGCAAGCCAAGCCGATAATAAAGCCGGCCCGGGCCTTCCTTGCTCAGGATCAAATCCTCTATCCCGCCACCGGACGCGGTTTCAGTGAGAACGTATGTCATCGGGATGAGCGTTTCGTGGATGTCCGTCGTGCGTCCGCGGAACTCGTTACTGCCCGCGTAGGTATTCCCAAGCCAGATGCGCGCCACGAAGTCTGGCGTTTGATATTCGTAGGTATTGAAATAGCGGTCGAGCGTCAGCAGGATAAAGACATTCTCCTGCGTATTGTTCCAGCGTCCGCGGTTACGATGCGCGAGCAGGCCAGCCACCAGCTTGGGAATCAAGTCACTTTGCGGGTTGTCTTCGATCAACGCATCCAGCAAAATGGCGTCGGTGCGGCGGTCGGAGCTGAGCAGCAGATAGGTCTGGTCGGTGTAGTCGGTTGTGAAGTTGGCCGCGCCCGCCGTTTCAACGATATGATTATTCACGTAAAGCCGAATGGCATCCAGTTGCGCATTGTCATCGATCACAGGCCACAGCCAGCCGAGGGCTTCCATCGAAAGATTTTCCAGCCCGGCGCTGTTCAACAGTTTTTCGGCTTTCTGCGAATCGCGGTCGCCCGTCAAATCGCGGACGTAAAGCGCGTACGCGCTGAGCGTTCGGCGTGTTTCCGCGCCGTACCAGGATGGGTAATAACTTTCGATGTCGCGCAGGTAAATCAGCGCATTTTGCTGCATCTCGACGGGAATATCGAATCCCTTTTTCTGGGCGCGGAACAAGGCATGAGCCACGTGGATGGTGTTGAACGGGCTGGATTCGAATCCGCGCCGCCAATATGGGAATCCGCCATCGAAGTTTTGCATGGACTGTAAACGCTTCACATCGCCGCCGACAGTTGCTTCCATTTCTGACGGAGACGGCAACCCGTCAGCTTTGAAGGCGCTCAGCACATCGCGCAGGGATGCCACTGCCATGATCCGCGAAGCGAGCTGCTCCGAGCCTTCAAACGGATATTCCACCAGATACAACATCGCATCGGTCAACGCTTGCAAAGCAGTCGAGGAGGCGCTGATCTCCAGCCCGCCGTATTGCGGGAACACACCGGACGGATATTGCACAGGCTGTGCAATTGTTCCCTCGTCAATGACTCCGTAGGTGGCAAAGGCTTCGCTCGTGGCCGGGGTGTAGACTGGCAGGTCTGCTGTGGCGGCATCGGCATAATTTCCCGACACTGCCGCGAACTGAATGTGAACATCGCCTGCCATCACCGTAGACGCCGGGAAGCGCACCTCCACCCGGTCATTGGCAGGCACGGTGACGCGCTGGCCGTTGTTTTCAATTTCAAGGTTGCTGGCGCGGGTGACAACGTTCACCGTCATCGGCGAATCGGTTTGGTTTTGAAGCACAACGGGCAACTCAAATGTATCGCCAAAGTTGAGAAAGCGCGGAGCGGAAGGGCGCACCATCAGCGGCAGGCGCGCCGTGAGGTTGGACTCGCCCACGCCGAATTGATTTCCATCATCGTCAACCGCCACGACCATCACACGGTAACGGGTGAGGTTATCGGGCAGGTTGATGACGATTCGCGCTTCGCCGTTGAACCCGGTGCGCACGGTGGGCGCAAAGGTTGCCAGCGGATTGAAGTCGGAGCGCACGAGAATGGGAGGCGCATACCCATTTCCCCCGCCCACACCTGGCGGTAGTTCTTGCTCCATGGCCGGAGCTTCTGTGGCGGCAGGCGCTGCGGCAAAAAGCATGGCAGCATCAGCGCTGGCCTGCCTCGCGAGGGACTGCGGGTCGGCGAGGACGATGCTTGCGCGGCTGTAAACACTATAAAGGTAGGAAGGACGGTCGGCATAAAAAACGCTGAGCGGGTCTTGCATTTGATAATTGCTCAACGCCAGCACGGCTTCATCCACTACTACAACCGCCAGTTCCGCATCAGACACGGGCAGGCCGTGGGAATCCTTCACCAGCACAAGCAGGCTTGTTTCGCCGCCCGGCTCCAATGCGGTTTGATCTGGCGTCACTTGCAGTGAAAGAGTCCTTTGCTCTGGCGGAATGCTTAAGGTTAACGTGCCACTCGCAAAGGCGGGACGCGGCGGCACGTTTTTGAGCGTCTCACCCTGATCGTCGGTGCGGGGCGCAGAGCCAGCTAAATCCACTTGAATATTCAGGTTGGGAATATGCTCTTCTTCGATGGGTATGTTGAGGGTGGCAGTCCCATCCTCGATGTGGAAGCGGGCCGTGTAGAGAATGCCGCTGCGGGTGACGGTTAACAGTCCTTCGGCGGGAGTGAATGGAGATTGAACGAGAATTTTGGCTGTGTCATCGGGCTGGTAGCTTTCCTTGTCTGGAATCAGCGTGACCTTTTCCTGCTCCACTTTGCGCGAGGGAGGCTGTTGCCCGCCGCTGACCCAGCGGGTGATGCGGCTTTGGTTTTTGCGTTCGAGTTTGTCTGTGACAATGGCTGTGATTTGATACTGTCCGCCGAGGGGAGTTTCAAAGGAACAGGAATCAGGCTCGGGCGCGGAGAGAAGCGAGCAGATTTGCACGTCAACCACTTCTTCCACCCAATCCCCATTTTTATATTTCCAATCCAATCTTCCGGCGGTGATCTCAACCGCACGATTTTCAATCGGGTTGCCATCGAGGTCGGTGACGATGAAATTCACATCGAGCGGCTTGCCGCGTTCGACAAAATACGATTCACTTCGCAGGCCGATGTACACATCCGCCGGGTGGATGAGCAAGGTGGTGGCGCTGCTCCAGGCCTGGCGGTTCACATCGGTGACGGCGCTCTGCGCCATCACGCTGTACGGCTGGGGATTTTTGGCGGGGTCGCCCTGCGGGTTGAAATCCAGGCCCAGGTAATGTGTGCCGCTGGCATCGGTTTTTCCTGTGAATGTTTCTATTTGCGCCTCGCCGCCGGCTTGATAGGCGAAATCATAAAACCACCAATCCTTTTGCGTGCCGAAGGTGAAGCCCGGCCAGTTGGGCGGCGCGTACGTGGCGGGGCTGGTGACCACTTGCCAGTTGACTTCGGCGTTGGGCAGGCCGCCGCCTGCGTAGTATTTTGCATCCACTGCCAGCGTGGCATGGTCTTCGGCAAAATATGGGCCGATGGTTTCGTTGCGCGCGATCACTTCAAACTCGGGGCGTCGAAATTCTTGTATTTGGAATTGATGATAATACTGCGTGCCGCCCAGCCCGCCCAGGTTTCCATTGGCGGTTAAGTAAAGCTGGGCATATCCCAAATTGACTCCCTCTGGCAGGGTGAAGGCGAAATCAAATCCGCCGAGGGCATTGACCTGCGCCTCGCCGTTGCCAATGGCATTGCCCTGCGAATCGATGACCTGATAACTGACCGAACTTAATTGGCTTCCCACCAATTCAACATCGCCATCCTGCCTGCCGCCGATTTTTCGCAGCCAGCCTTTGATATGTGCCTCCTCAGTGGGGCGGTACATTTGACGGTCATCGAAAACGAACCATTGCAGGGCGTCGCTCGGCGGGCTGGGAACCCAGGCATCGTCGCTCCAATAATAGGTTGAATACGGCAGGATCGCCAAATCCGCGCCGAGGCGGGCGGTGAGATAGGTTGTGCCGGAGGGAATATGAAAACGCGCGATGCCGTCTGCGCCCGTGAGGATCGTGGAACTTCCATTATTGGGTTGAATGCTCACGGCGGATAACGGCGCGCCATCTTTGAGGTTCGTTGTCCATGCTACCATCTCGCTGTGGTCTGCGTAGGCATCCACTCCAATTTGCGTGATCTGCACCCAGGTGATGATCGTTTGCGAGTAGCGTCTCCATTTGTCGTTGTCGTCTTCGAAAGTTCCAGCAGGCGGTTCGACGATCACTACAAAATGACCGAAGTCTCCATCCATGTATTGGCTTAGATTAATATCCACCTGGGTCAGGGTGTCGTCGGGCATATCCAAATTGATGGGTTTATCGGCAACCAGCAGGCCCGGCATTTTGGAGGGCACATCTGTCCGCTGCCAATCGCGCAGGTACACTTTGAACTTGGGCCAGTCAGCAGGCTGAACCGCATAGACCTTCAGGTTGAGCTTGTTGTAATTCATGGCATAAGCTGAAAAGACTGGCTTTTTAGCGGATGGGTCAAGGGTGAGCAAAATCTGCCCTGTGTTCACCAGAACCGGCTCGGCTTTGCCCACTTTGAATTTCAGGTGAACATCGTCGCCCAATTGCTGGCCGAAACTATCCTGAATCTTTCCCGATACCGTCACGGTATAGGTTGTCTGCCCGCGTGTCTCACCGCTGATCTCAATCGTATTGCCGTACACATTGGCGGAGACGCCCGGTATCGCAGGGTCAACGCTCAGCATGTTCTCGCTGAAAACGTCCAGATCAAGCGGGTTATTGAATTGGATATAAAAAGGAGTCAACGGCGGGCAGTCGCCGTTGTACCAGTAACAGCTATGTTCATCAATTCGCAACGAAGAGTAAGTGGAAAATGCAAAGGTTTGCGCTTCAGTTGTGGTGAGCGGCCCTTCCAGCGAAGGCGTCTGCAGGCCAACGACTACGGAAATATTCGTCTCAGGTTCAAGCGGCTGTGCGGCGCGGAAGGCAAGCCAACGTCCATCGGGCGCATCCTTCACCAGTTGGCTGGCGCGCTCGTCTTTATCAATTTCGGTTTGTCCCGCCAAAACAACGCCGACAGATTTTCCATCCGCGGTCACTTGAATAGTTTCCAACACCGCGGGCGGGTCAATGAGCTGGTCAAATTGAATGAAAAAGATGGGGTCGAGCGGTTGAGGGGAAGTATCCGGGTAAAACGTCACCACACTTGGGGGCGGCGTTGTGAACATCCATGTAACCGATTCAGCGAGTACGCCGCCAGTGGCGGATACCGTCCCCGCCGGCACCGTGGCGCGGTATTCGGTGGCTTTGGGCAGGCGGTCGATCAACTCGGAATCGTATTCAAAGGTCAGGGTTTTGGTTCCCAACCAGCGCCAGGTACCGGGCAGGGACGGCTCGATCTTGATCGGCACATCCGCTTCGGCCAAATCATCCAGCGTTCCCAACGGAACCATGGGTTGATTGAACGTCACGCTGACGAAGGGCGCAATCGGGATTTCCCCTTCTGGGGCATATCTCAACACCTGGAGCGGACCCGCCTCAACCGCCCCCGGAGTTGGTTCTGTTTCGAAAGGCGGGAACTTCTCTGTGACAGTATCCCCCGGGCGCGGCGGGGGCAGAGTCTGGGCTGGGAAGTTGAAATCTGTCTGTTGAGCAGAATCAACTGGCAGGGCCGGCAGACGCGAGAGGATCAACTCGATCTCTGCAGGTGAAAGCGGCTCTCCGCTCGCCAGCGGCAATCCTTCCACAATCTGCGGCTGGGACTGGCCGTCACTCAATTCGATGCTGATGCTGTAGCCATCTTCGGAATCCCCGGCAGGCGACTGGGTTATGTTCACGTCGATGGGCGCCGGGGTTGTTAAACCAAACCGCGATCTGTTTGACCATAGCGCGATCCCGCCAGCGCATACCAAAACAATCAGCCCGGCAATTGTCAGGGCGCGTTTCGTTCCGAACACTGGATTACGATTCTCTGTCATGGGCGAACCCTCCATATATTATCAAAACGCCTGAACCTGGATTTTGTTCCCTATAGTTGTGTGAATCTCGGTACTGCAACCCTTCGGCAGGCTCAGGACAGGCATTTATGTTGCGCTTACCCAAGAAGCGCCCAAAACGCAAGGTAAATCTCCCTGGCACTGTGCGGCTTAAGCCGTACCAGGGCAGGTGTGCGGTACTGAATAAACTGCGTACGGCGAGTCATTAATTCACCTTACGCAGTTTGCGTGTTTTAGGGTCATGTCGCCCTGAGCGATAGCGAAGGGTCTCTACGACTGTCTCAGAGACCCTTCGCTATCGCTCAGGGAATCATGGGCGGTGCGTAAGGCGAGTCATTAAAAACAAACCCGCCCGCGAAAGATTATTTTCGGGGCGAGTCGTGTTCATGTATGGCAACTGATTGCCTTGCCGCAATAGAATTTCTGCTATTAAAACAGATGCCCAACGGGGGCTGTTGAGTTCCAGGTTACTTGTTGATGAGTGCGCCCTGAATTCTGTGGGCAAAATCGTGGGGACGGACGGGTTTTGTAATGAAATCCACTGCGCCTGCGTTGAAGGAATCCCTCTTGCTGCCGAGATCGTCCAACGCTGAGACCATGATGACGGGAACGTTCTTCAAGCTGGAATCCGCCTTGATCAGTTTGCAAAGTTCAATGCCGTTGACGCCTTCCATCATGATGTCCAGCAGAATGAGGTCTGGGCTGAGTGTGCTGGCCTCTTTGATGGCATTCCTGCTGAGGTTGACAGAGGTGGGTTGATGCCCGTTCATGGTGATCAAGCTTTCCAATAAGGTGGTGGTCTGAATATCATCATCCACAATTAGTATTTTCGCCATAAGCTTTCTCCAAATAAAGTGAGCTCCATGTTCATTCACTTTGTACAAGATTCAAATCAATGAAACAGATGTCTTACTGGAAGGCGTAATGATAAGAGAGTTCGCGTTCTCATTGATTGGGTAGCAGGGCTTCGATTCTCGATATCAATTCGTCCAGGTCGAAGGGTTTTGTCAGGTAATCGTCGGCGCCGAAGGTGGCGGCCTTGCTGTTGCTGTTATCCAGCGCGGTGATGATGAGAATTGGAGTGCGCGCAAAATCTGGGTCGGCGCGCAGCATTTGAGTGAGCGTGAACCCGTCTGGAGGGGGCATCATGATATCCAAAATAAAAAGATCGGGGTGCAGGGATCGGGCGGTATGGATTGCTTTCGAACTCTCGTTGATGGCGGTGACCTGGTATCTTTTCGAGGATAAAAATCTCTCCAGGAGGGTTGTCACTTTTTCGTCGTCATCAACAATCAGGATTTTTGCCATAAAATGTTCCTACGGGTGTATTGGATTGAGTCTGAGCTTTTTGTTTAAAAATTATTCCGCATATTATCATCGGCTTCATGTAAATATATTATACCCTTTGTGCCAGTTGATTTTGAAATGTACGTGGAATTAATACGAATCTGAATTCCCGCATTTATGAGGCCGGATTTTGTTGATTCAACCTGGCTGTCGTTGTGGCGGGGGGAGCCTGCGTGGGCGGGACCTGAATATTCAGGCAGGGGCAACTTAAGTCCCATTGAAATTTTTTCGATGGGGAATATACTATAAGAGGTGTTGTTTAATGCTTGGAGCGGATCGTGGGTATGGGATTTATTGTTGTTTGGAAAGGAGCATTCTCTTGGAACCGGAGCGACGCAAGAATAAACGCAGGAAGTTTACGTATTACATGCGTGTAGTGGACGCAAGTACGCTTCAGCTTATCGGGTATCTGACGGAGATCAGCGCAGTGGGGATTCAGGTGGATAGCGAGAAACCCCTGCCGTTGAATGTGAGTTATAAACTGCGCCTGGAATTGACCGCAGACATTGCGAACAAAACCTTTATGGTCTTTAATGGCCGCAGTAAATGGTGCCAGCCAGACAGGTTCGAACCGAATTCGCATAACATCGGTTTTGAGGTGACTTTGCTTTCGCATGATGATACGGAAATATTTAAACGCATGATCGAAAAGTACGCTTCGGACAGGGGCTGGTAATTGATACGGAATCAATTGCCTGCGCCAACCGCTCTTAAATTCAGTATATTACGAATTTGCTACGGAGCGCGGACTTCAGTCTGCTTTGCCCCTGCAAAATTGCAGACTACAGCCTGCATTCCGCTCAATCTGTGATTTACTGAAATTACGATCTTCAACTTATTGTCACATAGCGGCGCGCATTTGGGCATGTCACCGTCAGCGTGACACGAATGCCTGGGTTCAGGATTCAACCCGATGGGCGTGTGAGGCGCGGATCATTGTGCGCTTCGATTTGCGCTGATGATGTCGCGCCGCTCAGGCTGAAGCGCATCCACTGCCGAGCCGCGCACAGCGGAACGGGCAACGGGATACGCAATCAACCCCGCCATCAGCGGTGCGGCGATGAACGCCCACCAGCCGTTGAGGAAGGCTGGGGTCAATACTACCCAGGCCGCCGCGCGCAAATCAAGATCGGGAAGAGTCCACGCGATGCCGCCTATTGTGAGTGCGGAAATTGCCGCCCAGCCGAATCCCATCAGTGCGCCCAACAGCACGCCGAAGATACCTGTCAACACGGATTCGAGAATCAGCATGTTCATGATCTGACCGCGCGTCGAACCCACTGCGCGCAGAAGACCGATCTCTTTTTGACGTTCGAGGATGCCGACCATGACTGTGTTCAACATTCCGAATGCCGCGCCCACAATTGCCAGCAACAACATGCCGTTGAAGATGACCATCAACTGGTCGCTGGTATCGGTGACTGCGCGCACTTCCTGATCTGCGGTGGAGACGAAGGCTTTATCGGGGAAGCGTTCCTCCAGTTTGAAGATATCCGCTTCGAGCGCGGCGCGATCGGTATCCGGGCGTGGATGAATGGCGTACGTATCGGGTGTGCGGCCTTCAGGCACAAAGAAATCGCGCGCGCCGGGGCTGAGCAACGAAACTGGTACGATGCCATACGAACCGACTCCGGCAACAACGCAATCTACTTTTCCATGAATGCCTGTAACTGAAATCGAATGGCCTTGCGTCACTTTGAATTTTGCCGCCACAGCGGGCGATGTGGTCAAGGCGCAGCCAGGCTGTAACAACAAACGAAGCATTTCATCGCGGTCGCCTTCGAGTAGGTTGAAAACTTCGGGACGGCGAAAACGTTTTACTTCGGATTCGTTTAATAGAAAAGATGGAAAGCCCGTTGTCGGCGAACCGATCTCCGCCGCGTTGACCATGTAGATCGTTCCCACCTCGGCGCGGTCGCGGACAATTTCGGCTGCCGCTTCGATCACGGCGGGATCAAGCGCGGACGCGCTGGTGTTGCCAAAGGAGCTCAACTGCGCAACGCCCGATGAACGGTCAAAGGCATAGATATGCCAGCCCGCTTCCTGCAAGGCGTTTTTGGAGATCGTGCCAAGCAGAACATCGTTTTGAAAACTGACCAACCCCGCGGCGCCAACCAGAACGCTGATGCCAATCGCAAATGAAAGCGCGGTCAATGTCAATCGCGCGGGATTGCGCTGAAGGTTATCCGCCGCAAGCCGCCCGGAGATTCCGCCGAATTTCCATAAAAAAGGCTTGACCCAATCCGCGGCTTTTTGAAATAAGTAAGGAGCAAGCAAAATAACGGCGAACAGCCAGATGATTCCCACCACCTGCAAGAGAACCAGATCCAGAGGCGGGTAATAGCCGCTCCACTCGCCGGGCGGCGCAATCAACAGCCATGCCCAGATAAGGATGCCAACGACAAATCCTGCCATTGTCCTTGGCGACCGAAATTCCACTTTTGTTACCTGCTTTGCGTCGTCGGTTTCCTTCAAGGCTGTCATCGGCGACACGGATGCTGCGCGGCGCGCGGGAACAAGCGATGCGAATAACGTGATTCCCATTCCCAAAAAGATTGCCAGCAAGACATCCTGCAAACGAAGCGAACCGCGCCCTGCTTCAAACCCGAATTGACTCATGGATGACAAAATCGCCTGTCCGAATGGCTGACCAAGCAATAATCCAATGATTGTTCCAATTCCGCCGGTGGCGAGAGCCTCCAGCAGAATCAATCTCATCACCTGTTTGCGGGTCATGCCCAGCGCGCGCATCATGCCGATCTGTTTCTGACGCTGGGTCACGGTCATGGCGAAAGCGTTGAAAATGAGAAATCCCGCTGCAAGCAGGATCATTCCGCCCACGCCAGTGAACAGGATCGCGGTGATGTTGACAATGAAACCAGCGGGACCTTCGCCGCCGCCCCAGCTGGCTTTGATTCCCGATTCAAAGACTCCCGTCGCGGTGATGGTCGCGACGCCGATGGAAACAGACAGCGCAGTTAATAAAGTTCGCGAGCGCGATTGGTCAAGATTGCGGATGACAAGTTCATTGAGTGATTTCATGACTGGGCGTCAATCATGCCATCTTTCAACCGCGCGATTCGATCCGCATATTTGGCGGCGTGCTCATCGTGCGTGACCATGATGATGGTCTGCTCTTTTTCGTCGCAGGCGTGGCGCAGGATTTTGAGAATCTCCCCGCCCGAAGCGGAGTCGAGATTCCCAGTCGGTTCATCCGCGAGGATGATGGCCGGGTCGGTGACCAGCGCGCGGGCGAT
>CXWL01006792.1_pt1 | contig 17196 bp, 18 predicted proteins | sample 590931 | NCBI WGS metagenome assembly CXWL01 (sample SAMEA3498368, study PRJEB10139) | groundwater metagenome | biome: water well; material: biofilm material | place: Germany | collected 2015-04-27 | reverse complement strand
GGCGCGTTCTTCTTGGCTTGCTCGAACATGTCGCGCACGCGGCTCGCGCCGACGCCGACGAACATTTCCACAAAGTCCGAACCCGAGATCGAGAAGAACGGCACGTTGGCTTCGCCGGCGATGGCGCGCGCAAGCAGCGTTTTGCCGGTGCCGGGCGGGCCGACCAGCAGCGCGCCTTTTGGAATCTTGCCGCCGAGGCGCTGGAACTTGCCGGGGTCCTTCAGGAATTCGACGATCTCGCCCAATTCTTCCTTGGCTTCATCGATGCCAGCGACGTCTTCGAAGGTGATGCGGCCTTTGGCTTCCGTGAGCAGCTTGGCTTTCGAGCGGCCAAAGCCCATAGCCCCGCCGCGCCCGCCGCCCTGCATTTGGCGCATGAAGAAGAACCACGCTCCGATCAGCAACAGCATCGGCAGCGCCGTGAGCAGGATGTCGCCCAGACCGGGGCCACGCTGGGGCCGCTCGGCCTTAATATCGACGTGTGCCTCGTCGAGGCGCTCCACGACTCTGGGCATGAGACCGAGCGGCACGTCCGTGACGTAGACCTTGCCGTCGCGGCCAGTGCTGAGCACCGTGTCCGTCTTGGTGGTCACCGAGGAGATTTCACCGGCGTCAACCTTCTTGAATAGCTGAGTGTAATGCAACTCGGCCGCCCGCGGATTAACCCCGCCCTGGAACATCGAAAACCCGAGAACGAGCGCAACGGCGACGACGCCCCAAAACAACAGCGAACGGATGGGCATGCAGCGACCTCTGATAACGAGCTCTGATAACGAACTCTGGGCGCCCGGCGCGGCGCAGCGATGTTACAGCAAGATAGGGACCAAGGCCGGGGCTGAACACCCCCGGCCCAGGCGGGATCGCCCATTAAGCACAGGCGGGGTCAAAACCGGGTGAAGCAAGGCGGTTAAGACGCGGGTGACAACAAGTGCCGGACATGGTCCTCCAAGAGCCATCGCGCCTCGCCCGCCCAATCCGCAAGCGGCAGGCGCGCCCCATCGCGGCAGAGTAGAGGCCGGGCGCCCTCGACCTCGACCCGCCACCCTTCTGACGGCGCGCGAAGCGCCAACCGGCCGTCCCACACAATCTCTTCGCCGGCGGGAAGGCTGAGCGCCGCCAGCGCTGGCCTGCCGTCGGCGCGGCCATGCAGAGCACCGAGATCCCGCAGAATCTGGATTTCGTTCCCGATCCAGCGGAGCCGGGCGCCGTGTAAGGTCATCCCACGAAAGTCAGCGGCGGCGAGCGCCGAGTCCAGACGAAGAAGAGCACTTGGGGTCGGTGGGCGCCCGGCGCCGGCGGCGGCCGCGATGAGCACGCCAAGCACGCGCTTGCGCGCTTCGGCGTCCGCCTCCTTCCAAGTCTCGGCGGCGACTTGCGCGGCTTCCCCTTCAAACCGCACCGTCGCCTTAACCAGGTCCATGGCGACAGCATCAACGCGCCGCGCGAGAGCGCCCAGAACCACCGCCAACTCCCGCAATCGCGAGGGGTCGAAGCCGCTCTGCTCAAGCGCCGCAAGCCGCGCGCGGGTCCGCACGCGCTCGAAGGTCGGATTTTCATTGGCCGGGTCCTCCAGCCAATCCACGCGCGTGCTGCGAAGATATGAGCGTAGCGCTTCGCGACGAACGCCGAGCAAAGGCCGAACCACCAGCATACCCCGCCCCTCCGGCCACACCGGCGCGGGTGCAACCAGCGCCATTGCAGCGAGCCCGCGCCAGCCCGAGCCCGCAGCGGCGCGCATCAGCAGAGTTTCCGCCTGATCGTCGCCGGTGTGGCCCAGCGCAATGACGCGCGCGCCTATGCTGCGAGCACGCTCGCAAAGCGCCCGGTAACGGGCCTCGCGTGCAGCCTGCTGGGCGCGCTTGGGGCCGTGCGGCCAAGCCAGGGTCGCGATTTCGCCTTTGACGCCGGCGGCGTTTGCGAAGCACAAAGCGCGTCGCGCATCTTCAGCAGCGCCGAAGCGCAGGCCATGATCGACGACGATGGCGTGAAGCTTAGCCGCGCCCAATCGTTCGCCCAGCAAATGCAGCAGCGCCAAGGAATCGCCGCCGCCCGAAAGCGCCACCACAATCGGCGCCTCACCCGCCGCTGCCAGCGCCCGCTCGATCGTCACGCGATCGAGCATCAAAAATACCTAAGCGGGGCAGCGCGCGCCCTGCGCTTCGCGCGTAGCGAGTTCGCGCACGTAACGCGGCGCATTTGGGAATTGGCGCGGCAGCGAGGCGAAAGCGCTGCAGGCTTGGCGGAGTTCCGCAGCGTCGTTGTTCTCGCCGTCTTGGGCGAGCCCGACGAAGGCCATGCCAAGACGCACCTGCGCCTCCGGCGCGCGTGGCCCCCGTGGCGCGGCTTGCAGATAGGCGATGAAATTGTCGCGCGCATCGCGATAATTGTGGCGCGCCAGCATGGTGAAAGCGAGCAGATAGCGTGCGTCGAGGCTGGTTTCCCCGTTTGGATAGACGCGCAGAAATTCGACAAAAGCCGCTTCCGCTTCCGCGAGGCGCCCGTTGGCTTGCAGCTGGCGGGCGTAGGAATAGGCTTGCCCCTCGCTGCCCGGAAGTTCGGTCGCCGGTATGGTCCCCAAAACGCCGGTCTGCCGCTCCTGCGCCGCTGCGGCAGGCGTTCGCGGCTGGGCGACTGGCGGACTGGCGGGCGGCGCCGGCGTCGAGCGCTCGCTGGGCGCCGGGGTTTGCTGCAAATCCTGGTTCACGGCGGAAAGTTCGCTGACGATGCCCCCGAGGCGGCGCACCTCGCGCTGCGCCTGAAGCAATTCATATTGCAGCCGTTCGTTCTCAGCGGTGGCGTCGCGGAGTTGGCCCTCCAGCTCCTCGATGCGGTCCTGACGTGAATCGGCCTGGCCATAAGCTGGCGCAGGCAATTGCGTCTGCGCCGCCGCAGGCAGGGGGCAAAGCAAACCGGCCGCGGCGAGAACCGCCGCGAGCCGGGACTTGGAAATCAATGGCGCCGATCGGGTCATGGAAGACGTGTGCCTGCGCGGTCGGGCCAAATTTTGGCGTCTACGAGACTGCGCCAGAGACGATCTGGCTGTGTGAGTTGCGGTTCACGCTCCAGGCCTCTTCGTTGGCGCGCGGATCGAGCGGACGCTCCTTGCCGTAGGAGACGGTCTCCATCCGATTGCCGGCGACGCCGAGTGAGATCAGGAAATCGCGTGCGGCGGCGGCTCGGCGTGCGCCCAGCGCCAAATTGTACTCGCGCGTTCCGCGCTCGTCGCAATTGCCAGCTACAAGCAGGCGAACGCCCGGATATTGGCGCAGCCAGGCGGCTTGGCGCTCGAGCACCGAACGCGCTTCAGTGGTCAACGCGAACTGATCGTAACCGAAGAAAATGCGATCGCCGACCGAAACGCGGAAGTCCTCGATGGAGCCCGGCACAGGCCCCTGAGGCCGCTCGGCGGCGGCAGGGGGTTGGGTTGCCGGCGTCGGGGTCGGCTCAGGCCGGCTGGCGCAGGCGGCGACCGAAGCAACGGCCGCGAGTACGATCAGTGTGTTTCGCATTGGGTCAATTCTCCCCTTTGAAGCGGCGCTATGGATTAGGCCCGTCCCCCGCGCAGTAAGTTCAGTCCTTACAAAGCAGAATGCTAGCCGACAATCACGTTCTCTTCATGACACGCAAGCCGTCGTACGTTTAAGGCAAAAGCGGCGACCATGCAGGGTCGGAGGCTTCGGTCGGCGTCGGCAATTGCCGCAGATTGCGCCCGGTCAGATCGATCGACCAGATCCTCGGCCCCTCCCCGCGTCCCTCCCTGAAGAACATGATGACGCGCCCATTGGGCGACCAAGTCGGGGCCTCGTCGAGATAGCTCTCGGTTAAAATCCGTTCACCTGAGCCATCAGGGCGCATCACACCGATCGCGAAGCGGCCTCCGCCCTGGCGGGTAAAGGCAATGAGGTCCCCGCGCGGCGACCATACTGGCGTCGAATACCGCCCGTCGCCAAAGGAAATCCGCCGTTGTCCTGAACCGTCGGCGGCCATGACGTACAATTGTGGCGAGCCGCCGCGATCGGAGTTAAACACGATCTGGGCGCCGTCCGGCGAATAGGACGGCGAGGTGTCGATGGCGGGATGGTTAGTCAAACGCCGCCGCTGACGCGAACGCAAATCCATCGCAAAAATCTCGGCATTGCCGTTCATGTCGAGGGTGAACACGACGTCATTGCCGTCGGGCGCGAAACGCGGCGCGAAGGTCATGCCCGGAAAATCGCCCAAAACTTCGCGGCGATTGGTTTCGAGATTGTACAGAAATACGCGCGGTGCGCCGATCTCATAGCTCATATAAGTGATGAGTTGCGCCGACGGCGAAAACCGCGGCGTCAGCACCATCGCGTCCGGCCCGGTCAGGAAAAACGGATTGGCGCCGTCCTGATCCATGATCATCAGGCGCTTCACCCGCCGCGTGCGTGGACCGCTTTCGGACACGAAGACGATACGGGTGTCGAAATAGCCGCGCTCGCCGGTCAATTGTTCGTAGATTTGGTCGGAAATGCGATGAGCAATACGCCGCCAATTGTCCGGCGTCGTGGAGTACGAGAACCCGGTCAGGAATTGTTCGGCGAAGATGTCGTAGAGCTTGAACTCGATGCGCACCCGCCCATCGGGCAATGCCGTCACCTGGCCAACAGTCAGCGCCTGCGCGTCGATGATGCGCCAATCGCCGAAGCGCGGCGGCACATCCATGGCCTGAATGCGTTCGATAAAGGCTGCCGGCGCCACCGAGCGAAACAGCGAGGAGCGCTCAAGATTGGCACGGATCACCTGCGCTACATCGCGCCCAACCTGCGCGGCCGGAGGCGACGCCGCGATGAAATCCACTACCGCGACGGGCATCGGGTTGAGGTGGCCTTCCGTGATGTCGACGTGCAAGCGCCCCTGAGTCGGCGCCGGCGCCGGCGCTTGCGCCGCCGCAGGCGTCGCCGTCCAGGCCACTGCACACAACTGGGCGAAAGCAGCGGTTATCCCCTTGATCACGCGCATCATCGGACACTCTCTCTCATTTCAGCTTCCTGGCCGGAAGGTGAATTCTTGTTGGCGCCAGTATTGGTAATTGGGACCAATTCTAGGATCGTCGGCAAACGGAAACGGATCGCATTGACGCACTGCGCGCAATGCTGCCTCGGCGGCAGTGCGCATAGGCGGGTCAAATGTGTAATTGCGTGGGTTGGTCACGCGCGGTTGGCCATTCAGCGTGCCGTTTCTATTGAGTTCAAACTCGACCGTGACCACAAGTCGATCAGGATCGGGAAGATCGATCGGCATGCGCCAACAACGGCGCAAATGAGCTTGAGCGATGGCTCGTATTCGATCCTCGAGCGCGGCGACTTCCGCTGTTCCCAAACCAGCGCCGCGCTGGTTGCGGTCCGCGGCCGCGCCTTGGTTGCGCTCGCGCCCGGTTTTTGTGTCCGCGTTTGCGAGGCGCGCAGCGGCGGCGAGGTCGAACTCATCATTGCGATTGCGTGTGCGCTCCCGCGGCGCTGGCGCTGCGGCCGGCGTCGGCTCTGGCGCTGCCTGCTGGGTTTGCTCCTGCTCCTCCGGGGCAGCATCCTCCGGCGCCTCTTCGGCCAGAGCGCGCACATTCGATTCCTCGCCGATATCGACAATCTCCACCGGCACCACCGCGCCAATCGAGGGAATCAAGGACTCAGCATTAAGCTGCCAAGCCATCCTGGTTATCATGATCGCGCCGACATGGCCGATCAGAGACACCAACAGCGGAACGATCCACCCTGGGCGCATCTCATCGCCCGCCGCGCCGCGTTGGGGCATCTTCGGTGTCGGTCACCAATTGTAGTTTGCGGAAACCGCTGCCGCTGACAACCGCCAGCACGCGCGCCATCAAATCCCAATCAACGCCCTTGTCGCCGCGAATGTAGATCGCCTGATTATAACCCTCACGCGCGATCGCCCGCAGGCTGGTGGGCAGTTCTTCCAACGTGACCACGGTCTCCTGCAAATAAATTTTGCCGTCAGCGGTAATCGTGAGCGCCAAAGGCTCAACGTCCGCCGCCGCCGTCTCCGCCTTGGTCCGCGGCAGCTCGACTGGAATGCTCACGGTGAGCAGCGGCGCGGTGATCATGAACACGATCAGCAGCACCAGCATCACGTCCACGAACGGCGTGACGTTGATTTCCGCCAGGCGCCCACGTCGCGCGGACCTGCGCCCGCGCCGGCCAGTGCCACGCGCCGCGGCGAGCCCGCCAGCCATCAGGCCTGCTCGCTGAGACGCCGCGACAGACGCGCGGCGACCTCGTCGCTGAAAGTGTCGAGGCGATCGCCGAAGTGATCGAGATCGCCGGTGAACTTGTTGTAGAAGATCACCGCGGGGATGGCCGCCACGAGGCCAAGCGCAGTGGCGAACAGCGCTTCGGCGATGCCTGGCGCCACCACTGCGAGGTTCGTTTGCTGCTCGCGATTGATTTGAATGAACGCGTCCATGATCCCCCACACCGTGCCGAACAGGCCGATGAAGGGAGAAGCTGCCGCCACCGAGGCCAGCACGCCGAGATTGCGTGATGCGCGCCCAAGCTCACGGGCGATCTGCGCCTGCATCAAGCGATCGACCCGCTCGGCCAGCATCTTCGCCGCCTCCCCTACCGGGCCGCTTCGGCGCGCTTCGCGCCATTCGCGTGCGGCGATCGCGTAAATGCGGCTCAACGGGTCACGCCCGCGATCGCCGTCGTCGAGATCCTCGAGCGTGCGGCTAGCCCAGAATTGGCGCTCGAATTTGCGCGCCTGAGAGTCGAGCTCGCCGAAATGCAGCCATTTGTCGACGGCCACCGCCCACGACCAAAGCGAGGCGATGCCCAGCGCCAGCATCACGCCTTTGATGACCGGATCGGCTTCCAGAAAAAGCGTCCAGATGGTTAATTCGCCGTTCGCCATGCCTGTTCCCGCTTCGCGGCCAAAAACCGCCGCGCCCCACCCCGTTTAGAGCCGGAGGAGTTTGTCAAAAGGTGGACGCCTGGGGCGTCAAAAATGGTTTAAGCCGCTCCAAAAGCAGGGGCGGCGGTTTTCGGGGTCTGCCCGTGAGGCTGATGCAACAGACCTGGATTTCGGCTCGGACCAGTTCTTCCCCGGCCCGCCACAGGGACTGGGAAATGAAAATCCGCGGGCCCTTGATGGCCTCGAAGTGCGAATGGACCAGCAGCGCATCGTCGATGCGGGCGGCCTTCAGGAAATCGATCTCGGCGCGGTTCACGGCAAATCCAAGCGGTTCGGCGGCCGCCACGAGCTCGGAATGATGGACCCCCGCCAGGCGCAGAAAATCGCTGCGGCCCCGCTCGAAGAAGCGCAGATAATTGGCGTGGTAGACAACGCCCGTGAAATCGGTGTCCTCGTAATAGACGCGCACCGGGAGGAGGTGCGTGCTGCCCTCGAAGCGGCCGGCGGAGGGGGCGTCGGGGTTCATGGTTTCGACGCGCGGGCGGCCTGAGGCGCTACCCGCGCGTTGGCGCCGTCGTCGGTGACGAACGCACCATTGAGAAGCTCGGCGGCATGATCGCTCACTAGCTGGCTTGCGCGTTCGGCGAGCGCTGCGGGGCGTCCGTCGCGCAAGCGCACCACCCCAGCGCTGCCCGCGCCATCGCGAAACACCAGCATGCCGAAATCGTTGTCGATAGTGACGAGAACGCGACCCTCCGCGACGGCGAGCGCGAGAATCGCGGCATCGCCAGGATCAGCACCACGATCTGACACGCAAATAACATCATGAGCATCGGCGCGCAGGCGGAGCGCCACCGCGCCGGCGACGCAATTATCGACCAGGAGCTTCACTGGCCGCCCCGACAGCCGCGCCGGACATGCGGGTCATGCCGGTGAGCTTTCCGGCATAGAGCAGCGCAGCCTTAATGTCGTCTGGCTCCAAGAAAGGGAATTCGGCTAGAAGTTCGGCGTCCGTCGTACCAGCGCTCAAATAGCCAAGCAGGTGCTCCACCGCGAAGCGCTGCCCGCGAATGATCGGCTTGCCGCCAAAAATGGCGGGGTCGGAGGTGATGCGGGAAAGCAGTGGATCGGTCATTGGCCTGACGTATAGCACGAAACCGGCGCGAGTGCGAGGCGCTGGGGGCGACAGGCGCTGGGGGCGACAGCCGCTGGGGGAGCGGGTTATGTTGATGGCGATGGAAACGGATGGGGTGTTGGGGGAGTAGCGGGCCCATCCAGCACATGCACGACCCTTCTCCCCGTTCTCGGGGAGAAGGTGGCCCGAAGGGCCGGATGAGGGGTTCGTCAGCGGCTCAGGAGGAGCCGCATACATCGACATCCGCCGGTAGCATACATTCACTGTCTGCGATGCCTGGCATGGAGCAATGGATGTCGATTCCTTGTGTACTCGCGACTGTGAGACTTCCCTCGTAAACGCCACACTCCAAGATGTTCAGTGGGTCGGTTCTTCGCGCCGAAACGACGTTTATCAACACATTTGTTTCACCGTCGCCAGAGCGGACGCGAGTGCTTCGTCGAGTACTGCCTCTGAACGCAACACGGCCCGCACCCAAGACTTCATGCACTTCCTCGCCAATCGGGTAGCCGCCTAGCACGTAGCCAAATTCGTTCTCATCGTGCGATGGCCCACCGGAGTTTGGGGTCCAGTAATAGTCTGCAATGAGCTTCACCCGCTCACCTGAGGCTCGCAGCTCGGCTGCTGCGACATCATCCAAGGTCAAGTTCACCACGAACGGCGAGGAGATTTTTGTCCCGCATGCCGCGAGGCATGTCGCCAAAACCAGCGGGATCAAAGAACGTCGCGGCATGCGCAGAAACCTATACCATCAGTGTCCGCTCAGAGCCGCCGTGATAAATGCAATTCGTTGCGCCCGCATCCCCTCATCCGGCCCTTCGGGCCACCTTCTCCCCGGGAACGGGGAGAAGGTTCGCGCTTGGCCGGTTCGTTAGCTCAAACCCCATAAATCCGCGCCATCTCCGGCTCCTTCGCCGCCACCAGCTTCGCCAGATCGACAATTACCTTCGCCTGCTTCCAGGTCGCGTCGTCCTGCATCTTGCCGTCGAGCATCGCCACGCCCGCGCCATCGGGCATCGCGGCCAATATGCGCAGCGCGAATTTCACTTCTTCCACGTCCGGCGAAAACACCCGTCTCGCGATGGCGATCTGGCTTGGGTGCAGGCTCCAGGCGCCGACGCAGCCCATGAGGTAGGCGTTGCGGAATTGCTGTTCGCAGGCTTCCGCATCGGCGATGTCGCCGAACGGGCCGTAGAACGGCTTGATGCCGTGTATGGCGCAGGCATCGACCATTTTCGCAAACGTGTAATGCCACAAATCTTGTTGTACAGAAACACGCGCACCGCCCTCGTCTGCATCGCCAAGCACGCGATAACCGGGATGACCCCCGCCCACACGCGTGGTTTTCATCTTGCGCGAAGCGGCAAGATCGGCGGGGCCCAGCGAAATCCCCTGCATACGCGGGCTGGCGCCGGCTATGGCTTCGACATTGGCGACGCCTTGCGCGGTTTCCAGGAGCGCGTGCAACAGAATAGGCTTCTTCAGGCCATGCTTGGCTTCGAGCAAAGCCAGCAGCTGATCCACGTAGTGGATGTCCCAGGGGCCCTCCACTTTCGGCACCATGATCACATCGAGCCGATCGCCCAAGCCAGCCACAAGCTCCGTCACGTCATCAAGATGCCAAGGCGAATTGAGTGCGTTGATGCGGGCCCAGAGGCCAGCGCCGCCCAGGTCCATGCGCCCCATCTCAATCGCGCCCGCGCGGGCGGCTTGTTTGGCGTCGGCGGGGATAGCGTCTTCAAGATTGGCGAGGATCACGTCAGCCTCGCGCGCCAGTTCGGGAACCTTGGCGCGCACCTTTTCCAGATGCGGCGGCACGAAATGGATCATGCGCTCCAGACGGACCGGCATTTCTCGCCATGGCTGCGGCGCGCCTGCGGCAAGCGGGGAAAAGAACTGGCGAGGCGGCTTCATCGGGAATGATCCTGTTTCGTTCGCATGCGCAGCATGGCGTGAGCCGGGAAAGAGCGCAATCGGCGCCCCCAATCGGGCGCCCTGCCTTGAAGCGGAGCAACGAACGGCTAAAACTCGGGTGGTCCGGGCGCCGCCCCCGGGGGCCGGGACGATCCTCATTGCGCACTTATCTCGATTTCGAAAAATCGGTCGCTGAGATCGAAGCCAAGATCGAAGAGCTCGCGGCGCTGGCGGAGGCCTCGGGCGCGGACGCGATTACGCAAGGCGTCGAACTCTCCCGGCTCAAAACAAAGGCCGAAAACCAGCTCGCCGCCATCTATTCCAAGCTGGAGCCATGGCAGAAAGCGCAAGTCGCGCGCCACCCGGAGCGGCCGCATTTCCGCGATTACATCGCCGCCCTGGTCACCGATTTCGTCGAGCTCTCGGGCGATCGCCAATATGGCGAAGACGCCGCCATCCTGGGCGGGACTGGAAAATTCCTAGGACGCCCGTGCGTCGTGCTCGGTCACGAGAAAGGCCGCACCACACAGGAGCGGCTCAAGCACAATTTCGGCATGGCCCGCCCAGAGGGGTACCGTAAAGCCGTGCGACTGATGGACCTTGCCGACCGCTTTTCATTACCGGTCGTGAGTTTCGTCGATTCTGCAGGCGCCTACCCCGGCATTGGCGCGGAAGAGCGCGGCCAGGGCGAGGCCATCGCGCGTTCCACGGAACGATGCCTCACCCTGGGCGTACCCATGGTGGCGGTGATCTCCGGCGAAGGCGGCTCCGGAGGCGCGATCGCTATCGCCGCCGCCAGCACCGTGCTCATGCTGGAGCACTCGTATTATTCCGTGATCAGCCCTGAGGGCGCGGCTTCCATCCTCTATCGCAAGAAAGAAGGCGACGCGCCGCGTGCAGATCGCGTCAAGGAAGTGGCGAACTCGCTGAAAATAACCGCGCAAGACCTGCTCGAACTCGGCGTAATCGACGCCATTATCGCCGAGCCGACCGGGGGCGCGCACCGCGAGCCAGCAGCGGCGGTGGCGGCGGTCGGAGCTGCGGTCGCAGAAGCGCTCGATGCGCTGGCGCCGCTCTCGCCGGCCGAGGTCAAACAGCAACGCCGCGAGCGCTTTCTGGCGATTGGCCGTTTCGAAGCGGCGCCCGCCGGCGCCTAATCGCCACATTGCATGCGATAATAGCGAGAAATCCGGAGAGACACCTATGGCTGAAGATATTTCCCGTCGCGCAGTAACGCTTGGGCTTGGTGCGCTCAGCGCCGGGGCAATTGTGCCCGGCCTGGCGCTCGCGCAAGACCCACAAACCTATTCCCAAGACGAAGTGCTGGCGGCAGCTCAGCGTGTATTCGGAACCGGCGCTGAAGGCCTCGCCACCGTAGTGCGCCACGTGTTCGAGGACCTTGGCCGCCCGAACGCTTACATCGAAGGCGACGAAGGTTCCGGCGCCATCGGCGTTGGCCTGCGATATGGTTCCGGCAACCTCCGCATGAAGGGCGGCGCTCCCTTGACCCACCTCTATTGGCAGGGACCGTCCATCGGTTTCGACACCGGCGGCAATGCGTCGCGCGTTTTCACTTTGGTGTACAATTTGCAAACCGTGGATCAAATCTAGCATCGCTTCGGCGGCGTCGACGGCTCGGCTTATTTCATTGGCGGGGTGGGCGTGAATTATCAGCGGCGCAACAACGTGACCTTGGCGCCGATGCGCGCCGGCGTCGGTTTCCGCGTCGGCGCCAATATCGGCTACCTCCATTATTCCCGCCGCCGCCGGCTCAACCCGTTCTAGTCTTTCCGCGCCTTTGCGGCGGTAGCGCCGGATTTCTTCATCTGCTTGGCTTCGTGGCGTTCGCGGAATTCCTCGGCGAACGCAGAAGCTAGAATGCCGGTAGGCATTGCGACGATGCCGATGCCGGCGAGCGCTACGATGCCGGCGGCGATGCGGCCGAGCACCGTCTCGGGATAGACATCGCCATACCCCACCGTGGTCAAAGTCACGATCGCCCACCACATGGCGCGCGTGATCGAGCCGAATTGCTCGGGCTTGGATGCTCCCTCGATGAAATAGAGCATCATCGCGGCGATGTAGAGTTGTGCGGCGGCGACGCAGAGCGCCGCCACAAGCGGCGCCGAGGCGCGCTTCACTGCTGCGCCCACGATGGCGAACGCCGGTACGTAACGCGCCAACTTGAACAGGCGGAACAGACGCAGCGCCCGCAACGCCGCAAGCCAATTGGCGTCCGCTTGCGAAAAGAACAACAACACGATGAGTTCCGGCAGAAACGCGAACAGATCGGCGATGGCGATTGGCTGTTTGAGAAAGCGCAGACGACCCGCCGCGCCCTTGTGCAGCGGATTTTCGCCTTCAGACCAGAAACGCAGCCCGAACTCCAAGGCGAACACCCACACCACAACGATGTTCACCCAGCCGACCGCGCCCTGAATCCAGGCAGGCATGGGTGTGTCCGCGCGTGCAGCTTCGGTCTCCAGCGCCAGCGCCGCCAAACTTGCCAGCACCAGCGCGATGATCACGCCGGAAAACAGATTGATGGCGCCCTCGTCCGGCTCCAGCCAGTCGTGGACATAGGCTTTGATCGTGGCGTGCTTGCGTTTGATCAACGGCATCGGATCGGTTCTAGGCGCGCGCCGGGAAGGTAGCCAAGCGCGCTCAGCCGGGCGTTGAAAGCTTCAGTCCGACAATGCCCACAACGATAAGGGTCATGCACGCCAGGCGCGTCATGTTCGCGCTTTCGGAGAAAAGCATGATTCCCAAGAGCGCCGCGCCCACCGCGCCAATCCCGGTCCAGACCGCATAGGCTGTCCCGATCGGCAGCGTGCGCGCCGCCTGCGCCAAGAGCCACATGCTCACAGCCATGGCAGCGATCGTGATCGTGGTTGGCGTCGGTCGGGTGAAGCCTTCCGAATATTTGAGGCCTATCGCCCAGACAATCTCGAACAGTCCGGCGAGCACGAGCATGAGCCAGGGATTCATGAGCATTCCTAGTAGTGCGCGAGTAAACCGCCATCGACGGCGAGGACTTGACCGGTGATGTAGGACGCTGCAGGCGAACAAAGAAACAAAACCGCGGGCGCAAGCTCCTCCGGATCGCCCCAGCGGCCAAGCGATGTGCGCGCTGTGAGCCATTCGGTGATTTTGGGATCGGCCATGGAAGCGGCGTTCGCCTCCGTCTTGAAAAAACCCGGCGCAACGCCGTTCACGTTGATGTTGTACGGCCCGAGCTCAGCGGCGAGCGCGCGGGTGAGGCCATCGAGGCCGGCTTTACTCACGCCATACACCGGGTCGCCGGGATTGGCGATTTGGCCCGCCACCGAAGAAACATTCACGATGCGTCCCCCGCGGCCGCCGGCGATCATCAGCTTGGCCGCGCCGCGCGCCAGCTCGAGCGGCGCTATGAGGTTCGCCTCGATCAGCCGACGCGCGGCGGCGCTGTCGATGTCGAACAGACCGCGCCGATCGCGCATGCCGACATTGTTGACCAGGATATCGAGCCGTCCGGCCTCAACTTCGATACGCGCGAATGCCTGCGCCGCAGCCGCCTCATCGCCAACGTCGAACGCCAGCGCGCTGGCTGCACCGCCGCCTGCCACGATCTCCGCGACCGCCGCATCAGCCTTCGCCCCATCGCGCCCATTGATCCACACATGCGCACCCGCGCGGGCGAGTGCGCGCGCTGACGCAAAGCCCAGGCCAGAGCTTGAGCCGGTCACGAGCGCGTGTTGGCCGGAGAGGTCGAAATCGGTCATGGCGCAATATAGACTGCGTGCCCACCGCGGCAAATGGCTCGCCCGCAAACCTCCCTACCCCCGCAGCACCCCGCCCGTCGCCTTCATCACCGCGCTCACCACCTTCGCGCCTGCCGCTTCAATCTCGGCATCGGTCAGCGTTTTTTCGCGCGGTTGCAGCGTGACTTCGATGGCGAGCGATTTCTTTCCTGCCGCCATGCGCTCGCCGCGATAGACGTCGAACAGCGATACATCGGCAATCAACGCTTTGTCAGCGCCGAGGGCGGCGCGCACCAGATCGGCGGCGGCGATCTTGTCATCGACGACGAACGCGAAATCGCGCGTCAGCGGCATAAGATCGAGCTTCTCCAAGGGCGGCTTGGCGCGCCCTTTGCCGCTCTTGGCGGCGCGCGGCGCTGGCAACGCATCGATGAAAATCTCGAACGCCATCGCCGCCGCCTCCACATCGAGCGCCTTCAGCGCACGCGGATGGATTTCGCCGAAGATGGCCATGGCTTTGTTGCCGAGCCGCAGCGCGCCTGCCTTGCCAGGGCGCCAATGCGCGGGAACATCGCTTGCGGCCTGCAGCGACGCGACGGGCGCGCCGATGGCTTCGAGCACCGTCATCACATCGCGCTTTACGTCAAAAATGTCGGGCATGTGCGCGGCGCGCCAATGCCGTGGCGGACGCGCGCGCCACACTGCCGCGATCGCTCGTTGCTGACCTGCGTCGCTGTCGTCGAGATAGATCGGCCCCGCCTCGAACAAGCGCGCGTCGTCGAAGCCGCGGTCTGCGTTCTTTTGCGCCGCCACCAGCAAATTCGGCAAAGCCGAAGGCCGCATGCAATCGAGGTCCGACGAGATTGGATTGGCCAGCATCAAGCGCTCGCCGCCACCGCCGAACGCAGCCGCATGCGCGCGTGAGCAGAAGCTCCACGTTACCGCTTCGTCGTAACCCAGCGAAGCGCATGCCCGCCGGCCAAGCCGCACCCGGCTCTCGCCCACGCTCGCGGGCGGCGCGCGGAAACCCGAAGCGCGAGGGGGCGCGGTTTCCGGCATTTTGTCGAAACCCTCGATGCGGGCGATTTCCTCAACCAGATCGGCCGGCCCTTCGACGTCGCGACGCCAGGACGGGGGTTGCACGGATAGCTTTTTGCCGTCCGCTTTGATCTCGAACCCGAGCGCTGCGAGAATTTCCTTGCTCCGCGCGGCGCTGACTTCGATTCCAGCGAGCGCGCGCGTGCGGCCCGGGTCGAAGCTCAGCGCGCGGGGCGGCGGCGGCGGTTGGCCGGCGATCATGATCTCCGATGGCTCGCCGCCGCAGAATTCGAGCACTAACTTCGTTGCTAACTCGATCCCATCCGCACAACTCTCAGGATCGATGCCGCGCGCGTTGCGGTATAGTGCGTCGGAGACAATGCCTGTAGCGCGGCCGGTCGCGTGCGTTAGCGTTGGATCGAAGTAAGCGCTTTCGATCAGCACGTCGGTGGTTGTTTCCGAGCAGCCGGAATATTCACCGCCCATGATGCCGCCATAACCCAGCACGCGCGTATCGTCGGCGATCACGCATTGGTCGGGCGTCACTGCATACTCATTGCCATCGAGCGCCTTGAAGCTCTCGCCGGATTTTCCCATACGCGCGCGCACCACGCCCTTGAGCTTCGCCGCGTCGTACACGTGAAGCGGGCGGGCGCGATCGAGCGAGATCAGATTGGTGATATCGACCAGCGCGTTGCGGGGGCGCAAAGCCACTGCTCGGAGCCGCTGCTGCAGCCAAGCCGGCGACGGCCCGTTCTTGACGCCGCGAATAAGCCTTCCCGCGAAAACGAGGCAAGCTTCCGGGGCCTCGGTTGCCACCGTTTGCTCGGAGGCGAACGCGCCTTTGATTGGCTCTATCGGATTGGCGACGAATTTTCCAAGCCCCGCCGCGGCGAGGTCGCGCGCGATGCCGACAACGCCGAGCCAGTCAGGACGATTGGGCGTGACCTCAATGTCGATCACCGGATCGTTGAGACCGAGAGCTTCAGCGAGCGGAGTTCCCACCTTGAGGTTGGAATCGAGTTCCAAAATGCCGTCGGCGTCCGCGTCCAGCTCAAGCTCGGCGCCCGAACACAACATGCCGTTGGAGATCACGCCGCGCACCGGCTTGGCTTCCAACGTGATGCCGGTTCCTGGAATGAACGTGCCGATCGGCGCGAACGCCGTCACCAGACCCGCGCGCGCGTTCGGCGCGCCGCACACGATTTCGAGTTGGCCCAGTTTGGTCTCGACCTGGCACACGCGCAATTTGTCGGCGTTCGGGTGCTTCTCCGCGCTGATCACGCGCGCAATCGTGAACGCGGCGAGCTTGGCGCCGGCGTCTTCGACGCTTTCAACCTCCAGCCCGATCATCGTCATGCGCTCGACGATTTCGTCGATGCTTGCTTCGGTTTCGAGATGCTGTTTGAGCCAGGAGAGCGTGAATTTCATTGTTGGCACTCAACCGAAGCAGAATAATCCTCCGTCATTCCGGACGCGCGGAGCGCGATCCGGAACCCAGGGGCGACAGGCGGCGCTCTACGATCCCCTGGGTTCCGGGTTCTCGCTTCGCGAGCCCCGGAATGACGGAGGATTATTCTGTTGGGCCAGAACCTCATCGCCGCGACCCCGCGCCCTTCTCGCGCTTCAAGCGCTGAAACAGCCACTCGATATCCGCAAGCGTTGCGCCCCATTCGGGATCGGCAAGCGCCTCGCGCCGGTCGCACAACAGCTCGCCCCACCAACGCGCATATTGCGCGAAGAAGCGGCGCAGCAAGCGCTCGTTGACGGCGCGGATGTGCAGGAGCTGCGCGACCTTCTCCCAGAAATGCACGACCGAGGAAATCGCCTCGCGCGCTTCTGCTTCAGCGGCGGCGTAAGCGGCGGGCATCGACTTGCCCTGCATCGCGGCATGGGCAGCGATGCGGACATGATTGAATTGCGGCGAATGGAACTCAGCGTAGAGGTCGAGCGTCGTGCGCAGACGCTGGTTGCGCCCGGCCGCGGTCCAATACACCGCGCCCCCCGCAAACGCGCCCATCAGCGCGCCCGCAAGTGCAAGCAGAAGTTGGGAGAGGAGTTGGGGGTCAATCATCACCCCACCCCCATCGCCAAGCCCGGCAACAGATACGGACTGAATCCATAATGTTTCAGCCAGCGCGTATCCGCGTCGAAAAACGCGCGCAGATCGTTCATGCCGTATTTCAGCATGGCCAAGCGATCGATGCCCATGCCGAAGGCGTAGCCTTGGTATTTCTCCGGATCGATGGCGCAATTTTTGAGCACGTTTGGGTGCACCATGCCGGAGCCGAGGATCTCCAGCCAATCCTCGCCGGCGCCGATTTTGATCTGCCCGCCGCTACGGTCGCAGCCGACATCCACCTCCGCGCTCGGTTCGGTGAACGGGAAATGGTGCGGGCGGAAGCGCAGGCGCACGTCGTCGACTTCGAAGAACGCCTTGATCGCCGCGATCAGCACACTTTTGAGATCGGCCATGCT
>CXWL01029035.1_pt1 | contig 17203 bp, 15 predicted proteins | sample 590931 | NCBI WGS metagenome assembly CXWL01 (sample SAMEA3498368, study PRJEB10139) | groundwater metagenome | biome: water well; material: biofilm material | place: Germany | collected 2015-04-27 | reverse complement strand
GGCTACGCTCACATCCGCGTGAATCGCCCTTCGAGGTAGCCGATGTACGACCTCATCATCCGCGAAACCGAAATCTTCGACGGAACCGGCGCCGCCTCGCGCCGCGGCGATGTCGCGGTTGAAGGAGGAAAAATCGCAGCCGTCGGTTTGCCCAAGCAAGCCGCGCGCGAAATTGTCGACGGCACGAACCTGGCGCTCGCGCCGGGTTTCATCGATGTGCACACACACGACGATTTCGCGGTCGTGTTGCACCCGGACATGGCGTTCAAAACGTTGGGCGGCGTCACGACGGTCGTCGTCGGCAATTGCGGCTTTGGCGCCGCGCCGTGGAAGCCGGCATCACGCTTCGCCGCCACCGTCGATCCGCGCCCTCTGCCGCAGTGGGAGGGCTTTCGCGGCTACATGCAAACGCTCGAAGCGAACCCGCCCGCAGTAAACGTCGCAACGCTCATCGGCCACGGCACAGCGCGCCACGCCTCGATGGGCCTCGACGCACGCGAACCCACCGGCGCCGAAATGGCCGCGATGAAAAGGATCGTGACCGAAGGTCTGGAGGCCGGTTGCGTCGGCATGTCGTCAGGCCTGATCTACGACCCCGGCCGCCACGCCCGCACGGACGAACTCGTCGAACTGGCATCGCTCATGCGCGGCACCGGCGCGCTCTATGCCACCCACATGCGCGACGAAGGCTTAGGCCTGCTCTCCTCCGTCGCCGAGGCGATCGAGATCGGTGAACGCGCCGGCGTGCCCGTTCAAATCTCCCACCACAAAGCCTCCGGCGAGCGCGCCTGGGGCCTTGTCACCAAGTCCCTGAAACTCATCGAGGATGCGCAGGCAAGAGGCCAAAGCGTCCACGCCGACCAATACCCCTACACAGCCGGCAGCACATCGCTCGGCGCCGTCTTCCGCGACGGCGCGTTCGGCGGCCCCGGACGCGAGACCGCCCCGAAGAACATCGTCATCGCCTCCGCGCAAGGCCATGCCGAATGGGAAGGCCGCTCGATCGAAGAACTGGCAACCGCGATGGGCTGCGATGCACCGACGGCAGCAACGCAAATTCTGAAAGACGCACCCGGCACGACCATCATCATCCACATGATGCGCGAAGAAGATGTGCGCACGGTCATGCGCCACAAAAGCACGATGATCGGCTCCGACGGCATCCCGACGCTGGACGGCAAGCCGCACCCGCGCCTCTATGGGACGTTCGCCCGCGTCCTCGGTCACTATGCCCGCGACGAGGCCTTGTTCCCGATGGCCGAAGCGATCCACCGCATGACGGGATTCTCGGCAAAGAAATTCGGTTTGCATGACCGTGGTGTGATCGCGCCAGGCGCCGCCGCCGATCTCGTCCTCTTCGACCCGAAGAAGATCGTCGACGCCAGCACCTTCGCAGACCCAAAGAAAATGCCGATCGGCATCAAAGCGGTCTACACGAACGGCAAATGCACGGTGCAAGACGGCAAATCGACCGCGGCGCGCGGCGGACGCGTGCTGCGGCGTACGAAGAAAACATAGCCTGGGAGCGCGGGCATCTTGCCCGCTCTTGCAGACTCCAAAGTGCGGATGCGCTTGAGATTTGAGTAAGAGCGGGCAAGATGCCCGCGCTCCCAGGAATTGCTCACCACAGGCGCTCGTACTCATGATCGACCACAATGGAACAACCGCGCTCGTCACCGGCGGCGCCTCCGGCATCGGCAAGGCGATCGCGGCTGCGCTAAGGAAACGCGGCGCCACGGTGATCCTCGCCGACATCGACGAGGCAAACCTCAAAGCAGCGTCGGCGGAGCTCGGCGAAAGCACGCACACAATCGCCTGCGACCTCGCGGATCCGAAAACGCCGGCGCGCCTGATCGAACAGGCGCACGCGTTGTGCGGCCGCCTCGACCTCGTCTGCTCGAACGCAGGTATCGGCCGCAACAAGCGCGTGCTGAAAGAACCGCTCGACGCCGACATCGAACGTCTGTTCAACGTCAACCTATTCGCAGGCTTGCGCCTCGCTCAGACCTACAACGCAAAACTCACCGCCACGAACGCGCGCGGCCGCATGCTGTTTACGGCTTCCGAGAATTCGCTGAGCGTCCCGACCGCCGTAAAGGGCTCAGGCCTCGGGCTCTATGCGGCAACGAAGCACGCGTTGCTGGTCGCACTTGAGTGGCTGCGCGACGAAGCAAAGGACGCCGCCATCGACGTGCATGTCCTGCTACCTGGGGCCGTTTACACACCGCTGATAGCGCGCGTGCTCCCAGATCCAGCGAAAGCCCCACCCGCGCTCAACCTCATCATGCCGGAACGCTGCGCCGAGATCGCGCTCAAGGGCATGGACTTAGGGCTGTTCTACATCCCGACCCAGGCCCACTTGCTCGACGACATGCAGCCGCGCAGGGATGCGATGAAGGCCTCGCTGCAGGCGCTAGGCCTCTAGGCTTCGGCGCCGGGGACGCCAACCTGCCGCAGCCATCTTGTCGCGCAATTCAACGGCTCAAGTCGCTGGTAATCGCGGGAAATAATTCTACTTATTGTGAAAGCAGTGAAAATAGTCCCGATGATCTCCACTGTACGCCACATAACGCATCAATAACGGATTCCGAACGGATGAAACCGCAGAAGTCCGCCGCGATAACGGATATAACGGATTCGATTTTGCATCTCACGCGCGGATGCGCGGGACGCCGCTCAGCGTCCGTTGTCGTTCGCGCGCACACCCCACAGCCGGTCGCGCGTGACGAAGCCGTCGTAGCCCCGCGCACTGACTTCGCACCATTCGCCGTCGCAGGCGACAAGATCGGCGATGAGCCCTGGTGCCGCCAAAGCGACCGCATCGGCCTCACCCTTCGGTTCGCGCAAGATCGCCGTGTTGACGCGGCCGGTGAACAGCACCCGGCGGCGTCCATCGAGCATCACGGACTTGACCCAGCCGGTCTGTCCCTCGACGTCGCGGATGCGCCGCCAGCTGTCGTACTCCGCAATGATTTCGACCGGCAACCCCGGCCTCACATACGTCCAAAGCACGTTGTCTTCGAGCGACGGTCCGCGCCGGACGTTGACGCGCCCCGCCTTGATCGTCACCCACCGCGGCACGGGCATGCCGGTCGCCACGCTCGGCGGCGGAACGGTTGCGAGTGCAACGACATCCAAAGCGGGCTTCGCCTGCGGCATAGGCACACCCGTGCTCGCCGCTACGACAGGCACCAAAATCAACCACGTGATGAGTGTCGCCCAGTTGCGCAAAGCCTGCCTCGTAGCCGGTCCCAGAAGGGGCGCCCGGCGCTCGTGCCGAAGATAAGAAATGATGAGCAATATCAGCAGGTCGCCGCTTAACATTGCGTTATCGCCTGAAGATAAAAAGACGTCGTGCGGAGGCCCTAGGAAGGAGCCCCCGCCCCTGCTAGAGAGTGGAAATGCCCGCTAAGAAACCGCTCGTCATCGTCACCCGCAAGCTTCCCGACGCGATCGAAACCCGTATGCGCGAACTATTTGACGCGCGCCTGAACGTGGACGACGCGCCGATGTCGCGCGAACAACTGACCGAGGCGGTGCAGCAAGCCGACGTCCTGGTTCCGACCGTCACCGACCGGCTGGACTCGCGGATTCTAGCCCGTTCGGGCGAGCGGTTGAGGCTGATCGCGAACTTCGGCGCAGGCGTCGACAACATCGACCTGGAGACAGCGCGCGCCCGCGGCATCACGGTCACGAACACGCCGGGCGTCTTAACGGACGACACGGCCGATATCACGATGGCGCTGATCCTTGCTGTTCCCCGCCGCATGGTGGAAGGCGCGGGCGTCCTCTCAAAGGGCGACTTTAAAGGCTGGTCGCCCACCTGGATGCTGGGCCACCGCATCACCGGCAAGCGTCTGGGCATCGTCGGCATGGGCCGCATCGGCCAAGCGGTGGCGCGCCGCGCAAAGGCGTTCGGCCTGCAGATTCACTACAACAACCGCAAGCCCGTCCCGAAGCCGATGGAAGAAGAGCTGGAGGCGACGTACTGGGACAGCCTCGATCAGATGCTGGCTCGTATGGACATCGTTTCCATCAACTGCCCGCACACACCGGCAACCTATCACCTGCTCTCGGCGCGCCGTCTGAAATTGATGAAACCGACGGCCTATCTCGTCAACACATCGCGCGGCGAAGTGATCGACGAGAACGCGCTCGCCCGCATGCTGGAAGCAAACGAACTGGCGGGCGCCGGATTGGACGTGTTCGAGCACGAACCGGCGGTCAATCCAAAGCTCCTGAAGCTGAGGAACGTCGTGCTGCTGCCGCACATGGGTTCGGCCACGATGGAAGGCCGCGTCGATATGGGCGAAAAGGTCATCATCAATATCAAGACCTTCGCCGACGGCCACAAACCGCCGGACCGCGTGCTCGCGGCGATGCTGTGACGGCACGCCCGAAAATCCGCCTCCAACCGAAGCACGACGCGCGCATCCGATCAGGATCGCCGTGGGCGTATTCGAACGAAATCGCCATGAGCGGGGCGGCAAAGGCGCTGAAACCGGGCTCGCTCGTCGACCTGATCGATGCCCGCGAGGCAGCCCTCGCCACCGCCTATTTCAACCCGCACAGCCTGATCGCCGCCCGCATCCTGGCGCGCGAGCCCGGCGCGACAATCGACACCGCCTTCTTCCGCGACCGCTTCGACCGCGCGCGGGCCCTGCGCGAGCGCCTCTTTAAGGGACCCTATTACCGCCTGATCCACGCCGAAGCGGACGGCTGCCCAGGCCTCGTGATTGACCGCTTCGACGACGTCTTCGTTGTGCAGTCGGGCACCGCCGGCATGGACGCTCTGGAACCGCACTGGATCGACGCGCTCAAGAGCGAATTCAAGCCGCGCGCGATCGTCGTCAAAAGCGACTCGCCTTCGCGCGCACATGAAGGCCTCAAAGACGACGTCCGCATTGCGCACGGCGATCTGACGGCCGGCGTCCACGTCGAAGAAGCGGGCATCCGCCACACAGTCGACCCGATCAACGGCCAAAAAACCGGCTGGTTCTTCGATCAGCACGACAACCGCGCCCTCCTGATCGCGCTCGCTAAAGGCGCCACTGTGCTCGACGCCTTCTGTTATCTGGGCGCGCTGGGTTTAGGTGCGTTGAAAGCGGGTGCGAAATCTGCGCTCTTGCTGGACTCCTCGCAAAGCGCACTCGACGCCGCGACTGAGACCTCACGCACGCACGACCTCACCCAAACCGCCGAATTCCGTCGTTGCGACGTGCTGGAAGAGCTCGAAGAAATCCGCCCCGCGGGCGAACGCTTCGACATCGTCTCCTGCGACCCGCCACCGTTCGCGCGCTCGAAGAAGGACCTGGAATCGGGCGCCCGCGGCTATCGCAAACTCGCCCGCCTGGCCGCCCCGCTGGTCGCGCCAGGAGGTTTCTTATGCCTCTCCTCCTGCAGCCACGCGATCGACGCCGCACGCTTCCAAACCGAGTGTGCGCTTGGCATTGCGCGCGCAGATCGCAACGCACGCCTGATCCGAGCGGCAGGTGCGGCCGGCGACCATCCGGTGCACCCTCAGCTGCCCGAAACCGCCTATCTGAAGTCGTTGACGTTCCAACTCGATTGAGCCTCGTGATGCAGCGCTTACCTTTACTGCCGCTTCTCGCCGCTCTCACTCTTGGCGCTTGCGCGACAACGCCCGAACGCGAGGTGCCGGTGACGAACCGCCCGTCGCCCGTCAGCGTCACAGGCGGCCTCGCGAAATACATGGACGAACGCGCGCGCGTGGAACGCGTCGGCTTCCGCCTCCGCAAAGTCGCCTCCGGCGACTGCGCCGAGCGCAAACAAACGAAGGCCGATATCGGTCTCGTCGTGTGGTCGCTGGCCAACTTCCAGAACCCCGAAGATCGCGCACGTCTGACCAGCGATTTCGCACTCACGAACGCCGTCACGGTAGCACTCGCTGTCGATGGTGCGCCTGGGGCCGCCAGCGGCGTCAGGAACGGCGCCGTCATCACGCACGTCAACGGCGAAGCGATCGGCGAAGGCAAGGGCGCCACCGAACGCTACATCGCCCGCGCCAGCACCGCCGCCAAACAAGGTGCCGTCCGCCTCAAATTCAATGACGGCAACGAAGTCACGGTCACACCCGATAAGGTCTGCGAATTCCCGACGCTTCTCGTGCGCAGCCCCGACATCAACGCCGCGGCGGACGGCACCGTTCTCGCGATCACATCGGGCCTCTTCGAACTCACCCAATCCGACGACGAAGTAGCCCTCATCTTGGGCCACGAACTCGCGCACAATGTCTTGCGCCATCTCGAACTCGTGAAGACCGCAAAGCCCGCATCCGGCACACTGCTCGACGCATTCGCAAAATCGGCAATCGGCACCGCCGTTGCGGCCACGATCAACCGCCCGTTCTCCGTCCAATACGAAAAGGAGGCCGACTACGCCGGTCTCTATTTCATGGCACGCGCCGGCTACGACATCGACGCGGCCGCAGGCTTCTGGAAGCGTCTGAACGAGACCATGAAAGCAAAATCGGTCGCAGCCACGCACCCGACCGGCCCCGAACGCCTACGCGCCATCGAAGCCACCGTCGCCGAAATCAAAGCGAAGCAGAAGAAGGGCCAACCGTTGACGCTCAAGCCGCGTCGATGAACCCACCGATCTGCCGGTTCCAAAGCTGCGCATAGGGCCCGCCGCGCGCCAGAAGCTCCGCGTGACTGCCCTGCTCGACGATGCGCCCGCTCTCCAGGTAGACGATGCGATCCATGCCAACGATCGTCGACAGCCGGTGCGCGATCGCAATCACCGTCCGCCCGCGCATCAGCTCGAACAGCGCCTCTTGGATCAGATGCTCGCTCTCGGAGTCGAGCGACGATGTCGCCTCGTCCAGCACCAGAATCCGCGCGTCTTTGACCAGCGCCCGTGCGATCGCGACGCGCTGCCTCTCGCCGCCGGAAAGCTTGATCCCCTGCTCGCCCACGATCGTGTCGTAGCCCGCCTCGCGGTTCGAGATGAAGTCGTGCGCGTGCGCATCCTTCGCGGCCGAGACGACAAGCCGCTCGTCGGCGTTCGGTTTCGAGTAGCGGATATTGTCCCGCACCGGGCGGTGGAAGACGCCAGGCATCTGCTGCACTTCGGCAATCGCCTCGTTGACCGAGTCCCATGTCACGTCGGAAACGTTCTGCCCGTCGATCAGGATGCGCCCGCCCTGCGGCTCGAACTGGCGGCGCAACAGCTTCACGAGCGTCGATTTACCGGCGCCCGACTTGCCGACAAGACCCACCTTCTCACCCGCCTTGATAAGCAGGTTCAGCCCCTCGAAAACGGGGTGTCCGTCCGCATGCGAGAAGGTGATATTCTCGAACAAGATCTCGCCCTTGCCCACGTTGAGCGGCGTCGCGCCGGGCTTGTCGACAATCTCGTGGACCTGCGTGACGAGGTCGAGCGCTTCGGCGAGCGTCCCCAGTTGCTCGAAAAAGTCGAGCATGCGGTACGACAACTCCTGGACCGACCGCGCGATCATCGTGCCAAGGAAGAAGATCATCGTGAACGCGCCGACTGTGATCGCGCCCGAGAGCGTATCGCGCATCGCCAAAACGATGAGCCCCATCAAGAGAACGAGCATCGCCGTCGACATGAAAACGCGCATGACGACAAGGAACCAACGCAACGACTGCGACGCATTCATCTCATCGGCGAGGAAGCGCGACAAAAACCGCCGCTCGAAAGCCGCGCGCGCAAACGCCCGCACCAGGTCGGCATTCGCGATCGCGTCGATCAAGCGCCCCGTCGACGTGGACACCTCGTCGGAGAACGCCTTCGACAGCTGCACACACCGCCGCGCCAGCCACGTCACAACCACGAGATAGACCGCCACCCAGCCAAACAGCAGCAGCGCGTATGTCGCGTTCTGCACCGCAAGCAAAAGGCCGCCCACGGCCAGCAACACCGCGATTCGCACGCTGTCGAACGCAACAATGCTGAGCAACGAGACCGTCGCTTGCCCCGCCTGCTTCACCTTCTGCCCAAGCTTACCCGCGAAGTTCTCCTGAAAGTACCGCGGGCTGTGCCCCATCAGGTAAGCGAACAGATACTTCTGCGCGAGCGCCCGCATCCGTGGGCTCATGTAGATGTCGATCGCCTCGGCAAAGCGCACGATCACCGCGGGCACGTACCAAACAGTGGCGAACAGCACGAGATAGAGCACGACCGGGCCCCACGCCTGCGTTCCGGCCGCGGCCGCTTTCGTCAACGTGTCGATGATGCCTTTAAGCACATAGGGGCTCATCGCCTCGATCGCGGTCGACAACCCCGCCAAGAACACGAATGCCGCGAGCCGCGCCCGATAGTGCCGCGAAACCAGAAACGCCAAGAAGGCGAACGGCGTGCCTGGCACGCGTACGGCCCGCGCGACCTCGGGCAACGCGTCGGCCTCGGCTTCGTGCGTAAGCAAGCGCTCCGCGAAGCGAGGCCTCATCTTGCGTCCAGATATGGGCGCAGTCATGACACCACCGGTTCAAAGAAAAAGGGCCGCGAGAAATACGCTTGGTGGCCCGCCCGCGCTAGGGGGTGCACGCGTCCTCAGTCGCAGAATGGTGCGACAGATCACGCAAAATGGCGTCCGGTCCACAAAGCGCGCAAGCGGGATCGGGCTTCACCTTGACGGTCCGGAACGTTCCGCCCAGCCCGTCGTAGAGCGTCAGCCGCCCCGCCATCGTGTCGCCGATACCCAGGAGTTCCTTGAGAGCTTCGAGCGCCTGCAACGTTCCCATGACACCCGCAAGCGCCCCCAAGATGCCCGCCTCCGTGCACGACGGCACCGCGCCTGGCGGCGGCGCCTCCGGATAAAGGCAGCGATAGCAGGGATAGATGCGCTTGCCGTGCGGCCGTTCATGCGCCTTGAACGTCGCAAGCTGTCCGTCGAATTGTCCGATCGCCGACGACACCAACGTGCGGCCCGCCAGATAGCACGCATCGTTCACCAGAAACCGCGTCGCGAAATTGTCCGATCCGTCGAGCACAATCTCGTAGTTTTTCACAAGCTCCATCGCGTTGTGCGAATTCAACCGCGTCGCATGCCGGTTCACATGCGTGTCCGGATTGATCGCCCGTGCCGTATCCGACGCGCTCTCGACCTTCAATCGCCCAATATCGACAGTCCGATGCGCGATCTGCCGCTGCAAATTCGAGAGCGTTACCTCGTCGTCGTCGACGACGCCGATCGTCCCAACACCTGCGGCCGATAGATAGAGCAACGCCGGCGAACCCAATCCGCCTGCCCCCACGACAAGCACGCGGGCATCGCGCAACCGCGCTTGGCCAACACCGCCCACCTCCCGAAGGATGATGTGCCGCGCGTAACGTTCCAGTTGTTCGTCGGACAGCGCCATGCGGGCATCATAGGCCAAACAACACAGCTTAGCACCGGTCCAATTGCCAGCAAGACCTCACGGAAACTAACCGTCAATCTGCTCCTGGACTCGCTGGCGGATCAGGGATTGGCGCAAGCGATGCCGGCGCGTGCGGGCCGCATTCGCACGCATCCGCAGATTCCCACTTCCTCTCCCGTCAATACCCGTGCGAGAACGACCGCGCGTCGCCGACTGTTTGCGGCGCTTTGTTTGCTATGGGTTGTCCATGTCGCTTCTACCGCTTCCACCTCAGCCGCTTGATACGCCGTGGCCAACGCAGGATTGGCCGAGCGGCGCATTGCAGAATGTCGATCGCAGAATGTTCGACGCACTGGTCGAGGAGGCGTTTGCTGCAAAATCGACGCCGACGCTGGGGGAGACGCATGCGCTGCTGATCGTGCAGGGCGGGCGCATCACGTTTGAGCGCTACGGCGAAGGCTTCGATGCGTCAAGCACCCATCATTCGTGGTCGAAGGCCAAAAGCATCACGCACGCGCTGATCGGATTTTTGGTGAAGGACGGTACGCTCGATGTCTCCGCACCGGCCGATGTGCCGGAATGGACGGGCGATACGCGCCGCGCCATCACGCTTGATCAGCTCTTGCGGATGTCGAGCGGGCTCAAGTTCATCGAAGACTATGCGCCGGGCGGCAGGCCGTCCGACGTGATTGCGATGCTGTTTCAAGACGGCAAGGACGACGTCGCGGCTTATGCGGCGGCGCAACCGTTGGAACATCAGCCGGGAACGTTTTGGTCCTATGCGAGCGGCACGACGAATATCGTCAGCCGCATCGCCTCACGCGCACTGAATGCCTGTGGACCGGACTTCGAGCGCTTCATGCAGACGCGATTGTTCGAGCCGCTGGGCATTCGCTCCGCCATACCGAAGTTCGACGCGGCGGGCGTGTTCATCGGCTCAAGCTACTGCTTCATGACAGCGCGTGATTTTGCGCGCTTTGGGCTGCTGTATCTGCGCGACGGCCTTTGGGAGGGGCGGCGGCTGTTGCCGGAGCGTTGGGTCGACTATGCGCGAACGCCGACGTTTCAGCAGGCCGGCGTCGACTCCAATCGCTACGGCGCGCATTGGTGGTTGGATTTCGGTGGACCGGGGTCGTTCTCGGCGAACGGCTACGAGGGGCAGTTTACGATCGTCGCACCGGATCGAGATTTAATCATTGTGCGGCATGGCGCGACGCCGCTGGCACTGAAAGACGATTTGAAGGCTTGGGTCGGAAAACTCGCCGCCTGCTTCAAAGCGTGAGAGTGCTGAACGAGCCGGGCCAAGGAAATCGAGTGTCGGAATCCTTCTTTCTAAGATACCGCTGGAGCGACGCCACAGCGCTAGAGCGCGAGCTTATCGAAGCGCAAGCGGCTCACGCCGAAGCGCGCAACACCGGCGACACCGCCACTGAACTCGAAGCCGCGTGCCGTCTTGCCACTGCACTCACCGCCGCTGACCGCGAAGGCGAAGCCTCGGTCCTGCTTGAAGATGCACTGCCGAAAGCGCGGGCATTAAACGAACCCGCGCCGATCGCAGGGGTGCTGCTCGGCCTGGCGACCGCTCGGCAGTACTTAACCCAGCGCGAGTTCGCACAATCCATGTTTGCCGAAGCACTCGAAATCGCCCAAACGAACAAGCTGCAGGACGTCGAGCATTTTGTTCTTCACCATCGCGGACGCTGTTACGCAGAACAGAACGACGTCGAGAATGCCAGACACTGTTTCGAACGTGCGCTCAAAATCCGCCTCGCACTCGGCGAACCTCGCGCCGACCGAACACGCGAAGCCCTCGCTGCTTTGGACAAGACGTAGCCTGCTGCTGCAAAAAAGGCCGCCCCGTTTGGGGCGGCCTCGTCAATCAGGATTGTCGAAAGCGCTACGCGGCTCTTTTTTCCTTCAGGTCGAACCGGTCGAGCTCCATCACCTTCATCCACGCCGCCGCGAAGTCCTTCACGAACTTCTCCTTTGCGTCCGTGCTCGCATAGACTTCCGCGAATGCGCGCAGCTGCGAGTGCGAGCCGAAGATCAGATCGGCGCGCGTGCCGGTCCACCTGAGTTCGTTCGTCTTGCGGTCGCGGCCTTCGTAAACGCCTTCGGTGCCGGACGGTTTCCATTCCGTCGCCATGTCGAGCAGGTTGACGAAGAAGTCATTCGTCAGCGTCTCGACCCGCTTGCTGAAGACGCCGTGCGGCGACTTGTTCGCGTTCGCGCCAAGCACGCGCAACCCGCCGACGAGCACCGTCATCTCCGGCGCCGTGAGCGTCAACAGCTGCGCCTTATCGACCAAGAGCACCTCCACCGGCACACGCGGCTTGCCGCGCACGTAGTTGCGGAACCCGTCCGCGGCCGGTTCGAGCGGCTTGAACGAGTCGGCGTCGGTCTGGTCTTCGCGCGCGTCCATACGGCCCGGCGTGAAAGGCACCTTCACGTCGAACCCGCCGGCCTTCGCCGCCTTCTCGACCGCGGCGCACCCACCAAGGACGATTAAATCGGCGAGCGAAACCTTCTTCGCCCCGGCATTGAACTCTTTCTGGATGCCTTCAAGTGTCTGCAGAGCCTTCGCAAGCTGCGCCGGGCTGTTGGCCTCCCAATCGTTCTGCGGCGCAAAACGGATGCGCGCGCCGTTCGCGCCGCCGCGCTTGTCCGAACCGCGGAACGAAGAGGCCGACGCCCACGCCGTCGAAACCAGCTGCGAAACTGTGAGGCCGGAGGCGAGAATTTTCGCCTTGAGGCTCGCAATCTCGCCCTCGCCGATCAACGGATGGCTCACCGCCGGAATCGGATCCTGCCAAATCAGCTGCTCCTTCGGAACAAGCGGCCCGAGGTAGCGAGCGATCGGCCCCATGTCGCGATGCGTGAGTTTGAACCAAGCGCGAGCGAACGCGTCCGCGAACTGATCGAGGTTCTTGTGGAAGCGGCGCGAAATCTTCTCGTACGCCGGGTCATATCTGAGCGAGAGGTCGGTCGTCAGCATGGTCGGCGCATGACGCTTCGCCTTGTCGAACGGATCGGGCACCGTTCCCGCACCGCCGCCGTTCTTCGGCCGCCATTGATGCGCGCCGGCAGGGCTCTTCGTCAGCTCCCATTCGTAGCCGAACAGGTTATCGAAGAAGTTGTTGCTCCACTTCGTCGGCGTCGTGGTCCAGATGCCTTCAAGCCCGCTGGTGATCGCGTCGCCCGCCTTGCCGGTGCCGTGCTTGTTCTTCCAGCCGAAGCCTTGCTCTTCGATCGAAGCGCCTTCCGGTTCCCGGCCGACGTTCGACTCGAGCGCCGCACCGTGGGTTTTGCCGAACGAATGACCGCCGGCGATCAGGGCGACCGTTTCTTCGTCGTTCATCGCCATGCGGGCGAAGGTTTCGCGGATATCTCGCGCCGCGGCGATCGGATCGGGATTGCCGTTCGGCCCCTGCGGATTCACATAGATCAGACCCATCTGCACGGCGCCGAGTGGGTTCTCCAGCTCGCGGTCGCCGGAATAGCGCTTGTCACCCAGCCACGTCGCTTCCGGTCCCCAGTAGAGCTCGTCCGGCTCCCAAACGTCGGCACGGCCACCGCCGAATCCGAACGTCTTGAAGCCCATCGACTCGAGCGCGACGTTGCCCGCGAGGATCATGAGGTCCGCCCAAGAAAGCTTGCGGCCGTATTTCTGCTTGATCGGCCATAACAAACGGCGCGCCTTGTCGAGGTTTCCGTTGTCGGGCCAACTGTTGAGCGGCGCGAAGCGCTGTTGACCGGCGCCACCGCCGCCGCGGCCGTCCGCGATGCGATAGGTGCCCGCGCTGTGCCACGCCATGCGAATGAACAGACCGCCGTAATGGCCGAAGTCCGCAGGCCACCAATCTTTGCTGTCCGTCATCACAGCATGAAGATCTTTGACGACGGCGTTGAGGTCGAGCGTCTTGAACTCTTTCGCGTAGTCAAAAGATTCGCCCATCGGGTCAGAGAGCGCGGAGAACCGATGCAGGCACTGAATATCCACCTGGTTCGGCCACCAATCGCGGTTCGTCGGTCCACCGGCGAACGGGCACTTGCTTTCGCTTGTCATGTTTTCCTCATCGATCCAGTTGCGCTGTTGCACACACGGGGCGTCGGTCGACGCCACTGCACTCATGTCGATTCATCCGACATTCTTCGGAAGGAAATTGCTCCCTAGAATGGTGACGAACGCGACTATTCCCGCTGAGAACATAGCGGTCGCACGCCTTGAGTCAATACATTAGAATAATTCTAAACAGCCGCCTTCGCTATACGCGAGCCTTCAGCCGCACCACAACTTCGACGCGCTCGATCTCCATCCCGGCCGGTGCCTTAGGCAGCCCGTCGATGACAACGGCGTCGCCGGGGATGTCGATGAGGGTCGCCCGGTCCTCGGCATAGAAGTGGTGGTGGTCGCCGGTATTCGTGTCGAAATAGGTCTTCGCACCGTCGACGACCACCTGGCGCAGCAAGCCGGACGTCGTGAACTGGTGGAGCGTGTTGTAAACCGTCGCCAACGAGAGTTGGGCTCCAGCCTTTATAGCTTCCAGATGTAGAGATTCCGCGGTGACGTGGCGGTCGGGCCCTACGAACAGCAACCGCCCGAGGGCTACGCGTTGCCGCGTTGGGCGCAATCCTGCGACCCGCAGGCGCTGCACCAATTCCGTTACCGCCTTTGATCCACTGGAACGCATGACTAGGCTGCAATCCTATGACCGACGGGAGGTTGAATCCCCCTCCCTCACCGCATAATGTCAAAGGTGAAACATATCTCACCCTTAAGCCGCTCTTTTGAATAGCTCAAAACTGCGCGCAAGGGAACTCGGAGCCTTAACCCTCGATGTCAAGTGCCCAGTCCGGAGCCTCCGCGGCGTCAGACCCGATCACGAGTGCCGTCAAGCATCTGGGTTCGTTCGATTTTCAGGCACTTCTCGATTGTGCGCACGGCAAGATGTTCGGCCCCGGAAATCCGCGCCTGCCGCTGCCCCCGATGCTGATGTTCGACCGCATAACTCACATCGCAGACAAGGGCGGCGCGAACGATAAGGGTCAGATTGTCGCCGAATTCGACATCAAGCCCGACCATTGGTTCTTCAAATGCCATTTCGAGACCGACCCCGTGATGCCCGGCTGTCTGGGCCTTGATGCCATGTGGCAGATGGTGGGCTTCTTCCTGGGCTGGACCGGCGGCAAAGGCCGTGGGCGCGCCGCGGGCGTGGGTGAGGTCAAATTCACCGATATGGTCCTGCCGGACGCGCGCCTCGTCACCTACGTCATCGACTTGAAGCGCGTCATCTTGCGCAAACTGGTGTTGGGTATCGCCGACGGCGTAATGAAGGTCGACGGCAGAGTCGCATACGAAGCGAAGGACTTGCGCGTCCTCCTAGCGCCGGACGCGCCTGCCGCAGCTTGAACGCGCGCGAGCGCGATGCTCGCGGAGTCTAGATAAAGGATCACTGCATGAGACGCGTCGTCGTCACAGGCCTGGGCGTCGTTTGCTCGATCGGCAACAGTGCGCAAGAGGTCACGGCCTCGTTGCGCGAAGCGAAGTCCGGCATCGTCAAGGCCGCCGACCAGGAGCGCATGGGCTTCCGCAGCCAAGTGCACGGCAGCTTGAAGATCGACCTCGACAGCATCGTCGATCGGAGAGCCCGCCGCTTCATGGGCGACGGCGCCGCCTACGCCTGGGTCGCGATGAACCAAGCGATTGCAGATGCGGGGCTTGAGACGAAGGATGTCTCGAACGAACGTACGGGCCTGATTGTCGGTTCGGGCGGCCCTTCGACGAAAGCGATCGTCGCCGCAGCCGACATCACGCGCGAGACGAAAAGCCCAAAGAAGATCGGCCCCTTTGCGGTGCCGAAGGGCATGTCGTCCACGCTGTCGGCAAACCTCTCAACCTGGTTCAAGACCAAAGGCGTGAACTACTCGATCTCGTCCGCCTGTTCGACGTCGGCGAACTGCATCGGCAACGCCTACGAAATGATCCAGTGGGGCAAACAGGACGTGATGTTCGCCGGCGGCGGTGAAGAACTCGAATGGACGCTCTCGTGCCTCTTCGACGCCATGGGCGCGATGTCGTCCAAGTACAACGCCACGCCAGAGAAGGCGAGCCGCGCTTACGACAAGAACCGCGACGGCTTCGTCATCTCCGGCGGTGGCGGCATCTTGATCTTGGAAGAGCTGAACCACGCGAAGGCCCGCGGCGCGAAAATCTACTGCGAAATCACGGGTTATGGCGCAACCGCTGACGGCGCCGACATGGTGGCGCCGTCCGGCGAAGGCGCAATCCGCTGCATGCGCATGGCGATCGAAGCCGCGAAATCCCCGATCGACTACATCAACCCGCACGCGACCTCGACGCCTGTCGGCGACATTCCGGAGGTCAAGGCGATCACGGAAGTGTTCGGCAAAAGCATGCCGCCGATCAGCGCCACGAAATCGTTGACCGGCCACAGCCAAGGTGCCGCCGGGGTGCACGAGGCGATCTATTCGATCTTGATGATGCAGAACAAATTCATCTGCGAAAGCGCGAATATCGAAGAGATCGATCCCGAAGTCGCCGGCGCGAACATCGTGCGAAAGCGCATCGACAACGCGAAGATCGACACGGTGCTCTCGAACTCGTTCGGTTTCGGCGGCACGAACGCCTGTCTCGTCTTCCAACGCCACGCGTGAGCCCCATGACAACGAAACTCATGGCCGGTAAGCGCGGCCTGATCATGGGGGTTGCGAACGACCACTCGATCGCTTGGGGCATCGCCAAGACGCTGCACGAACACGGCGCCGAGATGGCCTTCACCTACCAAGGCGAAGCGTTCGGCAAACGCGTGAAGCCGCTGGTCGAAACGATCGGCGCGAAACTCGTGCTCCCCGCCGACGTGCAAGACGACCAATCCCTGGAACGCGCCTTCGGCGAGTTGGAGAGCCAATGGGGCAGCCTCGACTTCGTCGTTCACGCGATCGCCTATTCCGACAAGAACGAGCTCAAAGGCCGCTACGTCGACACGACGCGCGCAAACTTCCGCCAGTCGATGGAAATCAGCTGCTACTCGTTCACCGACATCGCCCGCCGCGCGAGCCATCTCATGAAGAACGGCGGCGCGATGATCACGCTGACCTATGCGGGCTCGATGCGCGTGATGCCGAGCTACAACGTCATGGGTGTCGCGAAAGCAGCCCTCGAGGCCTCGGTGCGCTACCTCGCCGCCGACCTCGGCCGCGACGGCATTCGCATCAACGCCATCTCGCCGGGCCCCATGCGCACGCTCGCGGGCTCCGTGGTCGGCGACAGCCGCAACGTCTTCAAGTGGTACAAGAACCACTCGCCGTTGAAGAAGACGGTCGAACTCCCCCACGTCGGCGGCGCCGCGCTCTACTTCCTGAGCGACCTCTCGGCCGGCGTCACCGGCGAAATCCACTACGTCGACGCAGGCTTCAACATCACCGGCATGCCTGCTGCGCCGGAACTGAAGGCGCTGATCGGCGGCGAAAAGGACGACCAGTAGGCGACATGCTCCGCGGCGGAAAGAAGCTCTCACAGGAGACGCTTGAGGACATACGTAAGCGCGCCGTCAAACTGGCAGAAAGCGGCGACCGCAACGCGGCCTGGAAAACCGTCGCACCGATCCTCAAAGTTCAATCGCGGGATAGAGACGCAGCCAAGACCCTCCTAAAGATCATTGACCTAGACTGCCTATCGCACGAGCACGCGCTCGCCGCGCTGGAAGCAATCGATTCCAAACACGGTAGCGACGTCGAAATCGTGAGCCTGATTGGCGAGAATCTCGACAACGCGATCAACACCAGGTTCCTGAACGCGGCCCCGGCCGACCATCCCATTTTCTTGAAAACAATCG
>CXWL01120021.1_pt1 | contig 17205 bp, 22 predicted proteins | sample 590931 | NCBI WGS metagenome assembly CXWL01 (sample SAMEA3498368, study PRJEB10139) | groundwater metagenome | biome: water well; material: biofilm material | place: Germany | collected 2015-04-27 | reverse complement strand
TGTAGTAGAAAAAATTAAAGGAAAAATTAAAACAATTCCTGTCTTTACAGAAAAAATATTAAAAAAAGTTTAAAAAAAATAAAGAATATATTAGTGAACAAATGTATTATGCAGATATTGTTGCTGGAACTCCTGATTTAGTTTTTAATAATAAATTTGGTTTATGAACAATTTTTGATTTTAAAACTTATAAAATAATGACTAAAGAAGCACGAGAAAAAGCAGAATTACAATTAACAGCTTATTATTGATTATTAACTTTAAATGACTTTGTTTTATCAAATACTCATTTTATTATTTGAATTCAAGAAAATAAAGTAGAAACAATTTCAGTAGAAATTACTAAAGAAAAATTACATGAGTGAGAAATGGCACTTGCTCTATTTAAGGAGAAGAAATAAAATGAGTACAGTATTTATAAGTTGTAGATATTGTAAGAAAAAATTTCCTTCATATAAATTAAAAAGAGAATTTTGTAAAATTGATTATAAAAAATCAATAAAAAAGCAATGACATAAAAAAGAAACGGAGAAGAATTGAAATGAACCAATTAATAGTTACTAATATTCAAAATGGCAATGTTGATAAATATATTAAAAGTAAAGGTATTAATAAAAATCAAGAAATACAAAAATTTAAAAGTAATGTTTTAGCAATTGCTAGTCAATATGGATTAGAAAAAGCACATCCTGAAACAATTATTGCTAGTTGTTATCAAAGTGTATTATTAAATTTACCATTAGAAAAAAACTTTGGTTATTGCTATGTAGTTCCATATTGAGATAGTAAATTAGGGATTAATAATGCTCAATTTCAAATGGGTTATAAAGGTTATATTCAGTTAGCATTACGAACAAGGGAATATAAAAATATTGCTGTTAGTGATGTAAAACTTGGAGAAATTGCTAAAATTGATAAATTAAAAGGTATTTCTTTTAAATGAAATCAAAATGAATTAGATAGATTAAAACAACCTATTATTGGTTATGTTGCTTATTTTAAATTAAGAAATGGATTTGAAAAATACTTATATATGTCAAAAGAACAAGTAGAACAACATTTTTTAAAGTATTCAAAATCTTATGCTAAAAATAAAAAATTTGAAGTAGCAAGTTTTGAAGATATGGCATTAAAAACTGTTCTTACACAATTATTACGAAGATGGGGGATTATGAGTACTGAAATGCAAAATGCTTATGAAAGTGACCAAGCAGTACTTATTGAAGATCAAAAAATATATGTTGATAATCCTAAAAATGATAAACCAATAATTTCTAATAATTTTAAAACAGTAAATAATTTAGATAATGATGAGTTAATAAAAAATAATCAAGAAATTAATGATTATTTTACTAGTCAACAAAAACAAATTGATGATTTAGAATTATAGTATTAAGATAAATCCTAGGGGTAAATTACAAGAGTAAATAAACTTTGAATACTTTACCCTTACTATATTAAAAAAATTGAATAGGAGTAATTAAAATGAAAAATTTTATTGAATTAAAAAAATATATCGAAAGTAGAAAAGAAAACTTATCATCATTAATTAATAATTGTGAAAACATTAATATATTATTATTATTACAAGGAAAATTAATAGAAGTATTAAATTTAGAAATCAGGATGTATCAACATGTTGAATAAAGAAATAATTAAAAATGCCTAATAATAATGATTGAACGTTTTATTGTGATGTATGAAAATGTAAAATTAGTAATGAAACAGAAAAAATTTATATTGTTATAGTTAATGAACAAAATTTAATAGCATTATGTATTAAACATTATGATGAATATTACCCCCACAAACATACTAAATATATTATTGATATAAAGGAGAAAGAAAATGGTAAATAATTCAAAACCACATAAAAATATAATATGATTAATTAAGGATTTAAAAATAGAGCAAATAGAATTACGTTTTATTATTAATAATTATGAAAAATTAAAAGAACTTAATTATTGTTATAAAGGAAAACCTTTAATTGAATACCATAATTATATTTCTTTAAGTATAGGAAATCAAAGGAACTTAGCTTATAACTATAAAATGAAACGAAAATTAATTAAATCTTTAAAAAAGGAGAAAGTGCATTAGTGCTCTTAAAGTGAAATAATGGATAATCAAACAATATCTATTGACCCTAGTGGGACAGGAACAACAAGTATCTTTCATTGTAATAAATTTTATAATTTCACTAATAAATATTGAATTGAACATTTTACTTTTATAAAAATGTTTATTCAAGATAATAATATTAATAAGATTTATCTTGAAAATGTAAAAATGATTTATAACTCTACTAAAGATAGCTTATCATTAATAAAATTATTAGGTGCTTTAGAATTATCATTTAAAAATCATCAATTTGAATTATTAGAAATTACTAGTGATCAAACAAAAAGGATTGCTCAATGATTTAAAAAAATTAAATATATTGATGAAGATATTAAAAATAAAAATAAAATTAGTAAAAATATTTTAGAACAATATGATTTTTGTAAAAAAACAGAATTAGAATATAAATATATGAAAGGTTGATTTTTTCAAGGCAAAAAAATAACAGAGCATAATAGAGATGCAGTTTTAATTTATTGAATAGGAAAGGAACGTGAAAATGAAAAAGAGTAGAATATCTACTCTTTATTTAATTTTTCTAATTTTAATTTAATTTTTAATAATTTTTTATCTTTTTTACTTAATTTTATTTTATTTTTTCTTTTTTCTAAATGTAATTTAGTTGTTTCTATAATTTTAATAATAGCTATAATAGAAGTTGTAACTGTACTAATAATCAATATAATTTCTTGAATTGGCATATTTTAATCACCACCTTTCTTTTTATCTATAATACCCTATTAATTAACAATATCATTTTATATATAAAAAATATAAATAAACCCACAGTAGAACCACTTAATATTATTCCTAGAATTTGGATAATTATTTTAAAAACCTTATACATAAATCACCAACTTTTATAATAATGTTGTATCTAATGTTAATATTGCTTGATTAGTAGAAATATCATCATAAAATGCAATCTTATACATATTTTTAATACTATCATCAATTTCAATTCCATTATAACTTCTTATAGGAAAATTATTACCACTTCATACACCTTTTATATTAATTCTATTATTTCTTATCGTACCGTCTATTGGTAGTAATACAAATCTAGAAAAATCATATAACATAGGATTCAATTTACTTACTGCATTACTTGAAATACTTCATACTTTTTTACTAACATCTTTTTCAATAGTAATTTTACCTATTAATTTAATACTAACTTCTTCCTTAGAAATTATAATTGTTTGGAAACTAATATCAAAATTTTGAAATTTTAATAAATTAACATCATTATATAATTCATTAATCGCACTAACAATCTTTTTATTATCAGTTAATAATTTAGGATAATTATTAATTTGATTTATTTTATTAGCTAAATTTCCACTGTTAACTCTAATATCTACATCGTTATCATTTTCAACAATTACTAAACTATCATCGCTAGTTAGCGGTTTATTGACTAATGTATTATCTTTAATTTTTAAAGTATTATCATTATTAAGTAAATTTTTATAATTAACTAATGGTGTTGGTGGGGGTGGTGGACTAGGTAAATTTAAAGAACTTATATCTAATGATAATGTTGTAAAAGCAACCCCATTTCCATAAAATATAATGTTATATGTGTTTTTATCAACTACTTCAATTTGATAACCGCTAAAAAATTTAACACTTAAACCTCCATTAGTTCAAGTCCCCGTAATATTTTTAGCAACAGAGTTAGGAGTTCCATTAATAGGATAACATTTAAAATTTGTTCCAAAATCACTAAAATTAGGGTTAGCAATTGACATTAAATTGCTAGTAAAACTTCAAACATCCTTATCAATATCATTATTATTAATGGTAATTTTACCATATAAAACCATATCATTACTTGTGGAAGTTATATTAATAGTTAAAAATTGTATATCAAAATTTTGAATCATTAATTTATTAATGTCAGTAGTATTATTTGTAACATGAGTAACAATATCATTATTAAAGTTATTTATCTCATTAATAGCTCCTGGTATGGTTTTATTAATTGTTGTTAATGTGTCATCATTTATATTTTGTTTTGTAAGTGCTAAATCATCAATTCTACCTTGTGCTGTATTTATAACAGATTTATTATCATTAATACCACCAATTATTGTTTTACTAGGAGTAGTTAAATTAGGATAAGTAATTACTTCATTAAATCTAGTACTTACTTTATTATCTAATAAAGTTAATTTATTATCAGGTGGTACAAGTTCAAAACTATTTGTATCTACTGTTATAGAGCTTCCACTTTTTACACTTAAATCAATTTTTGCTTCTGTATCCGTAATATCTTTAATATTTACAGATTTATCGCTTGAAATTATTCCTTTAGTGCTTAAAAATCTCATAATAGCATTTTGCCATCTGACAAATTGTTCTCCACTATCACAAGAATTTAAAATATTTGTATTATTAAAATTACATGTATTATTACAATTTAATTTACAATTATTACAATAATTAATTGAATATCCTTGTCTAATTTTATAAAGATTAGCTTGCTGTAATAAGTTATAAACATCTTGTAAAACATAATCTGGTTCATTAGGTGGACTAGAACTAACTGATATTCCGTTTCCACTATAACTTACACTTGCCCTAATGAATTCCATTCCATCACGTAAATAATATATTGTTAATTTAGAAGTTGCTCGTTGAACTAAATTTTTTTGAGTTAAGTTTAAATTATTAAAACTTATACCTTCAATTTTATTTCCACTTAAAGAATTAATACGTTCACTACTATAGGCGATTGCCATTGTCACAAAATTAGTTTTACTTGGATTCTGTATCATATCACTATCTGGTATAAAGCCATAAAAATTAAATAAATCTTCTTGTGTAATATAATTTAAATTTACACTTCACATTGGAGAACAATTATTATTTGGTAAATTAGGATTTTCTATATTAGGAATTAATGCAGGGGGATTACAACAATTATTTTGACACTTTTCCATAATTTCCATACTTTCTAGCAAAACTAGTTGCTGATGATTTATTAATTACTCCAATTACAGATTTTGTACCGTAATTAGATTTTTTTTCTAATTGTTTTGATCTTAATCTAGTTTCTTTAAAACTTTGTTGTTTAGTTCTGCCACCGTGTAAATATTGATTTAAAAAAATACTATTAGCTCCAGTACCAAAACCACCTTTTGTATTACACATATCTTTTCAAGTTGATAAAGATACCATTGGATAATCGTAACTTTTAGCTGCATTAGAAATATAAGTTAAACTTAATATTCCATAATTACCTGATTGTTGTTGAATTATGGGAATAAATATTCCTGATAATAAAGCACTACTAGATAAAGATACTTGAATTCCAATAATATCTTCATTATTTAATTCTTGATTATTATTTAATATTTTTTCATCTTGATTATTTTTAATATTTTCAAAATATTTTTGTTGTAATAAATTTAATTTAGAAATATTATTTTGATAAATGTGTGTATTAATTTGTTTTTTAATTTTTGGAATATTAATAATTTTTTGTAAACCTAATTGAAATTTACCAAATGATTTTTGTAATTCTCCATTACCTAAAATACGATTTCTAAGTGCTTTATTTAATAAACTAGAAGGATTTTTTAATACTGTTTTTAAAATTTCATTATCTTTTTGAACTTGATTAATAATACTTGCGACTTCTGCATCTTCGGCAAAACTAGATAATATAATTCTAAATAATAATAATCAAGGCATTTTATAAATGCATTATGGTTGATTGATATGGATTACTTCTATCTCAAATAATATTTTCACTATCTAATGATAAAGTATCCATACTTCCCATAGTTCTATTACTTTGTACTTCACAAGCATTAATTAATCGTGCTGTTTCATTATTAAATTCAGTATTTTGTTCTAATTCAATATTATTAGTATGTATTGTTTTTATAGGAATTAAATTATGAATAATTTCACTAACTCCAGCAATAATTGTTGGAATAGTATAAGCATTGTCAAAATTATTATTAATACCCATAGCAACACCACTACTAATTAAACATGCTCCTGATGTCATATTAGTTAATTTTCTAGTATTTTTAAATCTATATGGAATAAATTCAGTAATTCCAGCAATAATATTTGCTATGCCAAAAATATTTAAACTAATAAATGTATCTAAATCAATAATACTATTATCTAATTGATGAGATAAATTATTAGTTTGCATTAACATTGGTGGTCAAGGGTCAACAGTAGTAGTACTTAAAGGAATAGTAGTAGTACTTAAAGGAATAGTAGTAGTATTATGTGGTATTAAAGTAGTTCATGGAATAGTAGTAGTGCTTAATGGTGATAAAGTTGTACTACTAGGTTCTATTGGACTAAAAACACTATTAGAAAATTTACTATAATTAACTAATCCTATTGTTCCTAAACCTAATAATATTTTTTTAGAACTATGTAATATTTGATTTTTTAAAGTTAAAGGTTGATTTAAACTTCAAATATCTATACTTAATTTTTTACCAAATAATAAAGCATTTAAAGAACCTAAAATTGGACTACCTAAATGTCTACCATAATACATACTTAAACCTATCATAGCACTTAAAGGATTTAATCCAGTTCTTAAAATATTTTTTAATGTATAGTTACTTGATTGTGTATTCTCAACAAGATTTGGCATTATTAGTTACTCCTTTTAATTAATTTTACTTCTACTGTAAAATTTGCGTCATATCTTACTCCGTCAGGTATAATAAAAAATTCATCGTTATGAATATTACTAAAATATAAATGTTTAACTTCTAGGAAACCTTTATATTTATGCATTGTTAAAGCTCTTGCATCTTCACTACTAGTAAAATAATTTAATTGAGGTACTTCAATATAAGCTAATTCATTATCATTATATAATGATAATGAATGTCTTAAATTTAAAACTGTTAAAGGATTACTCATAATAAACCTTTAAGTTGCACTTGTTGTATAAGTTAAACTTACAGTTCCAGTTACAGGTAATACTCCAGTAGCAGTTGCAGTAGTTGTAGTAATTGCGCTTAAAGTAGCAATTCCAATAACATAATTACTATTTAATAAAGCTATACGTTGTTCTAAAAAAGTTGCACTTGGTGCTGGTGCTCCAGTTCCTGTAACAAAATTACCTAAAGCAGTAGTAGTAATATAAGTTTTTAACTCTCCAGATTGTAATAATTTATAACCTTTTGCTAAATTTGGTCTCAATGCTATTCCGCCATTACTATTAACTAAAAATTTATGAAAATTTTTAATATTTCCATTTCCTTGAAGAACAAATACATTTTCTTGACCCCTATTAAAAGGAAATGCTACTGTTTCCTTGTGAATTAAAATTGCATCGCAACTAGAAAAATCAAAACTGTCTTGCTTATCTAATGCACTACCATAAGGATAAGTGGTTTTTGCGGGATAAGAATTTCCTAAAAAAGTTGATTCTACACATTTAATTCCACCAATTTCTGTGATTTTTCCATCTATTAAACTTTTAGTAGAAATATCACTTCCTAAATTAGTTGTTGCTAATAGAATATAATTTTTAAATCTTGGAGATACTCATAAATAAAAATCTTCTTCATCAAGTCCAATTAATTCATCAGTAACTAATGATTTTAAAGTTGCTAATGTTTGAACAATTGGAAGTCAGATATTTTGTCTATAATTATTAACATCTGGAACAGCTGGTAAATTTAAAGTTGTAATACCATTTGTTTTTGCTGTATTAACTCCTAATTGTAGTAATTTTGCTAAAAGATATACTTCAACTGCTTTTGCTTTTGCATCTATTCATTGACCTACTAATTCATCTGCGATAGTTACATTATTATTTTCTAATTTTGCACCTAATCTTTTTAAATCTAATGTTTCTACTTCAAAATTAATTTCTTTAGCTTTATCTAAAGTAACTTGAATAGTTCTTGCTGATGTTACATCATTTGCTCCAGTTCCTTTTAAATAATCTTGCGTAATATTTCTTTCGGATGCAAAATAAATAGCTGTTCCTGAGTCTATTTGATCTCTATTTTCAACAGTAGCATTTATTAATGCAACTTTTTTTGATAATAAAACTGATAAAATTTTTCTATATTGAATTGATAAATCTAATTTTCCACTAGTTGTAGATGGGTCGTTAATAGTAGCTGATTGTATTGTAATAATTGCCATATTTATTTCTCCTTTTTAACCAATCATACCAAATTTATTAGTATTGATTTTTTCTTCTTTATTTTTATTATTATAATCTTTATTTGGTAAAGACTCTTTAATATTAGTATCTTTATCACCAAAGTGTGAAGGATAATCCTTCATTAATTCTTTAACATCTTTTTCAACATCATTAGAATTTTCTAAAAGTCTATGATATAAACGTGTATTTTCTTCTCTTAATCCATATTTTTTAAAAGTATCATCTTTTAATTTTATATTTTCTTCCTTTTTAAGTTTATCTAGTAATTCTTGATGTTCAGTTTTTAAAATATTATATTTAGTTTGTCAATCATCTTTTACTTCTTTATCATTTTCTTTTTGTTCTTCTTCTTTTTGTTCTTCTTCTTTTTGTTCTTCTTCCATTTTTAATCACCACCTTTCAATGTTTCACGTGAAACATTATTTTCAATACTTTTTATTAATTCATTAATTTGTTTATTTATTGAAGTTTTATTAATCGATTTAGGATTAATAGTTAAATTACTTGTAGTTAAATTTCAATTACATTTACCATTAAAAACTGTAGATTTATCAAGAGTTGAGATAAATTGATAAACAATATTAACTGCTTGATCATTAGTGCTATTATTACTAAATGCTATTATTTTAACCCATATAGAACTTGGTAAAGTTTTTCCACTAGTTGTTGGTAAATCATTAGTTCATAATAAATTATTTATATAACAATTATTTAAATTTGTAGTAGGAATTAAAGAAGCTGTTTGATCAGGATTAAACAATGGGTCTCCGCCTTTATTATTATTAATATTAAATGTTCAATTATTATTAATATCATTATGATTGCCTGAATTATTTAAAAATTCTTGATTATTATTTACTTGAAATTGGGGAGAAACACTAACAATATTTGAAATATCACTTAATTTAATTGTTAATGGTGTGAAATAACGTTTTGTATTAATAAATCTTCCATTAACATAATTTGCTGACATTTCAATAGTAAAATTAAACGTTATACTTTCATAATCATTCATAAAATCAATAAATGTTTTATAACCATAGTCATTTATTTTAAAATATATACTATTTCAATAAGTGCCAAGAGTAGTACTTTCAACTCTAAAAGGTCTCATTTGATAATTTTGACTATTATTAACACTACTTTCAATAGTGTTAATAATTCCATATTTAACTTGGTCACTCATATCAATAAAAATAGGATTTACAATTGGTAATAATGGTGGGGGATTAATTGCTTTTGGATAATTAAAAGGTTTATCAAATTTAAAATTATTATTTGCTAAAATAAAATTGTTGCTTATTAATCTAATATTATTACTTGCTTTTGCAATCGTTTGATAAGTTCCACTTCAAACAGCATAATCATCATTAACGGCACTTTTTCTATCATTTTGACTATAAAAAGTTATTTTAAAATCAGATTTTCCCATAACTTTAATATCTAACATATCTATTGCTCATTTTAAATAATTACTAGTAGGTATTAATAAAGGTTCTCTTAATAAAGGTAAATTTACATCAGGATTTGGTAATAATTCCACGTTATCTAAAATAGTTCCTTCTCCTACTTCTTGACCTATATTATAAGTTTCTCTATAAGTTGGTTGTGTAGAAATTCCACTATCATTATAACCTGTCATTAATAATTGATCTGTTAAATTAAATGTAAAAGAAGTCATATGACTAGCTGTTCCTAATAATCCTTGTACGGCATCTGTTGTTCCATTTCTAAATACATCTAAAGGAAAACTAACTGGATCACTTGGGGTTTTATCACCATATAAAATAGTTATATAAAAATTATATAATTCACATGAAATTAAACCACTAATAAAATGAAATTGTGGAATTAATAAATTACTTACAGTTTTTGCATTTATATTTAATCCGCCAACAAAAAAATTAAAAAATGTTCCAAATACTGGAATTGTATTAAGATTAATTTTAATAGTTTCACGAATTGATAAAGGAATTTCTGTTATAGGATTATAGACAAAATAATGCATTGCATTTATAATTGCTAAATTTTTAAATTTATTATTATTCATATTATAATTTTTTTGACCACGAAAAACTTTAGTATTAACGTTATAATTTTGAAAATAAGGATTTCCAAGAACAATATAATTATAGTCTTCAATATTTACATTTTGTAAAAAATTTGTATCTCAATAATTTAAATACCTACCACTTGCATCTAATGAATTAGTTAATTTTGTTTTAGTAGAATTAGTTTGATTTTCACCTTCATAATGAAAATTAGAATTTTTATCATAACTTGGCAAAACAGCATTTTTCCAATCCGTATAAAGTGTTGCTTGCGAACTATCATTTACAGTTAAAAAATAATTAGTTTCTGGTAAAGCTTGAAAACTTATAGGATCATAAGTAGAACATTGATAGTCATAAGGAAATAATAATTTTGTTGCATATTGTTCAAATTTTAAACTAGATTTTGATTCTGGTGAATTATCAATATCTCTACCCCATAATGCAATAGAAATAACTTTTACACTGCCATAAAAAGAAATTTGACAGTGTGTTATAGGTAAAGATTTAAGATAATCTACATCTATAATAACATTCTTATTTTCATCTAAAATAGGAAATGCTATTGGATCCCCTGGAGAACCTAATTGGACATATTGATTTATCGCTAATCCACTTGTAGCAATTTTATCATTTAGAGAAACAAATGTGCATTGAATACTTACTAATTCTTTTGTTTCGTTATTATAAGTTTTAGTTGCTGTTTCTAAAATATATCATTGTCTATCGATTTGATAAGTATTATTTGAATTTTTAACTGCATTTATTTCTGGTAAAATATAAAGTTTATAAATATTTGATAATATATTATTAATAAATTTAAAATTTTTATCTTGATTAGGAATATTAATAACTACATTTTTAACTGCTTGTTCTTGAATAAAAGCATTATTTTGAGCAGCTGCTGAATAAGAAATTCCCACCTGATCTGAAACAATATTACCATAATATACATCACCAATTTTTAATTGCTTATAAGCTTTATTTGGATTATTTGGGTCTTCTTGAATGGGAATATAAGAATTATCTCATACTGCTTGTATTGCTTCTCTACCTGTAAAAATCTTACTAAAACTAGTATAATCATTAGGTATACTATTAGGTGGCTTATAGCCTGCTTCTGTACTATTAACAGTACCTAAAATAATAGTAAAAGGACATATTGCAAATTGATAATTTTGATCTTGTGTAAAAGATTGTTGTAAATCATTTTGAGTTTTTCAAATTTCTTTAATACGTAACTGATTTAATCGATACATTATCTTTTTCCCCTATATCATTAGAAATATTTTGCATATTAATATCTATAATATCATTTTTATGTTCTTTATCTATTTCTGCTTTAATAATTTCTGATTCTTCTAACGATACACCATTAATTTTAGCAATTTCTCTTCTTCTAGTACTAAATCCTTCTCTTACCATTAATGAAGATATTTCAATTTGCTTTAATCTGTCCATAATAGTATTTTCTTTTATTTCGAACGTTCATTTTGAAATATCACCATCTAAACCTAAAATTATAAATATTTTTTGAAATAATAAATTATATTTATAAGTTCTAATAGTTCTTTTTATTCTTGTAGTTTCAGCATCTCTACTATTTGTTATTAATACTTCTGCTTCTGTTTTTTGTGAAGTAGTATCATTAAGGGGACTATAACCTGCTCCTTCAAAAGTTTTATCAATAATAAATTGAATAAAATTAGCATATGCTTCTAATTGGGGGTTACCTTGTAGAATTTCCACTGCTTTTCCATTTGTAGAACCTAATGTTCCCATATTAGTTTGAATTATAAAATCGCCTACTAAACGCTTTAATTCGTATGCATTATTATATTGTTCCATTTCTTGCCTTGTAATATCTAAAAAGACTCTTGTTCTATTAAATTCAAGTTCTTTCCACGTTTGTTCTCATGTGTGATCTAATAAATCTTGCATTTTTTTTACAGGTGACATATCAGGGTAAAAATCTCCTACTACTCCACCAAAAAAGTTTTTCTTAGGTAAGTTTTGCATAAAAATAACGGGAATTATTCCTAAATTATGTTTTTCATAAATGGGCAATTCTAAATCTTTAGATATTTTTTCTTGTGAACCATCTAATGTTATTACATCACTTGTAAATTGTCTTTTTATATCATTCTTAGTATATTCAGTCCTTATATAAATTGCTTGATCATCATATTGTACTCTACTTCATGTTACTGCCATTTCTTCATTTTCAAAAATTTTAGCAACTCTTGAAACAGCATAAGGTTGTGCTAATGTTAATCCAATTCTACCAGTTTTAGTTTTATCAATTAAAATTATTGAATAACCATAATAACTATTAATTTTTTCTACTTGATAAAAAAAACTTTCTAAATTAATTCAATTTTTAATTTTATCAATAGCTAATTGATATTCTTCATGTTCACTGGATAAAATAAAACCATTTCCAAATAATAACTTAGAACCGTGATTTGCAATAATTTCTGATAAATCTAAAAAACAAAAATTTTTATTTTCTGTATTATTTCACATTTTTAATCTCCTTAATAAAATGGATTTATATTACCTGATATGCGATTAATTCAAGGTTCAATAGCATAATCAAAGGCATCTGATAAGTGATTATTTGTATCTAATGGTATTTGTCTTGTTGATTTTAAATCTCAAACAGCAAGTCTTCATTCTTTAATTAATTCTTCTGCTTCTAAAGATACATTAATACGTTCACTTGCCATTAATGCTAATGTTTTACCAACTCTAATTTCTAATTTTAATTTTATACATTCTCTAAAAAATAATCATTTTGAACAATAAAACTTTTGTGCAGTATCATTTAAAATCTCAATAAATGAATAATTAGAATAATCACAATAAATTGTTAATCCATAATCTTTAATGTATGAATTTTTTTGTGCTTCTTGAATATAAAATTTTATAACCATTTCTGCAATTTGTTTATGATCTAAAAATTTTTTATTATTAGTTCATTTTAAAGAATTAATAACATTAATATATTGATAATTTCTATCAGTTCCTAACAAAATAGTTGCTGTTGCATCTTTTTTAAAACCATAATCTAGACCACCAATAAACTTTGTACTAGGTTGTATTAATCGTGATATTTTAGGGATTAAATGACTATAAATACCTCCAGCTTCCATACCTACTAAACCTAATGATCTAACTCGTGCTGATAAGGGATCTAATAACTCTAATTCTAATAAATTATCTTTATCGCTATCACTAATATATTCATTTAATTTCCAATTTTGAAAATGAATAATTCTTTTATCTAATTTATTAATATAAAATTGTTCATTATCTTTTAATATTAAATTTTCATTTTGTGGTAAATAATCAATTACAGATTTTATGTAATCATTAAAAATACTTCAGGGATTGCAACTATTTATCTCTAATAATTGTTTTGCACCCCGTATCGCATCAGTTAAATCTAGATTATCATTATTAGAAACTTCATATCTTTCATCAATAAATCTTATTACGTAATCGTAATTATTACAGCTTGGTAATCCAGTTAATTTAACATCTTTACTATTTATTTTATGTAAACTTCTACATTCAATTTCACTTCCTTTATAAGAAATAGTTTTTTTAGTTTCGCTAATTTCTCATGGAATTGATAAAAAATCTTTATATAATCAATTTTTTAATTCTTTTCATGTATCCGAAAGTTGATCTGACATATTTCTAATTATAAATACTTTTATTTTTTTTCCTAATAAACAACTTTTTAAAATGAATAATAAACTGTTAACAGTTTTTTTACTTTTTCTTGATCCTATTAGATCAATTTTATTAATTGATAATTGTTTTCCTTTATAAATTTCTTTTAGGATTGTATTAAAATAACCAAAATTACTATTCAATTTTATTTTTACCTTTATTATTCAAAATAATTTTAATTTGTGAATTTTCTTGATTAATATTTTCAATTTGAATTTTTTCTAAACGAGTTAAGTTATATTTTTTACTAAATGCTCTTTCTAAATATCATTTTGAATTTTCAGGATTTAGCAAAGTCTTATGCAAATGATGTAATTCTATCTTATTAAAAGCATATTTAATTTCACTAGATAAGGGTTTACAATAATTACTATTACTTTTTTTCCATTGATCATAAGTATTTTCATGCAATTTAATAAAATAAAATAAACCTAATTTAGTAGGAAAATTAATTCCTTCATCTGTTAAAAAATAATCATTTATCATTTTTTTTAAATCAATTAAATTTCATTTTATATTCAAATTCTCACCTTTTTCTAATTTAATTATATCATATAAAGTTCAAATATCAACAGTTAATTTATCACAACAAAAAATACATCATAACGATGTATTTAATGTCTAAAAACTCATTGAAAGGAGATGTATTTAATTATATTATTTATAAATAAATAATTTATTGTACTTAACAATAATATGGTACGTTTAATCATCGATGAATCAGTTAGATTTTACAGTTAAGTACATAGAAATAATATAATAATCCAAGCACAATACACATACTTATATTATTTCTACTATAAGTATATCATAATTTATATAAATTAAAAATAAATAAAAATAATTATTATATTACTTGTAAATCGTGGCACATTATGATAATATTATTATATAACAAAAACACATTTTGAAGGAGAAAAAGAAAATGGAAAATATGAATATACAAAAAACAGAAGAAAAAATCGATTGATGTAAATGTACACATTATCGATTAGCATCAATGAGTCATTATGATAAGTATTGAAGATGTCAAGATTGCTGAAAAATAACAGAGAAAGCATAAAGGAGAAATAAAATGGCACAAAAACGTAAATGAAAATATTGCTTAAATAGTGGAAAATGATATTTAAAAAGGGATGAATGTTATAGAATTAATATTCAAAAAAACCAAAATCAAGAATTATGTAAACGTTGTATTGCTCGTAATAAATTATACGCAAAACCTTTTAAACCAAAAAAAACATCAAAACATCAATTACTTATTAATTGATTAGAAGAAAATAATTATGCTTATGAAGTTGCGAAAACTAATTCTATATATATTCATTTAACGGACAAAAAAGATGAGTGATGCAATTTAAAAATATCTAATCATCAAATTATTAATATTCCTTATAATCCATTTGGTAAAGATAAAGAAATGCTTAAAGCTAATAAAGAATTAAATTTAAAATTATTAGAAAATGGGAAAGATTATAGTTTTGCTGATTTAGAAAAAAATAAATTAGATTATGGAAAAATTAATTATGCACCAGATTATTGAATTCCTATTTATGGTAATTATAAATTAGAATTATTAAAAGATATTATTATTAAAGAATTTATAAAGGAGTAATTAAAATGTTAGAAAATAAACAATGTAATTGTTGTTTAGTAAGAAGTAATATTGTAAAAAAATATAATAATATTAATTTATGTATTTTTTGTAAAAATAAACATTCAAGAATTTAATTATAAAATAAAAAATATTTAAAAAATTTTAAAAATAAAATTATTTACATTTTACCCCTAAAAATAAACTTATTATTAATATATTTATTAATTTTACTACTTGACTTTTAAAAATAAAAATGATATAATACGCATTATATTAATGTAGCAAGAGCGAGAGCGATTGCGATTGCACCGTGGGGTGGTGCTAGCAACGCTCTTAGTAACAAGTAAAAGGTTTAATGCGTATATCTTTCTTTCTTTGCTACTTTCTTTCTTTCTATTATTAAACTATTATTTTAATTAATAATAGTTTTTTTATTATTATTATTATATTACTTGTAAATCGTGCAACACTATGCTATTATTAAAGTATGCTACTAAAAAGCATTGGAAAGGAGTAAAATTATTAATAATTTATTATAAAATTATTGTAAGGAGTATTTTTATGTCTATAAAAAAATGACAAAATAAATGTGATATTTGTAAAAAATGAAATAAAAATTCAAATGAAAATCGAACTTGTGATGACTGTTTTTCTGAATTATTAATGAAAGATAGTGATTAATAATGAGTTATATACTAAATCATTGTATTTTTTGTAAAAAAAGAACTTATAGAATTACTTTTGATAAAAATATGATATGCGATAAGTGTTCAATAAAAATTAAAAATTGTGATAATTGTAATAAAGCTAATAATAATGATCATAGAACTTGTGATAATTGCTTTATGAAAATAATAGAAAATGATTTTATAGAAAGGAGTTAAAAAATGAATGGATGATATATATTTCTAATATTCATATTATTAATAACATTCTTTATAATATGAATTTTGATTACAATAAAAGGTTGTAAATTATGCAATGAAAATAATGCAATTGGTATATTTTTACTTTTTTTATCCATGAATATTGCGGGCTTAATATTAGGTTTCTCACTAATTTATAATTTTAAAGAAAATGAAAAAAAAGAAAAAAAGGAGATAAAAAATGCCTAACGTTCCCTACCCTAAAAATTGTTATTTAACAGTAAGAATGACTAAAAGTGATTATATTAAATTAAAAACTATTGCTTTTAATAAAAATACTACTATTACGCTTTTAGTAAGGAGTCTTTTAAAAAATGAATTTAATATTTAAAAAAGAAACACATCAATATTTTGTTAATGAAGAAGAAAAAATCTCAGTTAGTAAAATTATAAGTAATTATTTAGGTAGTGATTATTTTTGTGAACAATGTAAAACTGAAAGTAGTAGTTGTAAATGTCAAAACGTTTGTAAAAAATGCGATAATATTAGAAATGCTTGCATCAAAGGAAGTGCAGTTCATAAAATAGCAGAATTATATTTTAAAAATATTAATTGTGAAAATGTAGTAGAAAAAATTAAAGGAAAAATTAAAA
>CXWL01011759.1_pt1 | contig 17208 bp, 12 predicted proteins | sample 590931 | NCBI WGS metagenome assembly CXWL01 (sample SAMEA3498368, study PRJEB10139) | groundwater metagenome | biome: water well; material: biofilm material | place: Germany | collected 2015-04-27 | reverse complement strand
GCATTGCTGTGCGGTCAAGGCGCCTGGCTTCGGCGACCGCCGCAAGGCCATCCTCGGTGACATCGCCGCCATTACCGGCGGCACACTCATCTCCGAGGACCTGGGCATCAAGCTCGAAAACATCACCATCAAGGAAATGGGCTCGGCCAAGAAAGTCGTCATAGACAAGGACAACACGACGATCATCGAGGGTGCGGGCAAGAAGGCTGACATCAACGGTCGCATTCAGCAGATTCGTAACCAGATAGAGAAGACCACCAGCGATTATGATCGGGAGAAATTGCAGGAGCGACTTGCTCGGCTCACGGGCGGCGTGGCGGTCATTCGCGTAGGCGGGGCAACCGAGATCGAAGTCAAGGAACGCAAGGACCTGGTGGATGATGCGTACCACGCCACCAAGGCAGCGGCGCAGGAGGGAATTGTCCCCGGCGGCGGCGTTGCATTCCTGCGGGCGATCCCGGCGGTCGAAAAGCTTCGCAATGGTGCGGAAGATGACGAAAAGATCGGCATCAACATCATTGCCGCGGCGCTGCGTGCTCCGACCCGGCAGATTGTGGCCAATGGCGGCGGGGAAGGCGACGTGGTCGTCGAGCAGATTCTGGCCAAGAGCGGTAGCTATGGCTATGACGCCCGTAAAGGCGAATTCGTTGACATGCTCAAGGCGGGGATTATCGACCCGGCGAAAGTGGCCCGCGTGGCGCTGGAAAGTGCGGCCAGCGTGGCGGGCTTGCTGCTGACTACGGAAGTTTTGGTGACCGATCTCAAAGATGAGGAAAAGAAGATCGAGCACAGCGTACGATAAAGAAGTGAACGCCGGACTCTGAAAGAAACGCCAGGGGCGGGTGCTCGTCGCCCGCCCTTTTTTTGCGATGATGTTGTGCCACTGCCTTCCAGGCAGTGGATTCACCGCTGGCACAGCGGTGGCACATTAGGAATGAGCGTGGCAGCAGCAAAGCGTGATTTTTACGAAGTGCTGGCGGTGGAGCGGAGTGCCTCGCCGGAACAGCTTAAGAAGGCGTACCGCCGGGCTGCGCACAAGTACCACCCCGACCGCAACTCGGAAGCCGAGGCCGAACAAAAGTTCAAGGAGGCGTCCGAGGCCTATCAGGTGCTGTCCGATCCGGCGCTTCGCCAGCGATACGACCAGTACGGGCACGCCGGCCTCAACGGGGCGAACCGGACGGATTACTCGAACATACGCGTCGACGACATCTTTTCGATGTTCGGCGACATTTTCGGCGGGGGGTTTGGCAGGGGTGCTTCGCGGTCGCGCGGAGGCGACCTTCAAACCGAGGTCGAGGTGACCCTGGCCGAAGTTGCAACGGGCGCCGAGCGGCAAATCGAATTTGAGAGGCAGGATCACTGCGGCGTATGCGGAGGAACCGGAGCGGCGGCGGGCTCGGAAAGAAAAACCTGCCGTACATGCGGCGGATACGGCCAGGTGGAACAGAGCGGCGGGCTTGCCGGATTGTTTGGCCGTGTGGTGACCGCCTGCCCGTCATGTCGGGGCAAAGGATCGTCCATCGTGACTCCTTGCGACAAGTGCAAGGGACGTGGGCGAGTCGTTGGTCATCGGCTTGTCACAGTGCGGATTCCCGCCGGAATTCACGAGGGTCAGGCGGTTCGCGTGCGCGGCGAAGGCGAGCCGGGAGAGAACGTTGCCGATCGCGGGGATTTACACTGTCACGTGCGCGTCAGCCCGCATCCGTTCCTGGAGCGGCACGACAATGACCTGGTTTGCCGAATGCCCATCAGTTTTACTCAGGCGGCGTTGGGGGCGATCGTGGAGGCACCGACGCTTACCGGCAAGGCCGAGCTAAAAATTCCACCCGGTACGCAGCATGGACAGTTGTTCCGGCTCGGCGGCCAGGGTCTGCCGGATTTACGGAGCGGGCGAAGGGGCGATGAGCTGGTGCAGGTTCTGGTGGAGATTCCCAAGAGCATGAGCAAGGCCCAGGAATCCCTGCTGCGGGAGTTCGCCAAGACAGAGGACCTGGAGGTCATGCCCGAGTCGAAAGGATTCTTTGAAAAACTCATGGATTATCTCAGCCCCGGCGACCCGAAATCATAGGCGAAGACAATCCTTTCCCACGGCGGTTTTCCGCCAAAGGAGAATCATCATGAACCCAAAGACGGGGACTTCTCAAGCGGCCACAAGCGAGCCATTCGACGATCAAGCTTCGCAGGAGGTCGCTCCACTCGCAGCCGAGCCCTTGGCCTCGGATCGGGTTTCGGAGTTGCAGGCGCGGGTTGATGCGCTGGAGGATTCTCTGTTGCGGGCCAAGGCGGAAAGCCAGAACATCCAGCGCAGGGCGACGGCTGAGCGAAATGATGCGATCCGTTATGCCAACGCGGAACTGATGCGAATTCTCATTCCCGTGCTGGAGGATTTTGATCGGACGTTTGCGGCTTCGGACTCTGCGGACAAGTCGATTCTGGAAGGCACGCGGCTGGTCCACGCCAACCTGGTCAAGGCGCTTCGCGATTTCGGGCTCGAGCCCATCGAAGCGGCGGGGGAGAGGTTTGATCCGTCCATTCACGAAGCACTGATGCACCAGCCCTCGGACGAGGTCCCTCCCGGTAATGTAATCGAACAAGTGACTCGTGGGTATCGACTTCGCGATCGGGTACTCCGGCCGGCACGGGTGATCGTGTCCAAAGCGCCGGAGGCGAGTTGACTCATAGGCTTGCGTAACCAAAGTTGTCATTCTGAGCGCAGCGAAGAATCTCGTTCGAGCGGACTGGAGACCCTTCGCTTCGCCCAGGATGACGGGCGAATGACGGTTTTGAGAGTAAGTTGATGCCAACGTATGAGTATGAATGCACCAAGTGCGGGAAGGTCTTTGATCTCTTCCAGCCAATTACCGAAGCTCCTCGCAAGAAGCTGCGCAGCACCGACCCCAAGCCGTGCAAATGCAATGCTCCGGTGTTGCGACGAATTTCCACCGGCGGCGGGTTGATTTTCAAGGGTTCCGGTTTTTATCTCACCGACTATCGAAGCGAAAGCTATAAGCAGGCGGCCAAGGCCGATAGCGGTGCGGCTGAACCCAAGGGAAGCGATTCCAAGGGTGGCGAGTCGACCAAAACAGAAACAAAAACGTCGTCGGCAGGTGAAACCAAAGCAACGAGCTCATCCGAAAAACCAGGCAAGAAGAAATCGCAATCCAAGCGGAAGGCGGATTAAACACCAGAATACTTTTTTGAACTTTGAACTTTGAACTTCCAATGTCCATCCTGCGGTAAGGAATTTGGCGTGGAGCGCAAGGAGCAAGCCGCATTCCGGCCTTTTTGTTCCAAGCGTTGCAAGCTGGTCGATCTGGGTCGCTGGCTCGACGGCACGTACAGCATCACCGAACCCCTTCCGGAAGCAGAGCAGCAAACCAATCCATTGGACACAGAATCCCAAGATGGGGATTCCCAAACATGTGAAGCGTGAAATCACGCAGTCCGTGTAAAACTTTGCGCAGTTGGGCGGTGTTGCCGCGCGGCTGCAACCAAGAAAGCGGCGTGGAAGTGCGCCCGCGGCCACCAAAAGCCCTCAAAATCTATCTATGATTCGATATCGCCTGCCTTCATGTGGCACGGAAAATGTTGGGTGTTTCGGGGTTCGCCATGCGCGCGAAGGAGCAACGCACGACGCTAATTTTTTTTGGGGCCGAGTAAGAATTTTCAGCCAACGAGCGACGTAGTTTTAGAGAGCGCAAATTGCACGCCTGCTGGGCAGAGTGTCCGCTCGGCGCATTGTCAACAAATCGTTTCGGAGAATTGCCATGAAAGCCTACATCAAACAACGGAGAGCAAAGGTAGTGCTTGGGGCGCTTGCAGTCACGCTTGCGCTGGTCGGAGAAGTGCAAGCGGGAGTGGTCACGTATACCGATCGCACTTCGTTTCTGGACGCGTTTCCGCAGGCCAATCTGATCGATTTCGAAACGCTGCCCGACGGAAGTCCCAGCATTTTCCGCGCGGAGATCACGCCTGAGTTCAATTACTCGACTCAAGGAGTGGAATTCTTTGCGGAAGTCGGCGATCCCTTCATAACAGGAAGCGAAATATCCGGCTTTGATTTAAGCGCTGGTCCGCGCTTCAACTCCTCAGGGCCTCCGAACTGGCTCATTATCGAATTCCTCGAACCCGCTCAGTCACTTGGATTTACATTTGGTGGCGACACAACCTTAACGCTCTTCACGCCAGAGGAAGAGTTCCTTGGCACATGGTTGTGGGGGGGCAGCGGAGAATTCTTTCTGGGTATTGGATCGGATGATCATTTAATCGCTTCCGCGATCATCAATAGCGGGAGTGAAAGACAGACGATCGGAAATTTTTATTGGTCTCCCGTGCCAGAGCCGACGTCATTGCTACTCTTGACCGGTGGCGGACTTTTGTTGGCGAGACGACGAGTTCGAGCAAGGCGCTGGCGAGAGCGCACTTCGCCCGGTGGCACCGCTTGCCCCGCTCTCTTTATTGGAGTAGGCACAGTGGTTGTGCTGTTTGGCCACGGGATTGTGCAAGCGCAACCCCTGAATCAGACAGCCATAAATCTGCGATATGACACCGCCTGGAAGATTAACACTTGGAGCCAAACGCTTAATGCCAATCCGCGTGTCCTTCCCTATTTGTGGGTTCCCCTGACAGAGAAGGGACAAATCATACGAGTTGCCACTTCGACGTTTGACCCGCTTACAGGACAAACGGTGGCGATCGGCGCGACTCTGGGTACATACTGGACCGCCCCGGAAGGCTGTCGTGTCCTTAACAACGGTGATGCCGGCCCGTCTCGGACGGCGGTTGATTTCGATGGCAGCGTCTGGGTCGCCAACCGGCATAATATCCAAGAAACTACAGGAGGACCGCAAAAAGGGCATGTGGTCAAGATTGGAAATGGAATGGCCTATCAGTGGATTGATCGGGATAACGACGGCGTTTTGGATACCTCCACGGGAACCACTGCGTTAAGTTGGACAAATGAAGATGACAGTTTGTGCGAAGCCTCGGACGTCCAATATGCAGATGACGAACTGATCTTGATCTACCTGCCTGTACCGCCGATAGCAACAAGAACGCTTGCGGTCAACCGAAAGAATAATGTCTGGGTAGGTGGATCGTATGATCGTTCTCACGGTCTTCTCGATTGGCGGACTGGAATCCTTGCAGACGAGAACGGCAACGGGAGTGCGGATTTCTCCTTTCAGGCTTATAATTGTGGCGGGTATGGGGGGCTTGTTGACTCGGCGGGGATATTGTGGTCGGCGCGGGGAGATGGCACATCAGATAAGCTCCTTCGCTTCGATCCCGCCACGAACATTCAAACCTGCATTTCCATTACGGACTCGTACGGTGTCGGTATCGATGCCGCCGGATACATCTGGAATAGTAAAGGTCTGCAGAATACGGTGAGCAAAATAACACCAAGTGGTACCGTTTCAGGTACTTTTACTACAGGTTCGCCTGCCTATAGCAAAGGTGTCGTTTCCCTTCCAAGCGATAATAGTATTTGGATAGCCAATACTTCCGGCAACAACGTGAAGCGCTTGTCCAATGCTGGCGCAACGCAAGCTACAATCACCGCAGGGAGCCAAACATCCGGCGTAGCCGTGGACTCCTCAGGATTCATCTGGGATGTTAATCGAGCCGGGAATACGATCCAGCGTATTAATCCATCGACGAATTCGGTCAACTTCACGAAGAATCTCCCTTCTGGTAGTAGACCTTACGCGTACAGCGACATGACTGGCGTTCCGCTTTACCACACGACGGCTCCCGCAGGCGTGCTGGCGACGACGACGGACGAAGGGCAGTCGGTCTGGGTGCAGGGCGTGAGCTGGACTGCGAACCCCGGAGGCGGGACGATTGCGGCCTGGGTCCGGGCTTCGGATACGCTGACGGACCTTGGGAAGAAACTGTACATCGCTGCCGACAATGAGGAGGACATCCTGTGCGAAGGCGTTCGCGGGCGGTATGTGCAGATTCGGTTCCAGCTCAATGCTTCCTCGCACAATTCCACGTGGCCGACGCTCAGTGACTTTGACCTGCTCAAGCTGACCACGATCACGGACTGCAACGACAACGACGTACCGGACCACTGCGACGTGCGGGCGGGAACCAGTCTCGACTGCAACCTCGATGAGGTTCCCGACGAATGCCAGCTCGTCGGCAACGACTGCAACACCAACGGCATTCCGGATGAATGCGAGGATTGCAACGTCAATGGAGAAGCGGACGAATGTGACATCGCCGATTCGACAAGCTGCGACGAAGATGAAGATGGCGTTCCCGATGAGTGCTTTGCGTGTTGCCCGACGGAGGGCCTTTGCCAGAATCTCATTCCCGAGGAATGTACCGGTATTGGTACGACTTATGCGGGAATAACCTGTGGAGCGGGCTGCCAGTGCAATTCAGGCCCCTGCTGTGCCGAAGACGTTTGCTGCGATGTAGTTGATTGCGCTTGCACGGCCGGCTTTGCCCACTCGGTTTTCGGCGGTTCTTGCGGTACGACCTGTGTCACCGGTGCATGCTGTACAACGACGGGATGCGTTGACAGCAGCAGCGGCTATGGGACGGTGGATAAAGACTTCTGCGACGATGCATTCGGGGCGTTACGATATGTTGGTGGCGCGACGTGCAGCGGTTCACCTAATATCTGTACGTTCCCAGTATCGTGTCCGGCCGGATCGATCGTGGCCTCGTACCCAGCGGATATGACCGTGGACGCGCGCTTCCCCCATCTTTCGACAGACTTTCTGGCAAAACGCGGCATCGGTTACGAGGGAACAGGTGCCGTCGCGGCGGACCAGATCAAGATTACGCTGTCCGATGGTGGTGGTTCTGTGAGCGGCGCAAATCGAGTAGAGTGCTGGTGCCTCTGTGAGGATCTGCCCGATCCGGACCTGGGGTGCAACTCGATCCAGAACGTCGAATCACTGGGTAACGGAGAGTATCGAATCCACCTGGCTCAGCCGATTACGACGCATTCCATCACGACGATCACCTACAAGGATAGCGGAGATCACGTTACATACATCTCGCATCCGGGCAACGTTAACAGTGATAGTGCGACTGCCCCCTCGGACATCCTCGACATAATCAACAATCTTAACGGTGTTCGGAATCCCCCACTCACAGTCTGGCAATGCGATATCGACCGAAGCGGCGTTTGCGCGGCTGCCGATATCCTAGGTGAGATCGACCTCTTGAACGGGGCGAACGCCTTTGATGTTTGGAACGGAACAAGCAAGCCAAGCGTTGCCAGTTCGACATGTCCGAGCAGCGCAGGATGCCTGAGTGGTCCAATATCTTGTGGCGGAGGTGATAGTCCAGGATCTCCGAGTCAGCCGGTAGCCGAAACGCCGCCGGAGGGAGATTCAGCGTGCAGCAACGCCTGCTTCGCCGATTACATCGTGAGCTTCCTTTCTGGGTTCGATGAGAACTGGTCGCTTACGCAGAGTGACCTAAGACTGGTCGTGGAGGCCTTCGGAGTATGGTGTCGTTTGAACTTCAGTTCCGATGAGCGGGCCGGGTTGGTTAAGCGGCTCGCGGGCGCGTCGTACGCTTCCGCGTGGGGCTACCAGGCCGCCTCTGACCTGGTTGTCATGCTGGTTCAGTGATTCGTTCTCTTTGCCGGTGGTTTGACTTAAGCCGCGATCGTACGGAGGCAAGTAGTACCGCTTCCTAACGGTCGCGGCCTTACTTTCCGCCAGAGGTAACGGCTGTCCCGCGCTCGGTGGATTATCGGCGGGTGATCCTCTAGGATAGAGTCGGTGGGTCTTGGAACCGCATGGTAGGGCCCTTCGCCTTAAGTCCGCCGTAGAGGAACTCCGCATGGGGACAATTCATATTGACCGGCTCCTGGAGACGGTCATTAAGCAAGGTGCGTCCGACTTGCATCTAACGGTTGGGCGGCCTCCGGTGGTCCGGTTGCACGGACACCTGCGGTCGCTGGAGACGAAAGTGCTCGCGCCGGAAGACACGGTCGCGCTGATGAAGGCGATCACGCCGGAGCGCGGCCAGCAGGAGCTTCAGGAAGAGGGGGGGTGCGACTTCGCGTTTACCTTCGGTGACGCGGGGCGTTTCCGCGTGTCCATCTTCAAGCAGAAGAGCAACATCGCGATGGTATTGCGCCTGATCCCCAACAAGCTTCTCACCTTCGAGCAGATCGGGTTGCCGAATATCTGCCGGGCTCTTTGCCGCCGCCCGCGCGGTCTATTTTTGGTAACCGGTCCGACCGGTTCGGGGAAGACGACCACGCTGGCCACCATGCTCGACTACATCAACAAGAATCTTGACCGGCACATCGTTACGATGGAAGACCCGATCGAGTATTACCACAACCACAAGAAGTCCTTGATTAACCAGCGTGAGATCGGGACGGACGTGCCCAGCTTTTCCGAGGCTTTGCGTCGTGTGCTGCGTATGGATCCGGACGTGATCCTGGTCGGCGAGCTTCGCGACCTGGAAACGATTTCCGCCGCCGTCCGCGCCGCCGAGACCGGCCACCTGGTGTTCAGCACGCTGCACACCACCGGCTGCCAGGGAACGATCAATCGTATCGTGGACGCCTTCCCACACGAACAGCAGGAGCAGATTCGCGTTCAGCTTTCGACCAACCTGATCGCCACCCTTTCGCAGGTGCTTCTGCCCCGCCAGCCCAAGGGCATGGTGGCCGCCTACGAGTTCATGGTGGGCACTCCGGCCATCGCCAACCTGATCCGCGAGAACAAAACATACCGTATTGACTCGGCCATCCAAACCGGCAAGAAATACGGCATGCAATTGCTCGACGAGCATTTGTGGAACTTGTACGAACAAGGTGTCGTCAACGCCGAGGACTGCGTGGATCGGTCGCGGCACCCGGGCGGCATGCAAGATAAGATCGACGCCCATCGCCGCGGCATGCGACTGGACGAAATGGAAAAACCCGGCGGCGAAGAGGAAAAGCCCGCCGCATAAAGGGATTGCATGAGCGATAAGCCAAAGAGGCTACCGCCCGTCGAACAGCTTCGAGGTCGACAGCTTGGTCGCATCCTGATCAAGATGGGGCGGCTGAGGCGTTCGCAGCTTCAGGAAGCCCTCGACATTCAGAAGCAAAAGCGCGGTCCCATCGGCAAAATTCTCGTCGAACTGGGCTACATCAGCGACGGAGACCTGGCCCTCGCCCTGGCCTCCCAAACCGGCATGGGCACCGTCGATCTGGCCAAACTGGACATCCCCGCCGAAGTCATTGCGATGATGTCCAATCAAATGGCCACCACCTATCGGGTCTTACCGTTCGAAATGAACAGGGAGCGCAACGAGTTGTCGCTCGCCTTGGATAACCCCGACAACTTCCAGGCCACAGACGATTTGAAAACGCTTCTGGGCTGCAACATCAAGGCGTTTCTTTGCAGCCCGCAGGAACTCCAGACCGCACTGGGACGCTATTACCCGGAAGGGCAGCAGGAGTCCATCACCGGACTCATCCACGAACTCGAAGGCGATGAGGATCTCGCCAAGTTCCAGGGTCGGGGCGACAGCATCGACCTGGCTGACATCAAGGAGATGATCGAGTCCAACCCGGTCAAGAAGCTCCTCAACCTCGTGCTGCTCCAGGCGATCAAGGACAAGGCCAGCGATATCCACTTCGAGCCGTTCGAAGATGAGTTCAAGATGCGCTATCGCATCGATGGCGTGCTGTATGAGATGGTGCCGCCGCCACGATATGTCGCCCTGGCGATTGCCTCGCGTATCAAGGTCATGGCCAATCTCGATATCGCCGAACGCCGCATGCCCCAGGACGGCCGTATCGAATTGTCGCTCCGCGGCGTGCCCATTGACCTTCGCGTGGCCGTATTGCCCACGCTCTTTGGCGAGAGCGTCGTGCTCCGCGTGCTGGATCGGTCCAACGTTCAGCTCAGTCTGGAAAAGATCGGCATGCGCGACGAGGAGTTGGCGATCTTCCGCCAGCTCATGCACAAGCCCAATGGCATCATCATCAACACCGGGCCTACCGGGTCCGGTAAAACGACCACGCTTTACGCGGCCCTCTCGGAACTCAACGAGCCCGACGTGAAGATTCTCACCGCCGAAGACCCGGTCGAATACGACATTGACGGGCTGATTCAAACCCAAATCCGGGCCGACGTGGGGTTGACCTTTAGCCGTGCCTTACGCTCCTTTTTGCGACAAGACCCCGACATCATCCTGGTCGGCGAGATTCGCGACCTGGAGACTGCTCAGATCAGCGTGCAGGCATCGTTGACGGGACACTTGGTCTTCAGCACGCTTCACACGAACGACGCTCCGTCCGCCATTGCCCGTTTGATGGACCTGGGGGTGGAGCCGTTTCTTATTACCGCGACCCTGGAGGCCGTCGTCGCCCAACGGCTCGTTCGCCGGATCTGCGTGAACTGCAAAACGGAGTACCGCCCCACGGAAGAGCAGATCATGGAAATGGCCTTAAGGCCAGAGGATATTGGCGACCGGGTGTTTTTTTACGGGAAGGGCTGCGACTATTGCAATGGCACGGGGTATCGGGGCCGCATGGGCATCTACGAAATCATGGCCCTTGATGATACCATCCGTGAGTTGATCATGCGCCGCGGTTCGACGTCGGTGATCCGGCGCGAGGCCGTGAAGCGCGGCATGCGGACCCTTCGCGAGGCAGGCTTGCTTGCGATCTTTGAAGGTATCACCAGCCTGGACGAAGTCGTAAGGGAGACGATCCTGGAAGAATAAGGCAGCAAGGCAAGAAGCAAAACAGGTGCGGTATGGCGACGTTTACTTATGAGGCGATGAATCAGGCGGGGCAGGAGGTCAAGGACGAACTCGAAGCCCTGTCCAGTGAAGACGCCCTTACCAAAATACGCAACCTCGGCTACTTTCCCACCCGCATTCGCGAAAAAGGCACCAAGTCCAGGGCGGCCGGGGGGAAGAAAAAGGGCGCTCGTCGCACCGCGCTCCGCCGAATCAAAACCAAGACCATTACCCAGATCACTCGGCAGCTCAGCACGCTCCAGGACGCGGGACTGCCGATTCTCCGCAGTCTGCGAATTTTAGAAGAACAGCAAAAACCCGGCGCAATGAAAACAGTGCTTCGATCCATGGCCGAGGACATCGAAGGCGGCAGCACGCTATCCGAAGCTTGCGGCAAGCACCCCAAGGCCTTTACCCGGCTCTATGTGAACATGGTGTCCGCCGGCGAAACGGGCGGTGTGCTCGACGTGATTTTGCAGCGCCTGGCGGAGTTCATGGAGAAGGCGGAGAAGCTCAAGAAGAAAATCATTGGCGCCATGATTTACCCGATCGTGGTCATCGGGTTCTCGATGGCCATTGTGACGGGCATCATGATCTTCGTCATCCCGAAGTTCAAGGACATCTTCCTGGACTTCGACGTGAAGTTGCCTCCCGTGACCATGGTGCTCCTGGGTGCCTCGGACTGGGTGGTCATCGGAAAACCGATCCCCGGCTGGATGGTGCTGCTGGGGTCGCCTTTCGCCTTTATGGGGCTATTCAAACTCCTCCGCTCGTCCAAAGGCGGCCGATACGGAGTGGACGTCGTCTCGCTCAAGATACCCGTTCTTGGCGGCCTGGTGCAGAAAAACTGCGTGGCGCGCTTTACGCGAACGCTCGGCACGCTGATTAACGCCGGCGTCCCCATCCTCGAGGCTCTCAAGATCACCAAGGAAACCTCCGGAAACGAGGTCTATTCGCGGGCCCTGGAAAAAGTTCACGACTCCATCCGCGAGGGTGAGAGTTTCGCCGCCCCGCTTCGTACCGCCAATGTCGTGGACGGCCTGGTGGTGAACATGGTGGACGTGGGTGAGGAAACCGGCGAGCTCGACAAGATGCTGCTGAAGGTCGCGGACAACTACGACGAAGAGGTCGATGTGGCCGTGGAGAGCCTGGTGTCGCTGCTCGAACCGATCATGGTCGTGGTGCTCGGCGGGATCGTCGGCTTTATCGTCATCGCTCTGTTCATGCCGCTGGTGTCGTTGATTTCGTCGGTGTCGGGCGGGGGTAATTAGCCCGTGCCTGCGGGCGCTGAATGTCGAATGGACGATTGACGAATTGCGAATGGCGAACGCCGTCCGAACCCGGAGCGCCGGCGACGGGCTTACCGAAGTGCGTACTTTCCATTGGGGAGATTCCTGATGTTCGTGATGGATGCGGTTGAAGCGACAGACGGTCGTGTGGCTCGGCCGCACTTCCGACGAGGTGGGTTTTCGCTGGTTGAGCTGCTCACGGTGATCTTTATCATCTCGCTGCTGATCGCGATTCTGATTCCGTCGCTCAACGCCGCGCGCAATGCCGCGAAGAAGTCTGCGACCACGTCGGTCCTGAAGTCCCTCGGCGTTGGGTTGGAAATGTTCAAGAACGACAACGGTCCTGACTTCCCGCAAACCAATGGCTATCCGCCCTCTTTTGTCCACCCTCCACTTACGTCGTTTACCGACCGGTTCGGCGCCGCCGAAGCCAACGAAGGGCGATTTCCTTTCTATGACGAATATCCTGTCGTGTACGGTGCCCACTGGCTGCCTGCGATGTTGATGGGTGCGGACAGCCAGGGCTTTATCAAACGTAGTGCTGTACCGCGACAGACACCTCCTCTACTTCCTGAAAAATGGTACACCCCGGAGGCGATCATCGGGAAGGTGATTGATCGTACTCCCCTGTACGTTTCCCCCGAAAACGCGACCACACGAAAAACCTCTGCGCTACCCGGCCGCATGCCAGTAAACCCCGATCTCTTCAAGAATCGGGAGGATATGAGCCACTTGCCGGTATTTACCGACGCGTGGGACCAGGCCATTCTTTACTACGCGGCCAATTCAGCGGGCAAGGCCTCCAATATGGTGGAAACCGTGCACAAAGTGGACAATATTTATGACAAGGAAGAGCAGGGCAAAGGGCCGCCCTACTATTTCCATAAGGACAACGAAGGCTTTACGGGAAAATCTGATTCGGCCGATCCTGTTTCGGGAATTCCCGGCTGGGATTTTTCGAATTCGGGCGGGAATCATGCAATCAAGTTTGCCGGACCGGAGCTGCTCGCCGAAGACGTGATCAAGCCGGAATTCAAGGAGAGCTTTGCCCACTATATCGTGGATCGCAAGATCTATTCCAACCTGCTGACCGTGAAGGCGCAAGGAAAACCAATCGATCCAAAAACTCCGCTGCGGCCGGTGAATGCGGAATCGTATTTGCTGATCAGTCCGGGCACAGATGGGAAGTACGGGACCAACGACGACGTATCCAATATTCCTCCGTTTAACGAGGAGTAGCGCTTTCGATTCTATTGATAAACATCACCGCTGCCATGAGGGAGCGGGCCTTCAGAGGGAATCCAAGATGGATAACATGCGACGATCCCGCCAGGCGGCCTTCACTCTCGTTGAGCTTTTGGTGGTCATTGCCATCATCGCGCTGTTGCTTGGAGCGTTGCTCCCGGCGTTCGCAGTCGTCAGAAAAAATGCGAAAATTGCGACGACCCAGTCCATGTTTGGCGCCTTGGCGGCCGGGATCGAGTCCTATCGCGGAGAGCAATCCCTTGGGGCTTCGCTGCCCCCTTCGACGGGAGACAACACTGCGCAAGATGCCGATCGCCGCTTGATCGCCACGCCCCCGCCAACCGAATCAGTCTCTCGAATCAGAGTTGCCGGCGCGAATCTGTTAGTGTTAGCCTTGTTGGGCGATGGTCTTGGGACTGCCGGGTTCAAAAACGTGCCGGGTTCGTTTTCGCCTGGTTGGTGGGACGACACACACAAGGTTCTTGCTTCCAACGGTCTTTATTCGATCGATGCAACGGGGAAGGAGAAACACCCGCGTTACGGTCCTTACATTGATGAAAAGCTGAGTGCACGCGTCAAGGGACTAAATGAACTTGCAGAAAAAGGCGGCATTGTCGGGCCCGGACCAGACCCCAATTTAATTGATTTTGTTCACGAGAAGTTGCCGGTTTTTCTTGATGCGTGGGACCATCCCATCCTCTATTACAAATCCAGTCCAGGCAGCACGCGCATGCTACCCAACGCAACAACACCCGGTATCTATCGCCAGGAAGATAACAGCATAATTACCGGAAGTGTGGACGGCGCCCTTAGCATTACGGAAGATGGTTTGGACTTCGGGGCGGGCAAGAACGAAGACTACAAAGGCTATCACGCCCTCGCCAAAGCAAAAGGCCCCAATCCCGATGCAAAGGTGCAGGAGGAAGTAATTGACAATAAAATCGATTTTCCAAATTCGTTTGCCCTGTTCATCCTGGACCAAAAAATCAAGAGCAGGCCGACTCCGGTCCAAAAAGACACTTACCTCCTGATTAGTGCCGGCCCCGACGGAATCTATGGCACAGCCGACGACGTCACCAACTGGACGAGAGAAACGAACTGACAATGCGGAATGGTGAATGTGGAATGCGGAATGAAAGACCTATGCAGAAACGAACGTCCATTCAGCATTCAGCATTCAGCATTCCTCATTCGAAGCGGCAAAGCCGCTGCGGCATGACCTTGGTCGAGCTTCTCATCGTCATCGTGATCATTGGAATTCTAATCAGCGCCGTGATGGTGGCCTCGACTTCGCTCATCGGCAAGTCCAAGACCCGTAACACCCAGGCCGTCCTGCAGATCGTCGCCGACGCCGTCGAGCAGTTCAAACGCTCGGAGACGGAAAAGCCGACCATCACCCGCAACGCCGCCTACAAAAAGCGCTACGGCCTCTATCCACCCGACGAACTCGAAGTTTTCGGAAACACGCCGATAACGGGAATTCCCACCGGATTGGCAACTCCAGCCAGGTCAGTGATAGTGCCTGCTCCACCGTATGAGAATATGAAGTTCTATGTGGATGGAGATTGCAGCGATTCCGTTTGTCAGTCGAAGGAGCACCGCGATCTGGCAGCACTCATTGTGGCGATCGAGAGTCAGGGCGGCGAAGCGGCTGCGATTCTGGATCGCATATCAGATCGAAATCGTTCGGTAGGCGTACTCGATCCCAATACAAAGAAGCCGGCACAATTTCTGTCTCGCCCGGAAGGCATCAATGCCACCTCGGTAGATAGCGAATGGAATGCGAACAATCTACAGGACGATCTACAGATTCGATATATCCTTGACGATTGGGGCATCCCTATTAGCTATTTGTCGCAGAGGGATTTCCAAGAGGGCAAAGAAGACGAAACGCGCTCGAAAAATTACAAGGACTGGAACGAGGCATCCACGGAGTTGATCCGCCTCAACGGCGGACAGCCCATTATTTTCTCGTATGGTCCCAATGGCAAGGAGCAAACATCGGCCGATTTGGCTTCGACAGAGGAAGGTGCGGCGACCTTCATGGGAGATTTTGAGCCTGCCACGCCTGGGCCCAACAATCAGCCTCACGTCATCGATCATCCCGCCAATAGCGATAATGTGTACCTGCACGAGGGCTTCCGCGAGAAGCTGGCGAAAGGCATCGCAGAATGAATGGCGAATGTCGAATGATGAGTGGCGAATTAAAGGGAGGCACGCGCCATTCCGCATTCCGCATTCCGCATTCGCCCTTGCGTGCGTTCACGCTCATCGAGATGACGGTCGTCATCGCCATCATCATTTTGCTGGCGGGGCTGGTGGTTCCGGCGGCCACGCAGATGTGGCGCGACCGCAAGATCGCCGACGCCCAGAACCTGATCACCGGCATGTTGATGACCGCCCGCGCCCTGGCCATCCAGTCCGGCGGCGCCGAGACCGGCCTGTTTTTCTTCGTCGATGATCAGGGCGTCCAGCGCGTCGTCCCGATCACCCAGAACCCTAACGACCCCAATCAAACGGTGTTGCCGAACCACGAATGGCAATCCGACCCGCGATGGTACAACGTTTTTACTGTTGCTCGCGATCGTAGTTTCACCTTGCCGGGGCCCATGCGCGCGGTACCGATTTACGCCGTATGCGGCGAAAATGACAAAGAAGGAATATGCAAAGACCCGTTAGAGTCGGCACCCACACCTCGAAAGCCATTTCAGAGGTTTTCCGAGGATGAACTTAAAAACAACGACTTCGCCAATGTGGTCATTGGAAGCACAACCCAGGTCGCCCAGGCACACCGTAACTTCTTTACCATTGTCTTTTCTCCGGATGGAGAGCTGCGGGTCTCGCGGCCGGTGTACATTCGGGATGTTGATGAGGACAAGGAAGCGAACTCTAACAAGGGAGCCGCGTCCGGACTTCGAGTGGGTGTCGCACCCGACAACCCCGGCGTGGCCAAGTTTTATTCCTATGACGAAAGCAATTCCGCAGGTCAGTTTCAACCCGCAATTCCATCACTTGTTACAGACAACACCGGAACTGCCATTGTGTTTCCCCCGGTTGACGGACTCCTCGTGTACGACGATTCATTGTTCAATGAGGCCGGTGACGCGGCGAAGATGCGGAAATACCTGCTGGAATCCGCGTTGCCGTTCTACTTCAATCGAATCACCGGTGCAGTGGTTCGCGGGCCGACAGGCGAAGCGCCGATAGCGACGCCATGAGCGAAACAATGACCACGCATACCAGAAATTGTCGATTGTCGATTGTCGATTGTCGATTACACCGCAATCGCTACATCACCACATCGCCAAATCACCATATCACTACATCCGTCCGTGCCTTTTCCTTAATCGAAATGATGATTGCCATCGTGATCCTGGGCCTGGGCCTGGTGATGACGGCCACCATGTTTCCGGTGGCCTGGACGCGGGCCCGCTCGCTGACCGAATACACCACGCAGCGGGTAGTGGTTCAGAGCGCGGCGACGACCATCGCCGAGTCCCTCCGCCCGTCCGGTTCGACCTTTACTCCGTACGTCGAGGCGGGCACGCAGACGGGGAATTTTTTTCTGTCTTCCGGCAGCTTTGCCGGCGACATGTTCTACGATCCCGTGTTGCACACTGATCCGCAGCGTAAGTTGGAGTGTGTTCCCTTGGGAGACTGCCTGACTCATTGGTCCATCCTGATTCCCAGTGATACGCGCGTTCATGCGCTTCATATGGAGAATGTGAATTCGGTCGGACAGCGTATCCCCGAAGAACCCTTCAAGCGGGAACTCATGCTGGAGCTTTGTGACACAGGCAAAGTGCCGCCGGAGTGCGTCAATGACATTCCAACCGGAGATTATCCGGTCAATTGCGCCAACCCGAAGTATACGGGCGAACCGAATGGAGCGCAGTTTTGTTCCCGCTCATTTTATTCACCGCAGGTGAGCATAGGCGCGAGGATGTAC
>CXWL01000044.1_pt1 | contig 17213 bp, 15 predicted proteins | sample 590931 | NCBI WGS metagenome assembly CXWL01 (sample SAMEA3498368, study PRJEB10139) | groundwater metagenome | biome: water well; material: biofilm material | place: Germany | collected 2015-04-27 | reverse complement strand
GCTGACGAGCACGACCTTTATGGCGTTCCTCAAAACAGTGTGATCAGACCGTAGAAGATAGCGCCAACCGTGGCCGATGCGGGGATGGTGATGATCCATGCCGTGACGACATTACTCGCCACGCCCCAGCGCACAGCCGAGGTGCGCCGCGCGGTTCCTGCGCCGATGATGCAGCCAGTGATGGTGTGGGTGGTGGAAACAGGGATGCCTAGCAGCGATGCGGTGAAAACCATGATGGAACCACCTGTCGAAGCGCTGAAACCCTGATGCTGCGACAATTTTGTGATGCGGGTGCCCATCGTCTGGATAATCTTCCAACCACCCGACAGAGTCCCGAGCGAGATGGCGATGTAGCAACTGATGGCGACCCAGTGAGGGACATGGAAGTCGCCCTGCAAATAGCCCGTGGAATAGAGCAGGACGGTGATGATCCCCATCGTCTTTTGGGCATCGTTGAGGCCATGGCTGATCGAGTAGGTGGCTGACGAGATGAGGTGCAGTACCTTGAAATTGCTTTCAGCGCCGCGCGGGGTCGCGCGCTTGTACAGCCAGCTCGTCAAAAGCATGATGAGCATCGAAATGAACATCCCCAGCATCGGCGACAGGAAAATGGCGATCACTGTCTTGTTAAGGCCGTTCCATTGGATGCCGCTGATCCCAGCATGGGCGACGCCTGCGCCGACCAACCCGCCGACAAGCGCATGGCTGGACGACGATGGAATGCCACGCCACCACGTAACGACGTTCCAGAACATTGCGCCGACCAGCGCCCCGAAAACGACCGAGGGTGTCACCAGATCCTTGTCGATGATCCCCTTTCCGATCGTTTCGGCGACCTTGTGCAAGCTGGGAAAGGCCACGGACAGGAAATAGGCGGTAAAGTTGAAAAATGCTGCGAACGCTACCGCTTTTACGGGGCTCAACAGGCGCGTTGCGACCACGGTCGCGATCGAGTTCGCCGCATCGTGCAGGCCGTTGAGAAAATCGAACGCCAACGCAACGATGATCAGGCCAGCGAGAAGCGGAAACGCCAGCTCGTGCATCCGAATATCCCCTTGTCAGGCGTGATCGAGGACGAGACCCTGGATTTCGTTCGCGACATCCTCGAACTTGTCGACGACCTTTTCCAGTTTCCCATATATTTCACGCCCGATGATGAAGCCCATCGGGTCGGTCTTCGCTTTTTCCGCAAACAGCTGCTTGAGGCCGGCTTCGTGAATCTCGTCGGCATTGCCCTCGATCCGCACCAGCCGACCGGTTAGCGTGATGAGGCGGGATCCATTTTTCCCGACGGCGCGGAGCAGCGGCACGGCCTCTTCGGTCAGGCGGGCGGCTTCGACAATGATCCCTGCCATGTCGCGCATATGAGGATCAAATTCGGTCACGCCATACAAGGAGATGGTCTTTGCGGCGGCGTTCATCTGGTCGATCGCGTCATCCATTGAGCCGATCAGGTCGGTAATTGCGGTGCGATCGAATGGCGTGATGAAGGTGCGGTGGACGTCACGCAGCACTTCGCGGATGATTTCATCAGCGTCATGCTCATGAGCTTCGATTTCGGCGCAATAGGCCTCGATGTCCCCGCCGCCCTGCAACATCCTGCCCAGCGAATCGGCTCCGGCGACCAACGTGGCCGCATGGGCCTCGAATTGCTCGAAAAAACGCCCTTGTTTGGGCATCAACGCTTGAAACCAGCGCACTATCGCGACCCTTTCCCCGTAAGAACGTGGCCCATTTAGCAGTCCCATCCTGTTTTGCACTACAGAAGGTGTCGGCATCCGGAACTCCGCAATCATAACCTTGAGCTCAGGTTCGTCGACGGCTTCGGCGGCTTCCGAAAGGCTGAACCAGCGGCACTCCCGCTCACCAAGTTCCGGCCACACATCCGCCTGGCGCGTGACGGCCAGCGGGAAGACCTGGACTGTTGTCGCGCGAAAGTCCCCACGCGAAAGCCGCTTCTCATAGCGGAAATATCCAAGCGCTGCCGGGCATCCGATGCCACTGAGGCCCGCTTCTTCAAAGGCCTCCTCGGCAGCAGTTTCATGCGGTTTCAGCCCGGCAATGAGGTTGCCCTTGGGTATGACCCACCGCCTCGTTTCGCGCGAAGTGATGAGCATGACCTCGACATGGCCATGCGTACTCGTCCGATAGGGTAGTGCTGCAACCTGTCTCGCTGTTTCCGAAGCCATGCAAACTCGTTACCCCGGCGTTCGCCAGCAATCAAACGGCTCGACGAAGCCGATGCAGCTTGGCATGGGGGCGTCATGACTGACTTTGCAGCCCTTCTTCAGCCGGATCAGGGACAACCGGCGCGGATGATCCAGATCGTCGGCAAGGCGGCCTATGCCGGGTGGCTCTCCGCCCAGCCGGAACGCGTGAGGGCTGCGGCCAACGCTGCGCGGTTCGAAGCGAAGCCCGGCGAGCTGTTGATCGCTCCCGGAGACGCAATCGGTGATTGGGGCGTGGTGTTTGGGGATGCGGAGAACAGCAGCATATGGACCCTTGCGGGCGCTGCCAGCCGACTTCCCGAGGGCGTTTATCGTATTGAAGACGGAAATCCCGGCAGAATGACGCTGGGTTGGCTTTTGGCGCACCATCGCTTCGACCGCTACCTGGCCAAGGCCGAGGCGATCCCGCAGAGAATTTTGCTGACGAACGATCCTGCGGCAATCCCGGAGATGGTGCGGGTGGCGGACGCGACCGCACTTGTGCGCGATCTGGTCAATACCCCGGCCGCGGATATGGGTCCGGCCGAATTGCAGCACAGGGCGGAAGAGATTGCAAAGCAGTTTGGCGCGGCCGTTCTTGTGACGAAGGGGCATGACCTTGAGGTCGGCTATCCGATGATCCACGCCGTCGGCCAAGCGGCGGACAAGCGTCATGGCCCGCGTTTGATTGAAATTGAATGGGGCAACCCGGCGCATCCGCGCGTGGCGATCATCGGCAAGGGGGTGTCCTTCGATTCCGGGGGGCTCGATATCAAGCCTGCGAACGGCATGCGGATCATGAAAAAGGACATGGGTGGCGCCGCACACGCGCTGGCGCTGGCGAAGCTCATTATGGAATCGCGGTTGCCGGTTCGGCTTCACATGCTCTTGCCCGCAGTCGAAAATGCGATTGCGGGCAACGCCTTCCGTCCGGGCGACATCCTCAGATCGCGCAACGGGATGACGGTGGAAATCGACAATACCGACGCCGAAGGCAGGCTGGTGCTTGCCGATGCCCTGACCAAGGCTGCGGAGGCCGAGCCCTCGCTCATCCTGGATTTCGCAACGCTGACGGGTGCTGCGCGAGTCGCACTCGGCCCCGATCTTCCCGCCCTTTTCAGCAATGATCACGATCTTGCGGACACGCTGAGCAAGGCGTCCGTTGCCGAACATGATCCGGTTTGGCGGCTGCCGCTCTGGTCGGGCTATGATGACATGCTCAAATCCGAAATTGCCGACATTGCCAACTCTTCGGAGAGTGGCATGGCCGGGGCGATTACGGCGGCGCTCTTCCTCCGTAAATTCGTGCCTGCCGGAACGCCCTGGGCGCATCTCGATACCTGGGCCTGGCGAGCGACGGCCAAGCCCGGACGGCCCAAGGGCGGCGATGCGCTCGGCCTCCGCGCCGTATGGGCGACATTGAAAAACCGGTTTCCTGCGAGCTAGTCGGTCGCGGCTAATGCGGCAGCCTGATCGTATCGCCGCCATTGCCTTTGTTGCGCGCCCTCGTCTACATGCCGCGCCACCATGCCGCATACGCGTAACAGTTTCTCGCTGAACGGGCCGTCCCGCGCCCTTGATCCGCGCATCAACGCGATGCGCGGCGACCTTGCTGACGTTTCGCTCGCGGGAAAGCATTTTTCGCCGCATTATGCGCGCGTGATCGCGCGCTATTGCCTGCCGCCGTTCACGCCGGTCTTCGACAAGCCTGATGGTCGGCAGGTTTCCGAATTGCTGGCAGGCGAAGCATTCATGTTGCTCGACATATCGGGCGGCTGGGCCTGGGGTTATTGCGGGCACGATCATTATGTCGGCTATGTCGATGCTGCCTCACTGGCGGAAGCGGTCGGGCCCGGCGCGCGCCTGGCTGCAGCCGACCTGGTTTCCGCTGCACGGACTTTTCTCGACCAGCCCTATGTCTGGGGAGGGCGTGGGGGCAGCGGAATCGATTGCTCAGGGTTGATCCAGCGCAGCCTCGCCGCCATCGGCATTGCGGCGCCACGCGACAGCGATATGCAGATGGAAGCGCTTGGTGCCGAACTGGCTAAAGGAGCCTCCATGCAGTCCGGCGACCTTGTGTTCTTTCCAGGCCATGTTGGGATTATGGTCGATGCTGAGCAGCTGATTCATGCGACGCAGAAATTTGGCCGGGTCGTCATCGAACCTTTGGCCGAAGTCATTGCGCGAGTCTCAAATGATCACGAAAGCCCGGTTCTCGCCCATAAGCGGATATCCAGATGACGAGCATCTTCGTCGATGGCGGGCACGGTACGACCGGCCTTGAAATTCGTGAACGGCTGGTGGGCCGGACCGATATTTCGGTCATCGAGATTGACGGCGCGAGGCGCAAAGATGCCGATACGCGCCGCGAAGCGCTGAACGACGCCGATATTGTCATCCTGTGCCTTCCCGACGATGCTGCGCGCGAGGCCGTGGCATTGATCGACAATGACCGGACGCGTGTCATCGATGCTTCGACCGCCCATCGCACCGCCAAGGGCTGGGTGTTCGGCTTTCACGAAATCGATGATCAGGGCATGGAATCGCTCATGGCCGCAAGGCGAGTGTCAAATCCGGGCTGTTACTCGACGGGATTCCTCGCCCTTGTGAAGCCGCTGGTGCGCGCCGGCCTCATCCCGGCGGATTGGCCACTGAGTGTGAACGCAGTGTCGGGTTATTCGGGCGGCGGCAAGGCGATGATATCCGAATTTGAATCCGGCGGAACCGATACGGTGTGGCGCACCTATGCGCTGAACCTCGCGCACAAGCACGTGCCCGAAATGCAACGCCATGCCGGCCTCTTGCACGCTCCGCTGTTCGCGCCGTCAGTGGCGCGGACCTATCGCGGCATGATCGTCGATGTGCCGCTCATGATCGGCGCGATACCCGGGAAGCCTTCGGCTGCCGCGCTGCGCAATGCATTGGCGCAACAATATGCTGATAGCCCCATCGTATCGCTGGTGCGCGATTTCGACGATGCCCATCTTGCTATCGAACATGCTGCGGGGACCGATCGCCTCGACCTTTTCGTCTTCGCAAATGTTGAGGGCGATCAGGTTCGGCTGGTTGCAGCGCTCGATAATCTCGGCAAGGGCGCTGCGGGTGCAGCGGTCCAGACGCTCAATATCATGGCCGGGTTGGCGGAAACCGAAGGCCTCCGCCTTTAGCCGGTTACGCTGCGGCTTTTAGCGGTTTGGCATGGGTATCAAGCCAGGCGAGAATTTTATCAGGAGCACTTTCGCCGTAAGGATCGGTGTCTGACCCGTCATCGTTGATCCCCGGCTCTTCGAAGAGCGCGACGATCTCGCCATCCTCAACGACCATCGCATAGCGCCAGGAACGATCACCGAAGCCAAGATGATCCTTGTTGATGAGCATGCCCATACGGCGCGTGAAATGGCCTGAACCGTCGGGCAACAGCTTGACCTTTTCGAGGCCGAGCATCTTGCCCCACTGGAACATCACAAAGGCATCATTGACCGACAGACAATAGACTTCGTCCGCACCCGCATTTCGCAAGGCATCGTGGTTCGCTTCATAGGCCGGGCATTGTTCGCTCGTGCAGGTCGGCGTGAAGGCGCCAGGCAAGGCGAAGACGACAATGCGCTTCCCGGCGAAAATCTCGTCACTGGTCAAATCCTGCCAGCGGAACGGATTTGGTCCGGGAATGGACTCGTCACGGACGCGGGTCTTGAAAGTGACGTCGGGNNCAGGAATGAAAACCGATTGATCAGCTCACACTGATCGACATTGACGATCAAAAGCTGCACAACTTTCCGCTTCCAATCGCCTGGGGATTGGCCAAGACTGGCACGGGCTCAAGTTGGGAGAGAATGATGTCATTGGCACAATTTGGCGGGATCGCACCCGTTTTGGTTACGCTCATGTCGGCCACCGCATTGGCCCAGACCCCTGATTTTTCGGCCAAGCCAGCAAGCTCCGCGACCATCGCCGCGCAAACGGCGCAACGCGCCGCGCTCCCCAAGGACGATGGCAAGGACGAGGCTTTTGCGTCGCAAGGTTTTGTCGCAACCCGCGCTGACCCCGTCATCCGGAACAAGGATGGAAAGGCGGTCTGGAACCTTGCTGCCTATGACTGGATGAAGGGCGATGCGCCGCCGACCGTCAATCCCAGCCTGTGGCGGCATATGTCGATCCTGCGCAAGAACGGGTTGTTCAAGCTGGCCGAAGGTATGTGGCAGGTCCGAGGGTTCGATATTTCGAACATGACAGTCATTGCCGGCAAGACCGGCTGGATCCTGATCGACCCCCTCACCAACCGCGAAACCAGCGCGGCGGCGCTCGAACTGGTGAACCAGCAATTGGGTGCACGGCCGATCGTTGCGGTAATCTACACGCATAGCCATGCCGATCACTTTGGCGGCATTCGCGGGATCGTCTCGCCCGAAGACGTGAAGGCAGGCAAGGTCGCCATCCTCGCGCCAGAACATTTCACAAAGGAAACGGCGTCAGAAAATGTGATTGCGGGTCCGGCGATGGGCAGGCGAGCGACCTTTCAGTTCGGCAGTGCTCTGACGCCGGGCGCCCAGGGCCAGATGGGATCGGGGATCGGTCCGGCCGTTGCTGCGGGTGAAATCACGCTGCTCGCCCCAACCGATTCGATCACCAGGACGGGCGAAACACGGACAATCGACGGCGTCGCGCTCGAATTCCAGATGGTTCCGGAAACGGAAGCGCCTGCTGAACTCAACGTGATGTTTCCCGAGCGCAAGACGCTGGTCATCGGTGAAATTGCGACCTGCTCGCTCCACAATATCCTCACGCCTCGCGGGGCGCAGGTCCGCGATTCGCTCGCCTGGGCAGGCTATCTGACCGAAGCGATCCGCATTTATGGCGACCGCAGCGAAACCGTCGCTGCGAGCCATTGTTGGCCGCATTTCGGCAAGGCGGAGGTCCGCAACTACCTCGCGCTGCAGCGCGACAATTACAAATATCTCCACGACCAGACGATCCGGCTGATGAACAAGGGCCTGACTCAGGCCGAGATCGCCGAGGCGCTTGTGCCGCCACCTGCCCTAATCAATGAATGGACCAATCGCGGCTATTACGGGACTTACAGCCATAATTCGAAGGCGATCTACCAGCGTTATCTCGGCTGGTACGATGCCAATCCCGCAAATCTCAATCCGCACCCGCCCGCCGAAAGGGCCAAGCTCTATGTCGAGGCAATGGGCGGCGCGGATAGGGTCGTGGCGATTGCCCGGGCGGCAATGGCCAGCGGCGACTATCGCTGGTCATCGGACTTGCTCAACCAGCTCGTCTTTGCGGATCCGGCAAATGTTGCCGCCAAGGCAATGCTTGCTGATTCCTATGAGCAACAGGGATACCAGGCAGAAGCGGCAACCTGGCGCAACATGTTCCTGTCCGCAGCGCGCGATTTGCGGGATACGCCAAAGCCCGGTTCCGGGACGACAAGCCTCGACCTGATCTCGGCCATTCCGACCGACCTGTTGCTCGATTCGATCGCAACGCGGCTCGATCCTGCCATCATCGCCACGAAGAACCTGACGCTCAATTTCAACTTTGCCGACCGCAACGAAAAGGCGCGGATCACGGTCGAAAATGCTGTCATGATCACCGAGATGGGCGAAGCGCACGCCAGACCGGCCGTCACACTTACCGGTCCTCGGCAATTCTTCCTCGGCCTGTTCTTCCTCAAGCTCCCGCTCGGGCGACTTGAGGCTGCGGGACTCAAGGTTGAGGGAGATCGCGCGGCAATCGAAGCGCTTCAGGCCGCAATCGAAACGCCGCCCAGTGTCTTCAACATCGTGACGCCCTAACTGATCACCTTGTGCAGTTCGTTGAACGGCACGGTCTTGTCCGGGCGAATGTCGCCGGGCAGGCCGAGTACGCGTTCTGCAATGATGTTGCGTAATATCTCATCGGTGCCGCCAGCGATCCGCAGCCCTGCGGACCAGAAATAGCCCTGCCTCAGGGCATCGAGGTGCGGCAGCGCCGAGGCATCGGCGCCCGTCAGCAACCCGGCGCTTTCCGCCATGTCCCCGGCGAAGCTCCCCATATCCTGCATCAATTTGGCGACGACGACCTTTGAAATGCTCGATTCCGGCCCTGGCGTGCGGCCGGATGAAATGGCCGACATCGTCCGCATCCGGGTGAGTGCGATCCCGCGATCCTGGATATAGACGTCAGCGATCTTCTGGCGGACATGGCTCTGCTCAAGCATGCTCCCTTCACCGAAATCGATCGCGCGGGCCAGTTCGATCATCGATTGTGCATCGGGCGAGTTAGTCGGTTTTCCACCCACGGCCAGCCGTTCGTTCATCAGCGTGGTCAGCGAAACCTTCCAGCCCTCGCCCACTTCGCCCAGCCGGTGGTCATCGGCAATGCGGACATCGGTGAAGAACACTTCGTTGAATTCGCTCGCGCCCGCCATCTGCCTGATCGGGCGAACCTCGACGCCGGGTGCGCGCATGTTGACGATGAACATCGTCAGGCCCTTGTGCTTGGGCACGGACGGATCGGTGCGGGTGACGATGATGCCATAATCCGAACGGTGCGCACCCGATGTCCAGACCTTCTGGCCATTGACCACCCAGCCATCGCCGTCGCGTTCCGCCTTGGTGCGGATGCCCGCCAGATCCGAGCCCGCAGCCGGCTCGGAAAAGAGCTGGCACCAGATTTCATCGCCCTTCATCGCCGCCGGAACATAACGCTGGATGATTTCCGGGCGGCCATGCGTGAAAACGGTCGGGATGCACATGCCGAGGCCGATCGCATAGATGCCCGACGGCACCCAGTATTTGCTCTCTTCCTGGTTGAAGATGATCTGCTGCATCGCGGTGCCGCCCTGCCCGCCCAACGCCTTTGGCCAGGTAATGCCGACATAGCCTGCGGCATATTTCTTCGCCTGCCAGGCCTTGCCGCGCGCGACCAGATCGACGTCGCCTGCATAGGGCAGCTTGTATTCGGCGGCATTGGCGGCAAGCCAGTCCCGGACGGTTGAGCGAAAGCTGGCTTGTTCGGGCGTGTCTTCGAAATCCATTGTCTCTCTCCTCAGGCCGCGAGATCGGTGTTGCGTTGTTCGAGTGCACGGACCAGCTGGTCCGACCAGAAGGTGCGCGAACCAAGGCCCAAGGCCAGCAGCCGCGCCCGCCGGTAGAAGAACTGGCAATCGCTTTCCCAGGTAAAACCAATGCCGCCGTGAAGCTGGACATTTTCCTCGGCCGCGAACTGGAACGCGTCGATCGCAGCAATTCGTGCGCCCGCCGCCGCCAGTGCCAGCTCGGGCGCGCCAGTCAACAAGGCCCATGCGCCATAACAGGCATGGCTGCGTGCCAGCTGGTTCTTGATATACATGTCAGCGCAGCGATGCTTGACAGCCTGGTAGCCGCCGATCCGGCGGCCAAAGGCAATGCGCTCTTTGGCGTAACCGATCGTCATTTCCATCGCGGCATCGGCGCCGCCCAACCCTTCAAAAGCCAGCAATACGGCCGTCCCCTGCAAGAACCTGGCGCGCAGCCGCTCTGCCTCGCCGCCCGCAGCCAGAACGATGCAAGGTGCTTCGGCACAGTCGATCCGGGCGGATTTGCGAACCAGCTCGACTGTCTCACAGGCCGCGCGGGTTACGCCTCCGGCCTTCAGGTCAACCAGCGCGATGACCAGTGCTCCCTGACCGTCCTGAGCGGTGACGAGCGCGAAATCGGCGGCGAGGCCGTCCGCAACGGGGAGCTTGGTGCCAGTCAACCTGCCCGCAGCGCAGCGCAGTTGGGGTGTTCCGTCGGGTCTGGCGGCATTGCCTTCCATCCACGCCACGGTGCCGATGGCGGTGCCATCAGCCAGTTTGGGCAACCATTCAGCCTGCGCGGCTTCGTGCCCGCTTGCCATAAGCAATTCCGTGGCCATCAGCACCGATGAGGTGAAGGGCACGGGCGACAATGCCCGCCCAACTTCTTCCGCAAGCACGCATAGTTCGAGAACCGAGAGCCCGAGCCCGCCATGTTGCTCGGGGATACGAAGCCCGGTCCAGCCCAGTCCGGCAATTTTTGCCCAGAGAGCGGCATCATGCGTCGCCCCTCCGTCCATTACGGCACGCGCCTTGTCCCGGCCGGACTGTGCCGCAAGAAACTTGCGCGCTTCATCGCGCAGCGCCTCTGCCTCTTCCGAAAACTGGAAGTTCATCGCTCTCTCCTTATCTCCTGCCCGCAGCGATGACACAGCGGCAGCAACGGTTCAACTGACATCCTTGTCAGTGCAACCGATCGTTAAGCCTTCCGCGCTAAAAATCCTCGACATGAAATTCGAAGGCCCCACGCCCGAAACCGAAACGCGACAAGTCAGCGTGTCGTTTGCGACGTTCATCGTTGCCGCGGCATTTGTCCTGTTCGGCCTTGCCATGGCGATGGGGACCATCACGAACTATCGCGCACCCGAATCGGGCCCGCCCGAGACAATTGCCCCGGAGCCGGGTGTCGAGTCGCTACCGGTGCCGCTTCCGGCAGTGACCGAACCCGAGCCGGGGACGGTGCCCGAGGCAGAGCCTCTGGAAACTGCTGAGGAAGGCGTGGCAAGCGAGGCTTTGGTCCAGCCTGTGGCCGAACCAGTGCAACCCCAATCCGTCGCAGCGGCCCCCGCTGCGCCAGCCAATGGCGGAGCGACGGCAAATGATGCGCTCGCCGAGTCGCACGACGCATCATTTCCCACGCATCGCGTGGCGCCTCCAGCTCCCGCCGCCGCTGCGGCCAATCCGGCAGTGGCCTTGCCCAATCGCAGGCAATAGCGCCCTGCCTTGAATTGTCCGGGATGTGTATTATATTGATAATACACACGAGTCACTCCGGAGTTGATCATGGCCAAGGATAGCAGGAAAGCCCGCAAGACCGACAAGGCGGGAAAGACAAAGAAGCTCAAAATCCCGAAGAAAGTGGGCGGCATAAAGATCCCCAAGGAATTGCGCCGCGAAGGCAACAGCCTGATCGAAGCCCTGAAGGGGTTGATCGCCACCGAAATCGCCGCTGGAGCCATCACCGCCATCGCCCGCAGCCCGAGGCGGCGCGCGGACTAGGATTGCTGGACAGCTTTTGAGGAGCAGGATGGCCGACACGCCGATCACAGGCGCCTGCCATTGCGCCGCCGTCCGCATCACCCTGCCCCGCAGGCCGTAACCTGAAAGGCGGGGCTCTTCGCGTATTGCATTCTTGACAATCTATATCATATCAGATATAAAACNNCGCAATTGTCGGAGGATTATCACGGCGACACCTGGCGCGCCGTCTACACGGTCGAACTGGAAGACTGCCTTTATGTGCTGCACTGCTTCCAGAAGAAATCGAAGAAGGGTGCAGAGACGCCAAAGGCCGATCTGGACTTGATCGAAACGCGGTTGAAGGCCGCTCGTGCGCTGCACGCGAAACGAAGTGGGAAAAACTGATGGCCAACACAATTATCGACCACGAAGAGAGCAGCGGCAATGTCTTTGCCGATCTGGGCCTCGCGCAGGCGGATGACCTTGCCTACAAGGCGGGCCTGATCGGCTCGATCATGCGCTATCAGCAGGAAAACGGCCTGAGCCAGAGCGCGCTTGCGGCGCTGGTGGACATCCCCCAGCCGCGCCTCTCCAACCTGTTTCGCGGCAAAATGGGCGGGATCACGAGTGAGAAACTGATCAAGGCCTGCGCGCGTCTCGGGCGGTATGTGCGGATTGTGGTTGAGGAACATCCGGTGGATGCCGTGGCAGGCCGGGTGGTGATGGAGGTGGGTTGAAGGGGGTGGCGACAGTCGGTGCATTACGGGACGCCCTATTGGGTGTCCCCGTTGCCTCAATGCCTGGCGCGACTGAGTTTGGGGGTTATTGCACCTGTCACCGTAATTTCGGTAGATATGGGGTTAAGGAAACTGTCACCGTAACTCTGTCAAAATAGAGACATAGGAAATATTTTTATACTTTACATATCGGAGAATTTCATGATTGATAATATTCGACGTTCATTCTGGATATCTAAAGTAAGAGAAGATAAACTGGGTGGATATGTCTATTGTCTCGTTGATCCAAATGGTAGTGAAGTGTTTTATGTCGGAAAAGGTGGAGGTATTCTAGGCCAAGGGAATGATCGGCCAGATCGACATCTCAAAGCGGCTTATGAGGTTTTCAAATCGCGCAAGAACGGTTCTGCGAAAGATAATAGGATTATCGATATCTGGCGGGCTGATCGTCAGCCAGACGTCGTCATTGTCAGGCGTCAACTTACTTCGGAGCAGGCTCATGAAGTGGAGGCGGCACTAATCGATTTTCTAAACTGGCGTCAGAAGCTCACTAACAAAGTCAGCGGACATGGTTCTGACAAGGGTTTGGTCGATAGAGAGAATCAAGAAGAGCTAACTGCAGATCCAGTTTATCCACCTATTAAGATTCCAAATGTATGGTTATTTAATATTTCAGGAGCTTTAGCGCTCAATAAGGTTCCATACGAAGCTTTGAGAGGCGATTGGGTAGTCGCTCAACCCACAGATAATGGATATGCAGTAGGATTGGTAAAAGGTCTGTCGCGTATCGTGTGTCAGATAGAAAAATGGGAAAAAAGCCCTGAGGACAACAAGAGAAAGCGATTTTCAGGGAAAATACTGCCTGAGGGGGATCCCGTTTCCCTTGCGCTTTTACACAAAGATTTTGGAGCTATTACAAAGCAATGTGGCGCTTGGAAGAGAGGGCGTCAACTTCGTGTTGACTTCGACGATGCCGGGTTTGTGACAGTTGCTTATAACGGAAGCGGACGGATAAGGCTCTTGGCCGAATAGGTTGGAACTACGATAACGGTTTACTCCTCTCAAAACTCTCATACGCCAACCATTGTACATTGGGATCACCCAATGAGCTGCGCTTCAGAGAGAATTTAGCCTCTCCTCACAAACCACCCTCACAATCCCCTGCAACATCTCGACGCTCGCCGTCGCTTCCGCCAGCATCTCCTTCGTGATCCGGTAGTGCTTCGAATAGCGCGCCTCGACATAGGCGCGGCGGATGCGGTCGAAGGGGCGGCGGTCGTTGCGGGTTTTTCTTGGCCAGGCTTCGATCAGGCGGGGGTCGAGGCCTTCGGCCATTGCGCGGAGTTTGTCGATTTTGTGGAGTTGGGGGCTGTATAGGGTCAGGGTTAGCAGGAGGCAGTGATAGGCTGACTCCACGGCTTGATGGAGGCTGAACGCTGCAAGGTTGGTCATCCCCTCAGGTATTTGGAGAGCTGCCGTCTTCGAATATTCGAGACTCCGCTGAAACCACTGTTCGAAATGCCCCTGCGCTTCCTCCCTGATTTCCGCCGCACTCAAATTCCCCGGCTTGGCCAGTTCCTTGCTATCGAACTCATAGACGATGATCCCGTCGCGGTTGATGTCCACAAAGAAGGGCCGTCCGCGCCTTAGCTGGTCGTTCACATCAGCAATGTCGTGCACCACGATGTTGTAGGGATAGCGGGTCGGGCCCAGCGATTCCTCGAAGTTCAGCCCGTCCTCCGCGCCGTACCACCAGTGATCCTCGGCAAGCTCCTTGTGGCTGACGACGATCAGCAGGTCGAAGTCCGAACGATAGCCGCTGGAAAGATCGCGCACCGCCTTGCCGCGTGCCATCGATCCGTAGAGCACGATCTTGAGGATGCGGCCCTGCTTGCTGCGCTCCCACGCCTTGCCCTTGATGCTTTCCGCAAACTGCTGGCGGATGATCTCGACGCCGCGTTCGAGCAGGCGCCGCTGCTGCGGCTTCAGGTGATCGTAATCCTTGCGCACGGAGATGGCTTAGACCAAGTTTTGTAAAATGTGAATCGTCACCCCGGCGAAGGCCGGGGCCCAGGCGGGCCCGATGTGGCAGAAGGAGGCTTTTTGTTGGGGACTGGGTCCCGGCCTTCGCCGGGATGACGGGGTTGGGGGCGGACACCTTCTTTCGTAAGGACCCCGGTAGCGGGACGAATGACCTTGTTGCCGATGCGGATTTCGGCGGCATCGAACATTTCCTCCGTCCATTCGGGAATATCGTCATCATCCCATTCGGGCGGCAAAATAATTTTGTTCGCGCTCATTGCACTTCCTCATGCAACCTACGCGCAAGCAGGACTGAATGGATGCAAGGGGCAGCAACTACTCCGCCGCATCCAGCTCAAGCTCGGTCGCCACCGCCCGCTTCCCCCGGGCCAGCAGTGGCTTCAGATACCCGCCGGTATAGCTCCGCGGATTCTCCGCGACCTGCTCCGGCGTGCCTTCGGCGATCAGTTCGCCGCCTTTCACGCCGCCTTCGGGGCCGAGGTCGAGGATCCAGTCGGCGGTCTTGATGACGTCGAGATTATGCTCGATCACCACCACGGTGTTGCCCTGTTCGACGAGCGCGTGGAGGACTTCGAGGAGTTTTCTCACATCCTCGAAATGGAGGCCGGTGGTGGGTTCATCGAGGATATAGAGCGTCTGGCCGGTCGCCCGCCGGCTGAGTTCCTTGGCGAGCTTGACGCGCTGCGCTTCACCGCCCGAAAGCGTCGTCGCCTGCTGGCCGACCGTGACATAGCCGAGGCCGACTTCGGCGAGCATCGCCATCTTGTCGCGGATGCTGGGCACGGCCTTGAAGAATTCGACCGCATCCTCGACTGTCATGTCGAGCACGTCGGCGATGCTCTTGCCCTTGAACTTCACTTCCAGCGTTTCGCGGTTGTAGCGCTTGCCGTGGCAGACGTCGCACTGGACATAGACGTCGGGCAGGAAGTGCATCTCGATCTTGATGACGCCGTCGCCCTGGCACGCCTCGCAACGCCCGCCCTTGACGTTGAAGCTGAAGCGCCCGGGCTTGTAGCCGCGCGCGCCGCTTTCGGGGAGGCCGGCGAACCAGTCGCGGATGTTGGTGAAGGCGCCGGTATAGGTGGCGGGGTTGCTCCGCGGGGTGCGGCCGATCGGCGACTGGTCAATGTCGATGACCTTGTCGAGATATTGCAGCCCCTCGATCTTGTCATGCTTGCCCGCGACGAGGCGGGCGCCATTCAAGGCACGCGCGGACGCGGCGTAGAGCGTGTCGATCGTGAGGCTCGACTTGCCCGAGCCCGACACGCCGGTGACGCAGGTGAAGGTGGCGAGCGGGATCGAGGCGGTCACGTCGCGCAGGTTGTTTTCGCGCGCGCCGCGTACCGTCAGCTTCTTGCCGGTGCCCTTGCGGCGTTTCCTCGGCACGGGGATTTCGCGGCGTCCGGTGAGATAGTCAGCGGTCAGGCTGTTTTCGGCACCCTCGATGTCCGCCAGCGAGCCGCGCGCCACGACTTCGCCGCCGTGGACGCCCGCGCCCGGCCCCATGTCGATGATATAGTCGGCGTGGCGGATCGCATCCTCGTCATGCTCGACGACGATGACTGTGTTGCCAAGATCGCGCAGGCGCTTCAATGTTTCGAGGAGCCGGTCATTGTCGCGCTGGTGGAGGCCGATCGACGGTTCGTCGAGGACATAGAGCACGCCCGACAGGCCCGAGCCGATCTGGCTGGCGAGACGGATGCGCTGGCTCTCCCCGCCCGAAAGCGTGCCCGAGGTGCGGTTGAGGTTGAGATAGTCGAGCCCGACATTGTTGAGGAAGCCGAGCCGTTCGTTGATTTCCTTGAGGATGGCCTTGGCGATCTGCTGCTGCTGGCCGTTGAGCTTGTCGTTGAGGGTGCCGAACCAGTGGAGGGCATCGACGACGCTGCGGCGCGTCGAGATGCTGATATCCTCGCCCGCGATCTTGACCGCGCGCGCCTCGGGCTTGAGCCGCGCGCCTTCGCAGGTCTCGCACGGGGCGGAGGACTGGTATTTGGACAGCTCCTCGCGCATCCACGCGCTCTCGGTCTGGAGCATCCGGCGGTTGAGATTGCCGACCACGCCGTTGAACGACTTGTTCACGTCATAGCTCTTGCGGCCGTCCTGGAAGGTCAGGCGGATCACCGTCCCGCCCGAGCCGTTGAGGATCACGTCGCGGAATTCCTCGGGCAACTGGTTCCACGGTGTGTCGAGCGAAAAGCCGTAATGCCGCGCGAGGCTCCCCAGCACCTGCATGTAATAGGGGCTCGGCGGGTTCGACTTGGCCCAGGGGTAGATCGCCCCGGCCTTGATCGAGAGCGCCTCGTTGGGGACGACCAGTTCAGGATCGAAATAGAGCCGCTCGCCCAGGCCGTCGCAGGCCGGGCACGCGCCCTGCGGGGCGTTGAAGCTGAACAGCCGCGGCTCGATCTCGGGGATTGTGAAGCCGGAAACCGGGCAGGCAAATTTTTCCGAAAAGACGATCCGGCCGGGAGGGGCGTTGTCGCCCAGCACTTCCTTTGCCTCCGCCTTCTCCTCGGGCGCGTCGGCAAGATCAAGGAACGCCAGTCCATCCGCCAGCTTGAGCGCGGTTTCGAACGAATCCGCCAGCCGCGTCTCGATCCCGTCGCGCACGACGATGCGATCGACGACGATTTCGATGTCATGCTTGTATTTCTTGTCGAGCGCGGGCGCATCCTCGATGTCGAAGAACAGCCCGTCGATGCGGACGCGGGTGAAGCCCGCCTTCTGCCATTCGGCCAGTTCCTTGCGATACTCGCCCTTGCGCCCGCGCACCGCCGGCGCGAGCAGGTAGGCGCGCGTGCCTTCGGGCAAAGTCATGACGCGATCGACCATCTGGCTGACAGTCTGCGCTGTGATCGGCAATCCGGTGGCGGGCGAATAGGGAATCCCGACGCGGGCCCAGAGCAGCCGCATATAATCATAAATCTCGGTGACGGTCGCGACGGTCGAACGCGGATTGCGGCTCGTCGTCTTCTGCTCGATGCTGATCGCCGGACTCAGCCCCTCGATATGGTCGACATCGGGCTTTTGCATCATTTCGAGGAACTGGCGCGCATAGGCGGAAAGCGACTCGACATAGCGCCGCTGCCCCTCAGCATAGATAGTGTCGAAGGCGAGAGAGGATTTTCCCGACCCCGAAAGCCCGGTGATGACAGTCAGCGTATCGCGCGGAATATCGACATCCACGTTCTTCAGATTGTGCTCGCGCGCGCCGCGCAC
>CXWL01016309.1_pt1 | contig 17226 bp, 10 predicted proteins | sample 590931 | NCBI WGS metagenome assembly CXWL01 (sample SAMEA3498368, study PRJEB10139) | groundwater metagenome | biome: water well; material: biofilm material | place: Germany | collected 2015-04-27 | reverse complement strand
CGGACACGCTGGTCCGCCCCTACCCCGCCGCAACGTGTCCGCCCGCCCCGTGCGTTCACTCCCGCTGCGGCCAGGCCGCGCGGATCGGGAACTTCGGCCGGGTGAGCTTCTTGGGCGGGTTCTTGGCGAGCTCCGCCAGGGCCAGCTCGATGGCCTTTTCGAGCTGAGGGTCGCGGTCGGCGGCGAGGGCGGCGGGGAGTTGCTCCACTTCGACGTCCGGCGGTACGCCTTCGTTTTCGACTCGGAAGCCCTCTTCCGTCCAGAAGCCGAGGTTCGGTGCCGTGACGAAGCCGCCGTCGAGCAGCGTCGGGAAGCCGAGGATACCCACCAGGCCGCCCCAGGTGCGCTTGCCGACCAGCGGGCCGAGCTGGAAGTAGCGGAACATCCAGGGCAGCAGGTCGCCGCCGGAGCCCGCGGTCTCGTCGATGATCATCACCTTCGGGCCCGCGATGGCGGCCAGCGGCGTTTCGAGGTCGCCGCCGTAGCGCATGGCCCAGTGGGCGAAGGGCGCCGGCCGGCGCAGCAGGTCGATCACGTAGTCGGCCACGAGGCCACCGGCGTTGTGGCGCTCGTCGATGATGATCGCGTCCCGCCCGACCTGGGGGTAGAAGTAGCGGCGGAAGTACTCGAAGCCGCCGTCGGCGGTGTCCGGCACATAGACGTAGGCCACTCGGCCTCCGGTGGCGGCGGTGACCTTGGCGAGGTTGCCCTCGATCCAGTCGCGGTTGCGCAGCCCGCGCTCGTCGTCGATCGGGACCACCTTCACCGAGCGCGAGCCCTTGCCATCGGCGGTGGGGCCGACCGTGATCTCGACCGTCTTGCCGGCGGTGTTCTCGAACCGGCCGTAGAGCTCCTCCGGAGCTCGGAGCTCGACTCCTTCGACCGCGAGCAGGTACTCGCCGGCCTTCACGTCCACCCCGGGCTCCTTCAAGGGCGAGCGCAGGTCCGGGTTCCAGTTGAGACCACCGAAGACCTTGGCGAAGCGATAGCGACCGTCGACCACCTCGTAGTCGGCGCCCAGGAGGCCGCCGGGCACCCGCTTCGGGTCGGCCAGCGTGTCGCCGCCGCCAACATTGTGGTGACCCACGGCGAGCTCCGAGCAGAGCCACTGGAGCAGCCGATTCAAGTCCAGGCGCGAGGTGACTTGGGGCAGGAACTCGGCATACTTGGACTTCATCGCGGGCCAGTCGGCGCCGTGCATGGCGGGGTCGTAGAAGAAGTCGCGGTTGATCCGCCAGACTTCGTCGTAGATCTGCTTCCACTCGGCCCGGGGATCGATCTTGAGCTGCACCTTGCCGGGCGCCAGGACGCCCTTACCGCCCTCGACCGGTGGCCCCGCGTCGACCAATTGCCACGTGCCGCCCGCGACCACCAGCAGCTTCTTGCGGTCGTGGGAGAGCTGGAAGCCGTCGACGCCGTCCTTCAGGGACTTTTCTTCCCGTTCGGCGAGGTCGTAGCGCTTGAGAGCGGCGGTCGGCACGCCGTTCAGATCCGCGCCGAGCTCGCTCTTCAGGTAGTAGAGCTGATTCTCGGGCCCAGGCTCGAGGAAGAAGTAGCGGCCCGCGGGCAGCGGCAGCGCGAGGATGCGCTGGCTGAGGCCCTCGAGGTCGACCACGACCGGAGCCGGGTCTTCCTGCTTGGCCTCGTCCTCCTTCTCGCCCTTGGCTTCCTTCTTGTCCTTCTCGTCGCCCTTGGCTTCTTCGCCCGGCTTCGGTTTCTCTTCGTCGCTTTCGGGCGCCAAGGGCGAGGGCGTGGCCTTGGCCAGCACCGCCACATAGAGGGCATTCTGGGTGCGCCGCTCGGTGCTCGCCTGGGAGAACCAATCGCGCACCGGTCCGGCGTCCGTGGCGGCGGCGAAGTAGAGGTACTTTCCGCCGCGGTCGAAAACCGGCTCGGAAACGTCCGCGAGCCCATCGGTCACCGGATGCGATCGGCCGTCGGCGAGCGAGTAGAGCCACACGCGCTGAAAGTAGGTGTCGGTGTTTTGGGTGTAGGCGATCCAGCGCGAGTCCGGGCTCCAGGCGTGGGACAGGGTGTCGATGGGGCCGTAGAGCGTCTCGGACGAGACCTTGGAGACTTTGCCGGTGGCGAGATCGAGCACGAAGATCGATCGCGAGTTGTCGTGGTACGAGACCTTTTTCCCGTCGGGGGAGAAGCGCAGTCGCTCGTAGAAGCCCGAGCCGCCCAAGACATGGTGCTTCTTCGTTCCCTTGCCGTCTTGGGGCGCGACGACCAGCTCGTACTCCCCCGATTCATCCGAGAAGTAGGCCACGGTCGAGCCGTCCGGCGACCATACCGGCGAGCGCTCATGGGCGCCCGGGCTCGCGGTCAGGTTGCGGGCGTCCCCCTTCTCGGCCGGAAGGGTGACGATTTCGCCGCGGATCTCGAACACGGCGCGGGCGCCCGAGGGGGACAGATGGGCGTTGCGGACCGAATCGTCGCCCGCTTCGAAGAAGCGCGGGCGGGTGTCCGGCAGGTCCGCGGAGACGCCGAGGGTGAGCTTCCGGCTGGTGCCGCCAGCCGGGTCGAACAGGTGCAGCCAGCCGGCCTGTTCGTAGACGAGCTTGCCGCCACCTCCGCTCACCCAGAGGACGGGAAAGTCGGTGTGGCGGGTGAGCTGGGTCACGGCCCGGGTGGTGGGATCGTAGGAGTAGAGATTGAACTCGCCGTCACGATCCGACCGGAAGTAGATCTTGCCGCCCACCCAGCTCGGGTCCGTGTCGTTGGACCGTCCGGGCGGTTGGGGGATCTCGACCACGCCGCGGTCCGCGAACGAGTAGATCCAGATCCGGGCCACCGTTCCGCCGCGGTAGTGCTTCCATTGAGCGAAGGCATCGCGCTGGGGTTGGTAGGCAAGCAGGGCGCCGTCGGGCGAGAGGCTGGCCTTCCACGCGTGGGGGATCGGCAGTCGGGTCGGCATGCCGCCCGCGAGGGGCACGGTGTACAGCTGCCGGTGGCGGCCGGTGTAGGCGTTCCGGGCCGAAGCGAAGAGCACCGACTTGCCGTCGGGAGTGAAGCCCAGAGCATCGTCGAAAGCTGGGTGGGTGGTCAGCCGGCGGGGCTCGCCGCCGTCCGCGCTGACCAGGAACACATCGACGTTGCCGTCGTACTCGCCGCTGAAGCAGATCCATCGGCCGTCGGGCGAGAACCGCGCACGACGCTCGTCGCCCGGAGAAGTCGTAAGCCGGCGCACGTCGCCACCGTCATGGCGGGCGATCCACAAGTCCCCGGCATAGGAAAAGGCGACGTGGGTGGCCGACACCGCGGGCTCGAAGAGCATCCGTGTGTCCTGCCGGTCGATGGCGAAGCCGGGAACGGCGCCGGCCAGCAAGGTCAGCGTCCAGAAAGCTCGGAGCGTTCGCAAGGTCATGGTCGGGTCTCCTCGAGGAGGCGGTTGGCACGGGCGGAACTCAGCTGAGTACGTGGGGGGCCGGCGGTTGTTGCGCCAGGCCGAGCGGCCGCGGTTGTACACTTCAGTGGAAATGGCACCCACGCTTCCCAGGTCCGGCGCCCTCACCCGCGACACGATACTCGGTCGCCTGCGCGCGAACTACCCAGGGTTACGTTCCCAGTTTGGGGTCGCGCGGATCGGCCTCTTTGGTTCGTTCGCAAAAGGCACCGAGAGCGACGGCAGCGACGTCGATCTGATCGTGGATTTCGAACGGCCGGTCGGCCTTCGATTCGTCGAACTGGTCGATTTCTTGGAGAGCTTGCTCGGTCGAAGGGTCGATGTCCTGACGCCGGTCGGCTTGCGAACGATGCGTCTAGCTGCCGTGGCGAGCGAAATCGAAGGAAGCCTGATCCACCTCTGCCCTTGACGGGCTCAGGGCTGTTTCGCGCGTTCTTCGGCCACCCGCTTGTCGAAGGCCGTCTTGCGCTTGGCCAGGTGGTCGCGGTAGCCGTCGGGGTCGATGAACGGATTGGGGCTCGCGCCCTGGCGCCGCTGCTCGGTCTTTCCGGCGAGGTCGAAGAAGCTGCCGTGGGGGGCGAGGAAAAGGTCGCAAGGGAGTTTTTCGAGGATCTCGAAGCTACGCTCGTAGTCCCGCGCGATCTCCGGGTAGAGCGGGTTGTCGAGCAGCACCACGCCGGGGTTCACGCTCATGCTGGCGATGATCACGGCACGCAATTCGCGGTCGCCGTCGCGGACGCTGGTGGTCCAGGTGGTGTTGCCGCGGGTGTGGCCGGGCGTGTGGTGGGCGGTCAAGGTCACGCCACCGAGCGTGACCGTCGCGCCATTCTCGAGGAGTCCGTCGGCCTCCGCGGGCGGGAAGGCGAAGTCGTCGCCGAATGCGAAGTCGCCCTTGCCGCCGCGGGCCGCCAGCTCCGCGTCGGCGGCCATCAGGTACAGCTTGGCGCCGGTGCGCTCCTTGAGGCGAGCCAGGCCGCCCGCGTGGTCGTTGTGGACGTGGGTGTTGAGCAGGATCTTCACGTCGGCCAGCCGGACACCCAGCCGTGCGAGGTTCGCCTCGATGATCGGCGCCGTCTCGGCGAAGCCGCCGTCGATCAGGATGTGCCCTTCGGCCGTGGTGAAGAGGTAGGACGCGAGGTCCGAGGCGCCGACGTAGAACAGGTTGTCGGCGATCTTCACCGGCTCGAAGGGCTGGCTCCAGGAGCGCTCGGTGTCGTCGTCGAGGCTGGCGGCGGGCAGGGCTCCGGCACGCCGCAGGACCAGCTGGAAGGTCTGCTTCTCCGCGCCGCGGAGGACCTCCACCGTCACCCGGTCTCCCCAGCGTTTCGCGGTCAGTGCCCGGTTCAGCTCGACCCGGGTCGGCACGTCGACTCCATCCACGGTCAGCAGGACATCGCCGGCCGCGAGGCCCGCCTTGGCCGCTCGGGAGTCGGGATCGAGGAACAGGATCTTGCGCCGGCTTCCGCCCTCGGGCAGCTTGGCCTCGGTGGTCGACAGGCCGATCTCGGGGAAGCGATTCTCCTCCTCGGCTTCGACGCCCCAGACGAAATCGGCGAAGGAGGCCCGCAGGGTGGCCACGGGCGCGCCGGCATCATCCAGGACCGGTACCGGGACCAGCGTCGCGATCGGAGCGGTGAAGCCGTAGCCGCGAGCCTGGCGAGCGATCCCGAGGTCGTAGATCACGTGGCCGGAACCGACCAGAACGACCACCAGAGTGTCCGGTGGCGCCTGGGCCAGCTCGGCGAGGGCATGGTGCGCCATCGTGCCGTCCCAGGTGGTCTGGGACTCGACCATGCGCCCGAACAGCTCGTCCGATACCGAGTGGGTCGGGTCGTCGGCGCCGAAGAAGGCGCGCAGGAGGGTGCGATGGTCCTCGCTCTCGGTGTCGATCGTCGGCGGCAGCCCCGTCCGCTCCTCCGGCGCTAGCCCCGCGAAGCCCTTCGCCCGCACCGTCGTCACCGCTGTCCGCGGGGCGTTCACACCGACCACTTCGAGATGGTGCTCCTTGGCGAGCAGGAAGATCTCGCGGTAGTAGCCCCAGTTGTAGCCCCAATGATCGAACCAGCCGATGCGCTCGACGAAGGCCTCCTCGGTTTCTTCGCCGCGGCGCCACGGTCCGAAGTCGAGGCGAGTGCCGGTCGGGAACATCTCGAGGCCGAGCCGAACCTTGCGGCCTGCCGCCACCAGCTCCTGGAGGGCGGCGAGCTGCACCCGGTGGGACTCGGTCGAAGTGTGGCTCTCGCCGATCAGCAGCAGGCGCACGCCGGCCAGCCGGGCCGCGAGCTCGGCGGGGGTCAGCACAGCGCCGGTGCGGGTGTCGGTCACCCCATCGAGCACCAGCGGCGCCTCGCGGTCCTTGCGGGCCGGATCACCGATCGCGAGTTGGAGAATCTTGGCGTCTTCCCCGAACAAGGGGAGAGCACCCGCCGCGAGCCCGGTCACGAGGCCCACGGCGAAAAGGATGCGGCGCTTGGGGGTCACGGAACTGCCGCGCTCCAGGCCGAGGTGTCGCCGCTTTCGAAGCCGTCCGAGAAGGTCACCCACAGAGGATACCGGTAAACTCCGCCACCCGTCGTTCCGGCCACCAGATAGCGACCCGCCTCGTCGATCGACAGCTGGGTGACGGCGAGGCCCGCGGGCCAGGCGCTCGCGAAGGCCGTGAAGGTCTGCCCGCCGTCCGACGACCGGAACACGCCGCTCGCGGTGGCCGCGAAGACCACTTGCGAGGCCCGCGGATCGACCACCAGGTCCCGGATCGAAGTTCCGGGCAGACCCGCGGCCGCTGCGCTCCAGGTGGCACCACCGTCCGACGAGCGAAACGCAGTGCCCGCGGCGGTGCCGATCACCAGGTTGAGCGGTTGGGCCGGGTCGAGGGCCACCGCGCGCACGTCCACGGCGCCGAGGCTGGCACTGGCCAGAGACCAGTTGCCGCCGCCGTCGACCGATTCGAACAGCCCGGCCGGGGTGCCGGCGTAGAGATTGGTGGTCACGGCCGGGTCCACGACGACCCGCGCCACCCGCGGGTCGGTCAGGCCGGCCGAGGCGCCATTCCAGGTGCCACCCTCGTCGAGAGAGTCGAACACCCCGGCACTGGTGGCCACGTAGAGCGTGCGGGGCCCTTCGGCCAGCCGGGCCTGATGGATACCGCCATTGTCCGGGCCGATGGGAGACCAGTTGGCGCCGCCGTCGATGGACTTGAAGAGACCGGCGCCGGCGCTCGCCGCGTAGACCGTGGCCTCGGTGACCGGGTCGACGACGAAACTGGTCAAGCTGCCGGCCGCGAGACCGTTGGCCGCGGGAGTCCAGGTCGTGCCGCCGTCGAGGGAGCTCCACAGGCCGCTCGACTCGAGAGCGGCATAGAGGGTGGCACCCCCCGCGGCGGAGCCGACGGCGGTGACGGAGGTGGCCGCGAGCCCGCCGTTGCCGGCGAAGAACTGGGCGCCGCCGTCGTCGCTGCGCAGAATGCCGCTGGCACCCCCGAGGAGCACTCGGGTGGGCTGACCCGGGACATTGGCGACCGTGAACACGGTACCCGGCAAAACGGAGTCGACGCCTCCCGAGGCCCAATCGGCACCGCCGTTGGTAGTGGTGTAGAGCCCGCCGGAAACGGCGAGGACGCGATTGGGGTCGAGGTTGTCGACGGTGAGATCGAGGACCGTGCCGGCCGGAAGGTCGCCCTGGGCCGAGGACCAGTTCGTGGCCGAATCGAGGGAGCGGTAGAGACCCGTCAAGGTGCCGGCATAAAGCGTGTCGGCGTCCGAGCGGGCCACCGCCAGCGAGCGCACGTCCTTGTCGGTGAGCCCGGTCGAGGTCGCGCTCCACGACGTACCACCGGTCGTGGTCCGGAACACGCCGTCGGCTGTGCCGGCGTAGAGCGTGTCGGTGGCGAAGGGGTCGAAGGCGAGGGCGCGGACGTTCAGATTGCCGAGCCCGCTGGTCACGGCGGACCAGCTGGTGCCCGAATCGAGGCTGCGAAAGACGCCGCCGGCATGGGTACCGACGTAGACGATGGAGCCGTTGCTCGGGTGATTCGCAATCACCTGGATGACCGGGTCGTTCAAGTTTTCGTTGGCCGGCTCCCAACTCGTGCCGCCGTTGGCCGAGCGGTAGAGCCCGCCGTCCAGGGCAGCGAAGACGATTTGGGCCGAGGTGGCCGCGACGCCCAAGGCGTGGATGCGATGGTTGGGCAACGTGGCGTCGATCCGCGTCCATTGGGAGCCGCCATCGGTCGACTTGAAGAGGCCGCTCGTGCCTCCCGCGGCGTAGACCGTGGACGGCGACGAGGGCGCGATGACCAGCTGGCGGAACACCGCGCCGGGAGGCCCCACGGGAGCCCATTGGGCGGACGGCACCTGAGCTTCGGCGCGGGGAGAGAGGGTGGTGGCGAGCGCAGTGAAGCCGAGAAATGCGCGGAAAGCGTGAGTCATGGACAACCTCTCCACCAAGGAACGGGCAAGAGGGCCAGAGTTTCGCACATCTAGGTCCATAGCGCGATGCCGATGTGACAAAAAAGTTCGGAGGCTCCCGTCAGATCCTCATCGATCGACCACGAATGCGATTCGATCGCCCCCGGGAGAAACGGCGATGCGGGTGATGTTGGTGATTCCGGCTTCCGTGAGATCCGCGAAGGGAAGCCATTGGCCGCTCGCGAAGCGCATCAGCCGGGCTCCGACGGCGGCCACGAGGGTTCCGTCCGGCGTCCAGGCGTAGTCGCGGTTCTCGCTCGCGGGAGCCGGCGCCAGGCGTTCGGAGCGGCCGGTCGCGGGGTCGAAGGTGCGAATCTCCCGGGCCTCCCCCTCGCCTGCCACGTAGCTGAGATGTGCCGTCCCCGGGATGCGATGGAGAGAGCGGCCGATGCCCTCGGCGATCCGCCGCGGTGCTCCGCCGGGCAGCTCCACGAGCTCGAGAGTGACCGGGTCCCCGAGGACGAAGAAGGCCAGGGTGCGTGGACCGAGCCAGGCGTGGTACCCCACACCCGGCACGTGGGGCGCCGGCAGCGAGGCCTCGCCTTGGCCCAAGGGGAAGCGCCACAGCCGCTGAGTGCCATCACCTTCGACCCGGACGGCGGTCAAGGACACGCCGTCGGGGGCAGGAGTGGGGGAGTATTCGCTCTCGGGGGTCGCGGTCACGAAGCGGCTGGCACCTCGCCCGCGGTCGTATTCGACGAGGTCGGTCTGGCCGTCTCGGAAGCTGGTCCAGTAGAGCTTGCCACCGTCCGGCGAGTAGGCGGGCTGGTTGTCGTACCCGGGCCGATCGGTGAGGTTCTTCGGCGCTCCCACGGTCCAGCGGTCCCCGGTGCGGGAGAGCGTCGCCTCGTACACGTCGGTCGAGGGCGGGGCCGCAGGTGCGAAGTAGAGCGCGATGACCTCTTCGATCGCTCGCCGGCAGACGGCGCAGAAGTCCACTTCGTCGCGGGTGAACATCACGCAATCTTCCTGCGATCGGTACAGCCCCTGGGCTTCGTAGGACGCCCCTTCGAACGCTCCGACGGCGTGGGCGTGGGTGTCGGCGCCGAGCAACCGTGTCGTCTTTTCGCGCTCCTCGCGGAACAACGCGTCCATTTCGGATTCAGGACGCCGCGCCGCCCGGATGGCCCGCCGGCGGTCCTGGATATCGCGCTGAAGGGCCTCGAATTCGGCCTTTCGCCACGGCGTGGGCGTGGCGGTGCCGGGGGTGATCAGGTCCCGCCACTTGGCGGCCGTGGGGTCGGCGGTGACGTTTCTCTCCCAGGGCTCGGGCCTGGCGTCTCCCGAGGCGGCGGGCTGGTAGGCCACGGGGGAGGTGTAGTACTCGTCGGCAAGGGCGGCGAAGTGATGGCCGAGCTCGTGGACGAAGACGTACTCGGCCCACGCGCTGCCGGTGGCCACGGTGCCGTAGAGCTGGTAGATCCCGCCTCCGCCGTAGGTCTCTGAGTTCACCAGGATCTCGACGAAGTCGTAGGGCGCAAGCGAGGCGAGCTCGCGGAAGGCGCGGTCATCGAAGGTCAGAAGGTAGCGCTCGGAGCCGAAAGCGTCGTAGGTCGAGCCGACGGGGGAATCGACGAAGTGGCCGGTCGAGGGCCGGCGGACGCCCGATTCCGAAGCGGCTGGCACCACGCCCCAGACGTTGAAGTCGGCGCGGTGCTCCTTGAACGGCGAGTGGCGGAACAGCACCTCGATCAAGCGCCGGGCGTCGGATTCGAACTTGACGCGCTCCGCCGCGGTGTAGCCGTCGCCGAGGAGCAGGAGGTCGACTTTGTCGGCGGGATCGCCGGATTCCTGGATCGTGAGGATCTCGGCCGAGGCGCCCGAAGCGGCTGCCACCGCGCGGTCGATGGCCGGGTCGGCCGGATCGATCGCGAAGCCGGCGATCTCGAGAAAGTCGTTCGCCGCCGTCCGCTTCAGAACCCGAACCCGAACGGGTGCCAGGGGAGTCGGGAAACGGACCGATTCGGGCAGTGCCCGCCGCAGGGTCCGGGCCTCGGCGGTCGACTGCCACTCGCCGAAAATGGAGGCGAATCCGCGCGAGAAGAGCACGCGTTGGGTGGCCCGGTCGACCACTTCGAAGCGGTAGGGCCCGAGGTTGGTGTCGTCGAGCGGCTGGCGGGGGTTTCCCGGCCACGGCAGGGGCTCGATCACCACCCGTTCGAGCGCCAGCTCTTCGGTGGTGGCGGTGCCACTGTGAAGGTAGTCCACCCGCATGGTGCGCGGCGCCTCCCCGGCGGCGATTGGCAAAGTGCAGAGGCAGCCGGCGAGGGCGAGCACGCGGCGAAATGTCATCGAGGATCCCCCTGGCGGGGAACGATACCGTACGGGCGGTTCGCGAACCGCCTCAGTCTTCCGGCCGCTCGCCCGCGGGGGCCATCTTGACCAGCCGCGGCCGGAATCTGCCGATGGGCTCGACGAGGTCGGCCTGGGCGGCCATGACGGAGTTGATGTCCTTGTAGGCCATGGGTGCCTCGTCGAGGCCGGCGGACAGGAGCTTGACGCCGCGCTCGGCGAGGAGCTTCTTGGTGTCGTGCCAGGTGAAGGAGGAAAGGGCCGCCTTGCGGCTCATGCGCCGGCCGGCGCCGTGGGAGGCGGAATCGAGGGAGTCGGGGTGGCCGAGGCCGCGAACCAGGTAGGCCGGGTCGGCCATGGTGCCGGGGATGACGCCGAGCACGCCTCGACCGGCCGGAGTGGCGCCCTTGCGGTGGACCACGAGCTTGCGGCCAACGTGGACTTCCTTCCAGGCGAAGTTGTGGTGATTCTCCACGTCGAACAGCACCTCGGCGCCGAGGGCTCGGGCCATCTGGCGATGGATCACCGCGTGGTTGGCGGCGGCATAGTGGCCCATGAGCTCCATGGCGGCCCAATATTCGGCGCCGTCGTGGTCGTCCAAGTCCAACCACGCCAGGTGCTTGAGCTCCTTCGGCAGCTCCGGGTGGGCGGCCATGGCGAGACGGCTGTAGTGGTCCGCCACCGCCGCTCCCGTTCCCCGGCTGCCGCTGTGAGAAAGGAGCGCCAGGTAGGTACCGGGCTCGATCCCCAGATCTACCCGCGCCTCTCCCAGCACGGTCAGCTCCCCGAGCTCGACGAAGTGGTTGCCGCTGCCGCTGGTGCCGAGCTGAGCCCAGGCCTTGTCCCGGCTCTGGCGGGTGATGGGTGAAACCGACCAATCCCGGTCCATCACCTCATGCTCGCGCCGGGCCTTGAACGATCCGCCGACGCCGAAGCAGGTCTCTCGTTCGAGCGCCTTCTCGAGCCGGTCGCCCTCCCCGGACAGCAGGGCCGGCGGCAGGTCGAGCACCGTCAGCTTCATGCGGCAGGCGATGTCGACCCCCACGGCGTAGGGGATCACGGCGTTGTCGGTGGCCAGAACGCCGCCGATGGGCAGGCCGTAACCCACGTGGGCGTCGGGCATGAGGGCGCCCGCCACCGCCACGGGCAGGGCGCAGGCGTTGACCATCTGCTGGATGGACTGCGGCTCGAGTCCCTCTCCCCACTGCCGGTAGGGCGCGGGCGCTGCACGCGGGCGAAAGGTGGCGCGGTCGCGCTGGGCGGCGGTCAGGGCAGTGGCCAAAGGCCCGAAGATCGGGTCCTCGAGGCGTTCCTCGGGCGAAGCCAAGGTGGCCTCGATCGCGGTCCGGATCGCCGGCCGCTTCCAGCCCGCACGCCCGGCGGCCTTCGTCGCCTCGAGAGCGGCGGAAAGCGCGGCGCCCCGCGGAACGCCGAGGTTGTGCAGCTCGCGACCCTTCATGGGCGGAGGACTCTAACGGAAAACGAACCTCTGGACCGCTTCTCCGTACCTTGCTTTCATGAACAAGCTCTGGGCTTCGTTGCTCCTCCTCATCACCGCCGCGCCCGCGACCGCGGAGCGTTCCCACGTCGCCTCCCAAGTGCTCGGGTGGGCCAAGAGCCTCGGACACGGCGCCGTGGCGACCGCCGAGCGTCGCGACGGGACCTGGGTTTACGCTCTGGCCGGAGAGCCCCTGCCCGCGGGAGCCGTCGCCGTTGTGCCGAACCGGATCGTGTTCGAGATCGGCTCGATCTCGAAGGTGTTCACTGGCTTGCTCCTTGCCGACGCGGTGGTCGAAGGCAAGCTTCGGCTGGAGGACACGCTGGCGACTCGCCTGCCGGTGACCTTCGGCGACCCCGCGGTGGGCGCGATCACCCTGGTCCAGCTCGCCACCCACACCTCCTGCCTGCCGCGGCTGCCGAGCAACCTGCTCGGGGCTCATCCGGAAGATCCCTATGCGGGCTACGGCGACGAGGCGTTGTTCGCCTACCTGGCGAGCGCACGGCTCGAAGGGCGGCCGCCGTGCACCGCCGACTACTCGAACCTCGGCTTCGGCATTCTCGGAGTGGTGCTCGAACGAGCTTGGGGGCGCTCTTGGGCAAGCCTCGTGGGGGAGAAAATCACCGGCCCTCTCGGCATGCCCGACACCACCCAGGAGCTCAGCAGCGACCAGCGAAGCCGCTTCGCGGAGCCCTGGGCCGGCAGCGAGCGGGCGCGACCGTGGACCTTCAAGGCCATGGCCGGAGCCGGAGCTCTGCGCTCCACGCTGGCCGACCTCAGCTGCTTCGCCGATGCGCTGCTCGCCGGGGCGAGCGGGCGCCTGGGCCGGCTGTGGCCTCTCGTGTCCGCTCCCCAGGCGCCGATGCCGGCGCTCGGCGGCTCGATCGGCCTGGCGCTTCTGCACGGACCCCTGCATGGAGAGGACTCGTACTGGCACTACGGCGGAACCGGCGGCTATCGCGCCGCGCTCATGGTCTTCCCCGGTTCGGCGCGCGCCGTGGTGGTGCTCGCGAGCAATGGGCAGGCACCTGTCGAGAACTGGTTGTCCGCATGGCTGGCCCCGGCCGGTGAAGGAGTCCGGGCTCCCCGGGTGCCGATCTCGTTGCCGGCGGAGGAACTCGACCCCTACGTCGGGGTCTTCGAAAGCGGCAAGAGCACCCGCTTCACCTTCGTGCGACGAGACGGCCAGCTGCTCGCCCGGCTCACGGGCCAGCCCTTTTGGCCGGTCTTCCCGAGCGCCAAAGACGAGTTCTTCTACGTCGTCGTCGATGCCCAGTTGAGCTTCGGGCGCGACGCCGCGGGCCTGGTGGATCAGGTCACGCTCCACCAGGGCGGCCTGGATCGGACCGCCACCCGGGTGCCGGAACCGCCTCGGCGGTTCGAGTTCCCCAGCGTGGCGAGCCTGTCCGAGTTCGTCGGCCAGTACGATTTCGGCCTGTTCCAACCGGGCGCCCTGTTCACGGTCGAGAGCACGACGGAGGCCGGGCTCCTGGCGGTGACCCTCACCGGCCAGCCGGCGCTCTACGTCTTCGCGGTCGGCGGCGATCGCTTCGAGTACGACGTCGTGCCCGCCGCCATCAGCTTCGAACGCGACGCGGCGGGCAAGGTCGTCGCGCTCGTGCTACATCAGAACGGGCTCAACTTGCGCTCACCCCGCAAATAGGCCGGCACCCCGAAAGGTGCCCACCCCGAAAGGTGCCTGCCCGAAAAAGGTGCCAGCCGATTCGGGAATCTTTAGAATCAGTCGTTTACGAAAGTCTCTCTGTCACTCGGCGGCCGCCTTCGCTTCCCGGGCGACGCATTCGGCGAGATTTTCCTTCTTCCACTCCATGGCGCGCCGAATCCGGTCGTAGCCGCTCGGGTGGTCGTAGAACACGACTTCTTCGAGCTTGCCGGGACGCATTTTCCGGTACTCCGAGAGCTGGACGGCAGCGTAGGCGAAGCCGTCCGGCTGGCGAGCGATGGCCAGGCCGAAGGCGTCCGCTTCGGCCTCGTTCGAACGGATGATCGAGCTGATCACCGGAGTCGAGAGAAGCTCGAAAGTGGAGAACAGGGCGAGGGCGACCAGGAGCCCGGCCGGGTCGCCGATTCCGCGCAAACCCCACTGCGGGAATCGCTTCGCGACCCGCGCGAAGGTGAAGTGGACGAAGGCGAAGCCCCCGAGGATGATGAGACCGAACTCGATCAGCAGTTCGAAGATGTGGTTGAGCACGAAATGCCCCATCTCGTGACCGAGTACGGCCAGCACCGATTCCCGCGGCGAACGACGCAGTAGGTTGTCGTTCAAGGCGATCCGCATGGTGCTGCCGAAGCCTGCCACGTTGGCGGAAACGCGCTTGGTTTGGCGCGAGGCGTCGAACCAGTAAACGTCGTCGGCGGGGATTCGGTGGGAGCGGGCCGTCGAGAGAATCTCGTCACGCAGCGGGCCGGGCTCGAGAACCTTGTAGTGATTGAAGGCCGGCTCGATGAACACCGGGGAAATCGCCACCATCACCAGGAGCATCAAGACCATGACGGCGCTGCCCCACAGCCACCACGTGCGCGGCTGGCGGCGCACCAGCAGGTAGAGCAAGGCGATCGCCGGCCCGCCGAGGAGGAGGCCGAAGCCGAGGCCTTTGGCCCAATCGCCGAAGAAGGCGCCGATCGTCTGGTTCGACAGGCCGTAGGCGTGCTCCCGGAAGTACCCGGTCCACAGAGCCCAGGGCAGGCTGACGACGGAGGAACCGACGAGCAGCAGTCCCACGGTGAGGGCGTCGGCGCCGAAGCGCCAGGAAACCCGTGATTCGATGGCCGTCCGCAGCCGGCTCGCGCGACCTCCGGCGGCGAGCAGCACCGCGACGCCGAGGGTCCACAGCCAGCCCAGTCCCTGCAGCCAGTAGCCGCCCTCGAAATAGGCGTCCGACCGAGCGCGCGCCTCCGGCGAAATGAGGTCGAGGTAGGCCTGGGTCGCCTTCTCGACATCGAAGTCGGGAGTGGCCCGGGCAGCCTCCGGAATCTCCAGGATCGGGGCGGGGACGACCGCCGCCTCGGACGCCGGGCCGTCGGAGTGAGCGGTGGGAGCGACGAAGGCCCCGATCGAAAGAAGGGCGACGGCGAGGCAGCGTGAGTAGGTCATGCCGCAGGTACGTCGGAAGCCGGCTCGAGGTTTCCGTGAGCAACGATCAGTTCGAGCGCGTCGCCAGTAAAGCTGCGGCGATCGGCTGGGCCGTGTTGGCCACGAGCCAGGGATCGTAGGCCGCAAGCTCCTGGGCGACACCGAAGCCCCAGCTCACTTGGATGAACGGGGACCCCGCGGCCCGTGCGGTCTCGGCGTCCACGGCGCTGTCGCCCACGAGGACGATCTCCCGAGGCGAAACGGCGAGCCGCCGCGCGGCCTCGAGGAGCGGACCCGGATCGGGCTTCCTCGTCGCCAGGCTGTCGCCGCCGAGGACGATTTCGAAGAACTGCGCGAGTCCGAGGCCGTCTAGGATCTTGTTGGTGGGCCGCTCGGGCTTGTTGGTGACGACGGCGAGGGAGAAACCGGCGGTGAAGAGCGTCGCCAGCAGCTCCGGCACGCCCGCGTAGGGTTGGGTCGCCTCGAGACAGACATCGAAGTAGCGCTCGGAGAAGCGCTGGAAGGCAAGCTCAAAGGCCTCGCCGCGGAGCGCATCGGGTAACGACCTGCGCACCAGGTCGCGGGCTCCGTGACCGATCTTCGCGATCACTTCCGCCTCGGCGAGCGGCCCGAAGCTCAATTCGCTGCGCAGGCCGTTGACGGCCGTGACCAGATCGCGACGAGAATCGACCAGCGTACCGTCGAGATCGAAGGCGACCGCGCGGATCACAGCGGATCGCGCTCGAGCGGCGCGGTCATGCAGCGCGGGCCGCCGCGAGCCCGCGAAAGCTCGTTGCCGTAGAGGGTGATCACCGTCGGGCCGTGGCCGTGGACCGGTGCGCTACGGCGGACGACATCCTCCTCCGAGAGCACCCGCCAGCCGCGGCGGGCAAGCTCTTGAATTGTGCGGTGATTGCGGTGGTAGAGCAGGATCACACCGGGGGCCAGGGCGACCGCGTTGGCGCCATCGGTCCACTGTTCGCGCTGCTGGTCGATCAGGTCGTCGGGGCCGCCGCAGGGCACGACCTCGAGGTCCATTCCGAGGCCGGCGAGGGTCCCGAGCAGCGACGGTTTGACGGCGAAGGTAAGCTCGACGGCAGTCAAATCGACGTAGTAGACGTGGGCGGAATCGGGTCCGCCGCGCTCGATGACCGGCAGGTGCGCAAGGCACAGGCCCTGATCGATGAAGGTGAATACGGTGTCGAGGTGCATGTAGGTCCGGCGCGGAGGGAGCTCGACCACGATGAGATGGCGGAAGGGAGTTTCCTCGGCGCGCAGGTATTCGGCGAGCTGTTCGACTCCACGTCGGTTGGTGCGTTCGGAGAGCCCCACGAGCAGCGTGTCCGAGCTGGCCACCAGGACGTCGCCGCCCTCGACCGTCGGGTAGGGCGCGCCGTGGGCACCGGGGCGCGGCGTGCCGCGGACGAGACCGATGGGCTGATCGATTTCGAACGAACGACCTTGGCCGCCCACCGCCGGATGGAACTCGAAGAGCAGGCGGCCCAGGAGCGGCTCGCGGTCCCGCGCTTCGGTCGCCATTGAGGAGATCATGACGCGGTCGCCGACGACGGCCTGGGGGTCGCGCTGGAAGAAGTAGTTGGGCAAGGGGTCGAGGTCGAAGAAGCGCGGGTGGCGACGCCGGGAGCTCGCCTGCGTCTCGGCTGGAAGACCTTCGATCATCACTCGTGCGAGGTCGGCAGGGGGCAGGTCGGTGAGCCGTTCCATGACTCGCCGGGAGATGTCGTACTCGTCGTCGAGCTCCGCGAGCAGAAGATCTCTGGCGGCCGGGTCTGCCATGACGGAGACCAGGAGGCTCTCGGCTTCTAGGACCTCGACACCAGCGTGCTCGAAGACTCCGCGGAAGAGGTCGTGCTCTTCGCGGGCCTCGTCTCCGAAGAGGATGTCGTCGAATAGGAGACGCTCCATCATGGAAGGGACCATGCGATCGATCTCCGGTCCCGGGCGGTGGAGGATCACGCGGCGCAGGCGGCCGATTTCGGAGAAGACGTGGAGCCGGGTCATCGGAGCACCAATCCTTGGCGGTCGTGGAGGGGAAGCCGGCGCGGCCGGGCGGGGCGGAGTGTAGCAAACCCGCCGCGAGCACCTTCCCCGGACCAGTGCCAGGCGACTCGGGGGGCGATAGGGGCCGGATAGAGGCGAAAAGCGGTACGAGAGGTGTCTCGATGTCTCCTGACGCCCTCTGTCGTAGGGCTTTGCAAGCTCGAACCGAGCTCCGAGATCGGTCAACCCCGATCGGCAGCTTCTCAACCGCGGTGCCGGGCACACTCGTCCCATCGGTCCGCATGGCGGCACCGTCGATTGGAAGGTTGCCTGGCTGGCTCAGCTCGCAGCTTGGAGCGGCACCCACGGCAGGGCTGGCGGGAAGCTGCCGGGCGGGAACTCAGCCTTCGTGTCGCCGGCCTTCAGCCGGTCCGCGGCCGCTCGAAAGGCCGCGCTGAAGACTTGG
>CXWL01013415.1_pt1 | contig 17226 bp, 16 predicted proteins | sample 590931 | NCBI WGS metagenome assembly CXWL01 (sample SAMEA3498368, study PRJEB10139) | groundwater metagenome | biome: water well; material: biofilm material | place: Germany | collected 2015-04-27 | reverse complement strand
GCCAGCGCGCTGACCACCATCTCGGCGGCGCGCTTGGTGGCGCCCATCACGTTGGTGGGGTTCACCGCCTTGTCGGTGCTGATGAGCACGAAGCGCTCGGCGCCGGCCTCGGCCGCGGCCAGCGCGGCGTGGTAGGTGCCCAGCGTGTTGTTGCGCAGCGCGGCGGCGGCGTTGTGCTCTTCCATCAGCGGCACATGCTTGTAGGCGGCGGCATGGAACACCGCCTGCGGCCGCCACGCCGCAAAGGTGTGGCGCAGGTGGGCCAGGTCCTTGACATCGCCGATCAGGCGCACCAGCTCCAGCGCAGGGAAGGTCTCGGTCAGCTCCTGCTCGATGCTGTAGAGGTTGAACTCGCTCATCTCGTAGAGCACCAGCCTTAGCGGGCCGAAGCGCGCCACCTGGCGGCACAGTTCGCTGCCGATGCTGCCGCCGGCACCGGTGATGAGCACGGTCTTGCCGTGCAGCGTTTGCGCGATGCCGGCTTCGTCCAGCACCACCGGCTCGCGGCCGAGCAAATCATCGGGCTCGATATCGCGCAGCCGTTCGATGCGGGTCTTGCCGGTGCGCAGCTCGTCGGCACTGGGCACCGTAAGCACCGGCAGGCCGGTGCCGGCAGCCAGGTCCAGCGCACGCCGGCGCTGCGCGCGGCTGGCCGCCGGCAGGGCCACCACGACATGGGTGGCGCTGCCCCACACCGCCCGCTCGGCCAGCGCATCCAGCGGCCCCAGCACCGGCACGCTGCCGATGCGGGCGCCGTGCTTGGTGCGGTCGTCGTCGAGCAGGCCCAGCACGACCCAGCCTTGCTGGTGCAGGCCGGCCAGCAACAGGCGCGCAGCCTCGCCGGCGCCCAGCACGATGGCACGGCGGATCTCGCCGTGCTGGCCTGCGATGCGCGAGCGGGCGTGCTCGTAGGTCATGCGGTAGGCGATGCGCACCAGCGCCAAGCCCATCAGCGTGACCACCGGGTGCAGCGCCAGCACCGCACGCGGCACCTTGGCCAGGCCCAGGCCGATCACCACCGCCGCGGCGGTGCCGCCCGCCAGCGCGCAGGCCAGCGTGAGGCGCTTGATTTCGCCAAAGCCCGAGAAGCGCCACATGCTCTGCGGCACCTTGAAGATCATGCTGGCCAGCAGGTAGGCCAGTACCACGCCGGCCAGAACCCAACCGTCGTAGGGCGGCCGCACGCTGAGCCAGCGCTCGAAGCCCAGGCGGAACAGGTAAGTCACGTTCCAGCAGGCCACCACCACGAGCGCGTCGATGGCCAGCGAGAGCGGCTCGCGGTGCGGCCGCAGGCGGGCCAGGAACAAGTCCACGCGGTGCCAGAAGCCGGGGCGCTGGGTCATGGCAGCGATGGCCGGCCGATATCGCGCCAGCTCAGCACGCGGTGGTCGGCGCGATCGTGGCTGTCGTCCCCGCCATAGACCAGCACGGGTGGCGCGGCCTCGGTGCCCACGGCCTGGCGCCAGCGGCGTGCCGGGGCCAGCCAGTCAGCAGCGTAGGTGGTGCCGGATTTGCACTCCACGCCGTGCAGCCGCCCCTCGTGCTCGAATACCAGGTCCACCTCCAGGCCATGGTTGTCGCGCCAGAAGTAGAGGTCGGCGCGAAGACCCAGGTTGTAGCGGTGCTTGAGCGTCTCGGCCACGACCCAGGTCTCGAAGACGGCGCCGCGCGCCGCATGCACCTGCAGGTCGGCAGGCGTGGCGATGCGCAGCAGGTGGCACAGCAGGCCGCTGTCCAGCATGTAGAGCTTGGGCGCCTTGACCAGCCGCTTGCCGAAGTTGCGGTGGTAGGGCGGTACCAGCGTGACAATGTAGCTGGCCTGCAGCACCGTGAGCCACTGGCGCGCGGTGGGCTGGCTGATGCCGCAGTCGGAAGCCAGGCTGTTGAGGTTGAGCAACTGGCCACTGCGCGCCGCGCACATGGCCAGGAAACGCTGAAACGTCATCAGGTTGCTGACGTTGAGCAGTTGCCGCACGTCACGCTCGACGTAAGTGGCCAGGTAGGCCGCAAACCAGTGCGCTGGCTCGGGCTGGCGATGCCGGGCATAGAGGGCGGGATAGCCGCCGCGCCACAGGCGCTCTTCCAGCGCCACGGCGGGGTGGCCCAGTTCGGCCTGCGCCAGCGGCAGCAACGTGAGCATGCCCACGCGGCCGGCCAGTGACTGGTTGATGCCGTCCATCAGCCCGAACTGCTGCGAGCCGGTGAGCACGAAGCGGCCCATCCGCGGCGACGCATCGACCACCGCAAGCAGGTACGACAGCAGCGCCGGTGCGCGCTGCACTTCGTCGAGGATCGCGCCCGCGCCGTGGCGGGCCAGGAAGCGCCGCGGGTCGGCCAGCGCGAGCTCGCGGGTGTCGGGGTCTTCCAGGTTGACGTAGGGCAGATCGGGGAAGGCGCCGCGCGCCAGCGTGGTCTTGCCGGACTGGCGTGGGCCGGTGATGGCCAGCACCGGGAAGCCGCGCGCCAACTGCATCAGCGTGGCCACGGCCAGCCGCGCAACCATGGGCAGGGCGGGGGCCGGCGGGGTGCGCACTTTGTACTGTTTCAAGATTTAAGTTTGAAATTGTACAGACTGCGCTAGGCCTGCCGCACCAGCGCCCGCAGCGTACGCCACAACACCGCCAGGTCGGTGGCCAGTGACGCCTGCTCGGCGTAGGCCGCGGCACGCTCCAGCTTGGCGGGCAGGACGACCTCGATGTACTCGCGTTCGGGGTCGGCCGCGGCGGCCAGCAGGGCGGCTTCGTCGATATAGGCCAGCGAAGCCGGGTCGGTGATGCCCGGCCGCACCGCCAGCACGCGCTCGCGCAGCGCCGGCGGGTAATGCGCCACATAGCGCGGCACCTCGGGCCGCGGGCCGACCAGGCTCATCGCACCTTGCAGCACGTCGATGAGTTGCGGCAGTTCATCCAGCCGCGTGCGCCGCAGGAAGGCGCCGGCGCGCGTGATGCGCGGGTCGTCACCCACGGTCAGTGGCAGCCCCGGCGCGCCGGCCCGCATGGTGCGGAATTTGTGGATGCAAAACAGCACGCCGTGGCGGCCGACACGTTGCTGGCGGAAGAATACCGGGCCGGGTGCGTCGAGCTTGATCCACAGTGCCAGCAGCGCCAGCAGCGGGGCCAGCAGCACCAGCGCCAGCGCTGCACCGGCAATGTCGAAGAGGCGCTTGGCCATCTGATCGGGCGCTATGTCCTCAGGGCTGCCACACGACAGGCAGGCGCGCGCCTGCCGGGCACGCCGTCATGCCGCCCCCAACGCACCGCGCACCGCCGCCCCCAACGCACCGCGCACCGCCGCCGCCACGCGCTCGACATCGCCATCGCTCATGCGCGTATACAGCGGCAGGCTGAGCATGCGTTCGTAGGCATGCTGGCTGTGCGGGAACATCGCTGCGTCCAGGCCGTAGCGATCACGCCAGTACGGGTGCAGATGGAGCGGGATGTAGTGCACGCTGCAGCCGATGCCGGCTTCAAATAGCTTCTCGATGAAACGGTCGCGGGCGATGCCGGCGCCGTCCGCCAGGCGCAGCACGTACAGGTGCCAGGCGTGCGTCTCGCCTGCCGCCGGCCGCGGCGGGGTGATCAGCGGCAGGCCAGCCAGGGCCGCGTCGTACAACGCCGCGATCTGCGCACGGCGCTGCGCAAAGGCGTGTGCACGCTTGAGCTGGTGGATACCCAGCGCGGCGGCGATATCGGTCAGGTTGTACTTGAACCCCGGCGCCACGACCTCGTAGTACCAGCTCGGCACGGTGGCCGTGAAGCGGTCGAAGGCATCGCGGTTCATGCCGTGCAGGCGCATCACGCGGGCGCGCTGGGCGAGCGCCCCGTCACGCGTCACGAGCATGCCGCCTTCACCAGTGGTGATGGTCTTGTTGGCGTAGAAGCTGAAGACCGTGGCGTCGCTGGCCAGCGTGCCCACGAGGGCGCCGCCGCTCGTGGTGGGCAGGGCGTGGGCAGCGTCTTCCACGACCTTCAGGCGATGGCGCCGCGCGATATCCAGGATCGCCGGCATATCGGCCGCCAGGCCGGCGTAGTGCACCGGCATGATGGCGCGCGTCGCGGGTGTGATGGCGGCCTCCACCGCCGCCGGGTCGATATTGAGCGTGGCCGGGTCGATATCCACCAGCTTCACGTCGGCGCCCAGGTAGCGCACCACCTCGGCGGTGGCGGTAAAGGTGTGGGTGGTGGTGATGACCTCGTCGCCGGGGCCGATGCCCAGCGCCTCGAGTGCCAGGTGCAGCCCGGCGGTGGCCGAGTTGACGGCGATCGAATGCAGCGACGCATCGCCCAGGAAGGCGCTGAAATCAGCCTCGAAACGGCGCGCCTTGGGGCCCGTGGTGACCCAACCCGAGCGCAGCGTGTCCACCACCTCGGCGATTTCTTCTTCGCCGATCTCGGGCAAGGCAAACGGCAGGAACGGCAGGGTCGGGGAGATGTGGTCAGCCATGCCAAATTATCCGCGCCCGGGCTTGCCGAGCCAGACCAGGACATGCGTGCGCAGCAGCGGCAGCGCGTTGAATACGCCGTACAGCGCCGGGTGCCAGCGGCACAGCATGCGCGCCAGCGGCGGCGCCAGGGTGACGCGGCGCCACGTCAGTTCGGCCTGCGGGAACAGTGCGCGCACGCGCGACAGCGGCACGCCGCGCACATCGGGGTTGCGCGGGTTGTTGACGGTGAAGTCGTACCAGAGCACGGCACCGCCAGGCTTGAGCCAGCGCCACATGGCATCGGCCAGCCGGTGCTGGAAGGCGTCGTCCAGCAACGACGAGAAGACCGTGGATTGCAGCACCAGGTTCTGGCTCGCGGGCTCGACCTCGGCCTCGCAGGCATCGCCGAGCGTCAGCGTGGTGGCCGCTGGCAGGACGTGGCGCGCGGATTCGAAACGCCCAGGCAACAGCTCGATGCCGTGCAGGTTTTCGGGCGCAAAGCCCAGGCGCAGCAGCTCCAGCAAATTGCCGCCGGCGCCGCAGCCCACCTCGGTCAGGCGCAGTGGCGCCAGATCGGTGACGCCGTGCGCGGCCAGCAGGCCCAGCAGGGCGCGCTGTCGCTCGTGCAGCGTCTGCCAGACGTCCGGCCGCAGGGGGCTGTAGCGCCCGCCCGCGGCGATTTGGGCGCGGCGCGCGTAGCGCTCGGCGACGGCCCGCAACTCGTCGTCGCCGCTCAACTGACCGCCTCGATGAAGCGCCGCGCCAGCACCGGGTACGTATGGTGCGCCAGCACGAAGGCGCGGCCGCGCGCGCCCATCGCCTGGCGCTCATGCGGCGCCAGCGCGGCCAGTCGCCGCAGGCCATCGGCCACCGCCGGTGCGGACTCGGGCGCCACGGTGATGCCGGCACCGGCCTCGGCCACCGGGTCGTTGCCGGCAGCCACCGAATGCAGCACCGCGCAGCCGGCCATCATGTAGTCCATCAGCTTGTTGGGCGCGATGCCGAAGCGGTAGATCGGCACCCGCTGCCAGCCGATATAGGCGATATCGATGGCCGCCAGGAAGGCCGGCACCTGCGCCTTCAGGATCGGTGGGCACCACGCGACGTTGCGCAGGCCTTCGTCGGCCAAGCGGCGCTGCAGGCGTTCACGCTCGTGGCCGTCGCCCACGAGGACAAAGCGCAGTGGCGCATCACGCAGCAGGGCCGCCGCATCGAGCAGCGTATCCAGCGCATTGGGCAGGCCCATCGAGCCCGCATAGCCGACCACTGCGGCGCCGCCGGCGCGTGCCGCCTGCAGCGCCTGCGCCACGTCGGCGCGCAGCGGCTCGGGCGCCGCTGCCCAGTCGTCGGGGCTGATGCCGTTGGGCACGATATGCAGCTTGTGCAGCGCCAGCCCGTGGGCGGCCATGTGCTCGTGTACCTTGGGCAGCATCGACACCACCACGTCGGCGTCGCGGTAGGCGGCGTCCTCGGCCCACTGGCACAGCAGGGCAAACGGGTGCCAGCGCGACAGGCCCGCGAGCTCGACCAGGCTCAGCGGCCACAGGTCATGCACCTCGTAGACCAGCTTGGCGCCGGCGCGCCGCGCGATGCCGCGGGCCACGCGCACATCGAGCGGGTAGGTGCTGGAGGCGATCACGACATCGGGCCGGAACGCGGCCACCAGCTCGGGCGCCAGGCGCCACACCGCGCGCAGGAAGGCGGCGATATTGCGCAGCCGCCCGACCCCGTTGCCGCGGTAGGGCGGGGTCGCCAGCCAGCGGTAGGTGATGCCGTCCACCACCTCGGCACCGGGGCTGGGCTGGCGCGTGCGCACATGTGAGTAGCCTGCCGCCAGCACCAGCACCTGGTGGCCTTGCCGCACCCACTCGCGCGCCAGGCAATAGGGCCGGTACTCCATGCCCAGCGCCGGCGTGCCGGCATAGTGGTTGATGAGCAGGATATTCACCGCGCACAGACCCGGCCGTACAGCGCGAGCAGCTTCTCGGCCTCGCAGCCCCAGTGGTACTGCTGCAACACCGCCTGGCGGCCCCGTGCCCCCATCGCCTCGCGCTCGCCATCGCCCAGCAGGCCGAGCACGGCGCGCGCGATGGCCGCCGGGTCGGCCGGGTCCACGGTGACGCCGCAGCGGTGGGCCTCCACGATCTCGCGCCACAGCGCGATGTCCGAGGCCACCACCGGCAGGCCGGCGGCCATGTACTCGAACATCTTCACCGGCAGCGCCACCAGGTAGTTGGGCTCGGGCAGCAGCGTCACCATGCCCACCTCGGCCGCCGCCAGCGCGGCCTGGATGCCGGGCCGATCGACATGGCCGCGGTAATCCACCTGGCGCCACCCGGGCAGGCNNGCGCTGCGTTGCGCGCCGGTCGGAGCCGGAAATTCATGCAGCAGCGGAAAGTTGTTGACGTTGACGGCGTCGCAGCCCAGCGCGACGAAGCGCGGCAGCATCGGCGGGCTGGCCACCACCACGGCACGCAGCCGGCGCGCGATCGCCGACTCCAGCGCCGCGAAGGTGCGCGAGACCAGCGGGCGCACCCAATGCGGCAGCCAGTGCTTGGCCAGGATCTGCTGCGGCACGTCTTCATGGGCGTCGTAGATCACCGCCATGCCACCCCGCGCCATCAGCCAGGCCACCGGCAGCAGCTCGGGGTCGTGGAAGTGCAGCACCGCCGGCCGCATCTGGCGCACCGCGCGCAGTGCCCGCCAGGGCAGCAGCGTCATGCGCGCCAGGCGGCCGGCCGGGCGGCGGCCGAGGTCGGCGATGTCCACGCCTTCCCGCGTCTGCGCGCCCTGCCCATCGGCCACCAGCAGCGTGACGGCGTAGCCGGCCGCCGCCAGCGTGCGGCACTGCTTGTGGAAGATGCGCACATCCTGGCGGTCGTGCACGGTGGACAGGTGCACGACGGCCGGGCGCACGCTTGAATTCATCGGCCCAGGCGCACGTACTGCGCCATGAATTGCTGCATGTTGTCGGCAAAGGTGGCGTGCTCGCGCACCAGCCGCAGGTTGGCCGGCGCGGTCTCGCGGCGCCAGCGCTCGCTGCGGCTGATCTCGATGGCGCGCTCGATCGCCGCGGGCAGGTCTGCCGGCTGCAGCACGACCACGCCGTTGAGGCCATCGACAACCCACTCGCGGTTGGCCGGCAGGTCCGACACCACCGGGCAGCAGCCGTGCGCCAGGGCCTCGAGCAGGCTCACCGAGGTGCCGTCGCTGAGCGGGAAACTCACATACACGCTCGCCGCACGAAGGGCCTGGGTCATGGCCGCGGCGGCCAGGAAGCCGGTGAAATCGATGCCGTCGGCCGTGCCGCTGCGCTGTGCCAGCGCCACCAGGGTGCCGGTTTCAGGGCCCGCCGCCGCCACCTCGAGGCGCCAGCCCGGGTGGTGCGGTGCCAGCTTCGCGTAGGCCTTGATGATCTCGTCCACACGGTACAGCGGCTTGTGCAGGCGGCAGGACAGGATGCGCTCGCGCTTGAGCGGCCACACGTCCTGCAGATCCTGCGGCCAGGTATCGACACCCATCACCACGCGGGCGCTCGGCCGCACCACGCTGGCCACGCGCCGGGCCTGCGCCAGCACGTGCGCCGAATCGGCCGTCCACAGCGCGGCGCGGCGCAACGTGCTGCGCACCATCCAGCGGTGCAGGGGGCTGAGGTGCGGCATCAGCAGCACGTCGGACCCCCACAGCGTCAGCACCAGCGGAACGCCGTGCCCGGCGCAGCCGCGCGCCGCATGCCAGGCCACGCTGTTGGCCTGGTGCGCGTGCACCACGCGCGGCTGCCAACGCTGGATGGCGCGGGCGATGGCCCTTGCGGTACCCAGGCTGCGGACGCGGAAATCCACCGCCACCTGCTCCAGCACCAGCGCGTGCTCATGCAGGGGTTCGTCCCCTTCTGTCACCAGCACCACCGGCTGCCCGGCGGCGCACAGGCCGGCCACGAAACGGCGCACGTGGACCGATGCCGTACCCACCACCAGCACCGGCTGCGGCATGGCGGCAACCGGCGCCTGCGCCTGCACGACCCCCTCAACCATGGCCGGCACCGGCGCCGCGGCCAAACACCATCAGCCGGGTCGGCCCGCTGTCGTCGCGAAGGTAGGCCGTATCCCGCGCCGCGCTGCGTTCGGCCACGGCATCGAGCCAGCGCCGTGCCCAGCCCGCGCCTGCCGAGGCCAGCCGGCCGAGGGCACGCACGTCGAGCCGGCGCCGGTAGCGGGCATAGCCAGGCGTGGGCGCATCCACCGGGTGCTGGAAGGCCCGGCTCTGGATCAGCCGCAGGCCCGCCGCTTCGAACATGTGCGTCAACTGCGCCTCGGTGCGCAGCCGGATATAGGCGGCGGGCGACACCGCCTGCGCAGCCGTGGATTCGAGCAGGACGACGCGGCCGGTGTCCGTCAAGGCCGCGGCAAAGGCCGCCACCAGGCGCTCCAGCTCGGCATCGTCGCCCAGGTGCTGCAACACCGTGATGCTCAGGATCAGGTCGTAGGGGCCAGCCGCCAATGCGGCGCCGCGGTCGGCCGTCCACGACACGCTGGGCAAGCGCACGCGTTGCCGTGCGGTGGCCAGGATTTCATCGGAGATATCGTGTGCCGTCACGGCCTCGAAGTGTGCCGCCAGCAGGGCTGAAAAATCGCCCACGCCGCAACCGAAATCAAGCGCGCGCCGCCGCTGCGCCGGCCACCCTGCAGCCAGCAAGCCGGCCACGGCGCGCAGGCGCAGCCGCTGGTCATAGGCGTAGATGGCGGCATCGGCCCAGCCGGTGTGGCCAAACCGGCGCAGCCGGCCGGTCCAGAACGCGGCGTCAGCCATGGTCGGCCGGCCCCCTTGCCGCCACAGTGGTGCTGATCCTGAACAGCCACCCGGCGTAGCCCGCCAGTGCCAAGGCGGCACACAGCGAGTGCAGCAGCAGCGCCTGCCGCATGCCCGCCTGGAGCAGCGTCGCGACCCACACCGGCACCAGCATCGCCGCCTGGTAGGCCAGGCCCCACAGCAAGGCGCCACGCTGGCGGCTCAGCACCAGCGGCAGTTGCGACAGCGGCGAAACGAGAAAACTCATGGCCAGCCACGGCAGCAGGATCAGGGCGTAGACACCGCCCTCGCGCCATGCCGCGCCGAACAACCATTCGAACCACCATGGTGCCGTGCCAGCCAGCAGCGCCAGCGGCAACAACCACCACGACATTTGGCGCCATTGCGCCAGCAGCAACGGTCGCAGTGCGCGGCCTTCGTTGTGGGCCTGCGCGGCGCGCTGCTGAAAAACCTGCCCCATCGCCGAACCCACCATCGCCATCGGCGCGCGCACGATGCGCAGCACGAGTGCATACAGGCCCAGTGCGGTGGCCCCCCAGCCGGCGCCCAGCAGGCTCAGCAGCACGGCGGCCTGCGTGGCGTCAAGCAAGGCATGCGGCAGGTTGACGCGCGGAAAGTCGGCATGGCGCCGCGCCAGCGCGCGCAGCCCCTGCCATGTCAACCGTGCGAACGGCAGCCCTGGGGCGCGCAGGCTGGCCAGCGCCAGCCACAGGCACCCCACGAGCAGGCCGGCGCAGCTGGCCCAGACCAGGCCGGCCTCACCCGCGCCCCACCAGCCCAGCGCCAGGCTCAGGCCGGCGGCCACCGCCGCCTGCGCGACGCGGCTGCCGGCCAGTGCCACGTAGCCCGACTGTCGGTTGACCCACCCCCCCAGCGCGGCCAGCGCGCAACTCAGCGGCACGGCCACTGGCAGCAGCCACAGCCAGCGCCCGGCCGCGTGCCACTGCCAACGGCTGGCAATGGCGTCACCGGCGATGAACACGACCACGCCGATGAGCGCTGACACCCCGCTGGCCAGCAGCAGCGCCAGCACGAGCAGGCCGAAGGCGTCACCATCTTCCTTGGGCAGGATCACCGCCAATTCATAGCGGCCGCCGGCCACCACGCCGAGCACACCCAGCACCGCGCCAAAGAGCGCCAGCGCGGCAAAGTCATCGGGGCTGAACAGCCGCGTCAGCAGCGGGCTGGCAGCCAGCCCGATGAGCTGCGCCAGCACCGCACCGCCGAGCAGCGTGGTGGTCTGGCGCGCGCCTAGCTGCATAGGCCCTGGCGCGCACTGCGGGCCAGGGCCTGGACGACCCGGTCCTGGTCGGCTGCGCTGAGATCGGCGCTCATCGGCAGGCTCAGCACGCGGGCCGCGAGCCGGCTGCTCACCGGGCAGCACGCCGGCGTGCCGAACCGGGCATAGGCCGGCTGCAGATTGAGCGGCCTGGGGTAGTGCACCGCGGTCGGCACGCCTTCCGCCTGCAATGCCGCCTGCAGCTCGGCGCGGCCGTCCACCACGACCGTGAACTGCGCGTACACCGAGTTGCGGTCGGGCCGCACCGCGACCGTTGCAACACCTTGCAGCAATTCGCGGTAGCGCGCCCCGATCTCGGCGCGCCGCTGCAGCTCCCAGTCAAATCGCTCCAGCTTGCCCAGCAGCACCGCCGCCTGCAGCGTGTCGAGCCGGCCGCCCACGCCCAGGCGCGTGTGCAGGTAGCGCCCGCTCTGGCCGTGCACGCGGATTTCGCGTGCGGCCTGCGCCAGCGCGTCGTCGTCGGTGAACAGCGCGCCGCCGTCACCGTAGCAGCCCAGCGGTTTGCTCGGGAAGAAACTCGTCGCGCCAAAGGTGGACAGCGCGCACGAGCGCCGGCCCTTGTAGAGCGCGCCGAAACTCTGCGCCGCGTCTTCGATCACCGCCAGGCCACGCCTGGCGGCGATGGCGTTGATCTCGTCCATATCGGCGCATTGGCCGTACAGGCTGACCGGCATGATGGCCCGCGTGCGCGATGTGACGGCCGCATCGATCAGCGCCGCATCGAGGTTGCAGGTATCGGACTCGACGTCGACGAAGACCGGCGTGCCGCCGGCGAGCACGATCATCTCGGCGGTGGCGGCAAAGGTGAAGGGCGTGGTGATGACCTCGTCACCAGGCTTGAGGTCGATCGCCATCAGCGCGATCAGGAGCGCTTCGGTGCCGCTGGCCACCGTGATGCAATGCTTGCTGCCCGTGAAGCCTGCGAGTGCGGCCTCGAGTTCCTTGACCTCGGGGCCGAGGATGTACTGGCCGTGGTCGAGCACGCGCTGGATGCGCGTGTCGATGCTGGCCTTGAGCGCCGCGTACTGGGTCTTCAGGTCGGTGAATTGCATGGCGTGAGGACTTCACCTTCGAGTTGATAGCACTCGCCCGTGGCCGGGCAGGCGGCGGTGCCGTGGCCAGTGGTGGGCAGCGCCAGGCGCTCGCCGTGGCGGCTCATCCAGCCGATGCGCCGCGCCGGCACGCCGACCATCAGGGCAAAGGCCGGCACGTCGCGGCTGACCACCGCGCCGGCGCCGACAAAGGCATATTCGCCCACCGTGGTGCCGCAGACGATGGTGCAGTTGGCGCCCAGCGTGGCGCCACGCTGCACCCGCGTGCGCCGGTATTCACCCTTGCGCGGCACCGCCGAGCGCGGGTTGTGGACGTTGGTGAAGACCATGCTGGGGCCGCAGAACACGTCGTCTTCGAGTGTCACCGCGTCATAGACGGAGACGTGGTTCTGGATCTTGACGTTGCGGCCGATCAGCACGTCGTTGCCGACGAAGACGCCCTGCCCCAGCGAGCAGCCGGCACCGATGCGCGCGCCCGCGCAGACGTGGGCGAAGTGCCAGATCCGGGTGCCCTCACCCAACTGCGCGCCTTCATCGACGATCGCGCTGGCATGGACGACAGCTGCCATCTAAAAAACCAGCGGCAACCCGACGCGCGTGCCGTCGCGCGCGCTGCGGTAGGCGGCGATGATGACTTCGAGCGAACGCAGCCCTTCGTAGCCGTCCACCTCGGCGTGCTTTTCGCCGCGCAGCGAGGCGATCACGTTGTCGTAGTACAGCGGGTGGCCAAAGCCGTAGACCGACGGCGTGGCATAGCTGGCGTCGCGCACGCTGGCATCTTCGGGCCGAGATTCGTCGAACTGCCAGTGTTCGATCTGGTTCACCGCCACGCCACCGATGCGCGCGGTGCCGCGCTCGCCCAGGATCGTGATGCTGCCTTCGAAATTCTTACCGTACGCCAGCATCGTGACGTTGATCGACGCCAGGCCGCCCTTGCGCAGCCGCAGCGACATCACGCCGGTATCCTCGGCCTCGATATCGCGCGCCAGGGTGGCGGTATAGGCATGCACGCTGTCCACCGGACCCACCAGCCAGTCCACCATGTCCACATAGTGGCTGGCCTGGTTGAGAAAGGCGCCACCGTCGAGATCCCAGCGGCCGCGCCAGGGGGCGTCGTCGTAATAGCTTTGCGGGCGCGTCCAGAAGACGTTGACGGTGACCATGAAGATGCGGCCGAAGCGCCCTTCATCCACCGCCTTCTTCAGCAACTGCATGGTCGGGTTGAGCCTGTTCTGCTTGACCACGAACAGCTTGACCCCGGCATCGCGGCAGGCGCGCACCATGGCCATGCCCTGCTCCCATTTGGTGGCCATCGGCTTTTCAGTCAGCACGTGGCGGCCGTCGGCGGCAGCGCGCATCGCCTGGCGCGGATGCAGGCCGCTGGGCGTGGCGAGCACCACGACGTCGGCGTCGCTGCCTTCGAGCAGGGCATCGAGCGAGGCGTAGCCTTGGGCGCCCGTCCTGGCCACTGCCGCTTGCAGAGCAGCGGGGCGGTTGTCGCACACGGCCACCAGTTGCGCACGCTCGCCATGCTGGCGCAGCGCTTCGATATGGTTGGCCGAGATGCGGCCACAACCGACCAGCGCAAAGCGGATCGGGCGGTCCACGATGGGGAGGGCGGATGGGCTGTGCGTCATGAGGCGGGCAATTCTAGACATCATGGTTCCCGCCTACCTCGGGGCGGTGACCGTGATGTCCAGGCGCCGCCCTAAAATTCGAGCAGATTCAACGAGCCCATGATGACCGACGAGAACCCACTGATCACCGAGCGGCGCGAAAAGCTGCAAGCCCTGCGTGCCGCCGGCGTGGCTTTTCCGAACGACTTCAAGCCCAGGCACCACGCCGCCGATCTGCACCAGAAATACAGCCAGGTGCCGGGTGATGAGCTGGAGCCGCAGGCGATCTGTGTCGCCGTGGCCGGCCGCATGATGCTCAAGCGCGTGATGGGCAAGGCCTGTTTTACCACCTTGCAAGATGGTTCCACTGGCGCCACGCATGGCCGCATCCAGCTCTATGTGACGCAGGACGCCGTGGGCGCCGAAGTGCTGGCGGCGTTCAAGCACTGGGACCTGGGCGACATCATCGGCTGCGAGGGCGTGCTCTTTCGCACCCGGACCGGCGAACTCACGATCAAGGCCACCAGCGTGCGCCTGCTGACCAAGAGCCTGCGCCCGCTGCCGGACAAATTCCATGGCCTGGCCGACCAGGAGCAGAAGTACCGCCAGCGCTATGTCGATCTGATCACCGACGAGGCCGCGCGCGCGCGCTTCGTGGCGCGCAGCAAGGCGGTGAGCTCGATCCGCAGCTTCATGGTCGAGCACGGCTTCCTCGAAGTCGAGACGCCGATGCTGCACCCGATCCCCGGCGGCGCCAACGCCAAGCCGTTTGTCACCCACCACAACGCGCTGGACCAGCAGATGTTCCTGCGCATCGCGCCCGAGCTCTACCTCAAGCGGCTGCTGGTGGGCGGTTTCGAGCGCGTCTTCGAGATCAACCGCAGCTACCGCAACGAGGGCATCAGCGTCCGCCACAACCCCGAGTTCACGATGATGGAGTTCTACGCGGCCTACTGGACGCACCATGATCTGATGGACTTCACCGAGGCCGTGCTGCGCCACGCCGCGCGTGCCGCCACCGGCTCGGCGGCGATCAGCTACGCCGGCCAGGCGGTGGCGCTGGACCAGCCGTTCGCGCGGCTCTCGGTGCGCGACTCGCTGCTGGCGCACGCCGGACTCGCTGGCGACCAGGCGGACGACGCGGCGCTGCTGCGCGCGAGGCTGCGTGCCACGGGCCAGGAACCACCGGCGCACTGGTCGCTGCCCGAGTTGCAGTTCGGCTTGTTCGAGGCGGTGGTCGAATCCCAGCTCTGGCAACCCACCTTCATCACCGACTACCCGGTGGAGGTGAGCCCGCTGGCGCGGGCGTCGGACAGCAACCCGGCGATCACCGAACGCTTCGAGCTGTTCATCACCGGCCGCGAATATGCCAACGGCTTCTCGGAACTCAACGATGCCGAAGACCAGGCCGCGCGCTTCGCGGCCCAGATGGCCAACAAGGAGGCGGGCGACGAAGAGGCGATGTATTACGACGCCGACTTCATCCGCGCGCTCGAATACGGCATGCCGCCGGCCGGTGGCTGCGGCATCGGCATCGACCGCCTGATCATGCTGCTGACCGACAGCCCGAGCATCCGCGATGTGATCCTGTTCCCGGCCCTGCGCCACGAGTCCTGAGCGCGAGCACAGCGCGCGCTTCAGCCGTGCCGGAACGCCGGCTTGCGCTTCTGCAGGAAGGCTTCCATGCCCTCTTTCTGGTCGGCCGTGCCAAACAGCGCATGGAACATGCGGCGCTCGTAGCTCACGCCGTCGGCCAGGCCGGTCTCGAACGCGCGGTTGACGCATTCCTTGGCCATCATCACGCCCGGGCCGCTCTGCGCGCAGATCAGCTCGGCGCTGGCCAGCGCCTCGGCCAGCAGCTGGTCAGCGGCCACCACGCGGGCCACCAGCCCGGCGCGCTCGGCCTCGGCCGCGTCCATCAGGCGGCCGGTCAGCACCAGCTCCATCGCCTTGGCCTTGCCCACCGCGCGCGGCAGACGCTGCGTGCCGCCGGCGCCGGGGATGACGCCGAGCTTGATCTCGGGCTGGCCGAAGCGGGCGCTGTCGGCGGCGATGATGAAGTCGCACATCATCGCCAGCTCGCAGCCGCCGCCCAGCGCAAAGCCGGCCACCGCGGCGATGACGGGTTTGCGCACCTGGCGGATGGTCTCCCAGTTGCGGGTGATGAAGTTGCCCTGGTAGGCCTCCATGTAGGTCTTGCCGGCCATCGCCGAAATGTCGGCGCCTGCGGCAAAGGCCTTGGCGCTGCCGGTGATGACGATGCAGCCGATGGCGTCGTCCTGGTCCCAGGCCAGCAGCGCCGCGCCGAGCTCGTCCATCAGGGCATCGTTGAGTGCATTGAGCTGCTGCGGGCGGTTCAGCGTGACGACGCCGGTGCGGCGTTCGCCGCTGCCGTGCACATCGGTCAGGATGACGGGTTCGGTCATGAAAATTCTCCTGGTCGGCCGGCACTATAGGTCCGCCGGGCCCGGGTACGGGTTAAGCTGCCGGCGTTTTAGCTCCGACATGACTTGGGTACAAATCAGTCTGCGCTGAAACTTCGTTTTCAGGGATGGCAAGGGCGCGCCGACGCAGGCACGCCGCTGACCGGCAACCGTCGCACGCATGCCTATCATCTTTCGCAAGACCGCCAAGGGCGTGGCCGAGATCAACACGCGCGCCCACCGCCTGCTGCCGCGCCTGCGCACGGCCTTGATCCTGGTCGACGGCAAACGTGACGCCGCCGACCTGGCCGGGCTGATCCTGCAGCAAGCCGCAGAGACACTGGCGGCGCTGGCCGAGCAGGGATTTATCGAGGCCGTGGGTGAAACCGCGCCGGCGCCCGCCGCCCGGCCCCCCGCTGCGGTGGCGCCCGCGCCCGCGCCGGCCGCCCCCACGGCGGTCAGGCCCGGCGCCGACTTCCCGACCCTGCGCCGTGCCGCCGTGCGCTCGCTCAACGAAGCGCTGGGCCCCACCGGCGAGACGCTGGCGATCCGGATGGAGCGCGCGCGCAATGCCGATGAATTGCGGCCGCTGCTGGTGGTGGCCACGCAGCTCATCGGCAAGGCGCACGGCCCGGCGGCGGCCGAGGCCTTTGCGGCGCGCCACCCCTGCGGCTGAAGGGCGGCTGGCGGGCGGCACCCGCTACCGCGCCGGCGTGGCGGCCTGCTCGGGCAGGCGCTCGATGAGCAGATCGACAAAATTCTCGGCGTCCTGCCGGATCACGATGCGCACCGGCAGGTACTGCAGGCTCGGTGCAACCCAGATCTCGGCCGTCAGGTCGGTGCCGGGCCGAGGCTCACGGCGCGGTTTGACGTGCACCGCCTCCACCGCCCCGGCCGGCGTGTCCAGTGTCTCGACGCCGATCACGTCGTAGGTCCAGGGCTCAACCAGCCGCGGCAGCGCCAGCGGCAACTCGATGGCCTGGCCGGGCTGCAACCTCTGTGGCTGGGTCGTGAAGAGCCAGGTGAGCTGGACGAACTGGCTGGCACTGTCCTGCACGCCGATCGGGCGCGGCACCTCGCGGCCGTTGGGCAGGCGCACCCGGTCGGTGTCCAGGAAGATGGTCAGGCGGCGCGCGTCGCGCAGCACGGCCCGCGTCTCTTCGTCGTAACGGCGGGGTTGCAGGCCATCGGGCGTGATCTCGCCTTCGCTGCTCAGGCTGCGGCTGAGCAGCGGCGCGAACGACGGGCCGACACTGACATCCATGTGCACCTGGTAGCGCGAGCCCGAGCGCAGCCACTCGACCCGCGCCTGCCCCTGCACCGGGCCGCGGTAGTTGCCGCTGAGGGTGTAGGAGAGGCGCGTGGAGGGTGGCCATTCGAAGGTCACGGCTGCCGACGCAGCGGGCTCGGGCGGCACTGGCACTGGCACCGGCAGCGGTGGTACGGCCTCGATCGCCGGCAGCGCCAGCGGCTGCAGTGCCTCGGGGGAGAGCATGGCCAGGGCTGGCATGTCCGGCACATCGACGGCCGATGCCGCTGCCGCCGGTGCCGCCGGTGCCGCCGCCAGCCGCGGGCGCCGGCGTGCGGGCGGCGGCACGGCCGG